>Ga0210406_10001912_pt1 | contig 24453 bp, 26 predicted proteins | sample IncBWC30MmetaG_FD_155454 | JGI IMG/M metagenome (GOLD analysis project Ga0210406, IMG submission 155454) | Forest soil microbial communities from Barre Woods Harvard Forest LTER site, Petersham, Massachusetts, United States - Inc-BW-C-30-M | ecosystem: Environmental > Terrestrial > Soil >...
CGCCCACTCCACGCTCCCGGCTTTGGAACTGTCTGTCCGCAAGACTCTCGATCCTCTCGAGGCCTACAACATGGTTCCGGGCAGAGATCCCCACAACGGTTAAGCACCCTTCGCCTCAGCCTCTCTTGCCATTCCACCTAACCTTCGGCATAATAAGAGTTTGCCTCGATCTCGCCGGACTCTTCCGGAACAAGGATATAAGACCTGTGTTAATGATTCGTCTGGCGCGCCGTGGTGCGCGCAAACAACCGCACTATCGCATTGTGGTGATTGAGAAAGCGCGCGCCCGCAACGGCCGGCCGGTGGAAGTGGTCGGGACTTACAATCCCCGCACCAATCCCGCCAGCGTCGAAATGAAGCGCGAGCGCGTCGAGTACTGGGTGTCGAAGGGCGCCCAAATGTCGGACCGGGTGAACAAACTGTTCTCCAAGACTCCTGCTCCGGCCACCGGCACTGCTGCCTGAGCTTCAATGTGGGTGCCCCGCGCGTGGGTGTCCCCTCCGATCGCGCACCTTGCGATAGGTAGGAGTTGACCGATCAGCCGCGAGAACTGGAATTTATGACTGAGCCCTCCGGAGATGTGCGCGTTCTTGTTGAACTGATTGCGAAGTCGCTGGTTGATGCCCCCGACGAAGTTTTTGTCGAGAAATTCGACGACGACGTAATCGAATTGGAAGTCGCTGAAACCGATGTAGGCAAAGTGATCGGACGCCAGGGACGCACCGCCCGCGCTCTACGCGCGCTGCTCAGCGCTGCTGGCCACCGCGCGCACAAGCGCTACACTCTCGAAATTATCGAGTAGAGCTCGGGACGGCTGCGAACCCGAGCTGTTTTGAGAAAGCCAGCAGCAGTCTTGAAGGGGCGCGGCTTCAGCCGCGCCGCAGGAGCAGAAAGTTTAGCGGCTTTAGCCGCCGAGGGCGACCGCCGGCGTTGAGTCCCGCAGCAAACGGCGAGTTCATCACCCTGGCCCGCGTCGTGAAGACGCAAGGCCGGCGCGGCGAGGTCGCCGCAGAAATGCATAGCGACGTCCCGGGACGCTTCGCCGCAGGCATGCAGTTATTCGTTTTGCCGAAGTCACAAGACTCGCGGCGCGAACTGGAAGTCGAAGATCTGTGGCCGCACAAGGGCCTGCTGGTTCTGAAGTTTCGCGGCGTGGATTCGATTTCCGATGCCGAGCTGTTGATCGGATCTGAATTGCAGGTCCTCAGCACCGAGCGGGCGGACCTCGAACCAGGCTGGAATTACATTAGCGACCTGATCGGTTGTGTTGTTCTCGATCAGGCTCGCGAGATCGGCCGTATCGAAGACGTTCAGTTTGGCGCCGGCGAGGCGCCACTGCTGATGGTGGCAAACGCAGCCGGAAGAAAGTTTGAAGTGCCGTTTGCGGAAGCCTACCTGGAAGGCGTTGACACGGCGCAGCGGCAGGTACGCATGAACCTTCCCGAGGGCATGCTGGAAATCAATGCTCCGGTTACGGCCGAAGAACAGAAGGAACAGCAGTCAGAAGCAAAAAAGAAGCGCTGAAGGATTGCTCTGTGAACCTCAGTGCCCTCTGTGCTTAGAGATTTGATTGTCAGGTCCGAGATGAAGGCCGATATTCTCACGATCTTTCCCGGCTTCTTCAGCGGACCGCTGGATCACGGCATTACCCGCCGGGCTTGCGAGATGGGCCTGGCGAAAATCGAAGTCCACGATTTGCGGCAGTTCACGCACGACAAGCACCGCACCGTGGATGACCGCCCTTTCGGTGGCGGCGAGGGCATGGTGCTCAAGCCGGAACCGCTCTTTGAATGTTTGGAGTCGTTGCAGCCAGCGTCGCGGGAAGACCGGAGAGCGGGTCGCGCGCAGCAGTCGGTGATTTTGCTTTCCGCGCAAGGGCAGCGCTTCACTCAGCGAACCGCCGCGGAACTGGCATCGCTCGATCGCATCGTTCTGCTCTGCGGCCGCTACGAAGGCGTGGACGAACGGGTGGCAGATTTTCTTGCCGACCGCGAGCTCTCGATCGGCGACTACGTGCTCAGCGGCGGTGAATTGGCCGCAGCCGTGATCATCGAAGCGGTCATGCGATTGCTGCCGGGCGCGGTAGGCAACGAGGCCTCCACGCGGCAGGAGTCGTTCACCGCGTATCTGGCAGCGGAGAGGGGCGCTGCGGATTCGACCTGCGGTTCCGGCGGATTGCTGGATTATCCGCACTACACGCGCCCTGCGGATTTTCGCGGGATGGCGGTACCTGAGGTTCTGCTGAACGGAGATCACCAGGAAATCCGCCGCTGGCGCCGGCAGCGGGCTCTGGAAAAAACGCTGCGCAACCGCCCCGATTTGCTGGATGGCGCGGCATTGAGTGAGGAAGACAGCAGGATGTTGACCCGCATCAAGCGGGACTGCGACTAGGGCTGCGCCGGCTGTCGAGGATTGGGACTGGTCCAGTGGCGCAGATCAGGGTATGCCTTTAGGTATACCGAAAGGGAACAAGAATCAATCGCGCTCGGAAAGACGAAAGACGAAGGATAAACAAATCATGTCAAACTTAATCATCGAAAAACTGCTGGCCAAGTCTCAACGCACCGACATCCCCGCTTTCCGCCCAGGCGACACCATTCGTGTCCACGTGAAGATTAAAGAAGGGGATAAGGAACGTGTGCAGGCCTTCGAAGGCGTGGTCATCAAGCGCGACAAGGGACCGCAAGCCAGCTTTACCGTGCGCAAGATCAGCTTTGGCCAGGGCGTGGAGCGTATCTTTCCGGTTCATTCCAAGGTGATCGACAGGGTCGAATTGTTGCGCTCATCCAAGGTGCGCCGCGCCCGGCTGTTCTACCTGCGCGGGCTTCGTGGCAAAGCCGCCCGTCTGCGCGATGCGGAAAAGGTGTAGGTCCCGCCCCCGGCCGCGAAGGGAAAAGTAGCGGCCGTTCGGGCTGTGTGGGACCGGGTCTCTGACCCGGTCCCAGATGGTTTCGCACACAATCTTCTCTCTACGGCAAATGCCGGCCGCGATCGATTCCGCGGGAATTGAAATGCCTCCCCAATGCTTCTTCCTGCCCGGTTCTGCTTCGAACTCTTTTCTGGTTCCCACGAAAAATTCGATCTTGCCGCCAACCGGAATGCCGTGTCCTGTGATAGACAGGGATTGCCAATAGCCCCACCCTGCGCCCTCGCTGGAATTCCGGAATGTCGGCTGTGAATTCGTTAAGTTAAGCAGCGTGGAGGTGATCCTCCGGGGCTATCCCGCGGCAGAGGCCAGAGTGCAGCCTGGATAGGTCTCGGATTATCGTTCCGAAAACCAGGATCGGTATTTAAGGGAAGCGAGAAATCTGTTTTTCTTGCCCGAGCTTGAAACTTCGCTTGCAGGAACTTCGGTTGTCGATGAAGATGGTGAACAAATCTCTGATCTCTCGTGACCAGGTTTTCCTGGGATGAAGTCTTCTGTGATCAAGGCACTGTCCGCAGCAACGCCCTCACCCGCCGCGGCAAAGCTGCGGCTGCTGAAGAAGCTGCGCTGCACCCTGCGTTATGAGAAGAAAGCCTGGGCAGCCGGGGCCACCCATGTGGCTGGTGTGGACGAAGTGGGACGTGGCTCCCTGTTCGGCTGCGTGGTAGCGGCGGCGGTGATTCTCGACCCAGCCTACCGCGTTCGGGGATTGCGCGATTCAAAGTTGCTGCCGCCTGAGCGGCGCGAAGTGCTGGCGGAGCGTATCCGCGAGCACGCTGTGGCGTGGGCGGTTGCGGCTGTGGACGCAGCACGCATCGATCAGATCAATATCTATCACGCGTCGCGGCTGGCCATGCGCGAGGCAGTGAAGCGGCTGGCGCCTGCGGCGGACCACTTGCTCATTGACGCTCTGCGCCTTGACTGCGAGCAGCCCCAGGTTGCGATCATTCATGGGGACGCCCTCTCCGCCTCGATTGCGGCGGCTTCGATTCTCGCCAAGGTGGAACGCGATCGCCTGATGTGCGAATGGGACGCTGTATTTCCGGCGTACGGACTGGCCTCGCATAAGGGATACAGCACGCCCCAACATCTGGCGGCACTGCGCGAGCACGGGCCGACTCCCCTGCACCGCCAGTCGTTCGCACCGGTCTGGCAGAATCCAGTGCCGCAGGAGGTCTTCGGATTTATGCAGGAGGAGGAGGAGGTTGAATTGGAGGAAACTGTTGCTGGATGAAGGGATTGCCTGTGTTTTCCGAAGAGATTTCCACGCTATTCCCGCAAGAATACATAGATGACAATGGCGCACAAAAATAGCGGCACAGCGGAATCGCCCGGCCCCACCCACACCGACAACTCACGCCGACAACCCACACCGGCAGATTACTTCGCTGTCAGGATTTCGGTCAGTAGATCTGGCTTGGAGTCGTCGCGAACCAGGTGCGGATATTTCTCGCCACCGTGGTAGTCGATTTTGTAGGTTTTGTAGTAGTCGGTGTTTTCGATCAGCAACTCCATGGGAGCGTTGCTGATCTTGGTTGCCTTGACCGCGTCGCGCAGGATCTCGGGAGAAAAGCGGCGGCCGTTGACCGCGACCAGTTTCATGCCTGGACCGATGCCGGCTTCTGCGGCGGGCATGCCTTCGGTGGTATCGGTAATGGTGCCGTCATCGTTTAACGCCAGTCCGAAGGAGAGAGCCGCGGGAACGAAGTGGGACAGGGCGGCCGAGGTGCTCATCATGTCCGATGGAGTATTGTCGTAAACCAGCTTCCATCCGCTACTTTCAATGCCGCGCAAAGGCGCACCCGGGCCGTGACTGGTGAGGCGTTCGGTCCAGAAGCCGCGCCAGTCGTAAGGCGCAATCTGGTTGAGCGCGTTGACTACGTCGTCGAAGATGTAGGGCTTGACCATGGGACCGGTGCTGGGCGCGCCGTGGAAGAGCTTGCAGAAATCGTCTAACGTCTTCGCGCCTTTGCTTTGCTGGCGAATGATGACATCGGCCCAGAGCCAGTCCAGCGTGCCTTCATCATAGAAATCGGTGCTGCGGCGCCACGATTCCCAGGCTCGGGGAGAGAAATAAAGTTGCGGAGCGGCGTCGGCAGTGTCCTCGAGGTTCCGCCATCCGCGGCCGGGAGTGTGATCGAGGGCGGCAGAGGTCACTGCCAGATCGTCGCGGTCCTGCTCGGCAGTCAGCAGGCCACTGCGCGCGGTGAGCACGAAGCCCAGATAGTTGGTCAGGCCCTCGTAGACCCAGAGCAGGTCGTCCTGCATCGGCTGCTGGTAGTCCGGCGTCGCGAGGTCGGCGGGGCGGCGGAACTTTCCATTCCAGGAGTGAACATATTCGTGGGGCAGCAGGCTGGCCGACACCTTGCGATCGGCGTCATCGACCAGGGCGCGCTCGTCGACTCGGCTGTCATCGGACTCATGGTGCTCGAGGCCGAAGTGCGCGACGTGATCGCTCAGTGTATAGAGGAAGTGATAGTCGCGGTAGTGATGTGCGCCAAAAAGTTTTTGCGCCTGCTCGACCAGATTCCTGTAGTGATCCCAAACTTCCGGGGGAGCTTCGAGCCCGGCGGCACTGTCGGAGGCGATGTCCATTTCGGTGAGAGGGTCCTGGGCGAGTGGGACGATCTTGAAGAATTCGCCGGTAATGACGGGTGAGTCAACCAGAGTGGTTAGAGAAACGGTGGCGAACTTGATTTCATTTCCGCGTTGACTGGCCACGGAAAGCGGCGTACCGAACTTCCATCCTTCAGGAAGCTTCAGGCTGGCATTGTAGTTAATATCGTCGGACTTCCAACCCTTGGGATAGAGCAAGACTTGGTTCCAACTAATGATGGCGAGCTTGTCGGTGGCGGAGGAACCGGCGGAGAATCCGCCTTCGAACGTTGCGGGAGAAAGGAAGTCGAGTTCGGCGGTGACTTCGCTCGCGCCGGCCGGGACATCCACGTGAAGCGTGAATCCGTCGAGCGGGTCGCGCCGCCATTTCAGAGTCTTGCCGCCGGCGAAAAATTTCAGGCCGGCGAGATCGATGACCGGGCCGTCGGGAGCGTGTTCACCGGGAATCCACTTCGGGTAGTAGAGCGTGAGGTCGCCGGGGCCGGCTGGAATTTTCAACGAGGCGTGGAAGATTTTGCGGGGAGCCGTGGTGGCGTCGACCGCAAGGGTGACCGTGGGCGCAGTGGCAGGCGTTGCTGCGGCCCAGGCGGGAATTGACAAGATTGCGACGCAGACCGCTCCCAACGTTCTCGAGAGTTTCATTCTTTCTGGCCCCTGTGGTCCGTGATGGATCGTAAAATTCGACCGCGAAATTATAAAGTTCGAAGCCCACGTCATTTCGGCGTGGGTCAGCTCAAGCGAACGTGAAAATCAGAAAGCCGCTTTGGCCATGTTAAGGAATCATACGCTAGAATTTCGCCGGGTCGCCGGTAACGTCGAGTTCAGGCTCCATCGGCTCCCCTGTTCAACAGCAGAGAAGCGACTCACATCGCGCGGCCCGACAACAGTGCGTGGATAGAGATAGACTCTTCGCCCGCCTTCAGTTTTAGAGCTTGCTGCTATGATTCGCAGATGTCGCGGCGCGGGAAATTCATTACCTTCGAAGGGCTCGACGGAACCGGCAAGAGCACGCAGCTGCGCAAGCTGGCGGCCGTGGTGCGCGCGGCGGGACACAAAGTGGTTGAGACCCGCGAGCCGGGCGGGACGCTGCTGGGCGAGAAGATTCGCAAGCTGGTGCTCGATTCCGGGACGGCGGGGCTTTCGCCGCTGGCGGAGATGGCGTTGATGTTCGCTGCGCGCGCGCAGCATATTGCGGAGATCATTGAGCCGGCTTTAGTGCAGGGAAGTGTTGTGTTGTGCGATCGGTTTACGGATTCGACCGAGGCTTATCAAGGAAGCGGGCGCCGGCTGGGCAGTGACGCCGTGCGAGAGCTGCATCGCGTGCTGTGTGGGAATCTGCAGCCGGATTTGACGATTGTGCTCGATTCGGATGCGGCGGCGTGCGTGACTCGAGCTCGCCAACGGAACAAGCGAGATTCGAAAATCTCGACTCGCGGCCACGACGAGAACCGGTTCGAGCAGGAGACTCGCGCTTTCTTTGCGCGGGTGCATCAAGGATATCTCGCGATTGCCGCGCGAGAGCGTGGGCGGGTGGCGGTGGTGGATGCGCGGGGAACGCCCAGGCAGACGCACGAGCGGATTGTGGAGCTGGTGCGGCAAAAACTGAAGCTCTAGGACTCTGTGGTAAATAAGACTCATGCCGTTCTCTGATTTTCACGGCAATCCCGAAACGATACATCGCTTGCGCGATATGCTGGCGCGTGAGCGGTTTCCCCATGCGGTGGTGCTTGCCGGCGGTCAGGGATCAGGCAAGTACACCTTGGCACTGATGCTGGCGCAGGCGCTGAACTGCCTGGCGCCGGTGACAACCGATGGTCTGCCTGATTTCTGCGGGAAGTGTTCGAACTGCACGCGGATTGCACAGGCGGCAGATCTCGATGCGCGGTTCGCCGAGGCTGTTGAAGCGCGGGAGAATCTGCGCGACGCCGACAAGAAAGAAACGCGGCTTTTTGTGCAGACGCATCCCGATGTGCTGGTGATCCCGCCCGATCCTCCGCAAATGATGATCAAAGTGGATCAGGTGCGGCGAGTGATTGAGACCATCCATTACCGGCCGGCGGAGGGGAGGGAGCGGGTTTACATTTTCACCGACTCGGCGTTAATGAAAGAGGCGGCGAACTCGCTGCTCAAGGTGCTGGAGGAGCCGCCGGAGTTCGCCACCATCTTTCTGCTGACCGAGAATTCCGGCGAACTGCTGCCTACGCTGCGCTCTCGGTCGATGGTATTTCAGTTGGGTGCGCTGCCGGCGGAAGAGATTGAGCGGTATCTGGCGGAGCATTGTGCGGAGTGGAAGGCGGCCGAGCGCAACCTGGTGGCCCGGCTGTGCGAGGGCTGTGTGGGACGTGCCCGCAGCTTCGATCTCGCGGGCTACGTTCGAGCGCGCGGACATGCGGTGGCGATTCTGAATTCGGCGCTGCGGGCCGGCGAGCACAGTGAGCTTTTTAAGATCACCGAATCGTACCGGCCGGGCGCGGAGGGGCGGGAAAAGATTGAACAGCTAATTCACACGCTCTATTCGCTGTTGCGTGACTTGGCGTCGATCGAAGCTGGGGCGCCGGAGTTGGTTCGCAACACGGATATCGCATCCGAGCTGAAGCGACTGGCAGAGGATGCGGACTTCGCGTGGATTACGGCTGCCTCCGATCGGCTGGCTGACGTGGAACGCGGGATGCGGCGGAATTTGTTGCGCTCGCTTTCGCTGGATGCGTTTGCGGCCGCGCTGGAAAAGGGTTAAGGCAGGCAATTTGTGCCGCCCCTAACAGGACTTGTTTACCTATTTTCGCAGGCCTCACCCAAGACTTCCGTCGCTTCGGCTTCGCCCAGTGGAAGACGATGGGGTCTCGGAAATCAGCAACCTGTGTGGTATCAATACGATAGAGGCTAGTGATGCTGACAATACCAGCAGTCACAAGGACAAAGCAAGTACAGCGGGGGTGCTCTGTGCAGTCGCTCTAGCAGGGGGGTAGTCATCAGGTCCGACGGTGAGCGAGCGCACGGAAGCAAGCAGCCCGAAGCCAGCTATTCACTCTCAGCCGATGGGCTTACCGGGTGTTCTGTTTGGAACAGTTTTTGAAATCGCCAAGTGCGACACTACCGTCGAAGCAGGGCTCGAGCAAAGGAGTACCGCATTGGCGAAATTGAAGTTAGCAAGCGTTGCGGACATATTGGAGCGGGAACTCGAACCTATGACCAAGGAGTGGCTGAGGCGGGTAAATCTGATTCCAGAACTGACCGAGATTCCGCTTAGCGATCTGGATCGCACGGCCCATCTGGCCAACCTATACTCCGACTTAATTTCCCGCCTGCGCCTTGCCAAGGATGTCGAGTCGCCCATCTCCGTCGCCGCTGCTGCGCACGGACAAATACGGCGTGTGCAGGGCTATTCTGCCGCCATGCTCATTGAGGAGTCACGGCTGCTTCAGGTCGCAACATTCGGCACGCTACACCTCCATCAGAGCGAACTCGATCATAGTCAGGTGCTTTTAGACGTAACGGTCATCGCAGACGAGGTGGATGCGCAACTCATGGAAACCGTGCGCAGCTTGATGGCAGCGGCGGCAGCCTAGCGAATGCTTTAGGGCAACTCCCCCAGCCATACGATTCCACCTCAGAGCTTGTGATGAGAAAGGAACTCAGTTCGAAAAAGGTTCTTGCCATCCGTTGCCCCCTTTGTGGAGGCGTACCGGGACAGAAGTGTGGACTTGCTACCGGGCTGCCCCGCAGCGAACAACCCGCTCCCTGAGCCGGCTCTTCTATTTTCCCATCGCATTTCCCATCGCAAGGAATTTCTTCGGAATTGTGCCTTTGACAAACCCCACCATGCGTTGATCAAAAATGGGAGTAAACCATAGAGGATGCACTGGCAATCTAAGGGTTGCGTGATTTCTCCCTCTGAAGAGCGGCTTAAAGGTTTATGGTTAAAGGCTATGGCCGCGACCGATTCTGCTGAGATCGAATCCCTTCTAATGGAATTCCGAGATGCCCTGCATGAACATATTCAGCAAATGAAGGCAGAGGCCAAGCAAGAAGGTCTTGACCGGAAGTCAAGTGCGGGGAGTCAGAGCAAACCGTTGGAGCCCTTGACCCCGTAGCCAGCCGTTTATTTTTTGGCGCAGAGCGAGCCAGCCGAATTCCTCAAATGGCATATTGTTCTGGATGCGGCAAGGCATTGCAAGACACTCCGCACTCGGCGCAGAATTTACGCCACGACGCACGCTTTTACAACGAATTCAAGTCAAGAATGTTCCGGATTCGTTTCCAAGGACAATAGGAAGACCCAAGCGGATTTCGCTTGCACCTCCTGCGGCCATACCGACAATGCAGACCACAATGGAGCAGTAAACAGATTGGCTCGGAATGAGCCACGAGCCGCTAACGCAAGCGGAGTAACGCTATGCGAAGTCTAGAAATCTTCGCCCTTCAGGGCGGAGAGGTTCAACTTGCCTTCCCCGAGCTCATCGTGCTTATCGAAAGGCGTCGGCCCTCCGTGACCACTGACAGGAACGGTTTAGAAGTTAACCCCGAATCCGGCTGAGATTACGGGATAGAACTTGAACGCAGACATGTCTTTGTTCAGCTTATTTTGTTCGGCTTGTACGTTTGACTGAAATGCCGAATTGGACGTGATATCGAGGCAGTTCTGTCCGGTGGAGTCGCAGGCGCTTCCGCCCATGTTGATTGCGGTGCGGGGCGCGCCGGTGTAAATCACTCCAAGCTCAAATGGGAAGCTGAAATGGCGGTGATGAGGCAACAGGCTTCCCCAGCCAACCGTAAACATGGGGCCGGCCTTGACGAACTCGAGCTTGCCCGTGCCCGAGATCGGATCGGAAGGATCGCTGACGTAAGTAGTGTTGTTGAGGGTAAAGGTGTTGCCTGCGGGAACGGAAGAGTTGGCGGTAATCTGGTTGCCGTTGTAGAGGAGAACGCCGGGGCTGAGATGGAAGCGGCCGTGGAAGGGAAACCAGTCGTAGTGGGCTTCGACGGAGCGGAAGCGCAGCTGGCCGGCGTAGGCGACTCCGTCCTCCTTGAAGGTGTGATCATAACTGAATATGTTGAAGCCGGCTCGCAGGTCGGAGCGGGCGGTTAGAGGCGTGGCTGCCTCCAATCCCGCGCCCAGCAAAGAGGCCTTGATGGCAATGCCGAACCGGGAAAATGGCCGGTCGGAGTCGGTTTGTGCGGACCCGAAGGTAGGAAACGTCAGGGCAGCGAGAAAAGTGAGGAATAGAAACGCAAAGATGAACACAAAGACCAATGAAGAATGTCGTGGCATGAGGGTACTCCGCTTCACATTCTGAGCGCCGACCGGCAGACCGTTCAACTCAAATCTCGCCCAAGAAAAAAGCTGTCCGGTCGGGGTGCGCCGAGATGGAAGGTGCCTGGCGGGTAGTCGGATCGCTCGGTGCTTGCCGCGGGAAAATGGCACGTGGCGGCCCTGCCGGACCCGCACCGCAAATGGGTTTAAAACCCCGGTCCGGAACGCGGACGATGGTAACCTGGCGCGGGTTACTGCCAGGTGCGAGGTCGCTAAGGTTCATAATTTCAAGCAGTTATCGGGATTACTTCGGTGGTTCAACTCCCTTCGGATAGATTGCCCGGCGCTAGCCTCCCGCCTATAATCGTTCTAACTCTGTTCAGGATTCTCTGCCAGGTTCCGGGTAGAACAATTGGAGAGGCGAAGTTTGTATGCGTGCCTTCCAACAAAGGTTCGGTGAAAGGGAGAGCCCGGATTATGCGAAAGCGCTTGCAACTCGCATCGATGCTGACGGCTGCGACGGCAATCGCGACCTTCTTATCTCCATCCTCGTCATCTCTATGTTTTGCCTCGCCGGTTGTGTGGGCGGCCGAGGGCGATCGTGTGCCGGAGGCGATTACCACGACCGATGAGAACGGGCGCAAGGTTTATGTGAACGAGCCGGCGCCAGTCCAGGAACATGCACCGCGGGCTCGACCGGCCCAAGGTTCGCAGATCCATTCTTCGCAAGGCCAGCGCTCGTCCCTTGTCTATTGGAGTAGCAAAGAGGGCCGGTGGAAGCCCGTACCTTCCGCGGGCACGGCCTCGATGCAGGCAGCACGTTCGGCGGCGGCGGAGGTCAGCCAGTACTTTGGGCACGAATCAGCGCAGTCGGCGAATGCCCGGATTGTGGCTGCCAATGCCCGCGGGCATCAGGCTTCGCAGGACGAAATTGATTCGTCGATCGTGATGGCGGCGGCCCGGCACAATGTGGATCCCAACCTGGTGCGCGCCGTGGTCAAGGTGGAGTCGAACTTCAACTCGAATGCGGTATCGCGCAAGGGAGCGATGGGCCTGATGCAGTTAATGCCGTCGACGGCGCGGTCGTTGAATGTGAAGAATCCGTTCGACCCCGAGCAGAACGTGGACGCGGGTGTGCGGCATCTGAAGCAACTTCTTGAAAGTTATGGCGGAGATGTGGATTTGACCCTGGCCGCCTATAACGCAGGCGCGGGCGCGGTGGCGCGCAGTTCCGGAGTCCCGCGCTATGCAGAAACCCAGAATTATGTGCGTAGGATTACGAACCTCTACTACGGGGGAGTCGATCTTTCTCCGTCGGGCCTCCGGCATCAGGCCGTGCGGGTTCAACGAGATGCGCGGGGCGTGCTTTACATCAGCAACACGGACTAAAATTACGGCATCTGTTTAAGAAGTCTTATTCAAAGTTCTATTTCATTACTCTCAGGTAGCAAGGCAGTTCAACGGCAACGGCGGATCAAGACAGTAACGGACCGACGACTTTGAAAATGACATCGAGCCAGCGCGGTCTGCGCTGGGGAGCGCTGCTCGTGCTGGTCGCCCTCTCCGGAGTGCTGGCGCATGCCCGCACGCCTACTCATCACAGTGAATCCTGGGCTCGCGAGCGCTTTGCCAGTGCGGAGCGGATGCGGGAAGCGCTCAACGGGCGTCCTCCAGCGGAGCGAGCGCGGCACGACTATCAGCGGGTCATCAACGCCTATCGCACCATTTATTACGGGGCACCGGCGTCCGCCAAGGCAGACCCCAGCGTGCTCGCGGTCGCCGAGACCCTGGTGGAGATGGGACGCCACTTTGAAGACAACAAGATTCTGAACGAGGCCATTGCCCAGTACAAATTCCTGCGGCGGGAGTATCCGGGTAGCAAATATCGTTGCGACGCTTTGTTCACCATAGGCGAGATTTATAAAGACGATCTCAACGATACCGAGCAGGCTCGCGGGATTTTTGAGGAGTTTCTGCATCGCTACCCCCGGAACCGACTGACCGAAGACGCCCGGCGGGAGACGATCGAACTCGACCGCGAAGCGGACCGCGAGAAAAAGGCTGCGGGGCAGAGGCAGAACAATGCCGGCAAAATTGCCGAAAAGAATAAAGGCGCCGACAACCCTGCAGGTAAGGACGGGGATTCCGGAATTGGCTCCAAGGCCGGATCCAAAACCGAGCTGAAGTCCGAGCTGAAGTCCGAGCCGAAGTCCGAGCCGAAGTCCGAACTGAAGACCGCAGCCGCCGGGGAATCTCCCGAGCCCCACAGCGGCCGCCCGGCGCGCGTTACCGGAATCCGGCACTGGTCCACGCCCGACTACACCCGCGTGGCCATTGATCTGGAGAGCAAGATCAAGTTCGGTTCGCAGCGTATTGCGCATCCGGACCGCATCTTCTTCGATTTGCGCGGTACCCAGCTGGCTTCCATCCTGGTGGGTAAGACCTTCGACGTGGATGATGGATTCCTGAAGAAGATTCGCGTGGCGCAGTTTCAGCCCGGGCGCGCACGGGTTGTGCTTGAGGTGGACGACCTATCCGATTACGAAGCCTTCTTGCTGCCTAACCCCTACCGGTTGATCATTGATATTCACGGCAAGAATAATCGGAAAAATATGCACGCCAAGTTGCTCGAGGACAGCGCGGCCATGGCGGACGTGGAAGCTCCGCCGAAGGCGGGAGCGGACGAAAATGGCGCAGCTGCGGAGGAATTGACGCCAGAGGAAGCCTTAAAGGAAGCAGAAGCAAAGGTGAAAGAAGACCTGCGCGCCGATGCGGGGAAGGCTCCCGTCACCAGCGAAGACATAGGAGACGAGACAAAAATTACGCCGAAGGGGAGCGACGCCGGCTCCAGACCGGGTTCGTCGGCTTCCGCGACGCACGCTGCCGCCAAGGATAGGAGCACGACGCCGGCGGTAAAAAAGGTTGTGGTCGAGGCGGACGATGACGACGATACGCCTGCGCCGCCGCGACATGTGCGCGGAAAGTCTTCGGCTTCGTCGCGGATGGCTTCGAGCCGGGCAAGAAACAACGACTTGGATATGCGCGAAGCCAAGCCCACCGCCAGCGGCGAGCGATCGCTGATCCGCGCGCTGGGGTTGAAGATTGGCAAGATCGTGATCGATCCCGGTCATGGTGGCCACGATACCGGGACCGTCGGCCCCGATGGGCTGCGCGAAAAGGATCTGGTGCTGGAAGTCGGCCGCCGGCTGGGCAAATTGCTGGAAACGCGGCTGGGCGCCGAGGTCGTCTATACGCGCAAGAACGATACCTTCATTCCGCTCGAAACCCGCACCGCCATCGCCAACCAGCAACGCGCCGACCTGTTTATTTCGATTCACGCCAACTCAAGCCACGACTCCGACGCTCGCGGCGTAGAAACGTACTATCTGAACTTCACCTCCTCGCCGGAGGCGCTGGAAGTGGCGGCGCGGGAAAATGCGGTTTCGGAGAAATCCATTTACGAGCTCCAGGATCTGGTGAAGAAAATCGCGCTGAAGGAAAAAATTGAAGAGTCGCGCGAGTTCGCCGGAGATGTGCAGGAATCGCTGCACAGCGGGCTGGCGGTCAAGAGTCCTGCCATTCGCGACCGCGGGGTGAAGAAAGCGCCGTTCATCGTTCTGATTGGCGCGAACATGCCGTCGATCTTGGCGGAGATTTCGTTTGTGAGCAATCCTACCGACGAGCATCGACTGGAGACCAGCGAATACCGGCAGCGCATCGCAGAGTCACTCTATCGTGGAATCGCGAAGTATGTGGATGGATTGAGCGGAGTGAAGGTGGCCAGCAAGCTGGACAAAGCCGCCGGCCAATAACCAAGCGCCAGGGGCTAAAGCCCACGCGGAGGGTGAACGGTTCCGCGGCGCTGAAGCGCCGCTCGTCCACTGTGCTGCGGCGGAAGCATCCACGTTCTGCAGCGACGTTCTGCGGCGACGCATCCATAATGCCGCGGAAATTCTTGCAGGGTGCAGGACTGCTCTTCCCCGGAGTTGCGGCGATCGAAGACTGGCGATCGGTCACCCGCAGGCGTTGCGTTACGGCCCAGCCTACTGAAGGGAACTTCCCAGCTGCGAAAAGACATTGGACGCGTTTGATCCGATGAGCCGCACCGTGCCCACAACAATCACCAGGACCACCGCCAACATCACTGAATATTCGGCAATGTCCTGGCCTTCTTCCTCCGACCAAAGATTACGTAATGAATGTCCCATAAGTTTGTCCTCTTCTAGGAAGCATTTGCGGTCCTAGCTGCCGCGGACTGCGAAGCGGGCTGGCGTCTGTATTCGGTAAGATTCAGTCCCCACGCCTCACTCTCGTGGGCCACAGCCTGCAGCCCAACCTGAAACTCGGATGTTCCCACCAGCTTCTTCGTCCAGACGACCCGAAACTGAATTCTTCGCTGGCGATAGAAAACCGTAACTTCATCGGACAACTTCAATGGGTGACGCACCGACCCCAACCGTACTCCAGCCGGAGTGACATCCAGGGTGTGCACAAGGTCATCAAAAGATTTGCCGGAGCTGTCTATGCCTTTTACGCGAACGGGAAGAACTGCCTTGGTGCGATTGTCCCGCCGCTGATCCATATCCATACTGCCTGACCCCATGCTTTCACCCAAATCTAGTTTGCCGTCAGAATGGCACGCTGGGAATGGCCCCGACGGGTAGCAGGGCGGCACGAAGGTCACATGCTACTGGCCAGATCGTTCAAGGCAAAATACGCGTACCGGGACATTTTCCCGTTCGGCAATAGACAACAGGACTCATCCCCCTGCTAGACTCGAGCCTTTGGAGGTGCGGGATTGCAGGCTGTTTACATTCTTTCTGCGGTGCGGACGCCGATCGGTAAGTTTGGCGGGGGGCTGGCTTCGTTAACGGCGGCGGACACGGGCGAGGCCGCGGCTCGGGCTGCGATGGAGCGGGCCGGAGTGGAGCCGGAGCAACTGGAAGAAACTATCTTCGGGAATGCGCGGCCGGCAGGGGGCGGGCCGAATGTGGCGCGGCAGATTTCGGTGCGCAGCGGGGTGCCGACGGAAGTTCCAGCGTTTACGGTGAATAAGGCTTGCGCGTCGGGTATGAAGTCGATCGCGTTGGCGTATCAGGCGATACTGCTGGGCGATGCGAACTGCATTCTCGCTGGCGGGACCGAGTCCATGTCGCGGGTTCCTTACTATCTGGACGGTGCTCGGTGGGGATATCGGCTAGGCAATCAGGAAATGGTGGATGGAATGTATCGCGACGGATTTTTCTGTCCTTTGGCGAAGATGCTGATGGGCGAGACGGCCGAGGTGCTGGCGGAGCAGTACAAAATCACGCGCGAGGAACAGGATGAGTATGGTCTGCTGTCGCAGACGCGCGCGGCTCGGGCGATTGCGGCGGGCAGGTTTGATGCGGAGATTGTTCCGGTGACGATCGAGGGGAAAAAAGGGGCAACCGCGCTGGCGCGCGATGAGCATCCTTTCCCGGATGCGAGCCTGGAGAAGCTGGGGAAACTTCCAGCCGTGTTCTCGAAGGCGGGGACGGTTACAGCCGGGAACTCTTCGGGCATCACCGATGGGGCGGCGGCGGTGGTGGTGGCTAGCGAACATTTTGTGAAGCAAAATAATCTGAAGCCGCTGGCGCGAATCGCGGCGGTTGCTTCGGCGGGAGTGGACCCGCGGACGATGGGGATTGGGCCCGTCCCGGCACTGCGGAAACTGGAGGAGAAACATAATCTCAGGACGCACGAGTTCGGGCTGATCGAGCTGAATGAGGCCTTTGCGGCACAAGTGCTGGCGTGCGACCGGACGCTGAATCTGAATCGCGATCGGCTGAATGTAAACGGCGGTGCGATCGCGCTCGGGCATCCCATTGGGTGTACTGGCACGCGCATCGCGGTGACCCTGCTGCACGAGATGCTGAAGCGCAATACCAAGCGAGGCGTGGCCACGCTGTGCGTGAGCGGCGGCATGGGAATGGCACTGGCTTTGGAAAACGTTGTGTGAGGCGCCTGCTTTCGCAATAAAGGGATTCAACTGCGCGGTTACGCCATGGACTCGTAGCCCGTAATGGAGGTGATTAACCTTTGCAGCCAGCCGTAGAGCGCCCAATGGCATCGAAGAGTTCGTCTGGTTCCTGGGCGAGGTGGTTTTGCAAACTAAGCTCCTGTATTCTCTTTTGGTCGGTGTCATTCCACTGATCCTTACAGCCTGCGGAGGCGCTTCCGGTAACAGCCAGACACCGCCTCCCTCATCCTCTGTCTCTTCTGTATCGGTGGTTTGTATGCCTGCAGCGGTGGCGGCGGGGGCAACCTCGCAGTGCAATGCAGCGGTTCAAGGTACGGGAAGTTTCAGTTCCGGGGTAACGTGGTCTGCCAGTGCAGGCACTATCAACACGAGCGGTCTTTTCACCGCACCAGCTTTGCCCGAGAGCGTGACCGTAACTGCGACCAGCACGCAGGATGCATCAAAGTCGGGTGAGGCCACCGTGACCGTGCAGCTACAGACATCGCCGAGCCGTCACGTCGTCCTGGTGATGGAAGAGAACCAGAGCTATGCGACCGTGGTGGGCAATACCAGCGATTGGCCAAATCTTAACAACCTGATCCGCACGGGAGCGCTTCCCACAAACTATTACGCGAACTCCCACCCGTCGATCGGCAACTATTTCATGCTGACGACCGGGCAGTTGCTGACCACGGACGACAGTTCCACCTCGGTGTGGGATGTCGACAATCTGGCCCGGCGAATGCTGGCTTCTGGGGTCTCATTCAAGATCTATGCGGAAGGGATTACTCAAGGCTATGTTGGCGGCAACACCGGACTGTACCTGATTCGGCATAATCCGTTTGCCATGCTTTCAGATGTGGCCGGCAACCCGCAGGTGGCGAACCAATGCATTTGGCCGTTTACCCAATTCGCTGCGGACCTGGCCAACGGAACTTTACCTGCATTCTCGTTTATTGTTCCCGATGTCGACGACGATGCACACAATGGGACGCCTCAGCAGGCCGACACTTGGTTGCAAACGAACGTGGTCGTCCCTTTGTCTAGCACCTCTGAATTCGCGTCGGGAGGAGATGGCATGCTCATCGTGGACTTTGATGAAGCGGCAGACACCGACGCCACAAACGGCGGCGGTCACGTCGCTGCAGTTCTCTGGGGTCCGAACGTAAAGGCCGGTTTCACGCAAACATCCAATACGGTATATCAGCATCAAAGCATGCTCCGCACTGTAATGGAGACGCTTCAGTTATCGAACCCTCCAGGTGCCGCTGCGAGCGCGCCTTCGATGTCGGAGTTCTTGGTGCAGAAATAAGCCTGGGATTGTGCGCAACTCCATGGCCCGGTGCCAACACGCACAGTTGGGCAAGTGGTTGTCGGTATTAGGAAGCTCGACGGAATCACTTAACTATTCCTAACTTATCAATGATTAAGATAAGAAAGGTCCGACGCAACCGTCCCTGTGATCTTTTGTTCTGCTGTTCTGCTGATCTGCGCCTTTGGGAACAAGCCGCTCGGTTTCTGCTATGCTGTCCCCGCTTGTCGCCAGGAGTTTGAAACTGCTCAGAAGGTTCTGGCTGCGTTGCGCTGGGGAAACCGGGCTACTATACTCGTTTCAGCGATCCTCTAAACCTTTCCGGAGCGTTAATGGTTTTATCCGCAGTGATCGTGGACGATGAGCAACTCGCCCGCGACGAACTCGCCTACCTGCTAAAGAATGCCGACGACGTGAATGTCGTGGCCCAGGGCAAGAACGGACTGGAGGCTCTGAACCTGATCAAGGAACATAATCCTGATCTGGTTTTTCTGGATGTGCAGATGCCCGGACTGGACGGCTTCGGAGTGATCAAGAAGCTGCTCGACAAGAAAATTCCCCTACCCAAAATCATCTTCGCCACCGCATTTGACCAGTATGCGGTGAAGGCATTCGAAGTGAACGCGGTCGATTATCTGCTGAAGCCTTTCGATAAGAAGCGGGTGGCACAGGCGATCCAGAAAGCGCGCGCCAAGCAGGACGCGGATGGGCTGCCGGCGGAGAAGATCGAGACCCTGGTGCGAATGATCGAATCGCAGAAGCAACCCGCCTCAAAAATTCTGCTGAAGACTGTCGGGCGCATGTTTCTAGTAGATCAGAAAGACATTTGCTATGCGTGGATCGAGGATGGCGTGATCACGGTGGTGACCAGCGGGGTGGCGGGCATGGAAGGCCAATCCAACTGCCGGACGCTCGAGGAACTGTTGGACAGTTTAGACACGAATCGTTTTTGGCGGGCGCATCGCTCCTACCTGGTGAATATCAATCGCATCCGCGAAGTCGTTCCCTGGTTCAAAAGCTCCTATCAGTTGCGCATGGACGACAAGAAGCAGACCGAGATTCCGGTTAGCCGGGCTCAGACCAAGCGGTTGAGGGAACTGTTCGGGCTCTGAATTGTTCCTGGTTCACGGACCTGATGGACTGAGAAGAATTGGTTTGCGGGGGAGGCTAAACAGCCAGTGCTCCCACCCGAGCGGTCCCGAATAACGAGCGGGGTCCGTGCAGGCGAATCAACTGCTTTTTTAGATTGCTGAGAAACGGTTTGCGGTTTCGCGTGGCGAGCCAAAGCGCTGCGCCATTTCTTCATGGGTCATCGCGGACTGGATGGGAGTCTCGGGGCCTTCCGCGCCGCGCTGTTTTCCTCTTGGCTCCGAACCGTCACACTGCGTGTGAGATGGATTCCAACGAGCATTGGTTTTATGGCGGTTTTATGGCACGAGGTTGGGAAAGCAAGTCGGTGGAAGCGCAGCAGGACGAGGCGATTGACAAAGCGCCGCCGCATCGTCCGCCGATGAGCCCCGAAGCGGCTGCACGCTGGCGGGAAAAAGAAAGTCTTCGGCTCTCCCGGCAGAGAGTGCTGGAGCAACTGAAACTGAGCACCAATCCGCGGCACCGTAGGATGCTGCAAGATTCCCTGACCGATCTGGACGAAAAACTGAAGAAATGAAAAGGCAGACCTCAGGCCCCAGACGTCAGATCTTGGCATCGACATGTTCCGGTCGATCTGTGGTCTGTGGTTCGACGTCCGGGGTCCGGGGTCTGGGGTCCGTGGTCCCTCACGTATAATGATCGTTTTATGACAGCCTACGTTTATGTCTCGCTGAAGAAAAGCGTTCTTGATCCCCAAGGCAAAACCATTCAGGGCGCGCTCAAGAAGATGGGGTACAAAGGGTTGGAGAGTGTTCGCCAAGGCAAGTATTTTGAGCTTACGCTGGACGGAGGGCTCTCGCGCGCCGAGGCGCAGACCGAGGTCGAGCGCATTGCCCGGGAAGTGTTAACCAACCCCGTCATTGAAGAGTTCCGCTTTTCCCTGGCCGAGTAGAAACAGTTCGCGAAATCCTCTAGGGTCCTCATTATGTGTGGCATCGTCGGGTATGTCGGCAAGAAAAGTGTAGTTCCGATCATCATCGAGGGCCTGCGAAGGCTGGAATATCGCGGGTACGATTCGGCCGGGATCGCGGTAGCCGGAAACGGCAACGGAATGCAGCTTCGGCGCGCCGAGGGCAAGTTGCGCAACCTGGAAGAAGCCATTCGCTTACACCCCCTCGATGGCACATACGGCATAGGGCATACCCGCTGGGCTACGCACGGTCGGCCCACCGAGGAAAACGCTCATCCCCACCGCGACTGCACAGGCAAGATCGTCGTAGTACACAACGGGATCGTCGAGAACTATCTCAGCCTGAAGAAGAGACTGATGGAAGAAGGGCACAAGTTCACCACCGAAACCGACACCGAAATCATCGCCCACCTGATCGAGAAATATTCCGGGAACCCGGGAAGGGGAGATCACCGCTCCCTGGAAGATGCAGTGCGGCAAACGGTGAAACAACTGACTGGAGTTTTTGCCCTGGCGGTGATTTCTACCGACGAACCCAACAAGATTGTGGCGGCGCGCAATGGACCGCCGGCAGTGATCGGATTGGGAAATGACGAATACTTCGTGGCGTCGGACGTGACCGCCATTCTGTATCACACGCGCGACATTTTCTTTCTGGCGGACGGGGATATGGCCATCGTCACGGCCGACGGAGTGGAACTGACGGACTTCGATGGCAAGCCCGTGGTGCGCCAGGTGCAACACATCATGTGGGATCCGATTCTGGCGGAGAAGGGCGGCTTCAAGCATTTCATGCTCAAGGAAATTTATGAGCAGCCGCGCGCCGTTCGCGATACGACGTTGGGCCGGGTCTCACAGGAAACGGGTCACATTTTTCTCGAGGAGATGGAGATCGCGGAGGCCGAATTTCGGGCCGCGAGAAAAATCAATATTATTGCCTGCGGAACCAGTTGGCACGCCGGGCAGGCGGGCAAGTTCATGATCGAAACGCTGGCGCGGGTCCCGGTGGAAGTGGACTACGCCAGCGAATGGCGCTACCGAAATCCCATCGTCGATTCGCAGACGATCACGCTGGTGATTTCGCAGTCGGGCGAGACGGCGGACACGATCGCCGCCCAGCGTGAAGCTAAGGCCAGAGGATCGAAGACGTTGGCCATCTGCAACGTGGTCGGGTCGATGATCACGCGCGAGGCGCAAGGCACGATTTACACTCATGCCGGCCCCGAGATCGGGGTAGCTTCGACGAAAGCTTTCACCGGACAGCTGACCGCTTTGTACATCTTCGCCATGTATCTGGGGCAGGTGCGCGGCGTCATGAGTGCCGAGCAGGCGCAAGCTGCGATGCTGGAGCTAACCCGCATTCCGGCAAAACTCGAAACCATCCTGACTCATGATGAGGCTTGTGATGAGTTAGCCAAGCGCTACCAGAAGGTCCACGATTTCTTGTTCCTGGGACGGGGAATTCATTATCCGATTGCGCTGGAAGGCGCACTGAAGCTGAAAGAGATCTCCTACATTCATGCCGAGGGATATCCCGCAGGCGAGATGAAGCACGGACCCAACGCCCTGATCGATGAAAATCTTCCCGTGGTCGTGATTGCGACTCGGGATGTCAACAACCCGGGTTCGGTGCTGCGCTACGAAAAGACGATCTCCAATTTGAAGGAAGTGAAAGCGCGTTCCGGGGTGGTGATCGCTTTGGCCACGGAAGGAGATGAAGAAATCAAGGAATCGGCGGATCACATTCTTTATGTTCCGGCGGCGCCGGAAGAGTTATCGCCGATTCTGGAAATCGTTCCCCTGCAGTTGCTGGCATATCACATTGCGGTACGGCGCGGCTGCGACGTGGATCAGCCGAGGAACCTGGCGAAGTCGGTCACCGTGGAGTAGGACCGTCCGCCTTTTCGAAGCGCCGGGCATGGTAGTGATGCGCGAATGTCTCCAGGATTCCGGCGCGGTTGACTCCTTTTGATGGATCGTCATTTGCGGTCGCGCCAGACGTTTTTGTCAGTTGCGCATTTCATTATCGATGGAGCGCTCGTGGCCGCAGCCGAAAAACCGAATATTCCTGACGACAAACTAGCCCTGTACGATAAGCTCATTGCCACGCTGCCAGCAGTCGAGCGGAGAGGTGCAGCCAATCCTTACACTTCCTTGAATGGGAACATGTTCAGCCTGCTGTTAGGCCCGGCGGGTACGATGGCGCTGCGGCTCCCGCAAGACGAGCGCGACAAATTTCTCAAGAAGCATAAGACGAAACTATACGAAGCCTACGGAGCGGTGATGAAGGAATATGTCACCGTGCCAGACGCGCTGCTGAAAGATACAAAGACGCTGCACAAGTATCTGGCGATCAGTTATGAGTATGTCAGAACCCTGAAGCCGAAGGCGACAAAGAAGAAACGCTGATTCGAAAGCTAGAATTCTGCTGGTTCGATGTCGGTGTGGCGAAAGTCGTTCCCCTTAAACAGCAAGGGCTCGTCCATTTCTTTCGCTAGCGCGTAAGCGAAGCAATCTCCGAAGTTGAGACCAGCCCTGTGGCGTCCCTTGCCGAAATCGCGGTAGGCTTGCCTGGCGATTTCCGCCTGCCTGGAGGTCACCGCCTCCACCGCAATCCGGGATACACGAAAAAACTCGTCAAATCGTCGGCTGGCGACAGCGTCTTTCCCGCTGTCAATGACAACTGCAGCTTCCACGTAACTGACGGCGGAAACGCGCGGTCCTTCAGCGGAGATAATCGCCTTGGCGAAATCTGGAGCTTCGGGTTCGGCACGCAATATCGCGATGATCGCAGAGGTGTCCAGGATCACTTCGGCAAACCCTTCTCGTCATATAGCAAGTCGCCATGGTCCACAGATTTGTACGGTTCTTTAAGGTGAGCGGCGCAATCTCTTCCAATTTCCAGAATGCGCTCGACTGCGCCCTTTTTAGATTTCCCGCGAATACGTTCTAAGCGCTCGCGGATCGCTTCACGCACCGCCGCGGTCATGCTTTCGCCCGTGGCGCGTGCTAACTCGCGCGCCAAGCGGTGGGCTTCTTCGTTCTTGATATTGAGCCCCATATAGCACCTTTCTACCACTATACTCTACCATTCTACCATGAGCGATTGATTGCTACCCAAAGCGAAAACCACTGGGACAAACGCGCTCAGGCGCTCTCCGCAAATACGTACTCATGCTGGCCGTCGCGGATGATCAGGACACGCTTGCCTCCGCGCTCGCCCACCACGAATTCGAATCCGTCGGTACCGGGGTCGACGGTGATGAACGAAGTTGTGCCATCGTCATTCTTTCGCGAAGCCACGGCGCTGTGCCACTCGCCCAGATCGAAGGTAGTAACTCCGTTGTCGGTGAGCACGGCCAGGTCGCCGAGTTCCTTGCTGGAATAATGCTTGCCCAAGTTAGAGACGAGACCCGGCGAAGCCGGCACTACGAGCCGTTCCCGGTTTTTCGCCAGCTCCGCTTTATGGGTTGCGGCGCGAGAGGCAACTTCAGCCACGGCTTCCGGCTTGCCGTCGAAGACAACCTCGAGCAAGCGGCGCCCGAACGGACCGAGAAGCATGCCACCGTTATCCGAATTGGTGAGAACCACCGCGCCGATACCGGCGTCGGGCAGAAAATAAAAGTTGCTCTTGAAGCCCGACATGCTGCCTCCGTGACTCACCACCGGAACGCCATAGGTGTGATCTTCGATTAAGCCCATTCCATAACTGGCGTCCTCGCCAAGAGAAATTTGCGGCGCGCGGCGCATCAGCAAATTTTGCGCCGAAACCAGTTGCCTGCCGTCGGGCAACTTTCCCAGCGCGAGCTCGTCTTGCACATAGCGAATCAGATCGGCGGACGAGGTCCACACCGCGCCCGCGGGACGGGCTGGCACGATCGAGTAATTGATCGCCATGCTGGCCACGCTGGGCTTGCCATCGATATCGTCCGCGTGCGGGGTCGCGTGGTTGCCGGCCAGGGCGCGGGCATAATCGAAGGTCGTCGACTTCATTCCCAGCGGATCGAAAACCTTTTGCTGCATCGCCTTGTCATAAGCGACGCCAAGCTCCAGGTTCGGATAGACCAGATGCGCGCCAATGTATCCGGCGGCGGCGGCCATCAGGTTGCTGTACTGAAAAACCTCGCCGAACTTGCTGGTCGGTTGCATGGTTCCGAGCAGAGCTAACTCGGTTTCCGGCGTAGCATTCTTGAATTCAAATAGCCATTCCATGTCCTGTCGCGGAACCCCGGTGCAGGCGCAGATCAGGTTCTTGACCAGGACCTGTTTCGTGGTCTCGGCGTCGCCCAGTTTGAAACCTGGGTAGACG
>Ga0210406_10001913_pt1 | contig 24451 bp, 14 predicted proteins | sample IncBWC30MmetaG_FD_155454 | JGI IMG/M metagenome (GOLD analysis project Ga0210406, IMG submission 155454) | Forest soil microbial communities from Barre Woods Harvard Forest LTER site, Petersham, Massachusetts, United States - Inc-BW-C-30-M | ecosystem: Environmental > Terrestrial > Soil >...
GTCGCCGAGGAATAAGTCATTCCCGCGGGAAGCGCGTCCGTCACCGTCACGTTGGTCGCGGAAGCTGGACCGTTGTTGGTCACAATCAATGTGTAGGTGAGTGGCGTTCCTTGCGACACCGGATTTGGAGCGCCGGTCTTCACGATCGCCACATCCGCGCTGTTTGCATTTGCGACTGTAACGGTGGCGCTCGCCGTATTCGTCGTGATGCCCGGCACGATGTTCGTTGCGTTTGCAGTGACTGTGTCGGTAATGTTCGTCCCCGAGGGCGTACCAGCATTGGCCTGCAACACCAGTGTGAAGTTCGCCGTGTTCGCGGAGCCAACTGCCAGGCTACTGTCACTGCAAGAGATGGTGCCGGTGCCGCCGACCGCTGGCAGTGTGGGGCACGTCCATCCCCCTGGAATAATGATGGACTGGAAGTTCGTATTCGGCGGCGTGGTTTGCGTGAAGGTCACGGTGGTGGCCGCAGCCGGACCATTATTTGTAACGCTCTGTGAATAAGTGATATTGCTGCCCGCGGCCACCGAACTCGGCGTAGCGGAATTCGTCGTTACCAGGTCCGCCTGCGTCGCAGCGGCAACCACATCGGCAGCTGTTGCGCTGTTATTCGAAAGGTTGGGATCGCTGACACCGGAACTGACGCTCACGGTTTCGTTGATTGCTGTGCCGGGAGCCGTCACGCCATTCACTGTCACCGCGAACGTAATGGTCGCGGGCACGCCTGGCGCGAGGCTTGGGACGGTGCACACCCGTGTAGCTGGAGTACAAGTCCACCCCGCTGGACCAGTCAACGTTGTTAGGGTAGTGTTCGCCGGCACAGCGTCGGTTAGAGTCACTAACGTCGCGGTGCTCGGTCCGGCGTTGTTCACAATCTGCGTGTAGGTGATCGTGGCGCCCGCCTGCACCGGGACCGGGCTGGCAGTGTTGGTTACGGAAAGATCGGCCGAATCAGCCACGAACGTATTTACCGAAGCACTGTTGTTGCCATTGTTCGGATCCCCTGTGGCCGAAGATACGGAGTCCGTTTGTGTGATCGTTCCCGAGGGCGCGGTCGGATTCACATTCACGACAAAGGTGAAGCCTGCTGTAGTACTCGCGACCATCGTTGTCGTATCGGTGCATGTGAGGGTCAATAGGACGCAGGTCCATCCCGCTGGTCCGCCCAGGGATACAGCTGTCGAGTTCGCCGGAAGCGTTTCCGTGAAGACCGGCGCGGCCGCTGTCGCGGGCCCGGCGTTGGTCACGCTCTGCGTGTAGGTGATATTGTTACCAGCCGTTACCAGCGCCGGGCTACCAGAATTGGTTACGCTTAGATCGGCCTGCGTGCCGGATGTCACAGCGATGTTCACGGTCGCGGAGTTGTTTGCTGGATTCGTGTCGTGGGACGTGGTAGCTACCGTGACTATGTCGCTGATGATCGTCCCTGCGGCCGTTCCCGCATTCACTTTGTACTTCGCTGTGATTGTTCCCGTCGAACCTGGCGGAACGCTTGGGTTGGAGCAACTGACCGACCCTATGTTCGGGCAAGTCCACGTGCCTCCGCCGGTAGTCACAGCGGCGACGGATACAAACGTTGTATTGGCTGGTGTTGACTCGGTTAGGGTCGCCGCGCTGCAGTTGCCGGGACCGCGGTTGGATACCGTTTGTGTGTAAGTTATAGTCGCTCCGACGGTTACGGGACTCGGGATTCCGCTATCGGTCACCGAGAGGTCGCAGGAAACACTTACATTGGTTGTAACCGTCGTGCTGTTGTTGGCTAGGTTGGGATCAGATGTCGTCGCAGACACGGTCGAATTCGCCGTGATCGTCGCCGCCACCACGCTGGCCGGAACGTTCACCGTAACCACGATGTTGTCTGCCGCTCCCACTGCGAAGGTCGGATTGGTACAGGTGACATTTCCGGTGCCGCCGACGGCTGGGGTCGTGCATGTCCAGCCTGCCGGCGCCAGAACAGACTGATACGTTGTATTCGTCGGTGTCGCTTCGGTAAAGGTCACACCCGATGCCGACGCCGGACCATTGTTCGTAATCGTCTGTGTATAGCTGATGTCGTCCCCGGCCAGCACCGTTGGCGGCGCCGCCGCCGTGCTCAAAGCCAGGTCCGCCTGGATTGCGGCTGCGACCACATCGGTCGCAGTCGCGGAGTTTGCGCCGAAGGACTGATTGGTGGCGTTGACGGTCGCCGTGTCGGTGATGATCGTACCGCTAGCCGTACCAGCGGTCACTTTGTAGGTGACCGTGAATGTCCCCGAAACTCCAGGGCCGACACTCGGATTCGAACAGGGGACCGCCGGGAATCCCCCGCAAGACCACCCTGCAGGCGGAATAACCGAGACGAACGTCGTATTGGCCGGAGTCGTCTCGCTCAACGAGCCGTTGGTGGCGGCGGAAGAACCCGTGTTGGTCACGATCTGCGTATAAGTAATGTTATTTCCGGCCTGCACAGGATTCGGCGAAGCAACGTTCGTCACCGACAAGTTCGGTCCCGTGGTTCCGACGACGATGGTGACTGTAGCTGTGTTGTTGGCTGAATTCGGGTCAATCACAGAGGAACTTACGGTCGTGGTATCGGTGATGACAGTGCCGTTTGCGGTGCCACTGATCACCTTGACGACGAGAGTAAACGCGCCCGATGTTAATCCCGGCATGTTTGCATCAGTGCAAACCACATTGCCGGTGGCTCCAACTGCCGGGGCAGCGCAAATCCATCCCACGGGCGAAGTGATCGACACAAACGTTGTGTTCGCTGGAACAGCGGTCGAGATTGTGGCATTATCCGCGGCGCTTGGTCCGTTGTTGGTTACAACCTGCGTATAGGTTATGTTGGCGCCGGCTGCGACTGGGTTCGGCGACCCCGTTTCGGTCACGCTCATATCGGCGATCGAAACCACATTCGCCGTGTCGGTTGCGACATCATTGAGCAGATTGGCTTCATTCCCACCGCCGACCACAGCCGTGTTGGTTACGGTGGCCGGAGCTGTTTGTGACACGGCCGCGATCAACGCAATCGATGGATAGCTACTGCTGGGTGCGAGCGCGTCGGCGCGCACGCAACTCACTGTTTGCCCTGAAACCGAACAGGTCCAGCCCGCGCCACTGCCACTGATCGGAATAAGTCCAATCGGTAACGTGTCGTTGAGAGTGACAACTCCACTGGTGGCGCCGAGCAGACTAAGATTCGAAACCGTGATTGTGTAGCTGGCATTTGCACCGCGGGTAAAATTTCCCACGTGACTCTTGCTCACTGTGAGGTCGGGACTGCAAAGCGCCGAGGATTGGATGCCGGTAGCCTGCGCCAGAGTAGCGTTCGTCCCGCTGATGCCCGCCGTACCCGGAGTGGCTCCGTAGGAGACACCCGGATTTAGTGTCGTTCCATTGGATCCGCCATTCACGCTGATGCCGGCGGTTGCGCCAGAACTGAAAACCACTCCGCCGGCGCCGCCGCCTCCCGGCCCGTGGCGATCCCCCAGACTGAAAGGCTGCGTGTCCCAGGCATCGCCGCCGCGGCCGCCGTTCGCCTGCAAGGTCAGCCCGGCTTCCCCGCCGTTGGCCGCCCATACAATGACGCTTCCGCCGGCGCCCCCGCCCCCGCCTGCATCATTCGCCGTGCCGTTGTAAGCGCTCGCGCCATTCGCGGTCAGAGTCGCCGTGCCCGCTAAATTGTAGGCACGGATAAAGATGATTCCGCCGCCTGCCGCGCCGGCACTGGCCTGATTGTCAGTGTCGGAATTGTTTCGCGAACCCGCGCCACCTCCGCCACCCAACCCGATGCGGTCAATGGTCGCTGGAAAGGGAGATCCCCCTTCGCCGCCGTCACTCAGATTCACATTCCAGGAGTCGCCACCAAATCCACCCATCCCTCCGTTGCCACCGCCGCCACCGCCTGCGTTCTCTGTGTTGCCGGCAGCATCCCCGTCCGTTCCGCCTCCACCTGCATTGCCCGGCGCCCCGCGCGCCATGCTGCCGTCCACCCCGGCGGTGCCGCTGGGATAGCCGGTGGTGGTTTGCAGAAACGTTACTCCCGATTCCACCCACTGCGGCGTACCGGCTACGCCCTCGCCCTTTGAACCGTCGATGCCGGTCGCGCCGCCTGCGGCTCCCGTGTAGGTTGTGGGCGATTTTTGCTGGTAGTCCGAGTTTAGGACGCCGGCAACTCCACCCACCAGTTGCATTCCGGCGCCTCCTCGGAAGCCCTTCCCATCGACTTGCACGGTGGCTCCGCCCAAATTGAGTTGACCGGCAATGTCCAGCGCAAGAACGCCACCCGTTGATCCGTTCCAGGCAGTCGCCGTGAGGGCGCCCAATGTGGCCGACAAATATTGCGGCACGAGCACGACTTGATAGGTGCTGATTCCCTTGGTGGCGGATGCGGCGGCCGCGGTATAGCCGAACACCAAACCGCCGCCGGGTCCAGCTCCCGTGATGGGCACGGACCCGCCGCTCACCGGCCCTGTGGCAGTGACGAACTCGTAGTTGCCGGCGTTGTTGATCGTTATAAAGCCCGTGCCCGTGCTTCCGTTTCCGTACGCCACCGTGTTGGAAATGTTGATGCTGGCGTCCTGCATCTGGATAACGAGTAGCAGACTGCCGCTCGCGATCGTCCCTCCCGCGCCGGTGGCAGCACCCACAGGAATGGATGTGGCACTCTTCGCCACGCTTGCCGTTCCCGGGTAATACGTATTTACGGTTCCACTCAGCGTGCCACCCGCGGTCAGAGTGGCCCCGGAACAAACGACGCTGACCACCGGCGCCACTGCCACGTACGTATTGTTGCCGGAATTCGGGTCGGGGGGTGTTCCGGAATCGGTGACCGTTGCCGTATTCGGATAGAAGCCGGCCGTAGAAGCCGTCACTACCACGGAAACGGTTGCCGTGGCACCACTGGCAAAAGAGGTTGGCAGGGTGCAGGTGATCGGTCCGGTTCCTGTGCACGTCGTTCCGGCGCTGGGGGTTGCTGATACGAAGGTGAGTCCGGCAGCCAGCGTGTCAGTCAGCACAACGTTGTTCGCCGGCGACAAGCCGCTGTTTGTGACCGTAATATTGTAGGTAGAGTTTTGCCCGAGCGGCACTGCACTCACGCTCGTCGTTACTCCAATGTCGGCAGTGCTCGGATTGATCGAAACTGCTCCCAGCGACCAGTTCGATGTTGCGCTGAAAATCTCAGAGATGGGCACGCTCGGCGCGCCCGAGCGAGTGCTGCCGCTGCCTCGCACCCCAGGATTCGCAGTATTTGAACTCTGTACATTCCATTGCCCGACCTGCGGGTTAGCCACGGTGACCGTCTGAGTGCCTCCGGTGGCCAAGGTGTCGAGAATCATGCCGTTAATGACGCTGGGCACGTCGACGGCGCTGCAGCCGGTGGCAATGCCCGTACATGCGCCTGCCGCTCCATCCGCCGAGACGAATGTACCCAGCGGGACGGTTTGATCCACTCCGGTGAATGTGGTCGCGCCGGCAACGACTCCCTCGAACTGTGTAGCCGGAACGTTCACCGTTACTACTACGTTGACTGTGCCAGTGGCGGGCGCCAGTAGAGACCACATTTCCACACGACGCGTGCCTCCAGCATCGTTATGTGCTCCGACGAGGTTCAGCGGCGTTCCGCCGTAGGTAACCCCCACGACACCACTTGTCGGTGAATTTGCGATGTTGAGGGAAACGCCGACCAGCAGCAGACGGTTCGTGCCCGCAGTGGTATGCGCAAAAGTCAGGTTCGAACTGCCCGGGCCGCGCAACGTCGCCGAACTAGAAGTGGTGGCATCCACCAACACCTGGGCAGCTGAGTATTGCGCCAGAGCGACGAGAGACAACAGACTGAAGAAATAGGCAAGGATCCGCGCGCTGCCCCATTCAGGCTTTACGCTGCCTGCGCGCGCCAGTAGCTTTGCAAATACACTCTGGGCTGTGCCGGCGACGCGCCACGCGAGCCCGCCCAGGCCCTTGAACTTCGCCCTGACGATCCGTCGTCCCACCCGCACTTCCTTCGCCTCGGCAATTCCTAGAATCTGGTTCGCCCGCACCGGCAAATCGTTTTCCAAGCCGCAATCGCCTTTGGTGGTGAAGGTATCGGCCTGATGGTCCGCAAGCACCAGCCGGTGGACACGAAATCCATGATTCGATTTTGTTAAAACGATATCGCCCTCTCGTAGCTTGCTCACGGTCACGGGAGTAATTTGCACTACTTCGCCATCACGAATCGCAGGAGACATACTCGCGCCGCGCGCCTGAAAGCGCACTCGGAGCCCTTGCTCCAGCAAATCGCGGACAAGACCTTCAAAGAGCTTCGAATCAGCTCCGCTGTTAGTCATGGAAGTTGAGAATCGCATCCACGGCGCTGCCGTCGGGTTCAAAGACATAGCGGTAACAAGGGATCGCCGCTGCCAACTCCTCGAGAAAACAGAGCGCAGACTCGATATACTCATGGCGATGAAACGGCACAAAACTGCGCGCAAACAACTCCGCTACTGCCTGACTCGGAGACAGCCGCGTGATCACGTTCCCCTGCCCATGCTGGAGAATGAAAATCCTCGTCAGCGGCGCGCTACTCGGAGATGCGTACATCGCCTCCCCATGCCACGGCGTCCCGTACATCCGCATGCGCTCGGTTTTCTCTGCTGTCTCTCGCCGAACGATGATTCGGTCGTCACTCAAGACCTCGACGTTTTCCCGCGCGGTCCACAGTCGCGTCGTGGTGCTCTTCCCCGCCCCGGAATGCCCAACAAACAAATCGCCAGTTCCATCAGGCCTGACGATTCCGCAACTATGCAGCTCAATCGCTTTTTCTTGCGTGAGCCGATGCATGATGAGCAACTCGTCTAGCGGATAACCCATGGGTTCTACTTCATTGGGAAAGTCGCAAAGACAGTCTTCATTCATCTGCAGCGTCGCATTACGAAAACAGGGATCGATCAACAAGCGCTTGAATGGCACATCTCCAAAGATGGCAGCGTTAAAATCGAACTCGAATCCGGCCTCGCCTTCGGTCAATTGCCAGGTGGTGCCGGAATCAAACAGCTGCCGTCCCAAGGCGGGGGAAAGCCGTGCGACCCTATCGACCCGGATATTAATTTCGGAGAGCTTGGTTTCGACACGAAAGGGCTCGAGCGAGGAAACCAAACGAACATCGGACCTGCGATCACCGGCCAGTTGTACCGACACTCCACCGACCGAAAAGCGGCTCAAATACGGGATGCGTACGCTCTCATACAACCCCGACCGCGCCCATCCGAGTTCGGATCTCATATGTGTCGCGAGATTGATCCGGGTTCCATATGCCTACGAGCCGACATCATGACACATGAAAGACATGCAGGGGCTGCCGCACTGATCCTGGCCTGACGACGTCTTGCAATGACCCAGAACCGCTTCTTCCGGACGAAGGCTGATCGTGGTTAGTTTCGGAGTCTCGTAAGGCTTCTTGCCCTCGACTCGTTGCGGTTCCTGGTTCATTCGGCCCACCCCTCGTCGTCCGTCAATGGCTTCCACAACTCCCGCATCCACCGGATACCACGCTTGAATTGTTCAAGATCGTAAACGTGTGCTGCGGTCCAGCCCAACTTTCGACATCGACTTCTTTCTTGGCGATTCGGTGCGCCGACTCTAACAGGGCCTCGTGCTCAGTTCCGCCCGCGCAGAATTCGCAATCTCCATGCGCAGGAATCTCAACTCCAAGCGCCGCCGCCCGTAAGTGGGCCACATTGCAAAGGAACGTTACCGGACTCTCGCGGTCTCCATTTTCCAGTTCGCCATTGGCTGGACACATCCCGCAAAGCGACTGAATGCGGCATTCGATACACTTCGTTACTTGTGTCCGCTTCCGGTTTCGCAACCGCAGGAGAGACTCCTCCCAGACCGCTTTCACTCCGGCTTCTCGAATATCGAAGGTTTCCTGCTGCGAGATCACACAGATACCGATCTCCCCGCAAGCGTTAATCGCAAAAGAGTTCATTCCTCCACCGCAGGAATATACTGTGTCGATCCGCGACAGGCTCGGCGGGTTCTCGAGACCGGTCTTCGCCAACTTGCGGTATTCGCTCGCTCTCGTGGGAGCATGCAAATCCAGCGCGACCACTTCCTCCGGCGTAAGGCGGACCGCTAGCGGACTCTGGGAACAGTCAATGCGGGGGTTGATCTGTCCGTCTACCTTGAACTCCACACCCAGTTCTTCTTCAGCAAACTGATTCATCGCCAGGACTTCGTGCTTGTTAATGCTGGTCGCCACGGTCTTCAACTTGATCGGCAAGCCTCTTTCCTTCAACAACTTGATCCCGCGCAGGCAACGATCATACGAACCCGGAACCGCGGTCAGCGCCTCGTAGGTTTCCCGAGTGCGTCCGTAAAGCGTGATCTCGATGGCAAAGGGCGGCCACTCCGCCAAGTATTCAGCAATCTGCTCAGTGATGATCGTGGCGTTGGTGAACAGGGTGATCAGAAATCCTTTTTTCTTGGCGTAGGTGTAAATTTCCAGGAAGTCTTTGCGCGCGAAGATTTCGCCGCCCGTGTAAAGCAGCCAGAAGCAGCCCATCTCGACCAACTCGTCCAGCATGCGGAAGTGCTCTTCCTTGCTCAATTCCCGCCGCCTGGCCTCCACGTCACCCATCGGCAGGTTGTTGTAGCAGTGCAGGCACTCCAGAGGACAGCGTCGAGTCACTTCAATGGAAACCTGCAGAGGCACGCGTTCACCCGCCTGGCGCTGGTGCAGATCCGCGCTGAATGCGCCGTAGCTTAACTGCTCCAAATCCCCCTCCACCTGGAAGCACCGAATGCGTTCTCGCGCTGCTCTGCTGTCGATTTGGCAGCCCAGCTCTTGCCTGTCAATCAGCTGCCATTGCCATCGATTCACGAACCTCGATCAGCCCCGCCGCCTTCATCTCACTCACAAAATCCGTTACATCACGCGTGACCTGTCCGGTTTCGACTTCATATTCCTGAGAAACCGCCGTAGCCAATTCCGAAATTGATCTTGGGGACCCCAGCAATTTCCAGATCAGCGAACCCGTGCCGTTAAAACTGTAGATCGATGCCAGATCGCCAACGCGTCCGCGCACGGGCACGATGAGCGTTTCCCCCGCGACCACTCGCGCTACGACACTCTGCGAACGAACCAAGAATTCTTTCTTCGACATGGTGTAGAGTTGCCTCGCTGTTCGGGTTTCGTAACAAACGCTGTACTCGAAACCCAATCGAGTTTCGTCCCAATCTGAGACTACGGTAAACTCCCCCCTCCAAGGCAATCGGAGTTATCGGTAGGTATTGGGTTGGTTATCACCCCCAATGGTTCCCAACTACACAGAAAAACATGGCTTATGAGGACAACTGTGATTCGTTCCCGGGTCTGGGCATGACCGACTTTCGAGGTAACGGACGCGATTCGAGTGGTCGCGGGTCCCAGTTTTGAGGTGGACAAACGAAACAAAACGTCATAAAAAGAAAAGCGGCGCACGTCCGCAGGAACTATAGCCAAAATCCGATTTTTTTGACTTCGTCGTGTAAACTACGGTTCGTCTTGAGACATCCTCTTGCTTAACGAAGAACGACGCCGTGCCATCCTCGCTCTGTTGACCCATCAAGGACGCGTCTTAGTCACTGATCTTGCCCTGCAATTCGAAACCTCGCAGGTTACGATTCGCAAGGACCTTGAGATTCTGCACGCCCAAGGTCTCGTTCACCGGACGCACGGAGGAGCACTGCCGTCACGCGAAGGCGCCCTCGAAGATCCGACGCTGCGCGAAAAAGAAAAACTTCACTTTCAGGAAAAACTGCGTATCGCGGAGAGTGCTGTCGAAAAAGTACAGGAGGGCCAGGTATTGATTCTCGACTCGGGCACAACTACCACGGCCATCGCCCGCGCTCTGCGCAACTTTCAGAACCTCACAATCATTACCAACGCGGTCAACATTGCCGCCGAGCTGGCGGGAACCGCGCTCGAAGTCATCCTGACCGGCGGTACGCTACGCAAGAATTCTTTTTCCCTGGTTGGCCCGCTTGCCGAGGAAACGCTTCGCCGCCTTAGCGCCGACGTGCTGTTCCTGGGTGTCGATGGATTCGATGTTCACTACGGATTGAGCACGCCCAACCTCCTGGAAGCGAAAGTCAACCGCGTGATGGTCGAGATGGCAAAGAAAACCGTGGCCGTTTGCGACTCCAGCAAGTTCGGGCGCCGAAGCCTGTCGTTGATCATTCCGCCGTCCGCGCTGCAAAAAGTCATCACCGACAGCGCGGTCGCAAAATCCGATGTGCGCAGCCTGAAGCAAGCTGGAGTTGTGGTCACCTTGGTCTGACACATTCCAATGCCCCGTTTCGATATCACGATCGCCGGCGAACTGAATCTCGATCTCATCCTCTACGGCCTGCCTGAACAACTTTCGCCGGAGCGAGAATTGCTCGCCGACGGAATGATGCTCACGCTCGGATCCTCGTCCGCGATCGTGGCTCACAACCTGGCCACACTCGGCAGCCGTGTCGGATTTCAGTCCCGCATCGGGGACGACTCGCTCGGACAGATCGCGCTCGATCGCCTGCGGCAAAGCGGCGTCGACGTATCGCGAGTCCATTCTGTTCCTGGCACGATCACGACGGGCCTCACCGTAATTCTGCAGCACGGAGTGTGGCGCAATATTCTGACTTATGCGGGAACGATTGCGGAAACTTCCTGGCAAGACCTGGACCTCGATGCCCTCGCCGATTCGCGGCACTTCCACTTGTCGTCTTATTATTTGCAGCGAGGCTTGCGGCCGCGAGTCGGCGAATTATTTCGCTGGCTCAAATCGAAGGGGCTCACGATCTCTCTCGACACCAATGATGATCCCGAAGATCGGTGGGAAGGTGGCCTGCTCGAAGTCCTGCGCTACGTAGATGTCTTCTTACCGAACGAACGCGAAGCTTCGAAGATCGCGGGTACGGAGGATCCGGAAGCCGCGATCCAAAAACTGTCCCATCTTGTCCCGCTGGTCGTGGTGAAGCGTGGCCCCAAAGGATCGTTGGCCCAGCGCGGCACCGAGCGCTTCACCAGTGCCTCGCAAGAAGTCGTACCCGTCGACACGGTGGGCGCCGGCGATAGCTTCGACGCTGGCTTCCTGCACCAGTATGTGCGAGGAGCGGACCTGCCAACCTGTCTCGCCAGCGGCAACCGAGCCGGCGCACTTTCGACTACGCGCCCCGGAGGCACCGAAGCTTTCCGGGAGGTCGAACATCGCGAAAAATTCCTACAAGAGCGGACCACATCGTAAAACCTTCACTGCACTTCACGCGAGCTCCGAGATTTCCCTACCGAATCTCGGCGAGCGAATGCTCGAGCGCCCCGCGCTTTGGGGCGGGCATGGCGCCCACCTCGCTCGCCACCCAAGCTCCCACCAGATTCGCCACTTCGTTCATTAGGCCCAAGGACGCGCCTTGCAGATACTCATGCACCAGCCCCGCGGTAAACGCATCTCCCGACCCCACCGTATCTGCCACTCGGACCGGAAATCCAGGATGCTCGCTCGACTCCGTCGCTCTCACCAGCAGGCTTCCCCGCCCGCCCCGGGTAATCGAGACCAGCTTCAAGTCGTAAGTGCGGATCAGCCACTCAGCCGACGACAACTCGTCTTTGTGCGAGACCTTGTTCAGGCTCATGATCTTCGGCAGTTCCTCGTCGTTCAGTTTGACGATGTCCGCCAGCCTCATCGATTCCGTAAGGACCTCCGGCGAGTAATATGACTGCCGGAGATTAGCGTCGAAGATTTTCACGGTGCGGGGAGACATGGCTTGAAGAAAATGGCGGATGATGGAGCGGCTTACCTCTGACCGCTGTGCCAGCGATCCAAAACATACAGCATCCGCCTTTTCTGCCAGATGCTGCCAATCCTCGGTCCACTCCATGAAATCCCAGGCCACGGGATGCGCAATCTCAAATCGCGGAAGACCATTGCCATCGAGCTCCACTTTTACAGATCCTGTGGGACGCAGGCGGTCGGTCTGGACGTGATCGATGTTGAGCCCCAGTTCCTCCATGCGGCGCAGCGCTTCCAGTCCAACTGAATCCTCGCCGACGCGGCTGGCAACAATGCCCTGGTCTCCCATGAGAGTCGTGATGTAGGCAAAGTTCGCCGGGGCACCGCCGAGACAGGTCCGCCCCGGCAAATGGTCCCAGAGCACTTCACCCAGCCCTACGACTTTCTTTTTCATAGTCGACTCGCCGGATCGGCTACAGCTCCTGGAGTTCAGCGCAACTCGCAGGTCGTCTAAGACTTGTTTTCGAGCGCATCGTCAGTTGCCGCAGCTGGCCGGGGAGCGGCTCAAAAACTGCAACAACTTTCTCGCCGAAGGCAGATCGGGATTAAACTCCAGGACACGAAGCGTGTAAGTACGAGCCTCGCTGAACTTTCCCGCGGCGCAATAAGCACGCGCGATGTTCAGGCCAATGCTGCTTCTGGCCGGCGTGCGTTGGAATGCATCCTGCCAGAGCTGCATCGCGCCCTGCAGATCTCCGGCTTGAGCTTCGATCACCCCGAGATTTGTGGCAGCATCTACCAGCGTCGAATCCTTGGCGAGCGCCTTCTGATAAAGCTCGCGGGCATGCTCGGTCGATCCTCTGTGCTGTTCGGCATATGCCAGCGCGGAAAGCAACGCAGGATCGTCCGACGATTGCTTCAGCGCTTTGGAAAGCAGATCTCTCGCTTGTGGCTCGGCCACCGACATTCCGTTTTCCGCGACTGACGTCCAGGCAAGGGCAAGGTCCCGGGGATCGGGCTCAGTTTTGGCGTCGGGGAACGAAACCATGTGCGGCAAAGAAAAGGAAGAGGCCCGGTCAGGATTCTGCAGCAGTTGCGGGGAGATTTGCTTCCGCCGGGGTATGCGATGGTCGGTGACTTCCGTATGCGCTACATCCGTGCTCGGTGATGCGGGCATGTGGCACGCGGTGCAATCCGGATGATCCGCATGGTGCTTGGCTCCGAAGACCTCGCCGTGGCAAGCGAGACATCTGCCCCGATAAAATGCGACTCGCTCTTCCGCCGAGGGCGACCGATGCGGATCGTGGCAGCTCGTACAAGACATGGCGTCACCCGACTTCTTCTTGCACTGGCTCTGCGCAAAGGCCTCTACCTGGCTGACGGCGCCAAGTCCCGAACCCGTAGCGTCGACCAGGAGGAAGTACCGAACGTAGTCGGAGAGCGCGTCGCCGGGCTGAAATTCGTAAGCGTGACGTCCTGGGCGTTCAACGGCCGCCTTGCCTTCCAAATGGCACTGCATACAGATGTCATCGCGCCGCTGCGGCGTCAGCTTGGCAGGATTGACGATCGCACCGCCATTGACGTGCGCACGAGCGGAACCATGGCAGCGCTCGCAAGCCACGCCATTGTGAGTGAACGGAGGCTCGGGATAGCGGTTGTCCGTGCCCTTCGCGGGAGCCTGCATTCCACTCACATGGCAACGCAGGCAACTGGTGTAAGCGGGAAGGTTTAACGGGATCTCGCGCGCGGACTGGTAGGCTGGAGCCGTGTCCCACAATTGCTTGTTCGCGTACCAGTTCACGGGGGACTCGAAGAGAAACCCGTCGGTGTCAAACAGGTAGGTGAGGCCGCGGCGTCCCGAACCGATGTAGTAGAGCAACTCGCGCGTGCCGCGAACTTCCGGATCCCCCGGCCGGTCGAAGCTCAGCCAGACGCGTCCATTCTCACTGTAAATGCGGTAGTGTACGCCGGAGTCCTTGTGCGTGAACTCGGCTGGCATGAAGCCGTCGATTGCAGGGCCGCTGGCGTGCGCCATCGAGCTACGCTGGTAAGACTCGTAGATCGCGGAATGGCACCCGGCGCATGCTTGGTTGCCAACGAAAGCGTCTCGTTCGGAGACTTTGGCAGGCATAACGTGATTTGCGGTTAGATTCTGCGCCGCTGAAGCGGCGGCGGACCACACGACAATGGATAGAAGTCCCGCCACCGCGCGCCACTCCCACCATCCAGAGCAAATCACGTTTCGCCTAACTTGACAGTACTCGGTTCATTCCATGCGAAACAAGAGGGAGCCCTGAGGCTGCCTCCCGCAAGAAGTCGTACCCGTGGACCCGGCGGGCGACGGCGATAGTTTCGACGCTGGCTTCCTGCACCAGTACGTGCCAGGAGCGGACCTGCCAACCTGTCTCGCCAGGGGCAACCGAGCCGGCTCCCCCGGAAGCTTTGCGGGAGGCCGAACATCGCGAAAAATTCCTACAAGAGCGGACCACATCGTAAAACCTTCACTACGCTTCACGCGAGCTCTGAGATTTTCCCTACCGAATCTCGGCGAGCGAATACTCGAGCGCCCCGCGCTTTGGGGCGGGCATCGCGCCCACCTCGCTCGCCACCCAAGCTCCTACCAGATTCGCCACTTCGTTCATTAGACCCAAGGACGCGCCTTGCAGATACTCATGCACCAGCCCCGCGGTAAACGCATCTCCCGATCCCACTGTATCTGCCACTCGGACTCGAAATCCAGGATGCTCGCTCGACTCCGTCGCTCTCACCAGCAGACTTCCCCGCCCGCCCCGGGTAATGCAGACCAGGTTCAAATCGTGAGTGCGGATCAGCCACTCGGCCGACGACAACTCGTCTTTGTGCGAGATGTTGTTCAGGCTCATGATTTTCGGCAGTTCCTCGTCGTTCAGCTTGACGATGTCCGCCAGCCTCATCGATTCCGTAAGGACCTCCGGCGAGTAATACGCCTGCCGCAGGTTGACGTCGAAGACTTTCACCGCGCTCGGCGAGGTTGCGCTCACAAAGCGCCGAATTGTAGCGCGGCTCCTCTCAGACCGTTGCGCCAGCGACCCGAAACAAACTGCATCTGTCTTTTCGGCCAGATGCTGCCAATCCGTCGTCCACTCCAGAGCATCCCACGCCACCGGATGCGCAATCTCAAATCGCGGAAGACCATTGTCATCGAGCTGCACTTTTACAGATCCTGTGGGACGCTCGCGATCCGTCTGAACATGGTCGATATTGAGCCCAAGTTCCTCCATGCGCCACAACGCTTCTAACCCAGGTGAATCCTCGCCAACGCGGCTGGCCACGATGCCCTGATCGCCCATGAGAGTCGTAATGTAGGCGAAGTTTGCAGGGGCGCCGCCGAGGCAGGTACGCCCCGGTAACAGATCCCATAGCACTTCGCCCAATCCTACAACTTTTTTCTTCAAGATGGCTCACCGAAAAGCGCGAGATCCGAGTCGCTCGAGATAAAAAGAGAGGACTGCCGAAGGAATTTTCGACCGACTCCCCTCCGCCTGATTCATTGAAATCGTGCTTCGTCCTGGACGAAATGATGGGACCGGGTATGGGACTGGAGTACCACCACGAAGGCGCAATCGGAGTCGCTTCATTGGGGAAAAAATAGAGGGAGCCTCGTGAGACTCCCTCGGTGAAAGTGCCCGTTCCGCGAACCCTAGAAGGTGAGCCGCAATGCGAACTGTATTTCGCGCATCGTGGTCCCCGCTTCAATGTCGGTGATCTTCCCGTTATTGCCGCCCTGGCAGTCAACGCAAGCGTTGGCCCCGTTGTTTCCACTGAAGGCGTAGACCCCATGATTGAATATGTTAAAGGCGTCCATGCGGAACTGAAGTTTAACGCGCTCCACGATCGGGAAGTCCTTCGTCACCGACAGATCCGAATAGAATCCTCGCGGTCCGCGCAAAGAGTTGTAACCGACATTGCCGAGGTTTCCTTTGCCCGCATCGGTAAATGGTCCACCCAATGTTGCCAGCGGAGTAAAGTATTGTCTGACGGGCGGTCCGTTCGCCGGATGCTGAAGCCCTCCGGCACCCAAGGGAAACGAACCTGACCCTTTGTTCGGACGACAAATGCCCACGTCCTGCTCGTTGCCGCACTCGTTTGTGGTTGCTGTCCAAGGCAGACCGCTGCTCCAGTTGGTGGTATTGGTTACCTGCCATCCGCCCACCACGAGGTCTTCGGCGCGGCCGGCGCTGCCCAGGAACGTTCTGCCCTTGCCGAATGGCAAGGCGTAGACCGTGTTGATCACGAAAACCTGGTTGCGTACGAAATCGTTGGGCCCGTACGCGATCGGATGGCTGACCGCATAATAGTTGTTGTTGTAAGCGTTCGCGTGCGCGAAGGTGTAATGGGTAATGAACTGGAGACCTTGAGCAAATCGCTTGTCGACTTTAATTTCAAGCGCGTTGTATTCACTGCTGGCATCATTGCCGTAGAAGTTGCCGAGATCGTCTCCTATGCCAGCGCAGGTGTCGGTGGCGAGGTTGGGGCGGCAGAGTGGCCGACGCAAATTCGAGGCATAGGCCTTACCCGTGAGAGGGTCCGTCGTGTTGTACAGGAACATGGACAAGGGATTGACGTCGTAGTTCGGGCCGTCTCCACTGAACCCGTGGGAGCCCTTGTTGCCTACGTAGGCGACTTCAGCGGAGATGGTGTTGGTGACTTGATGCTGGACGGTAGCGTTCCATGCGTCGAGCGTCGGCAGCACCTGTTTGATGGGACGAATGTGCACTCCGCCATCTTGCCCGTTCAGGCTGGCAAACGTAATTTGCCCGTTGGACGGGATCGCGGGGAAGATGGGTGCAATGGGTCCCTGGGCAAGCGTAAACAGAGGAATATCGTTGGGATTGGCACCCTTGGTAAGCGGATTTGAGGATGCGTCGATGTTCTGTTTGATGAGAACCGGCAGGTTCTGGGTCACGGTATGTCCGAAGTTTGATCCGAATACTCCGATGTCATAGCTGCGGCCATAACCCATTCGCAGAACCGTCTTGGGAGTGAGCTGGTAGGCGATTCCCAGGCGAGGTGCGAAAGCATGGAGATCGTTCTTCACGTTTCCGTTTAACCCGTTGCTGCCATATCCGGCTACGCGAATGACGCCGGTGCCGCCATTGTCAATGATATTGGCGAACCCTCCGTAGCCCTTGGCCAGCACTGATTCAGGAGTATAGATCTCCCAGCGCAAACCATAGTTCAGGGTCAGCTTCGAGGTTGCACGGTAAGTATCCTGGCCGTAAAAAAACAAGCGTATCTGTCTTTCAGCAGCATTATTGATGTTGCCGAGAATCGGGTTGGTGACATAGCGCGCCATCGACGTTACATCGCCCAGTAGAAATGTAGCCAAATCCAAACCACCAATAGCCCCGGTTAAGGTTTGATTCGACGTTGCCAGCGGGCTGAAATTGTATTCACCCGTGCGATTGTTGTCGCTCGGAATGCGCAGATTTCTGGCATAGCGACCGTCCGCCCCAAACTTGATGATGTGATTGCCCTTGGTTTTGGTCCAGTTGTTGACAAACTGGAACTGATCTTCCCTCTCCGTAAGCGGGCAATTGCAGCGGCCGACACCGAGGCCATCGCCGAAGCTAGATATTGCTTCGGCGCTTCCGTTGTTGGGAGCGCCACCCTCACCTGTGTTCGGGTCTGAACCCAGAATGAAGGCTCCCAGACCAGCGGTCTTCGGATCGCTGGTATTTGCATTGGGGATTCCGAAACCAGTCATGGGAGTGCCGCCATCGGGCTTTTGGGTCTGAGGATTGTACTTGAACCATCCGAAACGAACATCGGTCAGAAGCGAAGTACTGAGGGTCTTGGTGAAGCCGGTCGCCAAACTGTAGTTGTGAGTGATCGAACTCCCAGACAGTCCGAGTAAACCGGTGCCCGGACCACCCAGCACGCCCAAAGATCCCTTACCCGAGAGGCTGAAATAATCCAAACTGAAGCGTCCGAAAACACTCAGGCTTGAGGTGGCAGCGTAGTCAATTCGTGTGTCGAAGCTGTTTTGGCTGAAAGGGCCAGATCCAGAGGAAACGTAATTTTGGAGCACTGAACCATTTTGTGGTGCGGGGAACAGAGCCAGGATTGCCGCTGCCTGGGGAGAAATTCTGCCGATCGGAATACAGTTACCGGAGCAACCAGCCGCTGGTTGTGGTCCGAACCAGGCCCTGTCCCCGCCATTTCCAGTAAGTGTAAGCGGCAGGGTGAGAGGGTCATAAACCTTTCCGCCGCCTTGGCTTCCAGCTGCCGGCGAGAGATATTCGCTAAGATCGCAGTAACCCGTCGTATTTGTAGTCGGGTTACAGGTTTTCTGCACGAGCGCTGTAGGGACTGTCAGCTGGTTGGTTATTCCGCTGGACTGTCGAGTGGCCTGGTAGTCGCCAAAGAAGAATAACTTATTCTTAATAATGGGTCCACCGACTGACCCACCAAACTGCTGCCAGCGCGAGGAAGGCAGAAACCGATGGGTGATTGGATCGGGCGTAAACTGGGTAAAGGGATCACGCGCCTGTAGGGCATCGGTGCGGCGAAACCAGAAGCCGCTGCCGTGGATGTCATTGCTGCCTGACTTTGTCTGTGCCGTCACCACGCCGGCTACGGCCTTGCCAAATTCTGCGTCGTAATTCTGGAGTGCGACTTTGGTCTCCGTGACCGCGTCCAAATTGGGGTTCACCACGATAATCCCCAAAATGGGATCCTGGTTGTCGGTGCCGTCCAACTCGTACGCGGTACCACTGAAGTGCTGCCCTTGAACAAAAATCTGTTGGCTACCCTGCGGATTCTCCGTGGCGGCGTGCCCCCATCCCAGCTTCTGGGTTCCGGGAGAGAGCAATTCGAAGCTGGTGAAGTTGCGATTCAAAATGGGCAGATCATCGACATATTTTTCGTTGAATTCGATGGCTACGTCGGAACGATCAGTCTTAAGCTGTGGGGCCTCGGCCGTCACCTCGACCTGTTCGCTGGCGGAGCCCACCTGGAATTGGGCGTTCACGTCTGTGCCGGTATCAGCGTTGACCACGATGTCTTTAAACTGGAGCGTCTTGAATCCCGAACCTTCGATTCGAATCGCGTAGGTGTCCGGGATCAGGTGGGTAACCGAGTAGTTACCACTGTCATTGGTGTTGGTTTCAACTGAGGTGTTCTTGGACTGGCTCGTTACCGTAACCTTTGCTCCGCCAACAGCCGCCCCCGTCGGATCGGTTACCGTGCCCAAAATGCTGCCGTAGACGGCCTGACCGAGTGCGCTCGGCACCCACAGACTGCACAGTAGACTGAACACAGCCACTGAGATCCAAACTGACCTTTTCATGAACTTCCTCCTGAAACCTGTCAAACAAGATGTGCCCTGGAAATGCAGAGGGAGACTTCGCTTGACAGAGTGCACTCGTAGTACAAAACAATTATCTGGATTAAGTTTCACTAGGTTTGATACCGTTACAGGTAACAAGGCCAAGTAATACAGTAAGATACGTATTCCCGTTACTTCTTTGTAATATGGCCGTCACCCACACCGTCGCGATCAGTCGGGAGCAATGCTTCCAGCAAATAGATAAACTTATTAAAAGTCATAGCCTGCACGGCTCCGAATCGCTGTGCAAACTGCTTCGGTATCTCGCTGAACACTCGCTTGATCATCCCGGCACCGCCCTCAAGGAGTACCAGATCGCTACCGAAGTTCTGGGGCGCCCTGCCGGATTCGACCCTCAGAGTGACTCGACGGTTCGGGTGCAGGCCGGCCGCCTGCGAGTCAAACTCGCCGAATACTACGCCAATGAAGGCCCCGACGATCCCGTTGTGGTGGAGATTCCCAAGGGGTCGTACGCGCTCACGTTCCACCTCCGTCCGCCCAAGCCGGGAACCCAATCGGCAACAACTCTCGTTTTTGAACCTGGCGTCAAGAAAAAAGAGGAGCAATCTCCGTCGATTCGTGGATGGGCAATCGCCGTTGTAGTTCTCTCGGTTCTGCTAGCCGCGACCTTTTCGACGACCGCCTACCTGCTTTCGCAGCGCGTGCGCACCCAGGCCGCTGCCAGCCCGCCCGTCCCTGCCCCTTATCAGATTTTTTGGAATCGTTTCGTCACTTCGCCGCAACAGCCTTGGGTCATCTTCAGCAATGCCAGCTTCGTTGGGCATCCGAATACCAATATGCACTACTTCAACGCCGCTTCTGATCCTCGCGGGGTGATTCTCGACCACTACACAGGCGTGGGAGAAGTGCTCGCCGTTCATCAACTCGACCGCGTCTTCACTCTCTTCAACCGCCAGATCCGAGTGAAGCGCGGCGCCCTGTTTTCGCTCGACGACGCCAAGAACAACGATCTGATCTTCATCGGTTCTCCCGCCGAGAACCTCACCCTGCTCGAGATCCCCGGCACTCAGCAGTTCGTTTTTCGCAAGGCGCCAGTACCTCGCGATGGAGATGTAGAAGTGGTCAACCTCCAGCCCGACCCCGGCGAGTCTAAGACGTATATCGCCAGTCCTTCGAACCAGCCAATCGTCGAAGACTATGCCGTCATCGGCCTTGAGCCGGGCATCGACCCGGTGCGTTCCACGTTGATTCTGGCGGGAACTACCACGATGGGAACTCAGGCTGCCGCCGAGTACGTCTGTCGCGAAGATTCTCTCGCCGAACTACTGAGGCGCCTAGGAGTCTCCAAAGCCACCGATCTCATGCCATTCGAAGCTTTGTTGCGCGTGAAGGTATCGCACGGCGTTCCGGTCAAGACCGATTTGCTGGCCATTCGCAAGCGCGGCAACTAGCCTTTAAACTAACCCATCTTCGCTGCGATCAGGATTGTGTGCCAGATTCGTTGGCCCTTCTTGCGGGCCAGGCTTTTTGATCCTGCATCGCAGATACAGACCGTCCTTCTAGCGCTTCGGCGCGGTCAAATGCGGGTCCAACTCCGCGGCCTTTTGAAACTCGTGCTTCGCCTCATCCTTGTGGCCTTGCCGGTCCAAGGCCGTAGCCAGCTGATAATGCGCCGCCGCATAATTCGGGTCGGAACTTATGGCCGATCGGAACTGGGAGATCGCGCCGTCCACATCGCCCGCGCCCAGCAGTCTTTTTCCTGAGTTCGTAGAAAACGTCGCCGCCTGCAGACGGTTCGTGGAAGCAGTAATTTTCGCTCCCCTCTGCGCTTCCTCGGAGGCACCTTGAGCATCCCCGAGCTGCCGCAGCACCGCAGCCAGCGTGGTATGCGCTCCGGCAAAGTCAGGCTGCAACCGGATCGCCTCCCGCAAGGCGGCGGCGGCTTCCGGCAGCTTTTCCTGCTGCTTCAGAATCGTTCCCAGCGTGTAATACGCTTCCGCATAGTTGGGCTGATTCCGAATCGCCGTTTGCAATTCTGCCGTCGCCTTGTCGAATTCGCCTCGTTGCCAGAAGAGAACGCCGAGCGTGTAGTGCGCATCCGCCAAGTCCGGTTCGAACGCAATCGCATTCTGAAACTCGGAAACCGCCTTGTCGAGCTGGTCCTTCAGCTTGTAGGCGAGCCCCAAGTTGTAGTGCAACGACGCATCCTTCGGAGCCAGCTTGATCGCCGTCTCCAGTTCTGTAATGGCTCGATCGAAGTCCGCCCGCTGCATATATCCGATGGCCAAGTTTCCGCGAAACGCGGCGTCATCCGGACGAAGTTGTGCTGCGGTCTCGAATTGTGGAATCGAGCCGACCGCGTCTCCCTTCTGCAATAGCGCCAAACCTAGATCGTTGTAGGCCTCGGCATCCTGGGGCCGCAGCTTGACCGCCTCGCCGAAAGCAGCCACCGCACCCTCGCTGTCCGCAGCATGCTGGCAGGCAAGCCCCAACTCCATCTGCACTTCAAACCACTCCGGCTTCAGCCTGGCAGTCTTGCGTAATTCCTCGAGCGCATCTGCATTCTTGGATTGCGCAGTCAAAGTCTTCGCCAGGTAATAATGTGCCGCAGCATCTTGCGGGGCGAGTTCAACCGCCTTGTTTAATTCCTTCGCAGCCTCATCCAGTTGTTTTCCCTGCCAATGAACAGCGCCCAGATGAAAGTGCGCCTGCTCGAGATTCGGTTGCAGCCGCAAGGCCTCTTGGAACGAGACCTCCGCGTCCGCAAACTGATTTCGCTGCGCCAGGATCGTTCCCAGTTCATCTTGCAGGTCGGCACGCTCAGGAGCGAGTTCCACCGCCCCCCGCATCTCCGATAAAGCCTCATCGCCAGACCGCTGGCTGAGAATCCTTGCCAACATGCGGTGAGCCTCCGGGTTGCGCGGCGCAATCTTAACCGCCGCTCGTGACTCCTGTTCTGCCTCCGCAGACTTCCCTTGCTGGGAGAGCACTCCTGCCAGTGTGAGCCGCGGCTCCACCAATCCTGGCATAACCTTGATCGCGGCTCGAAGATGGGTTAGCGCCCGATCCGGTTCCCCCTGCTGGGCCAGAACCCATCCTAGAGCCGATTGCGCCTCCGCGTCATTCGGAGACAGTCGCGCCGCCTTCTCAAATTCAGCCCTGGCACCGGAGATATCCCCGTTCTTAAGCGCCTCTTGCCCACGATGCAGCGCCTGCTTCTCCGCCGCTTTCGCCGGAGCAGTTCCCGTCTGTGCCAGCGAGCCAGCGCTCATGGCGAGAATAGTCACGCCCAGGAAGCCACCGAAGTAGACGAGACTGGAAGGACGTCGGAACACGATGGGGATGGAAGATGCTCTACCTTTTTCGCATTATATCCAATGCTGAAATGAGCGCCGAGTGCTATGCGATCCTATCAATTGGACCGTGTGTTCAACCTTCTCAGCCGTCCGATTCGAGTTCAAGCGCGGCGCCCTCTTCTCTTTCTCTCTGGACAACGCCAAGAACAAGCACCTCATTCTCGTTGGCTCACCCTCGAAAAACCTTACGCTGCTCCGCATCCCGGGAACCGAGGAATTGGTTTTTCGACGCCTTGACTCAGGCCCGCGAAAAGGCGATCTGGCCGTAGTGAATGTTCATCCTCTTGCGGGTGAACCGAAAACATTCCTGGCAACGTCGGCGAATCAGCCGACCACCGAAGACTACGCTGTGGTCAGCCTGCTTCCGAGCCTCGACCCCTCACTTCATCCTGATTCTTGGGGGGGGAACTCCAGCTTTGGCACACAGGCCGCGGTCGAGTATGTTTGCCGGGAGGACTCTGTGAAGGAACTGCTACAGCGGCTGAAAGTTGCGAAGCTGACCGAACTGACTCTGTTCGAGGCGCTGCTTCACGTGAAGATCGCAGATGGAGTTCCGGCCATGACCGACCTGGTCTCAGTCCGTAATCGCAGCCACTAAGCGCGATTTTGGATCTGTCTGCGATGGCCACGGACCACGCGCCCAAAGAACTCAGGTGATTGGTTCCGAAAAGAATTAGACCTCCCCACCCACTCCGTCTCGAGAACTGTAGAATGAGCGTTGTCGTACTGAGCGCTCTCCGTGTGGCGGCCTACCACTGCGCGGATGTTTCCCCAAACCAGGAGATCTCTGAATGAGCGGATCCGTGGGTACACAGGTCAGCGCCTCTTCTTCTAGAACTTTCCTAAGAATTATGGCGGGGGTGTCACTCGCTCTCGCCCTTGCTGAGTTCCTTCTTGCCGTCCACTACCACAGCCAGTCGATCGCGGCGGGAACCGAAAAAACAGTTATCGAGCAGTTTCGAACGCTCTACTACAGTTCCGCCATTTGGGCTAACACTCGCTGGCTGGGCATACGATCAGAGCAGGCGCCGACCGACAACTGGAGCATGCAAGAGATTATCAGCGAACTCCGCCCCGACTACATTATCGAAACCGGCACAATGAATGGGGGAACAACCCTGTTCTACGCATCCGTACTCTCCAACGTTAACCCGAACGGCAAGGTGATCACCATCGATGTGGCGCCGAAAGTGGAGGACGCCTCGAAGCTGCCGCTATGGAAGGAACGCGTGGAAATGGTCATCGGCAGTTCGGTCGATCCCAAGGTTACCGACCACGTCGCCGAAGAGGTTGCGAATAAAAAGGTGCTGGTGACCCTGGACTCGCTGCATACCCAGGACCACGTCCTGAAAGAAATGCAGATCTATTCAAAGTTGGTCACACCGGGCAGTTACCTCGTCGTTCAGGATACCAACCTCAACGGCCATCCCGTGGCGCCTCGCTGGGGGCCGGGTCCGTGGGAGGCCGTTCAGGAGTTCCTGAAGACGAATGACAACTTCGTGGCGGATCACGAGCGCGAGAAGTTTTTGCTGACGTTCTATCCCGGGGGGTGGCTGAAGCGTGTGAAATAACTGCGCGGGTATTCGGGCGTGACCGGGCTTTGGAATTAGCCTTACTGTTTTCGCCTCTTCCTCTTTCCCCGGCACTGCCAAATTGAGGATCGAACGCGCGAGCCTTTTGAAATTCTTGCGTAGCCTCGTCGTTGTTTCCCTGCCCGATCAACGCCAACCCTAACTGATAATGAACCGCCGCGTAGTTCGGCTCCGAACTGATGGCCGAGCGGAATTACGCAATGGCGGCTGTCCCTGCAAATGAACTACGCCCAGAAGAAAATGCGCCTGCTCAAGGTTTGGCTGCAACCGCAAAGCCTCTGCGAACGAGGCCTCCGCGTCGGCAAACTGATTTCTCTGCGCCAGGATCGTTCCCAGTCCATCTCGCAAGTCGGCGCGCTCCCTAGCAAGTTCCACCGCGCGCTTCATCTCCGATGAGAGCCTCATCTCCTGGCCGTTGGCTCAAAATCGTTGCCAACATGCGATGAGCCTCTGCGTTTC
>Ga0210406_10001914_pt1 | contig 24424 bp, 16 predicted proteins | sample IncBWC30MmetaG_FD_155454 | JGI IMG/M metagenome (GOLD analysis project Ga0210406, IMG submission 155454) | Forest soil microbial communities from Barre Woods Harvard Forest LTER site, Petersham, Massachusetts, United States - Inc-BW-C-30-M | ecosystem: Environmental > Terrestrial > Soil >...
GGCCTCCCCGGAAACCTATTCAGCGCAAGATTCTGGAGGTCAACTCAGTTCCAAATTCTGGGAATCAATTCAACTCAGGTAGCCTCGGCCGTCTCGGCCGTCCGGCCCGAAATGAAGCTCGGCCGCACTCCAAACAGTTCCAGAGATATAGAAACCTTATTTTGACCTCAGCCACGCGGGGGACTGGCCGTTGAACATTTTGAGGGAGAGCCCTCTCTAGGTCTAGGGATCCAGAGGCGGGTCCAAGGGCACCTTATTTCGGCTGGCTGGGCTCGCTCATCCAGATGTCATCCCGAAACTTTGCTACGGAAGAACCAAGTTCACACTCGTGGAGTGGGACAAAGGCCATATATATTGAACTAGAAGCTACTGATCATCCCCTGCTGTCGAACCGCGGACCGGAATGACGAGCGCTGGTTTGCAGGAGATCGGCGAATGGTTCGAACACACCTGGCTTCATCCGCGGTGGGCCGAAAAGGCTCTTTATGGCGGGGCATCGTAAACTGATTTCATGTCTCAGACACTGATAGGGCTTAAGGATATACACTGCGCCCAATCCCGCCTCCGCGGCATTACCACCCGCACCCGCCTCATCGAATTCCATCACGCCGACCGAACCCGCCGCCTTTACCTCAAGCCCGAAAACCAGCAACCGATCGGCGCCTTCAAACTCCGCGGAGCCTACAACAAAATCGCCTCCCTCTCCGAGGACGAGCGCAAGCGCGGCGTCATCTCCTACTCCAGTGGCAATCACGCCCAGGGAGTTGCCTACGCCGCTCGCGCCCTCAAAGTGAAAGCGGTCATCGTCATGCCCAATAACGCTCCTGCCATCAAGCGCGAAGCCACGGCGGCTTTAGGCGCGGAGATCGTCCTCGTCGGCCCCGGCAGCACCGAACGCCAACTCAAAGCTGAAGAACTGGCCGCGCAACATGGATACGTCATCGTTCCTCCCTACAACGACGAAAAAATCATTGCCGGCCAAGGCACCATCGGATTGGAAATACTCGAAGATTTACCCGGCGTCGAAGCGGTTTTCTCACCCGTCGGCGGCGGCGGCCTGATCAGCGGCGTCGCGGCCGCCATCAAACTCAGCAAGCCCGAAGTGCAAGTCATCGGCGTCGAACCCGAACTCGCCGCCGACGCCCAAGCCAGCCTGCGCGCCGGAAAGATCGTTCAATTCCCCGCCGAACAGGTTTCACGCACCATCGCCGACGGACTCCGCACCCAGAGCGTCGGTGCGATCAATTTCGAACACATGCAGTGTTTCGTCGATGCCATTGTCACCGTCAGCGAAGACGAGATTCGCCACGCCTTGAAACTGCTCGCCGTAAATCCCGAAACCGTCGCGGAGCCCAGCGGAGCAGTCGCCACCGCCGGATTCCTCTTCCACGCCGATCAATTTCCAGAAACAGAATTCAACGTCGCCATCATCTCCGGCGGCAACATCGAACCCAAGATGCTCGAAGAACTCCGCGGAACCTAAAGCAATCAGGAAGAATTCGATAAAATGGAGTCCGCTAGACCCCGGCCGCGAAGCGACGAAAGAATAAAGCCCACCCCGTGAGCCGTGGGGACCGTGTAGCGAACCAGCAAACCCCCGAAGGGGCGAAAGAAAAAAATGTTGCGAGCGGGCGCCTTTGCGATGTCCATCATCAACGCATGTTCATTCGACCTTGACTTCAACCAACCAAACGATAATCCTGACAGCATCTCGGAAATCCCATGACCAAAGCGCCGAAGAGCGGCCGTAAGTCCTTCATTGCCGGAATTTTGCTCGTAACTCATTGCAGACCCGGGATTTCTTCTCGATTTCCCGCTAAACGAATGATTCCAATCGACCCCAGGGGAGGGGGGGGACCCACTTCGCAGTCCCAATTCCGATTTCGGGAAGCGGCAATTTTCGGTGCGTGTTTTGCGATCGCGCTCCTGTTTTCCACGAGCTTCGCATCCGCCCAAGCCCAACGCGGGACTCTCGTGCACGAGGAAACCATTAGAGTCTCCCCCAGCGCCGACGCCGCCAAACTCGGCGAGGCTGGTCGCGGACACGAGCTGGTCATCATTGAGAACAGCCGCGACTGGACTCACGTGGAAGCCATCCTCCGCGAACCGAGGAAAGACGCTGACGAAGATGATCCCGAATCTGAAGGCAAAACCATCACGGGATGGGTTTCGAGCAAAGCCTTGGTCAGCATGACCACTCCCAACGGCGACAAAATCGTATTCGGCGAAGCCGTCGACTCCGAAGACCAGGCCAGCCGCCGTCGCGGCCGCCGCGATGCCGCACAAGACGCCTTGCGTCTCTACTATCGTGCCTACGATTTATTTCCCAACTCGCCACTGGCTGCCGAAGGACTCTACCGCGCCGCCGACATCCGTTGGCAGGTCGAGCGCTCTGATGTGCTCACTCGTCCGTCGGCCCGCGAGCGCGAGTCCTACATGCGCGGACAAATTAGCGAAGAGTGGATGAAGCTCGTCATGAAAAAATTCCCCGGAACAAAGTGGGCCGATCTCGCCGCCTTCCATCTCATCGAAAACAAACTCTGCGGAGATTGGCAAAGCGCATCGAAGTGTCCGGAAAAAGAAGCTGAGATGTACGAAAAGTACGCCAAAGAGCACGAGCAGTCCCCATCCGCCCCCGAAGCGCTCTACGACGCGGCCTGGCGCCGCTCCGCGCTGATTGAGATTTACAAGAACGAGGCCAATCAGAAGAAATCCGAAGAATCAAAAACCCGTTCTCTGGAACTTGCGCAGAAAATCGTCACGCAGTACGGACAAAGCGATTGGTCCTCGCGCGCCCAGATGCTGATTTTCTACGTCCAGCAAGGCGTCCCAACCTACGGCAACGCCGGCGACTAGCCACAGAAGCTTTATCCAAAAATGTCATCCCGACCGGGTGCGAGCAACGCGAGCGCAGTGGAGGAAAATGCTTTTTATGGCTAGCTCAACCGTCCCAGTTCGTTAACACCGCCATAAACTTTTTCTGCGATACTGTTCTCTTGCCTGTCCGGAGGACGTTTGAACGACTATCTGCTCTCGCTGATCCTGGGAATTGTCGAAGGCCTCACCGAATTCCTGCCGGTCAGCTCGACCGCGCACTTGCGCCTGACAGAAGTGCTGCTGCACATCAACTTGTCCGACGGATATTGGAAGATGTATTCCATCGTCATCCAACTCGGCGCCATCCTGTGTCTGCCCGTTTATTTCTGGAGCCGCATCGTCCGTTTTGTCTCTACGTTTCCGAAAGGCGAAAGCGGAAGACGCACCGCGTTAACCCATCCTCTCGGCCTCACTGCGGTTGCATTCGTGGTCACCGCCGTTCCCTCATTCTTGTTGACCAAGATCATCGGCAAGCACCTCGAAAACATTCTCATCATTGGCTGGTCGCTGCTGATCGGCGGAATTGTGATGTGGCTGGTCGACGCGCTGAACGCGAAATCGGAAGCCGCCGGTCCGGGCGCGCCCGGAAGCCGCATCCACACCTGGAAGATGGAAGATATGAATCTGGCGCAGGCGATCTGGATCGGCTTCTGCCAAATCCTTTCGGCCGTCTTTCCCGGCACATCGCGCTCCATGGCCACCATTGCAGCCGGTCAGCTCGCGGGCATGTCGCGCGCCGCAGCTCTGGAGTTCTCGTTCTTCGTATCTATTCCGACCATGGCCGCGGCCACGCTTTATACCCTACTCAAATCGCTCAGCGGCAAAGGCGAGAACCCGATCGGCGTTTCGCAGCTCGACGCGCATGGTTGGATCGTGCTCGCCATCGGCTTCGTCATCTCGTTCCTGGTCGCCTACGGTTCGGTCGCGTGGTTCATGGGCTACGTGCGCAAGCGCGGCTTCGCGCCCTTTGCCGTCTACCGCATTGTTGTCGGAGCGCTGGTGCTGGCCTTCGCGTCGCGCCTGTCCGGCTAAACTCTCATTGACGGGACTTTGCTTACGTCAACCTCTATCCACGAGCGTTGCTGCCGACGCCGGCAAAATACGCTGCCCGCAACATCTCTACACGGGAAGCCAGATCAACACTATCGTCGGTTTCCTCCATTGTCGGATCACCGTCTTCTTGGCATAATGTAAAGGCTCTGGCCGATCACGGCGCTGAGGAATGCAGTGTCTTCAGTGCGTGAATCTGCCCACATGGATTATCTGGCAAACATTTTCATTCCCACCGGGAACCGTCGGCTCAATGAGCTGATCGGATTCCTGATGTGCGTCTCCGCGCTCCTTCTTTTCCTCGCCCTGGTTTCGTATTCTCCGCTCGACCCATCCTGGAACAGCGCATCGGTTCTGTCCGGCCCGCATGCCGCGCGCAATTGGATTGGCGTGGTGGGCGCGTTCACCGCCGACATGATGCTGCAGTTCTTCGGCATCGGTGCATTCCTGCTGGTGATTTTTCCCGCGATGCTCGGGGTGCGGTGGTTCCGCTCCATGAAAGTGCGGTCCCCGCTCGCCAAAAGTCTCGGCGGAATCTGGCTGCTGATGTTCGTTCCTGCGATGCTTGCATTGTTGCCGGGACAGTTTCGCTGGATGGGCGTGATTCCGATCGAAGGCCTGCTCGGCCGCGTCGTCGGCGACGTGCTCATGCATTATCTGAACGTTGTGGGCGCCTACATCGTTTGTGCCACCGTGCTCGCCGTTGCCATGTATCTTTCGACGGCGTTCTCATTCGCGGCGATTCGAATCTGGGCTCCAACGCACTTCGCCTTCGTCACTGCGCTGTGGAATCGCTACAAAGATTGGCAACAGGAACGCACCAAAAAGCGCCAGCAGAAAGAACTGGAGCAGCGTCGGATCTCGAAGCCGGTCGTGAAAACGCAACTGATTCCGTCGCGGCCGGCGGGGCAGGCTCCCGCAGTATCGGAACCGCGCCGCACGGGCATTGAGCGCATGATGGCCGAGGAAGAAGCGCCCAAGGCAGCGGCTGCAACAGGCGGAATCCTGCCGGAGCCTGCATCAGGAGCTTTCTCTGAATCGGCAGCCGATCCCGAAGTCACTCAGCGCGCCGACAGCGGAAACAAAGCCAAGACGACGATGCCGCGCATCGCCGGCGGATACAAGTTGCCGTCGAGCAGCCTGCTGCAGCGTCCTGATGAGCAACAGGCAGTCGATGCCGATGAACTCAAACTCCTGGCCCAAGTGCTGACCGGGAAATACGCGGAGTTTGAAATTCACGGTCAGATCACCCAGATCAATCCCGGACCGGTGGTCACGACCTTCGAGTTCAAGCCCGAGGCGGGCATCAAGTACAGCCGCATCACAAATCTTTGCGACGATCTTTGCCTCGCCTTGAAAGCCGAGAGCATTCTGATCGAGCGCATGGCAGGCAAAAGCACAGTCGGCATTCAGGTGCCCAACCGCCAACGCGAAATCATCTGGCTGCGAGAGAACATCGAGTCGCAGGAGTTCATGGGCTCCAAGTCGAAGATGACGATCGCAATGGGCAAAGACATCAACGGCCGCATCGTCACCGCGGATCTGGCCGGAATGCCGCACTTGCTGATCGCAGGATCAACTGGCGCGGGCAAGAGCGTCGCCATCAATGCGATGATCATGTCCATTCTCTACAAGGCGACTCCTGATCAAGTGCGCCTGATCCTTGTTGACCCGAAGCGGCTGGAACTGGGCAACTACGAAGGCGTTCCGCATCTCTATACACCGATCATCACCGAGCCGAAACTTGCGGCCAACGCGCTGCGCAACGCGGTACGCGAAATGGAGCGGCGGTTAAAGTTGCTCGCGGCCAAAGGCGTTCGCAACATCGATCAATACAACAAGCTGTTTGATCAGAGCGGTACGCCCAGCTTGTTCGGCGAAGACTCCGACGAAAAGCCGATTCCCTACATCGTGATCATCATCGACGAATTGGCCGACCTGATGATGCTCGATTCCAGCAACGTCGAAGAGTCGATCACGCGTCTCGCGCAAATGGCGCGCGCCGTCGGCATTCACCTGGTGCTGGCAACGCAGAGGCCTTCGGTCGACGTCATCACGGGATTGATCAAGGCCAACTTCCCTGCCCGCGTTTCGTTCCGCGTGGCCACCAAAGTAGACTCGCGCACCATTCTCGACGCCAACGGCGCAGAGGCTCTGCTCGGCAAAGGCGACATGCTGTACCTACCCTCGGGTTCGGCGCGCGTGCACCGCCTGCACGCCCCGTTTGTCACGGAAAAAGAAATCGCCGCGGTGGTCGAATTCTGGAAGTCGCAGGGTACAGCCGAGTATCAGCAGCAGTTCCTGGAAGCGCCCAAAGGAGAGCGCGAGGCCGGATCAGACGGCAGCGGAGGAGACTCGGGCGCGAACGGCGAGGCGGAAGACGATCCCCTGTATGGCGACGCCGTGAAGCTCGTGGTGGAGTTCGGCAAGGCTTCCACTTCCCTGCTCCAGCGACGCTTGCGCATCGGCTACGGTCGCGCCGCGCACCTCATCGACCTGATGGAGCAGGACGGGATCGTCGGCGCGGCCGACGGGCCCAAGCCGCGTGAAGTACTGAAGCGTCCCGATTGGATTTCAGAAATCGAAGAGACGACGCGCTAGAAAATCGGCATCATCTTCAAGCCCTGCGGCCCGATTGCATCCTGCCGTCTCCTAGGATCCGACCCAGTCCCAGAAGCGGCCTTTCATGCGGCGAAACCAATCTGGCAACCAACTCTTGTAGCGCAGCAAAATGCTCGCGTGAATGCTCTTGGGCGTTTTGGGCGAAGACTTGTTGCTGAAAATCAGATAGTAGATTCCGGCGCCCGCCGGAACGTCCACCTGCACGTTGCCCGCGTCCACTTTGCCGCTTTCGTAAAGGGAACTGGTGGCGTACCCGTTCTGCCAAACGGTGAACGCGGAATCGGTGAGCACATAAACCTCAATATTGTTGTCCACCTCTGTGTCGGCTTTGCCTTTGTTCCTATCGTTGGGCTGGCGGCTGCCGACGGTGGAGTTGTCAGCGGCCGAGGTGAACTGACCCACAAGGGCCACGTTCACCGATCCTTCGGGCAATGCAAATTTGTAATAGCGGAAGGTGTGCGGGCCAACGGGAAAAGAAGAATCGAGAATGATCTGATCGTGGTTCCAACCGACAAACTCCCGCACCTGCTGCGCGCTCTGACTATCTCTGATTCCAACCCACAGGAAAACCGCGACCAGCGCGCCAGCCCCGATCGCAAGCAATATTGTCTTCGGGCGCCGTGGCACCCGGATCTCTGGAGGCAAAGCCTCCACCACAACTGGACTTTTCGGCGGAGAACTTACGGGCTTCCCGCATTTCAGGCAGAACTGCGCCTCGTCGGGCAGGCTGGCACCGCACTTGCTGCATCCCAATATGACCTTGGTTACAGGCGGGGTCGTGCTGTTTGTAGCCATACTCTCCGGCCTCCGCAGCACCCGTGGAAGAGCGAACCATCAGGCACACTTTCCGCGCAGGAGGGTCCCTATTCTGGCGCAGAAACGCCAGGAGATACTAGCACAGGTTCAGGCGGAGGGATATGCTCTCGCACCGGGCATTTTAATGCGCCTGTTCCGTACCAAATCCGCGAAGAGCAAGAACACCCAGCGCGAGCACAACCAGAATCATTGCCCCCCACAGAATGGCGTTGTGCCGTTCCGACCACGGCCTGTCGTCGGGACGTCCGGCATATTGCGCATTGTGGGTTCCGGGACCGAGTTGTGCCTCCGCGGGCGAAGCGTCCAGATGAAAGAACCGTGCGTAGTCGTAAACCGGCGCCGAAAGTTTCTCATCGCCGTAATAGAGTTTGAGACTGGCCTTGCCTTTGGGATCAAAATAGACACGGCGTTCGAGCGAAAGCGGCTCCGCAGCGACGATGGCAAGAGCTGGATTGTCTCCGTTGTCGATCAACAGCGTGAGGCGGCCGGAACTTGGGTCGCTGTTCTGGACGAAGACGTTCACAGCCAATTCCTCGGCTGTGACCAGCGTGCCCGCGCGATTTACCCGCACGCGGCTGATCTCGCCCGTCGCAACTTCTGCGCTTTTGGAATCTTCGATGCTGACGGAGCGGCGGAAGTTCACTTGCCCCGGATCGACCCGAATCAAGACTCGGCTTAGCGGAACTTTCGCTGCTATGTCGCAAACGATTTCGGTTGCTCGCTTCTTCTGCCGAGGCGCGGAGCAAGATCCGGCCTGGGTCCACGAAGCCTGCTGCTCACGCAAGTTGGCAATGGTTGCGCCTTTGACTTGGTCGGGACGAATGCCTGCGGCCAGAACCACGTGCAAGTAGCGGAAACTGGATGGGGGCAACTTCAACAATGAGTTCGATCCGAGCTGTTCTCTCGTGAAGTCATAGAGCGTCGAGGGCGCCAGTTCGACTTCCGTCGCCTTTCCCGGGGCGCCGCCGCCAGAGACTGACGCCTTCGCCACAAAGTCACGGGCATCGAGACGCAGGCGAATGCGATCGTATTCGGCAAGGCCCTGGGTATCGAGATCGAATTCGGTATGGCCGGCAACGTTTCCCAAGTCCAGAATCTTTGCCTCGACCTCTTCGGAAGATGATCCGGCACGCTGTTCTGAAATCGAGTACTGCGCGGGAGATTCCCCGTCATACAACCGCAGATCGCCAAGATCGGAGCGCGAGTGAGCCCAGAGTTCTTCATCGACGATAAGAAAATTCTGCCGGTCCGGCTGAGCTACGCGGACTTCGCGAACATTGCTGAAATAAGGAATGGCGGGCTCGGGTGGGTCCGCATCGGCTGCGAGAAACAGCAAGAACGATAACGCGGCCAGCCTCATGCAGGAGTTGAGTTCCCTTCCGGCTTCTCTTGTGCTCTGCTTCGGGCGGAAAGTTGCAGCCAGTCGCGCTGGTAGACGAACGAAATCGCCAGCAGCAACACGCCGAGCACGATGAAGCTGACGATGCGATAACCCTTGTCGAGCTGGGAGACGTCGTAGACGAACACCTTCACAATCGTCGCGGCGATGAGCAGCAGGGCCTGCCAGCGAACAAAAGCCGAGCGCCGGAGAAATCCGACGATCATTAACATCGCGCCGTAAGCCATCCACAGCGCGGAATAAGTAAAGTCGCGCTCAATCTCGATACGGCGCAGATCGGTGGCATAAGCGGGAGTCCTTCCATTGAAAGTTGGCCGATACACGATCATCTGCCGTGAATAGTAATCGGCTGCTTCTAGCGTAAGAGCGATCAGCGCGAGAGCATTGAGGGCAACCACCGCGATCGCGGCAACGGCGCGTGCGGATTCATCCTCGCGCTTGGCGGCGTACCAGGCCACGGCTCCTAGCACCGCCACCGCCACGGCGTAGGTCGCCATGCGCGGATTGAACAGAAGTTGGGTGGTGTAGAAATTGTCAATCAACAACAAGCGAGCTACGCCCAGAATCAGAGCGCCCAATGCAAAGACATTCAAAAAGTCGGACTTGATTCGATTGGCCACCCACAACAGGATTCCAGCCTCGACAAACCAGCCGATGGTGATCCAGTGCGCATCGAGTCGAATGGGAACCGCGACGGTGATGAAACCGATGGCGACGGCGAGGTGGAGGAAATGCAACTTCTCATTCGCTCCCTGAATCAACCCTCTGGCGTGAACCAAGCGGCTGAGACAGATGTAGACGCCTGCAAGAGCGAGCGCGAACCACGCCATGTATCTCTTGTCGACTTCCTCGATCATGGCGTAAGCCTGCAGGAAATAGACACTTGCATTCACAAACGCCAGGGCGGGGGGAATCGCCGCAAGCAGCGGCATCTCGCCTTCCGGTTGCAGCGTGAGCAGCGGTGCAATCGCGAAGATGGCGAACAACAGCGTGGCGAAGCTGAGGGTGAGATTGAGTTGGCTTCGGTTGTAGAAGCTTGAGTACCAACCAACGTAAAGCAGCAGCGTGCCTGCGTAGCTCATGACGAGCAAGCGTCGCCAAGGCTTGAAGGTTACCAGGGTCAGCGTGGCCAGATCGAGAATCGCCACGTAGGCAAACAATGCGACTTCGCGGTTCTGCCCGGTAGACAGCAGAAGTGGAGTGCTGAATCCTCCGGCGAGCGCCAATGCGGCGAGGATCGGTGCATCCTGCTTCAACGCCATGGCGGCCGTGGCCGCGGTCACCACCAGCATCATGACAAATGCGACACCGCTCGGAACCAGGCTGTAGACCTGAAAAGCTGCCCAAAGCGAGAGATACATCGCGCCGACGCCAACCGCTTTCAGCGAGTAAGAGAACGCCTTGTAACCCTTCGTGCGGAACTGCTCGCTCCAGATCACGATCGCAATTCCTGCCAGCAGACCAATCGTGACGCGGCCAGTAGGACCAATCCAGTTGTTGTCGAAAGCAAACTTCAAGAAGTAGGAGAGACCGATTAGCACCGCTAAGATGCCGATGCGGTTCAGCCAGTGCGAACCGATGCGCGATTCCAGGTCAGAATCCGGTTCAACTCGCAGAATCGCCGGAACTCGAGGCGGAAGGCGGGGAGGCGGAGTATGGGGAAGCGGAGGGGTGACTGGCGCAGGTTTATCGGCGACTGGGGAGGATGTCGGACGGGTCTGCCCAAGCGCCGAAGTTGCGGCTGCCGCGGACGCGGGCCGCTCGACCGACGGCCCGTCCATTTGGAGTTTGCGCTCGATGCGATAGACGCGGGTCGTCAGCTCGGCCAGAATCTTGCGAAGCGCTTCCAGGTCGCTGTGCGGCGTGTCCATGAGGGGAGCAGGGCATTATCCGCGAAACGGATGAGGCTTGCACGCTATTTCTGTCGGGGACGACGGGTCACGGCGAAGTGCAGAGCCGAATCACGGACGATTGAAGCGCCGGAGCGCCCGGATAACGCGCTCCGGCTCTCCGGTCACAGCAGTCCGTTTCCGGAAGCGGGATCTCCGTAAATGATGCCGCGACCATTGGTGCCGAGATAGACGCGTCCAAAGACGCGTGGATCCCCGACGACGGTTCCAATCGATCCCCACTGATGGCGATCGTCGTTGATGCGAGTCCACGACTTGCCAGCATTGGCAGAGCGGAAGATCCCGATCACGTTGTTAGCGTTGCCGAAGATGAAGAGGGTGGGATAGGTTGTGTCGGAAGCGGCTCGGCCGAAGCCGACAGCATCGGCAGAAACCACATTGCCGACTCTGGCGAGGGACACGGCCGAGTTGGTCGAGTGATATAGACCGCTCCCGCTGGCCAGCCATAAGTCACCGGCGGCGAAAGCCGTGGAGCGCAGTTGTCCGCCAGGAACGCCGGTTGCAACTGGTACGAAGTCCCACCATTGACACTCGCATACACGGTGCCACTGGCGGAGTCGAGGCTGTAGAAGAACAACGGAGTCATGCGGTCCGAGATAACCGCATCGTTGGCTGGCAGGCCGGTGGCCGCCGTCCAGGTTACGCCATTGTCGGTTGACTACGAAGCCGTGCCATTGCTTGTAGACCATACGAACCCCGATCCGCCGGCCGCGATTGCGATGGAACCTGGCCCTGCTGAGGCGCCAGCGGGAGCAGTAACAAGGGCGTCCATGTTGTGCCGCCGTCGGCGGACCAGGCTCCGTTCTGCTGCGTACACCTGCGGGAGGCACCGTGAAGAAATGGGCTACGATTTTCGGAGTCGCTGGCGCTCTGTGGATGATCCTTGTGCTTCGGAGCGGATCATTAGCGCTCGCAGCGGTCAGCAACTATCCCGGCAGCTTCGCCGCAAGGTGGGTCCAATACCGAGGTATTGCCCCGTCTCCTGTGCTGATCCGGGCTTTCAACGTCTGGGTTGTTTTCTCCAGTGCAATTGCATGGGTAGCCGTGGGCTTGACCTGCGAGCCGTCTCGCGACGCCTGTCGAAGTGAGGCCATCCTCAATTGGCGTAGCCGTGCGCCGTGAGGTGCGCTTGACTCCCGCCCGCAGACTGGTGTGTCGAGCACGTCGATAACTTGGTAGCGTAGGGCGTCCAGTAGGAGACCGGACTTCTCATCTGATTTCATCAACTATTCTCAAATGGACGGAACTGCGGCAGAATCGTCATATGGAATGGCATCCAACGACCGTTGACGCTCTGCAGAAGATCATCGAAGGTGATCTGAAAGAGTGTGACGACGAACAGGTCTCGGCATTCAAGAAGTACGCAGTGGAACCATATGCCGCACCGATTCTTCGATACGACGAGATGGAAAATGCAGTTGTCGTTGCACGCAGAGGAGACGAGGTGATTTATTGGGAAGATGTTGAGGAGGGCTTCAACCTCTCCCCACTATCCCCCGACGGGCGAATCCTTGAGCACTGGCAATCAGGACGAATTGCGCTTTGCGCTCAACGCGTGGATTGAGGGAAGGGCTCGCCCAATAAGACTTGGCCCCGCCATGCCAATTTAAATAACTGTCGTAATAGTGCGCCGTGAAAGGTGCTGATCCACAGTGGGAACGCCAGCCCACGCGCCTCGATTCTGCGCCGGATTCCTGCTCGGCGGGACCTGCCATAAAGAGATACTGGGACGATTTCCTCCCTTCGCTCCGTCCCGCCAGATCGCTGCGCTCGGCAGCCAGATCGTTCTGCGTCCCCGCTCAGTTCTGCAGCAGTTGCTCGCGCGTCCGGGAAACGCCCTGACTGGTCTGACACCCACCCCGTGCATGGCATACTTTTACGCTTATCGATCTTCTCTTTGGTTACTGGAGGGCCGAAATCCGCGTAAACGATTGTAAACAGGCAGGTTGACGGTAGACTTTAGCTTGTGTTCGTTGAATGCCAAAGATTGCTCTCGGTCGGTGAATGCAGTAAAATTCTGAACAGGAAGGGGCAAGAAAAGCATCTATAGATTTGGGTATTCTTATGGAATACGGAGTTCTATACCACGTAAACTCGATTATGGCGACCCCCTCTTTATTTACGTGGAATCGCTCGCAACTTGAACAGGCCGATGCGATCTGCATTGATCTTGACCGCAGTATCAGTGACAATGATCTTGAGTCTTGTTTTCAATGGATAGATCAGGCCGAACATAAGGGCTTGCAGGTTTTGGTGATTGGTTCCAGAGAAAACCTGCTGTCAGTTCCAGAACTAAAAGAAAGAGCTGTAACCTTTATCGAAAAGCGCGAAGAGTTGGCCGGTGCTTGCGGCGAGCAGCAGGCCGAAATCGCAAACGAGATACTTGACAAGGTTTATGCTCCGTTTACTATTTCGGGAGCCGGGTATGTCAATCAAGAGGGATCTTCCATGCCGCAAGCTTCTTGTCAACTTCAAGATTCGAAGAAGGCGATTGATCCAGCCTATCTTCAGCCCGTCCTTACCGACGAGCAACGAAAAGCGCTATTTGCCTTTCTAGGAACGCCCGAGGGCCAAGACGACTTTCTGCCTCCGGGTGTTGAAAATGCCTGACACGTTCCTCGAAGCGCATCGCCTTGATCCACTCCAGTTTACAATCTCCTCTCCGCTGACACCAATTAGTATTCGAGATCAAATGGTCCGGGCGAAAATGCTCGTGGATCGGGCAATTGATGAAAACCTCATCGGGGTCGATCGTCCCCTTTTCGTAGTTGGCGCGGGGGCCGGAGGCGTGACGGCAGCCTTGTATTCGGCATTTCGCGGAGTCAAGACCACCATCATCGAACTAAGGGACCACGCCTTCGCACTGCAACGCAAGTGCCTTACCAGATGGATCGATCCTACGCAGTATGATTGGCCGGCCTCTCACTGGATTCAAGGCATCTTCCCGTGGGTTCCACCTGCTATGCCGCTCCCGTGGAGAGCCTTTCCCTCTAATTTAATTGCGGCCACATGGACACAGGAATTGCGCAGCGCGATCAAGAAATATCCAGGCTTACTGCAGGTAAAATTCAAGACCAAAGTTGTTTCCGCGACCATCCGACAACCTCAGCAGGATCTTGAGGTTAGGTACGAAGAGGAAACGGTTCCAGGTACCTTTCTCCCCGCCGTCGGTTTCTACGGTGCAGCGATCTTTGCGAAGGGTCACGGAACTGAGAAGGCGACCATCGGGAGCTATAAGAGTTTCGACTTTTGGGACACTGATAATTTTGAGCAACCAAACCTTGGATTGCCGGTGAGGTCCGCTCCGCATCGTTACAACGTCTTGATCTGTGGAGGAGGAGATGGTGCATTGCAAGACTTTTTGCGAATCACGACAGGCAAAGGTTCCGCCTCCGATATCATGCATCGTATTTGGTCCTTTATTCCTCTCGATTTGGTTTTGAGCCTTTTCACCGAAGAAGACCAGGCACACCGAGCTGGGATTTGGAATACCAAAGGCCAAAATCATCCCGTCTTGGAACGGCTCGATCAGTCACATCGTCAGTACGCACAACAGTTGCTTCGACCTCCTAGTGGTCCGGCAATTATCGCGGAGTTGCAGTCCCTGCTGCTTCATGCTGAGTCTCTTAATGTAACGTTAATCCATCCTTGCACTCATTTTTCCCAGTCGTATCCATTAAACCGTTTCCTTGTTTATCTCGTTTCAGAATATGCGCGAGCGGCGTCGCTACCCATCACTATCAAGCAGCAGACCAGTGCTTCCTCAGTAAGAGGAATAAGCCACACGTGCTCAAAACCTTCCTCATGTCATGGCCAGGAACATGAAGTGTACTTTGACAGTGCTCCAGCGTGCGACACGATGATGCCCACCAGCCCCTACTATGCAGGCCGTTACGAAGCCATTGTCCTTCGTGCCGGTGTGGCCCCGCCTGTTCCTTTCAACGCTCTAAGGAATCCGCTGTTTGCGCGGCATTCACTTCCGTATCACGCACCGGCCTAAGCAGATGGTCGGAAGATTCGAAAAGACCGATCAACTCGTCTGCTCCTGCGGCCTCACAGGCACTCTACCATCTTCCAAAAGCCGGCCGCGCGCAAGCGCGAAGCGCATCCGAGATCTCTCCAACTGACATTTCAACAGTCTCCTCAGCCGTAGAGTAGGGAATCCCCGCACCGAAGCTCATCCGTCATTACATCGACATCGGCGTCCTCAAGGGGTGGCTTGGAGGCCTCGGACTCCACGGCGGTAATTATCCCAAATCGGTCGTGCGCCACGCGAAGATCCTGCTGTGCCGCATCTTTGAGTATGCCCGGGAGCTGCAGTACATCACATCAGTGTGAACCCGGCCAAGAGTCGGCTCTACAAGATGCCGAAATGCAAACCGAGCCGCAAGCACGTCATCTGCATGTTCGAGATTGGACAACCCTTCGAGGCTGTCACCGACGTGCGGATCATCGGATCATCTCATCTTGCTGATTGCTGGCAACAGTTGCGCCGCCAGCGAAACCTTCGGGCTCATCTGGGCGGGCATCCACGAGCACGAAGACCTTCCTTATTTCGAGATTCAGAACTCCGCCTTCGAGGGGCAGTTCTACGGTTCTACGAGGGGCAGGTCAAAGAGGCGTCGCGCCGAAGGAACATCGCGATGGATGAAGAGATGCGGCGATATTTCGCCCTCTGGAGAGCGCAGTCGAGAAAAATTGCAGCGTACTAAAGTCGGCAGCCGAACAATGATCCGTGAATCGAACGATAACGATTTTCTTGATGGTTTCTGAAATCCGAACTGGGCCAAAAAGTTGGGCGGATTTTCGGGAACAGAAATCGAGGTGAGGTCCGCTGGCGGTTGGTGAAGACGGCGTCTGCGGACGGGGATGTCAGGCCGGCTTGACGGCGCTGCCGTCCAATCCAAGCTCCTTCGCGATCGGCTTCAGAGCCTCAATGCAGAAGCCGATGTGCTCGTCGAGGTCAACGCCGAGCTCGGCGGCGCCGACGATGATGTCGTCGCGGCTCACCTTGCGCGCGAAGGCTTTGTCTTTCATCCTCTTCCGAACGGACTTGGTGTCGACTTCCGCCAGCGACTTACTGGGCTTGATCAGCGCCACCGCGGTGATGAATCCGGCTAGCTCGTCGCACGCGAACAGGGCTTTTTCCATCGGCGTGTCGCGGGTAACGCCCGTGTATTCGGCGTGCGACATGATGGCGCGACGGATTTCGTCGGGATATCCGCGCTCCTTGAGGATCTCGTTACCTTTATGGGGATGGTCCTCGAGACTGGGCCAGCGGTCGTAGTCGAAGTCGTGAAGCAGGCCGACGACGCTCCACAAACTTTCGTCTTCGGCAGTGCCATTGCCCAACTTGCGTTGGTAGGCGCGCATGCAAGCTTCGACAGCCAGCGCATGCTTGCGCAAACTCTCTGACTGGGTGAACTCGGTTAGCAAACCCCATGCTTCCGCTCTCGCTATGATTCTAGACATATTTAACAAAGCCTCCTTGTTTTTGTCCTAACGGGTGTTACCGTCAGACGCGAAACTGAGGCCGCTGCTGGGCACGTCGGTGATCACAGTTTTTGTCCGCCCCGCGGCGGGGCTGCAAATACGCTGGAGATGAGTTTACCAAGCGGTGCAAACGGCCGAAAGCATTTCCGGTGGAACACAGAATGGCAAGCAGTATCGGCGCAACGCAGGCACGCGGTCATGGGCCGAGGCCCATGAGGGGAAGCGGCGTCTTCAGACCTATCTGCGGGACGCGTCCCGTAAGAATCGCACGATGGCGTGTTACTCGGGGATGCCCAGTGCACAGACGAGCTCTTGAGCAAGGAATTTGAGTGCAAGCTGGGGACAACCTGCCATTCGTTGATCTTGGTCGATCTGCCCGACGACCAAGACGGCGGCATTCATTACGAGTGCCACCAGGCCCCCCTTGCTGTGGGCAACTGTTTACAACCTGCGCTCAGGAAGGCGGAGACTGCTGGCAGCTGCTATTGCGAAATCCCGAGGTGCGCGCAAGGATAGATAAGATAGCAAGCACATCGGAAGATCTGGTGGCAGATTGCCGAGGCCACTACCATCTTTATTCGCCGCAGTCGGTTCGACTGCGAGGCAAAGGTGACCCGTTCTGACGTCGGATCGAATTCTGAGGTGACCTATGCGCCAGCATGCCTTCGCCGTGATCTTTTCGCTCGTGACTGCTTTTTCGTCTTCAGCATCGGCGCAGGGGATCACGGTGAATTCCGACCCCCCACTGTACCAAGTCTCATTTGTGCGTGGCCAGAGCATCCCCAACAATGATGTGTCAGCGGTCATACAGTTGCCTTTCCAGTGTGCAACCGATGGAACCGTGTTTGTCGGCTTCGTAGACACGGTGCAGGCTGGTAGTGGGATTCAGCCGCCCCCAGTATTTCCAATCCCGCATCTCGTTTCCGTGTCCCTCCAAGGTCGCGTTGAGAGTTTCCGATTGGAGAAGATTCCAGATCTGTATATATCGCAAGAGGAAGGCTATTTCGCATCCGACTCCGAGGTAACCTTTCTGGTCACTGCTGCTAAGGAATACAAAGCGGCAAAGAAGACTTATCCCATCGCTGGTGGCAAACAGGGCGAGTTTACCAGCAACGCTGCGGAAAAGCGCCAGTACATTCTGAGCTTTAGGCGTGATGGAGCATACCAGAAGTACGTCGAAATAGAGGAGCCATTTCACGTACGGCAACTGGGTGCGTTTCCTTCGGGGACATTTCTCGTATTTGGCTACGACACGAAGGATCATGCACCAAAGTTGGCGCTTCTAAAAGCGGACGGCACTCTCTTGGAGCCTCTGCAAATCTCCGAAGCTGATTTCTCCCAGTCTGTAACCGCGAAGGACGATCGCGCTCTACGCCCCCATGGATTTGCCCCCCAATTCGTCTCGGAAGGACGATCAATACTGATTGTTCAGAGGGACTCAAGTTCTCCTCTGTTAGAGGTCAGTGAGGGCGGTGCAATAAGGCACATCCGTCTCAAACTTCCTAATGGAGCGCACCTTCAGTCTCTAATCCCGAGCGATCGGAACCTGTACTTGACCGCGGCTCCTCCGGGTCAGGGCCGGGAGTCCGAGGGGACTATCTATGAGGCACGCCAAGAAGATGGCGCTATGCTGCGGCGCTTTGAACTGAGCGATGGACGGGAACCCCCGATGATCGCTTGCGTTCATGACCAGACGTTTCTTTCCCTCGATTACGGCGACGGGAAAATTGTGCCGTTATCCGGTACAGCACAACCATTACGTGGTGCAGACAAGTAGGATTACTGTCGCTCCACACACCCAAACTTCCCGGCGTGTGCAAAAGCCCCAGCCGTGGCCGGAGTCTGATGAATCGGGAAAGCTTTATGGGAAGAAAGAAACCCAAAATGTCCACGGCAGGGGGCCCAATCGTTATTAGCAGAAAAATCGCAACCAGCAAACCGGAAACGCGTTGGCATGCCGTGCCGTTGGCCTTGGGTGCCTCCGTTCCCAGTCGGCACAATATCTGCGTAAGCACTTTCGGCGAAATGCGATCCAGCCCCGATCCAGCGTTGCAACGCGTTTTTATTCCTCTTCGCGGACCGAGTCCTAAGTATTCCACTGCCACTTCCTGTCGGCGGGAGCGCTTTTCGGCGTCTTCCCCTTCCACCGCCGCTTCTGTAGATGGCGATCCGGAGTGCTCTAGCGCAAACCTAGACTGCGACAAACTCGCTTCGCCGGATCCCGCGGCTCACAAACTCTGACGCTAACCGCCGAACCTCAGCTCGTGCCCTTCGTTGCCGCGCCGCTGCCTGTTGTTGTTCTCCGTTCATCCATTCACTTCACCACAGACTTCGCTCATCGAACAGGTGTGTTGCTTGGACGCTTACGCTAGACCAAACCTTGCCGGTGCCTTCGCACAGATGGAGAAAGAGGCTGAAAGGCATTTTGTAGGAACCAACAGTCGAATTCTGGGCGCGCGGCCATCGGGTGCGCCTGTGCCACCATCAATCGGCCGCCATCTCCTGCACCTCCGGAAGGGATGGAAGTGGCGACGATGGTGTCGCCCCGCGAAGTTCCGCTTCTAACGCCGCCAGTTGAGCGTCAATTTCCCCTGCGGCTTCGCGCTTGCGAATGACTTCGTCGCGATATCGCCGCAGGAAGTAATCGATGGTTTCGACGCGGATCCTGATCGAACCCGAGGGCTTGTTCTCGTCGAGGTCCTTAAAGCAGAAGTATGGTGTGCCGGATTGCTCGATGATTCCCTCAATCACGCCGTAGATGGGCGCATCGTGTCCGCACTTGAAGTTCGATATCTCCAGAGCCACCAAGTTCGGATGCCGTGCCGTAAATTTCGCAGCCCAAACTTTGTGGTTCGTGCTGCAAGAATACGAGTTCTTCCAGGCATCGCCAATGTCCAAAGGATGACTGATCACCCCGGCGCGCACCTCGTCGCCGAACAGGCGTTCGAGCATGTCCTCGTCGAGGGGCAGCGTGTTTTGCGAGAAGATGGGATAACCCAGCTTCTGAAACTCTTCCATGATCTCGTGATTCAGTCCGGGATCATGGTGATAGGGCCGGCCCAACATGACGATGCCAATGCGGTCCTCGCGTTCGAGCTGGTCGAGAACCTGGCGCGCTCTGCGGCGAATGTTGTTTTCGTAGTCGGCTAGTGCCTTGTATCCCGCCTCCACTGCGCGATCGTTCTCCTCTTGCGACAATCCGAGGATCGGCTGCCACGCCTGTAGCATCTGATGGGCGAACAGTTTGCGATCTGCAAAGTTCAGCACCGGATCGAGGTACCGGACGTTGTGTTCGGCGAAAACATCGTTCTCCTTTGTGAAGGCGGCCTTGACCGTCTCCGGTGTTGCAGTGACCGTTGGGCAGGCGTTCGCCCCAACAATCTTCACGAGTGGCGAAGTCAGCACGTCATACATCGGGAAAAAGATGACGTTCAGCGGCTTCTTGCGATGCTTTTCTTGGATCAGGTTATAGACGTGCGAAATGCCGATCTTTGCCGGGAAGCAAGGATCGATAGCGCCTCGGCTGGCTCCAGCACGATAGAGGTCGGAACTGGTGTAGTCGGAGTAAATGATGTTTTCCGGTTGCACACCCAGGCTTTCCAGATATCCATTAAACAATGGTGCATAGGTATAGATGTTCAGCACGCGGGGAATTCCCACGCGCAGCTTCTTGCGCTTCTCCATGAGCGGAATGCGTTCTTTCGCAGCCTTATTCCAGAATCTCGCAGGCGGAATCGGGTCGGCTACATTCTGCGCATTCACCGGGCGAAAGACCTCGCGGGCGGCGAAGTCCACGAAGTTCGGATATTTCCCCTTGATCTCGTCGAGACCGGCCTTTATGTCCTTCATGTCGTTGACATCTTCGACCAGACCCTTTTCGCAGGTGGCGATAATCAACCGCTGCTCGCCATGCATCAGCGGAACCTTGGTGACTTTCTTTATGGGGACAAAGCTCATGTCATCCGTAGGCGCGGTTCTTATATCGATAAAGGTGCGTAAACAATCGTTCTTGCAGAAATGGCAGCGCGTCTCCTCGTTTCGGGTCGTGCGGTATTTGATTTTTCGCACGGCGTCCAGTCCGACGAACGTGGTCTGCTGGCCGTTGCGCCAGAGGCGCAGAGACTCTGCCGCCGCGCCAATCGCGCCCGATTCGCCACAGAACTCGTGAACAATGATCTCGGGTTTCTTGCCGGCAGCGCGAAAGCTGTTTTGAATGAAATCCACTTCCGCTTTCACCACGGCCATGTTGTTTTGGGTTCCGCCTTGCAGCACAAAACGCGTGCCCAGTGCGGCCAGATTGGGGATGCTGGCCACGTAAAGGAACACGTTCTTGGGAAGCACCGCTGCCAGGCCGGCGAGGATTTCCTCCGCACGCCAACCCTGGCGCTGGAAGTTCACGATGTCCGACTGCATGAACACCGCGCAGCCGTAGCCGAATACCGGCATCGATTGAGCCGAAAAAGCGAGATCGGCATATTGCTCAACGCCCAGCCCGAATCCCTCGGCGGTTGATTGCAGAAAATAGCCGTTGCCAGCCGAGCACTGCGTGTTCAGCTTGAAGTCTTTCACGCGGCCGTTGTGCAGAATGATGATCTTGATGTCCTGCCCGCCCACGTCGATGATGACGTGCGGATCTTCATAGAACTTGAGGGCAGACTCGGTATGCGCCACCGTCTCCACCAGCGCGACGTCGGCGTGCAACACGTCTTTCAAAATGTCCTTGGCGTAGCCGGTGGTGGCCACCCCCAGGACCTCGAGCTTGGCATTCTGCGCTTCGACTTGTCCGCGCAGGTTTTCGAACATCTCAATCGTGTCCTGGATGGGATTGCCGTTTGAGAGCTGGTAAGCCTTGCAGAGGATGTCACCGCGGTCGTCAAGCAACACGGCCTTGGTCGAAGTCGACCCGCCGTCAATGCCGATGAAGCCGCCGACGGTCTGGCCCTTCTGGAACGTTGCCGGCGTAAACTTCTTCCGTCGGTAGGCTTCCTTGAAGCCGTCGAGTTCTCCTTCTTTCGAAACCAAGCCTTTCGCGCCGGACTTTGCCTTCTCCTCCTGGCGGCCGAACTCGATGTAGTACACCAGCTTCTCCGAGCCCTGGTAGCAGCCGACGCAATCGTCTTCGCTCTTGCCGAACTCAATCGCGCCCAGGGCCGCGAAGTACTGCGCGTTGTTTGGAACTTTGATCAGATCTTCCGGCTTCGCGCCGTCGGGAATCGCAACTTTGCGCTCCTGCCACATGCGGGGAATGTTAGCCTGCCATGCCTCGCGCATGCCTTTGATGAAACTGTTTGGTCCTCCCAGCAGCAACACGTGGGGGCGAAGCGTGTGTCCACGGGTTAAGACGCTCAGGTTCTGCAGCACGATGGCTTCGAATAGTGAAGCCATCAGCTCGTCCGATGGCGTTCCCACTTTCTGCAGGCTGTTGATGTCGGTTTCGGCGAAGACGCCGCACTTTCCGGCCACCTTGTGCAACTTGACCCCGTGGTACCCCTGTACAGCCAGTTCGGCGGTGGGAATCTTCAGCTTCGCGTTGATCTTGTCGATGACGGCTCCAGTGCCACCCGCACACTTATCGTTCATCGAAGGAATCTTTTTCTTGCGTCCCGTTTCGTCGTCGTCCTTGAAGACGATGATCTTCGCGTCCTGTCCTCCCAACTCAATCACCGAGTACACCTCGGGATGGAGTTTCTCGACCGCCAGTGACACGGCCGTAACTTCCTGTACAAACTTCGCCCCAATCTGCTCGGCAATCCCGCCACCACCGGAGCCCGTCATGAACATCCGCGTGTTGTGCCGGTTGATCCCGACCTCCGCTTCCATGCGACGCAGAAATTCCAACGTCTTCTCCGGTTGCTTGGTCTCATGACGCTGGTAGTCCTGCCAGAGAATCCGGTCGGTTGCGGCATCGACCACCGTCGCCTTCACCGTAGTAGAGCCAACATCGAGGCCGACCAGGAACTGGGTGTGATGGTCGTGTGGCTTCTGATACGGAGCCGTGGCAATCTGAATTAGCTGAGGCGAGTTGTGCTCAAGTCCTGCAAGATGGTCGTGCATTTAGTTTTCTCCGATCAGGTTGCGGAAATGAATGAACGACCGGCAGCCACACCGCACTGCCGGTCAGATCGGCTAGGCAGCGTTAGGAAGCGCTTTCCCCGGCACCCGCGCGCGACGAAAGAATTGGCTGCGCTGGTCCTTATTCATCCGGTCGCTTACATGCAGGATGAACTGTGCTGCGGTGCCTGCGATCCCTTCGCGATGGGGCACGTGATAAAACGGCTGCTTCAACTCGGGATGTTGGGCAATATACTCGCGAATTTGTTCCATGGTCTTGCCGGTAGAGCTCAAGCACTCCTCGAACTCGAGTTTGGCCTTCACCTTGGCCTCCCCTAGCGCCATCTGCACCCGACTATGCGCGTTAACCTCGCCCTCGCCCGAGGTCTCGATCGGGAGAAAGATCATGTCCTTGAACTTGTTGATGACTGCCGATTGAACTCCGTCGGACTGAGATGACGGCATACACCCGAACGGCTTGAGCGCCAAAACCATATGACACAAGCGGTGGACGGTGTAGTAGACGTTCTTGCCGACCTCGAGGTGACCCTCCCCGCCGCGCGCAAATTGGTTGTAGAAAGGATGAGCCATTTCGGCCAACTCGGTCTGCGGCACCAGGTGATGCGTAAGCCCGCCGAGATGCTTTATCGTCCGATGATAGAGGCCGTTCCACATCCATTCGCCGACGCTGAGCCCGATCAGCTTCTTGCGTAATCCCAGATCATTGGCCAAATGCTTTTTCAGTTCCCACCATTTTGGATTTCGATGCGGACGATTCGCGGGCCACTTGGCCTTGGCATGCGCCTTGGCCTGGTACATCAGGTACGCCACCCAGGTTGCAATAGGCTCGACCAGAACCTGCGCGCCTTCGCGCTCAAGGAAATCGAACATGTGGAAGTTGCCATCACCCTCGGTAATCTGTGCCCAGAACTCTCCCGTGATTTTCACCACTGGCTTCACCTTGGTGCGATCGACCGGGATCGAATTGAGTTTCTTGCGTGCAGCGGCTAAGGCATTGAGGTAATCCTCGCCCCAGAGGTGCTCATGCATCTTGCCGAAAACATTGAAGGTGTTGCGGAGAATCTTGTTGCTCTTGAATTTGGGTTTTGCCCAATTGGGCGCGCTTTGTTCAATCTCGAACGAGTGACGGTGTTTCAGATCACTGCACAATCCGTTCACCGCGTCCCGGAATACTTCGTTGGTCTCGCCCTTATCGATTTCGAATGGCCGAATCTGGTGAATCATGTCGTTGAACACGTCACCCAAGTGCATGGCGTTCAGCATGCCAAAGCCGAAATCGACCGTGAACTTCAATCCCGGTTCGCCTGAGGCGGCCTTGATTCCATCGCTGTCCTTAAACAGCAACACCCGGAAACCATCGAAGCCGGCGTTCTTGAGCGCGAAGCGATACTCCGCCTCATACATGCCGAAGCGGCATGGGCCGCATGAACCCGCCGTGAAAAAAACATAGTTGTCTAGAATGTCCTTGCGCGGAATGCCTTCCTTCTCCAGGAACTGGAGGTACTGCACCAGATTTCCGACGGTGAAATAGGTCGGATTGCACTGCCCGTTGTTGCCGTATTCCTTGCCGATCTGGAATGCAGGCACATCGGGCACGGGCAACTTCTCGCAGCGATAGCCGCAACCCTGGAATACCGCTCGAATCAAATCTTCGTGCTTCCAGGTGAAGCCACCGAAGAGAATGGTCACGCGGTTGCGTTCTTCTGCGGTAAAGGCTCGTTCGATCGGACGGTGAAAGTGTGTCGGCTGGTCAAGTCCGGCGATCTTCCGCAGGCGCATGCGTTCTGCTTCCAGGCGCTTCTTGATTTCTGAGTCATTCTCAATCTGGACGAAATTCGTCGCCATACCATCCTCCGGCAGTGTGTGGAATTTGAGCGGTGGTTCTAAAAGGGATTGTGTGATGGTGGACTGATCGCCGCTTGGCCAGCGGCCGAGCGTTATCTACAGAAGACAGGACAGAGCGGACCCGGGAATGCGAGGGCACCCCGGTCACTACCGAGTTCCGACTGAACAGCATCCGAACTCCAAAGCTGGCTAGGAGGTTCGAAGTCTTACACCGGCGGAACTGCTGCGAGGCAGTCCCGTAGGCGCCGGAATTAGCTAAGGACCGCGATTGGGATGCCAGCCGTTCTGGAGCAGGTTCTTCTGGATCCCACCCGCGGAAAATATAAACTTGCGCTTGAAG
>Ga0210406_10001915_pt1 | contig 24419 bp, 24 predicted proteins | sample IncBWC30MmetaG_FD_155454 | JGI IMG/M metagenome (GOLD analysis project Ga0210406, IMG submission 155454) | Forest soil microbial communities from Barre Woods Harvard Forest LTER site, Petersham, Massachusetts, United States - Inc-BW-C-30-M | ecosystem: Environmental > Terrestrial > Soil >...
TCACGAGGTCCGCGCCGACGGTGTCGTGTTTGTTCAGCGCGAACGCGATTTTCAATTTCGTGCCGACGCCGTCGATGCTCGCGACCAAGACCGGATCGCGGATTCCGGGAAAATTTGCGCGAAACAAACCGCCGAAGCCGCCGATCCTGCCGAGAACTTGTGGGCCGTGCGTTTGCCGGACGAACGATTGGATGCGCCGCTTGAGACGATTCCCTAAATCAACATCAACGCCCGCCGCGGCATAGGCCTTTTTCATTTCAAAATGCAAATTGCCGATTGCAAATTTGCGTCAGTGCTCGGGCCAATCTGCAATTTGAAATCTGAAATTTGCAATCACTTGAGATCCGTAAACAGCGTCGGATGGCGCTCCTGCTCGACCAAAGTCTTGGCCCGGGCCTCCCGTTTTTCCATGATGAACTTGTCGAGCGCGGGGTCGACCGGAAGCGGATAACTGCCGTTGAAACAGGCGAGACAGAATTCGTTCATCGGCCGGCCGGTGGCGCGCACCATTCCTTCAACGCTGAGGTAACCAAGGCTGTCGACGCCGAGATATTTCCGGATTTCTTCCATTGACATCTGGTTCGCGATCAACTTTTGCGGATCGGGAAAATCGATGCCGTAGTGACAGGCGAACCGGTGTGGCGGACAACTCACCCGCATGTGCACTTCTTTCGCACCGGCCTCGCGCAAGTTCACCACCCGCGCGCGCGCGGTCGTGCCGCGCACGATCGAGTCGTCGATCACCACCACGCGTTTCCCGGCGACCATCTCCTTGATCAAGTTCAACTTCACGCGCACGTCAAAATCGCGGATGAGCTGGCTCGGCTGCAAAAATGTTCGGCCGATGTAGTGGTTTCGCACAAACGCGTGCTCGAACGGAATTTTCAATTCCTCGGCGAAACCGAGCGCCGCATAGTTGCCCGAGTCCGGCACCGGCACAACGATGTCCGCTTCCACCGGAAACTGTCGCGCCAGCTCGCGGCCCATTTCGGTCCGCACTTTGCCGACGTTCACGCCCCCGACTTTGCTGTCCGGTCTCGCAAAATAAACGTACTCGAACATGCAAAAGGCGGGCTGTTGCGGCTGAAACGGGAATTCGGAACGAATTCCGTGTTCATCGATGATCAAAACTTCGCCGGGCTGAACTTCGCGCACGAATTCGGCGTGGATGAGATCGAACGCGCACGTTTCGGAGGCGAGAATGTAAGCCCCGTCGAGTTTGCCGAGCGAAAGCGGCCGCCAGCCGAACGGATCGCGCACTGCGATCAATTCGCGCTCGGTCATGATCAAGAGCGAGAACGCGCCTTGAATTCTCCGTAACGGCGCGAGCGCGCTGCCGCCATTGCCCAAAGGCTGCGCGAGCAGATGCAAAATGATTTCCGTGTCGGCGGTGGTTTGGAAAATCGAGCCTTTGCGTTCCAGCTCGTCGCGCAAAACATCGGCGTTAATCAGATTGCCATTGTGCGCGATCGCCATCTGGCCGCGCACGCAATCGACCACCAGCGGTTGCGCGTTTTTGATCGTGCTGGTGCCCGTCGTCGAATAACGGGTGTGTCCAATCGCACGGCTGCCTTTGAGTTGTTCCAGTTCGGTCTGGCCAAAAACCTGGGACACGAGGCCCATCCCTTTATGAATCAGAAACGACGTGCCGGGGCCGTTGCTGGTGACAATTCCCGCACTTTCCTGGCCGCGATGCTGGAGCGCGAAAAGTCCGTAATAGGTCAGGACTGCCGCGTTCGGATGACCGAATACGCCGAAAAGCCCGCACTCGTGCTGCGGGTAGATCTCTCTCTCGTTGAGATGGACGTCTTGTTCTGGAGCGATCACACGAAAACTTCCATGAATTTGGAGTTCATTCAACGTGTTTGATCACAAACTCGGAATGCCTTCCGCGCAGGTGTCGCTTTCGACCAGACGGCGAATCGAGTTCCACCAATCGTCGTAAAGGTCCGCGACCGGCCAGGCGAACTTCTCGTTCGCGATTTGAATGCGCAATTGATCGCCGCCGACTTGGCCGAGTCGCTGAAACGGAATGCCCGCGGTTTCCAGTATCGAGGTCGCCTGATCCAGCTTTTCCGGCGCAACCGAGATTACGATCCGCGATTGCGATTCGTTAAAGAGTGTAGTGGCGGCCGTGCCGGCCGCGTTTTCTGAATTTTCTGCGCCCGACACGGGCGCCTCTACACGAATCTTCGCTCCCAACCTTTGTTTTGGATTGAAACACGATTCCGCAATCGCCACCCCGAGTCCGCCTTCGCTGCAATCGTGAGCGCTCTTGACCACGCCGGCTCGAATTAAATTGCGCACCGCATTTTGAATTTTGATTTCGTAGGCAAGATCGACCCGCGGCGGTGGGCCAAGCTTTTTGCCGTGGCAAACTTTCACGAATCGCGAGCCGCCGAGTTCATCGCCGATTTTTCCAATGAGGAAGATTTCGTCGCCCGCCTTCTTGAACCATTGCGTCGTAATGTAGGCTTCCTTTTGAATCAGCCCAACCATTCCGATGGTCGGGGTTGGATCGACCACGCCGGCGGGGCTCTCATTATATAGAGAGACATTTCCGCCGGTGACGGGCGTTGCGAACGCCCGGCAGGCCTCGGCCGCGCCCTCGACCGCTTCGCGTAGCTGCCAAAAGTTTTCCGGCTTGTAGGGATTGCCGAAGTTCAGATTGTCGGTGACGGCGAGCGGTATCGCCCCGGAACAAGTAAGATTTCGCGCCGCTTCCGCGACCGCAATCTTCGCGCCTTCCCGCGGATCAAGCGTGCAGTAAAGCGAATTGCAATCGCTCGTCGCCGCCAAAATCTTGTTGGCGTATTTCACGTGAAACACCGCGGCATCGGATCCCGGCTTCACCAGCGTGCCGGTGCGTACGGTGTGATCGTATTGGCGATAAACCCAATTCTTCGACGCGATGTTCGGATCGCGAAGAAGTCTTCGCAGAGACTGAGCCACGGATTTAGCGGATGAGTCGGATACCTTTTTGAGAACATCCGTTTGATCCGTGTAATCCGTGGTTGGTTTGCTGGCTTCTCTCGAATAGAGCGGCGCTTCTTCGGCGAGCGGCTTCGCCGGAATTTCAGCGGCGATGCTGCCATTGTTGCGCACGCGCATCATGCCGTCATCGGTCACGCGGCCGATCTCCGCCCACGGCACGTCCCATTTTTCGAAAATTTCGCGGACCAGCTTTTCTTTGCCCCGCTTGGCAATGATCAACATTCGCTCCTGCGATTCGCTCAACAGAATTTCGTACGGGGTCATGCCCGGCTCGCGCTTCGGAACTTTGGCCAGATCGATTTCAATTCCGCTGTCGCCCCGGCTTGCGGTTTCGCAGGTCGAACAAGTTAAGCCAGCCGCGCCCATGTCTTGAATTCCCGCGACCGCGTCCCTGGCCAGAAGTTCGAGACACGCTTCGAGTAAAAGTTTCTCTTTGAAGGGATCGCCGACCTGGACCGCGGGCCGATCTTCCTTCGATTCCTCCGTCAACTCGCGCGACGCAAACGCCGCGCCCGCCAAACCGTCGCGCCCGGTTTCAGCGCCGACGTAGAAAACTGGATTGCCAACTCCGCGCGCCGCGCCGCGCGCCAGTTGATCGTGACGCAAGACGCCGAGACAAAAGACATTCACTAGTGGATTGCCTTCGAAGCTTTCATCGAAATAAATCTCGCCGCCGATCGTCGGGATGCCGATGCAGTTGCCATAATGCGCGATTCCCGAAACGACGCCGGTGAACAACCTGCGGTTGTTCGTGATTTCGGGTTTCGGGTTTCGGATTTCGGATTTGGTTTCAGAGATTGGACCAAAGCGCAGCGAGTTCAGGCAAAATTCCGGGCGCGCGCCCATGGTGAAAATGTCGCGAATGATTCCGCCGACTCCCGTGGCTGCGCCTTGGAACGGTTCGATTGCGCTCGGGTGATTGTGACTTTCCATCTTGAACGCGATCGCCCAGCCATCGCCGATATCGACCACGCCGGCGTTTTCTTCGCCGGCTTTAACGAGAATGTTCGGCCCGGTCGTTGGAAATTTTTTCAGCTCGAGGCGCGAATTTTTGTAGGAGCAATGCTCGCTCCACATCACGGAAAAGATCCCGAGCTCGGTGAAATTCGGCTCGCGGCCAAGAATTTTTTTGATCCGCTCGAATTCTTCCGGCGTCAGGCCGTGTTTCGCCACCAGCTCCGGAGTTACTTTTGGATCGGTGGTCGGTTCGGCCTTCGTCATCGACACCGCACGTTAACGAATGTGGTGCGCGACACAACTTTGGCTCTTCCTCTACCTTTTGATCTTAGTCTGCTCTCGAGAGCAAAGAGGAAGAGTAAGAGAAAGACGTAGAGGTAGAGGAAGATCTGTTCGAATACGGCCCGCGCTAACCGTGTCTAATTGTATAGAGAGAGGAGGGAGTGAATATGAAACACTACTTTGCGATTTTGGCCGTTGGGGCGGTGGCAATGTTCGTCTGTGCTCTAAATGCAACCGCATTTCCGGGCGAGCGAATGCCCTATAGGGCCGCACATTTCGCCGGCAGAGTTGTTCACAATATCGATAATCACGTGATCCATCCGGTCGTCCACGGCGTCGACCGACGTTTGCGATAATCTGTTTGATCTCCTGTAGCGGCGGTCTACGACCGCCGCCCAGGCGGTTGATCGCGCCAGGGACAGCGCGATCAACCTGTTGCTAGTCCGTCCCACTCCGGCTCGGAGTCGAATATTTTCCGCGCGAGATCAATCGAAGAAACGATACAAAAAACGGAGGGAATACATGAAGGAAGTAATTATTGGGTTGGCTTGTGCTGTTGTAGCGCCATTTGCGTTTGCGCAGACCACAACCACCGAACAAACCACAACCACTGCGCCGGCAACTACGACGACGACCAGCACCACCTACACGGCGGGCACGGTCACGACGTATGAGCCAGGCAAGACAATTGTGGTTAAAGACGAGCGCGAAGGACCTGTTTCGTTCGCGCTCAAGGCTCCTGTCCGGATCGTGGACAAAGCTGGACACGTGATCAGCAGAGCGTTGACGCCAAAAGACCGCGTGAAGGTGTATTACACTGGTACCGGTGAGACGCGCGTGATCGAGCACGTGGAAGTGGAAGATTAGGCGAACGCGTTAGTTCGCTAAACGAGAAGCCGCGAAATGCAGGGTATTTCGCGGCTTTTTGTTTGTGGTGGAACGCGTCAAATCGCGTTAGGGACAACGCGATCCACCTGTGCCCGCGGCTTTTTTGTTTTGCTTATGGTAGGGCGACGCTCCGCGGAGCCGCCGAAACGTGTGTCGGCTCGACAGAGTCATTCACTCGCTCCCGCTTGTTCAACCTTCGGTCTTCCCGTCTACCCGCGCTGCTCCCGCGACCGCGTGTTCTCGCCCTACCGACCATTTGCGCTTCGCGCGTAAATCGCGGACATTTCGCGCCTCATGGGGTTCGATTTGAAAGAGATCATCGCCGCCCGGCTCGGCGAGAATTACCAACTGCATGAGAAGCACTTGAATCGCACGCTTGTGCAGGCGCAGCGCGTCATCGGGTTCGACAAAGTCTATGCCCGCGCTGAAGGCGCGTATCTCTATGACATGGATAACGCGCCGTATCTCGATTTCCTGAGCGGCTACTCGGTTTTCAACATCGGACGCAACCATCCGCTGGTGAAAAAAGCGATCCGCGCTGTGCTCGATCTCGATCTTCCGAACATGGTGCAAATGGATTGCTCGTTGCTGAGCGGCTTGCTCGCGGAAGCGATCACCAAACGGACGCCGCAGCATCTCGATGCCGTTTTCTTTTGTAACTCCGGCACCGAAGCGATGGAAGGCGCGATTAAATTTGCCCGCGCCGCGACCGGACGGAAACGGATGATTTCGTTGGCCAGCGCGTTTCACGGCTTGAGCGTCGGTTCGCTCTCGTTAATGGGCTGCGAAAGTTTTACCGAAGGTTTCGGGCCGTTAATGGAAGGATTCGATGCTCGCGTGCCGCTCGACGACATTGACGAATTGGATCGACAACTTCGCTCGCGCGATGTCGCCGCGTTCGTGATCGAGACCGTTCAAGGCAAAGGCTGCCAAACGAGCGACACCGATTTCTTCCCGCGCGCGCAGGAACTTTGCCGAAAGTACGGAACGCTCCTGATTTCAGATGAAGTGCAAACTGGCCTCGGTCGCACTGGAAAAATGTTCGGGTTCCAACATTGGAATTTGGAGCCGGACATCATCACGCTCGCGAAAACATTGAGCGGCGGATACGTGCCGTGCGGCGCGATTGTGACCCGGCGCGACATTTACCAGAAAACATTTTCACGGATGGACCGTTGCGTCGTTCACTCGACCACGTTCGGTCGCAATAATCTCGCGATGGCGTGCGGACTCGCGTCGCTGGAAGTGATCGACAACGAAAACTTAATCGAGAATTCGGCCAAGATGGGCGCGCTCTTGATGGAAAAGGTTGAAGCGTTGAAAACAAAGCACTCGTTCATTAAGGAAGTTCGCGGCAAAGGCTTGATGATCGGGATTGAGTTTCATGAGCCAAGCGAGTTCAAGCTCAAGATGGCTTGGAAACTTTTGCACAAGATCGACAAGGTGCTGTTCGCCCAAATGATCGTGACCCAAATGCTGAGCAAACATCGCATTTTGACGCAGGTCGCAGGTCACGCGATGGACGTAATGAAAATTCTGCCGCCGCTCATCATCGGCGAAAAAGAAGTCGACATGTTCGTGACTGCGCTCGACGACGTTCTCAGCGAATGCCGCAAATTCCCCGGTCCAATGTGGGAACTCGGCAACAATTTCGTCCGCGCCGCTCTCGGCTCACGTAAGTCGGCCGAGCCAAAGCCGGTCTCGGCTTAGCCGTGCAACAAAACCGTGTTAGGCCGGAAAACCCCGTAATATAAAGACGGGATTTTCCCATCTACTCCTCGTTAGGCCGCAAAATGAAGATTCGTCTCGCTGAGAAATCTGAGGCCGAAGCCATCAGCCGATTCGTGTCTGAGCTCGCAGTGACGCATATTGGGTCAACCCTTGAGGTTGAAGGCTTGGAGAACCTACTCAGAAGTATGGATGTAGATTCGACGATCACGCGAATGACCGATGGCTTCCCGCACTGGGTCGCCCTAGAAGGTGGTGCGATTGTCGGGATTGCGGTGGTTAAGCCTCCCTCGCACATCTATCACTTGTTCGTGCGTTCAGACCGACAGCGAAGCGGAATCGGACGACGGCTCCTGAACGAGGCGCTATGGTTTATTTCCGATAGATGTGGCAGAGCGACCGTTACCGTGAATTCTTCGCTTAATGCAGTGGATGCCTATCGCCGATTTGGGTTCCGAAATGCGGGCGATGAGGTGGTTGACGGTGCCGGAGTTCGCTTCCAGCCAATGTCGCGAGATTTACTATCGCGTGGTAAATGGGGTCACATCTAAACATTTGACATTTAGAACCTGCGTTAAGGATAAAAAATTTGAGGTTGATGTGGCAGCCACCGCAACAATTCCGGCAAGGTCCGAGCCGGACTGGCATCGAGCGCTTGCCCCTACAAATTAGGTGGATCGCCATGTCCCTATCGCGATCTTTAACGCGTTCGGGCGCGTTCCACCAATCGGCTTTCTGATTGTCGATCTTTCTTTCGTCCCTAACGGGACTGGATACTGAAAACATCATTGAACCCAGCGCTGAAGCGCTGGGCTATTTTCATTCTCTACAATCCGGTTTATCCGCGTAATCCGCGGTTAAACATCTTTTCTAATTGTCGATTTTTGAGTGGTTTCGTAAAGCTGTTGGCATGTCTATTCGACCTCTAATCATTCCTGCAATCGTGGTCGCGTGGTCGTTCGTGGCTCCGCCCGCATCCGCGCAAGATCCAGCGGTTGTTAATGCCAAAACAATCAAGGTGAAGTTCGAGAACGATCGCGTCCGTGTGATGGAGGCGACTTTGCCGCCGGGCGTAAAGGAGCAGGTGCACTCGCACCCTGCCTATGTCATTTATGTTTTGGAAGGCGGTCGGTATCGGAATTACGCATCCGACGGCAAAGTCACCGAAGGCGAACTTAAAAGCGGAGAAGTTCTTTATCGCGATCCGATGACTCATGCCGCGGAGAACATTGGCAACACACCGATGCACATGATTCTGGTCGAGCTTAAGGGCGAAACTGGGAAGAAGGCGCCGACTCAACCTTGAAGGGTGCCAGCCGTCTCCCTGCAACGTCATCCTGAGCGGAAGCGAAGGATCGCTGACTTATTTCTTCTCTAACAGAAGCCGAAACAAAATCAGAGATGTTTACGCACCCTACTAGTGCGCCAATAATGTGCCCTACCATGGTTTGCCGCAGAGCGGCATGGCTCGCTTCGCTCAACATGAGAGGATAGGCGACGCGGATTTTCGACTCTCGATCTGCCCTAAAGTCGTACTCCCAATTTTCGTTCCGCCGATCATAACGGTCTCACCAAAATGAATATTAAATCGATAATCACGCTCGTCGGGTTCGTTGTTCTCACGCCATTTCTCTTCGCCGCCGATCATCCGGTTGCCTCGGTCAGCCCGGATGCGGCGCTGGCCAAGCTCAAGGAAGGCAACGCGAGATTTGTCAGCAGGAAAGTTTCGGAAGGCAAGCCGACCGCGGCTCGACGCGCCGAGACCGCACAAGGGCAACATCCGTTCGCGATTATTCTCGGCTGCGCAGATTCGCGTACCGCACCCGAAATCATTTTCGATCAAAACATCGGAGACCTTTTCGTTGTTCGCACGGCCGGCAACTTGGTTGATGATCACGCGCTAGGGAGCGTCGAATACGCGGTCGATCATCTTGGCGCACGGCTCATCGTTGTTCTCGGTCATCAGCGTTGCGGAGCAGTGACGGCCGCGATCGCCAGCGATACGGCGCCGGGTCACGTGGAATCGTTGGTGCGCGACATTCAGCCGGCGGTTCAGGCAGCCAAGGCCAAAGGTGGAGATGTCACGGACGCCGCCATTGCCGAAAATGCTCGTCTGATGGCAGCCAAGATTCGGAACGAAGCCAGCCTCGGCGAACTCGCCAAAGAAGTCCGCATCATTTCAGCGGTCTACAATCTCGATACCGGAAAAGTCGACTGGACCGCCGAGTAAATCCGGCGAATTGATCGTCGTGAGGCGGTCGCGATAGATTTGTCGTTGTCGATCTTGCGGTGAGGCGTACGTTGAGGGAGAAGACGAATCTGTAGGGGAAGGTCCGAGCCGGACTGGCGGTTGGCTTCCCGTTCGAAACCGGTTGGGAAGCTGGCAGCTTCCCCTACAGAAGTGCAACCAAACGAAGGATCAATTATGAGTATCGCTGTCGCCGAAGAGAAGAAAACGAAGCTGAATCAGCTCGAGCAACTGAAGAAATTCACCAAAGTCGTGGCCGACACGGCCGACTTTGAGTCGATCAAGGATTTCAAGCCGCAGGACGCAACGACAAACCCGAGCCTGGTTTACGCCGCCACGCAAAAACAGCAATACGGGCATTTGATCGAGCAAGTCTTGAAAGACCGAAAAAATTCGGGCCTGAGCGGGCAGGCACAGATCGAAGACATTTGCGATCATCTCCTCGTTCAATTCGGCACCGACATTCTGCAAATTGTGCCGGGACGCGTTTCGACTGAGACCGACGCGCGATTGTCCTACAACGTCGAAGGTTCGATCGCCAAAGCGCGGCAGCTGATCAAACTTTATGAGGCAAAAAGAATTCCGCGCGAACGCGTGCTGATCAAGATCGCGTCGACTTGGGAAGGATTGCTTGCCGCCGAGCAACTGCAAAAGGACGGAATCCGCTGCAACCTGACGCTGATGTTTTCGTTGCCGCAGGCGGTGCGCGCGGCGGACGCGAAAGCACAACTGATCTCGCCGTTCGTCGGCCGGATCTACGATTGGTACAAAGCCCACGACAAGCGCGATTACAAAGGGGCGGAGGATCCCGGCGTGCAGTCGGTCGCTGAGATTTACACGTATTACAAGAACTTCGGCATCGCCACCGAAGTGATGGGCGCGAGTTTCCGGAACACCGGACAAATTCTCGAACTGGCCGGATGCGATTGCCTGACGATCAGCCCTGAGTTGATGGAGGAACTTTCGAAATCCGATGAGCCGGTTGAGCGAAAGCTGACGCCGGAAAAAGCGAAGTCGGCGAAGGTCGACAAGCTGGAACTCGACGAGAAGAAATTCCGTTGGATGCTGAACGACAACGCGATGGCCTACGAAAAAACGGGAGAGGGGATCCGGAAATTCGCGGCCGACGTGGTGAAGCTGGAAAAATTCGTGGCCAGCAAATTGAAATAACCGCGGATTACGCGGATAAACCGGATTCAGAGAATCTGGAAGCTGAAATACAGCAAACAGAATTAATTAGGAAAGCAGGAACGCAGGAAATCCGAGCAACTTCACGGTTTCTTGAGTTCAGCATTAAATCTTCTCATCCGTTCTGATTTCATCATTATCCGCGAGATCCGTGTAATCCGTGGTCGAAAATCGTGTTCAACGTTGTTCTAGTTGAGCCGGAGATTCCGCCGAACACTGGCAACGTCGGTCGGCTTTGTCTGGCCACGAAATCGACTTTGCATCTGGTGAAGCCGCTGGGCTTTTCGCTGGACGATCGACAACTCAAGCGCGCCGGCCTCGATTACTGGGACGATGTCGATCTTAAGGTGTGGGATTCGCTGGAGGAGTTGCGGCATGCCAACGCTTCGGCGCGATTCTTCCTTGTCACAACCAAGAGCCGGCGAGCCTACTGGCACGTGAAGTTTCACCCCGGCGATTTCCTGATCTTCGGCCGGGAAACGAAGGGTCTGCCGGAAGGCCTTCTCAAGGGGAACCCGGACAGCTGCATTACCATCCCGATGCATGGCACTCGGAGCTTGAACTTGGCCACGGCAGTCGCGATTGTTCTGTTTGAGGCAGTTCGCCAGGAGCAACACTCTGGCGAAGATGGTGTTGAATAAGTCGAAACCCTGCAATGTCTAACAACCTCAGGAGGCAATACCCAAGTAACAATATGAGAACAGTTTTAGTTTTAACCTGTTGCGTTGGACTGGCCGCATTTGCCAGCGCCGCGCAACAGAACGACAACAATCCAAATCAGAACAAGAAGAAAGGCAGCGGCAACGCGCAGCCGCAGCCGCAACAACACGTGGTGACCCAACAGACCGGCAAGAAATTTAAAACTACCGGTACGGGCACGGGTCCTCACGTCCAGAACTTCCAACAACCGAACACGGTCGGCGGATCCAACTTGAACAAGACGAAGTTCCACAATCAGTCGAACATCAGCAGTTCGGCCAGCAGCACGACGTTCAACAAGACGAAGAACGTCAACGTGAACAAGAACATCACGGTCAACAAGAACTTCAAGGTTCAGAAGTTCAATCTCGGGAACAATCCGAAGGGGAACTATCAGGCGGTGAAGTTCAACCAGAACTACAAGATCGCTGGTGCGCAGAATTGGAAAGGCCAGAAGTACATGGTCTTCCAAAATTACCACCCGCAGTGGCAAAATCAGTGGTGGTGGAACCAGCACTATCACAACCACATCGTGATTGTGTTTGGTGCGCCGTACTACTGGAACGCTGGCTACTGGTATCCGGCTTGGGGATATGATCCCGGCGCGTCCTACTATTTCGACGGCCCAATCTACGCCTCGAATCCGGAAATGGATCCAGGCCAGGTCGTCGCCAATGTGCAATCGGCCTTGCAGCAGCAGGGATATTACCAGGGTGACATCGACGGAGTCCTTGGACCGCAAACCCGCGCCGCGCTGGCTGAGTATCAATCCGCGCAAGGTATCGAACCAACCGGTGCGGTGGACGAGCCAACGTTGGAAACGCTCGGAATGGCGTAGACGAAGTTTAGTTTGATTCTGAAATCGCCGCGGACTTTTCCGCGGCGATTTTTTTCAAGCCGGAACCCTAACCTGCCGCTTCGCGTCTTCCTCTCCCTCAGGGAGAGGATTGAGGTGAGGGCAAATCGGTCTTCAATATTCTTCGCTCTCAGCTCGATCTTGCGTGATGACGATAATGGCCGACTAATTGTCCGTGCCGCAGGAACCGCAACTGATCGCCCGCGATTTGTTTCAATCGTTCCGAATCGGTTCGCGCCGGATTGAAGTGTTGCGTGGAATTTCCATCGACGTTGCGCAGGGCGAGATCATTTTTATTTGCGGCGCGTCGGGCGCTGGAAAAACAACGCTGCTTTACACGCTCGCCGGTTTGGAGCGGCCGGAATCTGGAACGGTCGAATTCGAAGGACACAATCTCTACAACGGCCGGTCCGCGTCTCAGGCGCGGTTTCGAAACCGGAAAATGGGTTTCGTGTTCCAAGGTTACTTTCTTTTGCCGGAATTGACCGCGCTCGAAAATGTTTCGCTGCCGGGAATGATCGGGCGCGTGCCGACGACGAAGGCGGCGGAAGAAAGCTTGGCCGCGGTTGGTTTGGCCGATCGAATGCAACATTTACCGGCGGAACTCTCCGGCGGTGAACAGCAGCGCGTCGCCATCGCGCGCGCGATGGTGAACGATCCCGACATTATTTTTGCCGACGAACCAACTGGCAACTTGGACTCCGCGACCGGCGAAACGATTGTCGATCTTCTGTTGAAGCTGGCGCGCGATCGGAAAAAAAGTGTGCTGATTGTGACGCACGACACGAGCCTGGCTACGCGTGGAGATCGCGAGCTGCATATCAAAGATGGCCGGCTCGAAAGTTAAAATGTTACAAAGTTACATGGTTACAAGGCCGGAAGCTTCGGTCTGCTCTTGTAACGTTGTAGCGAATCACTGTTTTAACGGTCCAATTTTGCCGCTTGAATTGCGCGATGAAACACCGAGATTTTTACTGCAATTATGAAAACCTCTAATGCTGGCGGGACGGTGATTGACCAACCCAAATCGCGCGAAGCAGTGAAACCGGCGGTGGACAAGCCCGCCGCAACCAAAGCGGCGGCGAAGACATCGAAGATTTATATCGACGGAAAATTTTATTCGGAAGCGGACGCCAAAGTTTCCGTGTTCGACCACGGCCTGCTTTATGGCGACGGAATTTTTGAGGGCATTCGCTTTTACAACGGTCGCGTTTTTCGATTGGAGGAACACCTGGACCGGCTTTGGGATTCAGCCCGTTCGATCTGTTTGAACATTCCAATGTCGCAGCGGGCAATGAGCGAAGCGTTGCTCGAGACAATCCGGCAAAACGATCTGCGCGATGGTTACATCCGTCTGATCGTAACGCGCGGGGTCGGCAATCTCGGTTTAAATCCGGAACAATGTAAGACGCCCAGCGTGATTATCATCACGGCGCAAATCGCGCTTTATCCGGAATCCGTTTACAAGAATGGACTGAGTCTCGTTACGTGCGCGACTCGCCGCACGAACCCGAGCGCGCTCAATCCCGCGGTCAAGTCGCTTAATTATTTGAACAACGTGATGGCGCGGATCGAGGCCAACCAGGCAAACGCGGACGAAGGTTTGATGTTGAACGACGAAGGCAACATCGCGGAGTGCACGGCCGACAATGTTTTCATCGTCAAGCGCGGCCAGATTTTTACGCCGCCGATCACTGCCGGCGCGCTGCGCGGAATCACGCGATCGGTAGTCTTCGAAATCGCAGCTGAGACGGGAATTAAAGTGATTGAGGCCGACATCACGCGCCACGAAATGTTTGTCGCTGATGAAGCGTTTCTTACCGGCACCGCGGCCGAAATCATTCCACTGGTCAAAGCCGATGGCCGTCCGATTGGCACCGGGAAACCCGGCCCGATTACCGCGCGAATGATTTCGCGCTTCCGGGAAATGACACGAGAAACCGGGACGCCGATTTATACGTAAGATCGGCATCGGCGCGAAAGGTGCTCGACAAACGCGCAGCTTGAATGTTTTAAGCGTGTAAGAGGTCTAAGTAGTAGAAATGTTGTGCGACGTTTGCAAATGTAATGACGCAACGGTCTTCCTGACTCAGATCATCGAGGGGAAGATGCAGAAGGTGAATCTCTGCGACGTGTGCTCGAAAGAAAAAGGCGTGCAGGACCCGACCGGCTTCGCGCTGGCCGATCTTTTGCTCGGAATTGGCGCGGCCGAGGAAATTGAAAAGGGAGCCGCGACAACCCAAAAATGTCCGGTGTGCGGTTTCACTCAGCCGGATTTCAAAAAGACTGGCCGGCTCGGATGCAGCAGTTGCTACGCAACGTTCACGGAAGCGCTGAACGCGTTATTGAAAGCAATGCACAAAGGTACGTCGCACGTCGGGAAGGTGCCGCAACGCGCTCATCGCGCGGTTGAGTTGAGCGATCGGATGCGAAACTTGAACGAAAGTCTGCAGAAGGCGGTGGCGGAAGAAAATTATGAGACCGCGGCGTCTCTGCGAGACCAGATCAAGCAACTCGAAAGCGAATCAACGAGGGTGGGGCCGTGAAATTTTCGAATGTGATGTCGAATACCGGAGAGTGGCTCCGCAGCGAAGGACCGCATCATCAAATCGTGATCAGCAGCCGCGTACGACTCGCGCGCAACCTGCGCAATCGCGCATTTCCTGGTTGGGCGAAGAAAGCCGAGCGCACCGCTGTTCTTGAGCTGGTCAAACCGTGCGTCGAAAAACTTCCTGAGATGCAGGATTCGTTTTCGGAATTCTTGCAGGATTTGTCCGCGTTGGAAAAACAGGTCCTGGTAGAACGACATCTGATCAGTCGCGAACACGCGGCCAAGAGTTCGGGCAGCGCGGTGATAATGAATCGCCGGCAGACGCTCAGTATTATGATCAATGAGGAAGATCACCTCCGGATGCAATCGATGCGTTCCGGTTTGCAATTGAAGCAAGCGTTCAAGCTGCTCGACAAGATCGACACTGCGCTCGAAGCCGAGTTGGAGTTCGCCTACGACCAAAAACTCGGCTACCTGACTGCGTGCCCGACAAACGTCGGCACCGGCATGCGCGCGTCGGCGATGTTGCACCTACCGGGACTCGTCTTGAGCGAGTTGATCAACCAGGTCGTGCAAGCGGTCAGCAAGATCGGTCTCGCGGTGCGCGGCTTTTACGGCGAAGGAACCGAGGCGATGGGCAATCTCTTTCAGATTTCGAACCAGACCACCTTGGGCGAAAAAGAAGACGAGATCATCACGCGCCTGACAAAGGTGATCGAGACCATCATCCAGAAGGAGCACGACGCGCGGCACATTTTGATCCAGAAAAAACCGAACACCCTGTGGGACCAGATTGGTCGAGCATACGGTGTGCTTACATATGCGCATGCCATGAGTTCGAAAGAAGCGCTCAACCTGTTGTCGATTATCAAGCTCGGGATAGATCTCGGCGCATTTCCGGAAGACAAACGTCTGGCGATCGATGAATTGTTCATCGACACGCAGCCGGCACATCTCCAGCGAAGCTCGCAGCAGAAGCTGACCGCGGAAGAGCGCGATCATCTCCGCGCCCAAATTATCCGCACCCGTTTGAAAGTGCTCCCCAAACCTGATATTAGTAAACTGGCAAAGGAAGCGGGCAATGGCTCGAGTTCGGAGCCGACAGAATAATGAACAATTTCACTCCCCGCGCCCAACAGGTCCTCCAACTTGCTCGCAAAGAGGCGGACCGCTTCAATCACAACTACGTCGGGACCGAGCATCTCTTGCTTGGACTGATCAAGCTCGGACAGGGAGTCGCGGTCAACGTTCTCCAGAAAATGGGGCTCGATCTCGAGACCGTGCGCATGGAAGTCGAGAAACAGGTTGGTTCCGGCCCTGAAACAAAAATCGTCGGCAACATTCCCTATACGCCGCGCGTGAAAAAGGTTTTGGCGCTCGCTGGTAAGGAAGCCAAGGCGCTCAATCATTCCTACGTCGGCACCGAACACATTTTGCTCGGGCTGCTCCGTGAAGGCGAAGGCGTCGCCGCGCGGGTGTTGAAGAGTCTCGAGATCGATATCGAGCGCACCCGCAATGAAATTTTGAAGGAGCTCGATCCGAATTTCACGCCGTCGGAATCGGAAGAAGGCGAGCCGACTTCGAAGAAGGACGTCAAAACGCCTGCATTGCGCGCCTTTGGTCGCGATCTGACTGAATTGGCGAAGAAAGGCGAGCTTGATCCGGTTATTGGTCGTCACAACGAAATCGAGCGAGTGATTCAAGTACTCTGCCGGCGCACCAAGAATAATCCGGTGCTGATCGGCGAAGCCGGCGTTGGCAAAACGGCGATCGCGGAAGGTTTGGCGCAGGAAATTGCGAGCGGCAACGTTCCGGAACTTTTGCGCGACAAGCGAGTGGTCACGCTCGATCTTGCGTTGATGGTGGCCGGCACGAAATATCGCGGCCAATTCGAAGAGCGGATCAAAGCGGTGATGGACGAGATCCGCCGCTCCAAGAACGTGATTCTGTTCATCGACGAATTGCACACGATCGTCGGTGCCGGTTCAGCCGAAGGCGCGATGGACGCTTCCAACATCATCAAGCCGGCGTTAAGCCGCGGTGAATTGCAGTGCGTCGGCGCGACCACGATGAACGAGTATCGGAAGTACATCGAAAAGGACGCCGCGCTCGAACGGCGCTTCCAAACCGTCAAGGTCGATGCGCCAACGATCGAAGAAGCGATTGAAATTTTGAAAGGTCTCCGGCCGAAGTATGAGGCGCACCACAAAGCAAAGTTGACTGACGAAGCGCTCGAAACCGCAGTAAAGTTTTCCGAGCGCTATATCACTGGCCGTTTTCTGCCGGACAAGGCGATCGATGTCATGGACGAAGCCGGTGCTCGTGCGCGCATCAACTCGATGACGCGTCCGCCGGACGTGAAAGAAATCGAAAAAGATATCGAGTCGATTCGAATTCAGAAGGAAGCGGCGATCAAGGCCCAGGACTTCGAAAAAGCCGCTTCGCTTCGCGACAAGGAAAAGCAGACCAAGGAGAAGCTCGATTCGATTTTGGCGAAGTGGCGCCAGGAGCGCGAAGAGAAGGAAGTGCTCGTGACCGGCGACGACATGATGCATATCATCTCGAAAGTCACCGGTGTTCCGCTGCAACGAATGGAGCAGGCCGAGACCGAAAAGCTTCTGAAGATGGAAGAGGAGCTGAAAGGCAAAGTCATCGGCCAGGACGAAGCGGTCACCGCGATCTCGAAAGCGCTGCGCCGAAGCCGCGCCGATCTGAAAGATCCACGCCGTCCAATTGGTTCGTTCATCTTCCTTGGCCCGACCGGTGTCGGCAAAACGTTTCTTGCCCAAAAGCTGGCCGAATTCATGTTTGGCGATCGCGACGCGTTGATTCAGATCGACATGTCGGAGTACATGGAAAAATTCACCGCGTCGCGCTTGATCGGCTCGCCGCCGGGCTACGTCGGTTACGAGGAAGGCGGCCAACTTTCGGAGGCCGTCCGTCGCCGTCCGTATTCGGTTGTGCTGTTCGACGAAATCGAGAAAGCGCATCCGGATGTGATGCACTTGCTCCTGCAGATTCTGGAAGAGGGCAAGATCACCGATTCGTTGGGCCGGAAGATCGATTTCCGGAACACGATCATCATCATGACGTCGAACGTCGGCGCCGAGCTGCTCAAGAAGCAGACGACGCTGGGATTCGGCGCGCCGCGCGAAGGCCACGATTACGATTCGATGCGCGAGAAGATTCTCGACGAAACCAAGCGCGTGTTTAAGCCGGAGTTCTTGAATCGTCTCGATGAGATCATCGTCTTCCACTCGCTGACCAAGGAAAATCTCCTGCAGATTGTCGATCTTGAGGTGGAGAAAGTGAAAGCGCGGCTGAAAGCGAAAGAGGTCGAGATCATTCTCGACAGCACGGCCCACGAGTTTGTAATCGAAAAAGGTTACGATCCGAATTACGGCGCGCGACCGATGCGGCGCGCGGTCGAGCGTTATCTCGAAGATCCACTCGCGGAAGAAATTCTGCGGGGCAACGTGAAAGCCGGCACTCAGGTGCACGTCACGGCCAAGGACGGCAAGCTGCTTTTCCAGCCGGACGTGAGCAAGACAAAGGTCGCCGAGACGACGATCACTGAATAGTCCGTCTCGCGCGAGCTTCTCGCAAAAAAAACAACAGCCATGAGCTTCGAGTCAGGCGCGGGGATGCGCGTCGGCGTAAGCTTTCTTCAAGCGCTCGACCGTCACGTGGGTGTAAATTTGGGTCGTTGAAAGACTGGCGTGACCGAGCAACGCCTGGACGCTGCGCAGGTCCGCGCCGCGATCGAGCATGTGCGTCGCGAAGCTGTGCCGAAGTTTGTGCGGACTGATCGAAATCGGGATCGACGTGTAGCGCAAGTATCGTTTCAAGATGAGCCAGATCGAGTTTGGCGAAATTCGGTTCCGCAATTTGTTGATGAAAAGCGCGCCGGCGTGCACGTTTGCCGCCGAGCGATATTTCTGAATCGCGTCCAGCGCCGGTGCGCCGATCGGGCAAACGCGTTCCTTGCGGCCTTTGCCGAAAACGCGCACCGACTCGGTGTAGAGATCGACATCGTCGACGTCGAGAGCGGCCAGCTCGCTCAAACGCAGACCGCTACTGTAAAAAAGCTCCATCACAGCGACGTCGCGCAGGGGCATCCATTCCGGCGCGGCGCGCTCTTTCGGAATTTTCAAAGGCGCTGCCAGTAATTCCTCGATCTGCTGACGCGTCAGAACGAGAGGAAGTTTCTTTTCCACTTTCGGCAGCTGGAGTTGCCGCAGCGGATCAAGGCGCAGCTTTTTGCGCTCGGTCAGGAATTTGTAAAACGCACGCAGGGCGGAGAACTGCAGCCGGACATACGACCGGGCCTGGCCGCGTTTCATGATCAAGAACAGATAATCGCGGAAGTCATCGGTCGTGCATTGCTTCCACGATTTTTGGTTGTGCGTGCGAAACGCGGCGAATGCCTGGCGGTAAGCTTTCAGTGTTCGCGGCGATGCGTTGCGCTCGACTGCGAGATAACGAAGGAATTCTTGCGAGAGGGAATCCTTTTTCGTTGAGCTGCCTCCTGCCGTTGTCATCAAATTCAAAATTCAAATTTCGATATTTGGATTTCCGATTTTAGAAATCCGGTTCCGGTTTCTCGATCACGTAACGGGTTTGCGCAGCATCGGCCCGTCCGCTTAACTGACTTTTGAAAATCGGCGGCGGGTTCGTGGAGATCACTTCGTAATTCTTTAGGACGAATTCCGGATACATCCGATTGCTGGCCGGCTCGTAAACTTTGTCGCCACTGAACTGACCGTAGAGTTTGTATTCGTAATTGTTATCCGAGCCGAACTTCCAGGCTTCACGATCGGGCGCGAGTTTCTGCTTTTCATTCAACATCACGAGTTGCGACGTGCTCCACGGCTGACCCGGTTTCCGAACATAACCCCAAAACTTGAAGTCCGGTTTGAAGTAACGGTGGCCGATGTAGTAATCGCCGGGTTGTTCGGCGGCGATGCGTTGCGCCATTTGGATCTTCGCACTTTGGCTTGCCGTGGGCTCGGTCTGACAGCCAGCGCAAAAGAGCAGTAAGGCCGGAACTAGGACCCTGGTTGTTCCTCCTGATCGAAAAATCGACATCTTACAGGAGCGACATCTACTCAGCTCTTGGCTTGACGCAATCGCGGGTTTCCTTTTGCCATGAGCCTTTCGCGTCCGTAACGTGGGCCAGATGCTGCAGTTGGAAGTTTAAGCCGCCGGTCTCGGCGATTTTGGAAAATGCTCGTTCGATTTTTTAGCGCGCTTGGCCGTCCGCTCGTTCGCTTCGTCCAATACCTGGGCGAAGTGGTGGTCCTCGCCGCCGACACGTTTAACTCGCTCTTCACGCATCGATTGCGCTGGAAGTTATTTTTGAATCAAGTCGTCGAGATCGGGTTGCTTTCGCAATTGGTCGTCGTGATCACCGGTGGTTTCACCGGCGCGGTTTTTTCGGCGCAGACTTATTTTCAATTTCATAAAATCGGAATGGGTTCGGCGACCGGGGCGGTCGTTTCAGTCGCATTAATGCGCGAGCTTGGACCGGTGTTGACCGCGCTGATGGTGACCGGGCGCGTTGGCGCGGCGATGTCGGCCGAGATCGGAACGATGAAAGTGACCGAACAGATCGACGCGTTGCGCGCTCTCGCCGTTTATCCAACCGATTACCTCGTCGTGCCGCGAGCATTGGCGATGATGGTTTCGATGCCGTTGCTGGTGGCGGAGTGTATCGCGGTTGGAATTGGCGTTGGTTATTTGGTCGCGATTTCGCTGCTCGAGATCAATGGCACTTATTACATGGCGAATATGGTCCGCTGGACACGTAGCCGCGACATCATCATGGGCCTTTCGAAAGCTTTTTGTTTCGGCATTCTCATCGTCTTCATCAGTTGTCACAAAGGTCTGACCGCGCGAGAAGGTGCGGTCGGCGTCGGCCGCGCGACGACGGAGGCGGTCGTGAATGCTTCGCTTGCCGTGCTCGTCAGCAATTTTTTCCTGACCATGACGCTGAACATCATCTACCCGGCCGGCTATCAATGACGAACAACGGCTCGATGATCAGCGTGAAGGGACTGATAAAACGCATCGGTGCCCAGGAAATCTTGCGCGGGGTCGATCTTGAAGTCGCGCGCGCCGAAACCCTCGCCATCATTGGCCGCAGCGGCGGCGGGAAAAGCGTTTTGCTCAAGCACCTGATCGGCTTGATGCAGCCGGACGCCGGTGAAATCCGAATCGAAGGCGAAAGCATCATTGGAATGAAGGAACGCCGTCTCGCGACCATTCGACAAAAAGTCGGCATCCTTTTTCAGGGCAGCGCGCTGTTCGATTCGATGACGGTGGCGGAAAACATTGCCTTTCCGTTGCGCGAAGCCGGCGAGCGCGATCCGAACGTTTTGCGGACGAAAGTCAACGAAATGCTCGAGATAATGGACATGCCGGGCCAGGAGGAAAAAATGCCGGTGAATCTCAGCGGCGGCATGAAGAAACGCGTCGGCCTCGCGCGCTCGATCATTCGCCAGCCGTCCTGCATTCTCTACGATGAGCCGACGTCCGGTCTCGATCCGGTCGTGTCGGATTCGATCAATCGATTGATTCGCCGTCTGCAACGTCGCTTTGGTATCACGAGCATCGTCGTGACGCACGACATGAAGAACGCATTCCATGTCGCGGACCGGATCGCGTATTTGCACGAAGGGCGAATTCGCTTTCAGGGGACGTCTGAGGAATTGCGGCAGTCGAACGATCAACTTTTGCAGGATTTCTTGCTTGGGCGCTCGGAGGAACAGTTGACCCCGCAAGCTTTTGGGGCGGAGAGTTGATTCAATGAACCGTCACGAACGAGGTTTGGAATTCAAGGTCGGCGTCTTTGTCTTCGCCGGGCTCGCCGCGGTCGCCGCGCTCGTCGTGCAATTCGGGAGATTGGGAGAAGGTTTCAAGACTTACTATCCGCTCACTGTCCGATTCAATGATGCCAGCGGTTTGTTGAAAGGCTCCGACGTTTTGCTTGGCGGCGCGCGGATCGGTAAAGTCGCCGGTGGTCCGCGTCTCGTTCGAGAGGGGAACGGCGTTCTCGTTCCGCTGAAGATTTACGATTACATAAAAATTCCTGAGACGAGTAAGTTCACGGTTGGAAGTTCCGGTTTGCTTGGCGACCGATTCGTGAACGTCACCATGCCGCAAGGAACGCCGACAAAATTTCTGCCGCCCAACTCACTTATCAGTGGCGCGCGTGAAACCGGTATTGACGACCTCACGCGTGAAGGCGGCGCGTTGGTCGGCGACCTCCGCGGCGTGGTGCAGAAGATCGACACCACCGTCAGCCGACTAAATGATGAAGTGCTCTCAAAGACGACGACTGAAAATCTCAAATCGAGCATTGCGCATCTGAACGACGCGACCAGCTCGTTTGCGGAATCGGCGAAAAAACTCGGACCGGTCGTCGACAAAGCCGATTCGGTGATGGATTCGACGAAAAAAGCAGCGGACGACTTGCAAAAAGTGCTTAGTTCTGCGACCCAAGGGAGAGGATTGCTCGCGGCCTTGCTCACGAACCAGGAATTGGCGAACGATTTGCGCGCGTTGGTCAGCAATTTGCGCGCACACGGGATTCTGTTCTATCGTGACTCTGGGGCAAAAATCGAAGCCAGCGGGCGAGAACCAACGAAGCCGGCGCGCACCCAAAGCGGAGGCCGATAATGACGCCGCTGCTGACGATCAATCTGCTGAGAGTTCTGTTCGTCACTTTTTGCGCGGCGGTTGGCGCAAACATTTCCTCGGCGTTCATGGGGGATTCTTGGCCGGGCCTCGCGATTGGTATCGTGCTGGGTTTGGTCGTCGTGTTGATCGACCGTTTGCTCAAAGGCGTATCACTTCGGCTTTTTTCCTCAGCCACGTTTGGATTATTGATCGGTTGGATTTTCGCGAACCTGCTGATCGCTTCGGACATTTTGCGCTATCAATCGGAAACGGTTCAGTGGGCAACGCGCCTGATCGTTTATTCCGTGTTTGGTTATCTCGGGATGATGCTGGCGATGCGAAGCAGCCGCGACGAGTTCTCGCTCATCATTCCGTATGTCCGTTTCGCCCGTGAAACAACCCAGCATGAACCGCTCGTCGTGGATACGAATATCATCATCGATGGGCGCATTGCCGATCTGTGCGCGACCGGATTTCTCAGTCGCTCGCTGATTGTGCCGCGGTTCATTCTCGATGAATTGCAGTTGCTGGCTGATTCGCACGATCCGACCAAGCGCGAACGGGGGCGGCGGGGATTGGAAATCCTGAATCAGTTACAGCGCGCCAAAGACATGGAGCTTACGATTCACAACACCACGGACGACGATGCCGATCTTGGGATCGATGCTCGACTCGTGCGCGCGGCCAAAGTTTTGAAAGCGCGCCTGCTCACGAATGATTACGCCCTTGCGCAGGTCGCTCGGTTGCAGCAAGTGCCGGTGCTGAATTTGGCTGATCTCACTCGCGCGCTGCGGCCGGCACTCGTGGCCGGGGACGAAATTGATCTGGCCCTGCTTAAAGAAGGGCGCGAACCGCACCAGGCAGTCGGTTATTTGCCTGACGGAACGATGATCGTGGTCAATCACGCGCGTGCTCATGTCGGCAAGACGCGGACCGTGATTGTCGGCAGCGCGCTCCAGACGGCGGCCGGCCGGCTTATTTTCGCCGAGTTGAAAGACGGCGCTGCGACATCTGTTTGAAGCGCCTTTTGAAATTCATTCTGCCGAACGGCCTGGTCGAGCTCGTCCGGAATCGACGAAAACTGCGCGATGTTGGCCGTCGGCTTTCGGTGTCGGAATTGTTTTCGACTAATCGACTTGTGCGCGAGGCCGACATGTCTTGCCTGACGCTTTTTCCGCCAGGCCAGGTTAAGAAATTGCGTTACATCGTGGATGTCGGTGCAAACACCGGACAGTGGTCGAGCATGTTGCTGGACTGCATTACACCGGACATGCTCATCATTATCGAACCGTTGCCGAATGCGTTCGCCGAGTTGCAGGAAAAGTTTGGCGGCAACCGCCGCGTCGAGCTGCACAATGTTGCGATTGGAGAACGCGACAGCGTCGAAAAGTTGAAAATAACTCGCGACACGACGGGCGCTTCGCTTCTTCAGCCGTGCGAAAAAATGCGCGCGGTGATTGGCAGTAATTGGACGGTCGCGTCTGAGGTGGACGTGAAGATGACGACGCTCGACCGTTTACTTGTTGATCTTCCGGAACTTTCGCTGCTCAAGATCGACGTCCAGGGCTACGAGAAATCTGTGCTCGCCGGCGCGAAGCAAACCATGGCGAAAACGAAGTTCGTTCTCATCGAGCTGAACTTTATGCCGCAATACGCCGGCGGGTCGTGGCTTGGCGAAGTTCACGAAACTCTCACCCGCGATTTCGGGTTCTTTCTCGCTAACGCGACTGCGCCCCAGATCTTGAACGGTCGCGCTTCGATGATCGACGGACTTTACGTGAATCCGAATTTGGTTCACGAATGGGTGAAGCCGGATTTTGTTTAACATGCAACCGAATGAAGCTCTGAGCGCATGCGCGCAGATCGCCGTGACGCTGGCCGGATTCGCCGGAGTCGTGGTCGCCTTTCGCAGCGGCTCAGTTCATGAGTGGCCGAAGATCGACAAGTTCCGTTTGGAAATCTTGCTCAGCAATTCCGTGCTCCCGTTCATTCTCTCGATCTTCGGAATGGTGATGGCGGCCACGAGCCTTAGTGAGCCGACAATCTGGCGATGGTGCAGCCTGACTGCGTTCATCATCACGGCCGCGAGGGGCCAGGCTTTGTGGCAAAGAATTCGAGCCTTCTCCCGTGAAGAGTTGAAAGCTTCCGGCAGCAGGAAATGGATATTCTACTCCGCTTCTTTGTTTGGGATTGGCGCAACACTTCTGCAACTTTACAACGTCATCCGTTTGCAAACCTTCTGGCCGTTCTTCGCCATGATCGCTACCTGGCTTGGCCTTGCCATGGTCCAGTTCGTCCTGCTCGTTACCGCGGCACATCAGCCCGACTCAGAGAAGCCGGCGTCATAG
>Ga0210406_10001916_pt1 | contig 24394 bp, 19 predicted proteins | sample IncBWC30MmetaG_FD_155454 | JGI IMG/M metagenome (GOLD analysis project Ga0210406, IMG submission 155454) | Forest soil microbial communities from Barre Woods Harvard Forest LTER site, Petersham, Massachusetts, United States - Inc-BW-C-30-M | ecosystem: Environmental > Terrestrial > Soil >...
ACCTGGACATTGTATCTCCACGCTGGGAGGGACTTGTAGAGGAAGATTATCAGAGTGTAATGCCGTTGGCCTGTCGTAAAAAATTCGGAATTCACTATTTATATCCTCCTTTCTTTACCCAGCAGTTGGGTGTTTTTTCTGTCAATAAGTTTACCGAAGAAAAAATAAAGGAGTTTATAAATGCCATTCCGCCCCGGTTCAGCTATTTTGAAATCAATCTGAATACACTTAATAAATTCAGCTCGATGGATATGATTATCCATCCTAACCTTACCCATGAGCTGGATCTGATTGAATCCTATCAGCATATGTTTGATTCGTATTCCGAGAATCTGAGAAGAAATCTGAAACGGGCAAGCAATGCGGATCTGGTTATTGATAAACATGCCAATCCTCAGCTTATTATCAATCTTTTCAGGCATAATAAAGGTAAACAGTACAGCCACATACGACCACGCGATTATGATACCCTGGAGGAGCTGATTGAAACCTGTATGCAAAAAGGAAGGGCACAGGTATGGGGTGTTCTTACCAAGGAAAGAAGATTATGTGCAGGAGCATTTTTTGTAGAGAGTAATGGCAAAGTGATATTTCTTTTTTCCGGAGCCAATCAGGTAGCCCTCACAAACGGTGCTATGCCCTTTCTGATTGATCGTTTTATTGAAGAGAACGCGCACCGTAATCTGATTCTGGATTTTGAAGGGTCGAACGATCATAATCTGGCACGTTTTTATAAGAGTTTCGGTTCAAAAGAATGCGTATATTTACAGGTGAAGGTTAACCATCTTCCATGGTACGCGCGATATTTTAAAGAATAGTTTATGATCATAGAGCTTTCCAAAGAATCTTCCTTACTCAGCCGCTATATTGCAGAACTGAGAGATATTCATGTTCAAAAAGACAGAATGCGTTTCAGACGTAATCTGGAGCGTATAGGCGAAATATTTGCCTATGAAATCAGTAAAAAACTAAGCTGGGTAGAGCTGGATGTTACTACTCCTTTAGGCATTGCTAAAACAATGCAACTGAAGGAGCAGCCGGTATTGGCTACCATTATGAGGGCCGGGTTGCCTTTGCATCAGGGGTTTTTGAATTATTTTGATCAGGCTGATAATGCCTTTATCTCGGCCTATCGTAAACATCACAAGGATAATTCATTTGAAATAAAGCTGGAATATTTTTCGAGTCCGGATCTTGCCGGACGTGAAATCATTTTGGTCGATCCTATGCTCGCCAGCGGTCATAGTATTGTGACTACCTGGCACGCCATTGCCCAGCAAGCACAGCCCAAACATGTTCATATTGCAGCCGTTATTGCAAGTGAACAAGGGGTGGCTTATGTAAAGAAAAATCTTCCGGAAGGTGTCACACTTTGGTTAGGTGTGGTTGATCCGGAGCTGAACGCACATTCCTATATTGTCCCCGGACTTGGAGATGCGGGCGATCTGGCGTACGGGGAAAAACGCTGATCTTCATGCCAAGCCACTCTGTAGAGGTAGGGAAGTATTTTCTGGTTGCGCTCTTTGCAAGTGTAAAATTTCTATTCTCTCCTTTCTTTGCTTTGGGGCTCCGGCTTAATTATTTTGAATCCCTTATTTCTACAACACTTGGCGGTATTGCCGGTATCCTTTGTTTCGGACTTATCGGGGAGTTGTTATCCGATTACTGGGTAAAAATTGTTGTTTTGTTTTTACGCATGTTTACAGGCCGCACACCTATGGAGGCTCGTCTTCATGCCCGTCGGAAATTCAAATGGATAACCCGTTTCATTGTGAAAGTAAAACACCGGCTGGGACTCGTTGGTATCGCATTGCTTAGCCCCTGTCTTTTATCATTGCCACTGGGTGCTATTGCCTGTATGACCTTTTTCAGTCACCGCAGAAAAGAAGTGTTTATTTACCTGTTTATTTCTCTTGCATTCTGGTCCTTTGTACTGAATACCGGAGCTTATTTTTTCCGGTTATCCGCTTTGTTTTCTAAAGTATCGTCATGAAGTCCTACAAACATGTATTTTTTGATCTCGACCATACCCTATGGGATCTGGAAAGAAATGCTTCCGAAACAATTTCCGAATTGCTCAGCAGCTATAAGCTGGAAGATAAGATAAACTCTACGGGTCATGAGTTTATCAAAGAGTACAATCAGATCAATGATGAATTATGGGAGCTGTTGCGGAAAGGACAGATAGACAGAGCAACCCTTCGGTATGAGCGATTCAGGAGGGTGTTTCAGCTTTTTGGGATGAAGGATGAGGAACTGGCCCGTAAATTCGGAGATGCTTTTGTAAAGGACTCGCCACGCAAACCGCATTTGATACCGGGAGCAAGAGAAGTGCTGGATTATCTGTCACAAAAATATACCCTCCACATCATTACCAATGGGTTTGCAGAGGCACAGGAAGTAAAAGTGGATTATGCCCGTATCGGACATTACTTTACTCATATCATCAACTCGGAGCAAGCCGGTTGTAATAAACCTGATCCCCGGATTTTTGAATATTCGCTGGATCTGGCAGGTGCCACAAAATCAGAAAGTATCATGATTGGTGATCACCTGGAAGCTGATATACTCGGGGCAAAAAATGCAGGACTGGATCAGGTCTATTTCAATCCAAACGGAAAAGAGCATAATCACCAGATCACTTATGAAGTGAAATACCTGCTGGAACTCCAACAGATTTTATAATGACAAAACCCGTAAGAAACAGGTTTGATACTGTTCTTACGGGTTTCAATTACTCTTGAAAAGAGACTATTTCGGCTTATCCGATTTGTTTTCTGCTGATTTATCTTTGCAGCATTTTTTGTCACCCTTTTTGCAACATTTTTTGTCTTTGTCATCACCGCAGCAATTGGTGATATTGGTTTTTGTTACAGCAGCAATAGCAGAAGAGCTTACTGCAGTAAACATACCGGTAACAGCTAAAATCAGGATTGCCTTTTTCATGTTCTGATGGGGTTAGTGGTTAAAATATCTTGATAATCAAAGGTACCAATAAAAACAAAGAGATAAAAATGTGCTTGTTAAGGTATGTTAAAGTTCGCCCAGTACTGTTATTCCGCCTTTTACATGATCTTCCAGCTTAACATGGATCTTGGTTCCCAGCGGAAGAAAAAGATCCACCCTGGAACCGAATTTTATAAATCCAAACTGTTCGCTTTGTACAGCTTTATCATTTTCTTTGGCATAACATACAATTCTTCTGGCCAGAGCACCGGCTATTTGTCTGAATAATATGCTTTTCCCATTAGGATGTTGAACCACCACCGTGGTGCGCTCATTTTCGGTAGACGATTTGGGATGATACGCCACCAGATAAAGCCCGGCATGGTATTTCTGGTAAGACACAATGCCATTGATGGGGTAGCGGTTGATATGCACATTAAGAGGCGACATAAAGATAGATACCTGTATCCTTTTGTCTTTAAAAAATTCAGGCTCTTCTACTTCTTCAATAACAACCACTCGCCCGTCTGCGGGACAAATAATGGCCTGATCGTTTTTTACCCAGTTACGCTGTGGATCACGAAAAAACTGGAGGATGACGATGGTGAAAAAACAGGATGCCGCTATGGCTAAAGCGTGAAGCACCATGCCTATCATGTTATCGGGTGCCAGACCGAAAGCCAGGCCAAGAATAAGAGCAGAAAAGAGGAGAACGATAAGCAGGGATGGAATGCCTTCTTTGTGAAATTTCATAGGATATAATTAGGAGGCAAAAATAAGAAAATGGCTACACGGATGCAAAAGCCTGGATTAAGGCTTGTCGCCATCAGAATCAGGACGAGCTGGCTACTTCGATAAGATTTTAAATTCCGTCCTCCGATTCATCTGACGTCCTTCTTCGGTATCGTTGGTGGCAATGGGAATAGATTTTCCATAACCTTTTGCCACCAGCCGGTCTTTGTTAATTCCTTTTCCCGTCAAAAAATCAACTACCGATTGTGCCCTTGCCTGGCTTAGTTTCTGATTGTAGTCATCCGATCCTTTTCCATCGGTGTGACTGCTGAGCTCAATTTTTAACGTAGGGTTTTCATTGAGAAGAGAAACAAGCCGTTCCAGCTCAGAAACAGACTCCGGCCTCAAGGTGGCTTTGTCAAAATCGTAAAATACGTTGTTCAGGACTATTTTACTGCCTACTTTAAATTTCTTGAGCGGGATGGTTTTAATGATTTCCCGGAAGGCTGTGGAATCGGGTATGGTAAGGTTGTCGGAGTAAAAAAGATACCCTTCCGATTTAACAGCTATTCCGTAATTTTTGCCGGAAGGCAGGGAGATCAGAAATTTTCCACTGCTGCTATTGGCGCTGAGGGTGCTGATTACCTTGTTTTTTTCGTTGTCGGTAATTTCTATGCGGGCTCCAACCGGAAAAAGAGAATCGGCATCAATTACTATTCCCTTCAAAAGCGTGACTTTAGGCCCCTTGTCCTTTTTCAGACGGATATTGGGAAAGAAATTGATTTCGTAAATATCCTTATCCCCCATCCCTCCCGGCTTATCGGAAGCATAGTACCCTTTTTTACCATCGGCTGTAAGTACAAAATAAACATCATCTTCTTTTGTATTTACTTTGGGTCCCAGGTTAACAGGTTCTGACCAGGCTCCATCTTTAAGATCGGAATAGAAAATATCATAACCACCCATGCTGTTATGTCCTTTAGAGCTGAAATAAAGAGTTTTTCCGTCGGGGTGGATATAAACTCCTTCTTCATCTTCCCTGGTATTGATTACGGAGCCAATGTTTTTTGCTTCTCCCCATTTACCATCATCCTGTTGGGTACAATACCAGATATCACGTCCTCCGATTCCACCTTTGCGGTTGCTGACGAAATAGATTGTTTTGCCATCAGGCGATATACTGGCCGATGTTTCCATTTCATCCGAATTGATAGGAGCCGGAAGTCGTTGTGGTTCTCCCCATTCTTTGCCTTTTAATACCGATTCATAAATATCTCCGTTTCCTTTTTGTACATCCCGGTATAGCAGCATACGTTGCCCATCGTTGGACAATCCGATGGCGGAGTTATTCCGGTTAGGTGCATTAATGGTTTCGCTCAATCGTTCGGCTATGCTCCAGATTTTCTTTTTTGGGTCGTAATAGGTTACATATACGTTATCCATTGCGGGCTTCTTTTTGGCAATCTCCTTTTCCGTTACAGGGCGATGAGAGGTAAACAACATCATTAAACCGTCGGCTGATATGACGGGTGCTGCTTCAAGGAAGGCGGTATTTACATTTTTACCCAGATTTACAATTTTTACTTTGATAGAATCTTCTTTCGGTTTCTGAGCATGAAGAGGGCTGGACCATAAGCTCAATATCCAAAGGATACCAAAAAAATGTATGGGTTTAAGTTGCATAGGAAAGATGCGATAAAATTAGATAAAAAAAACAAACTCATTTCCAGGTAATCCTGCATCCGGGCAATAAGGCTTGTAAAATGGCTCTGTCGTGCTCGGAGATAGGGTTTCCACTCAGATCTATTTCGGCCAGATTGGTCAGATAACAGATATAATCGGAGATATGCTCAATGTGATTGTTTTTTAAGGAAAGATATCCGAGGTTTTTAAGTTTGAAAAGACCTTTCGGCAATTCGGTGAGGTGGTTTCCATCAAGAACCAGTTTTTCAAGCTGGTCGCAATGACCGATGGAAGAAGGGAGGCATTTGAGGCGGGCATTAACAAGGTAAAACGATTTTAGTTTTTTTAGCTGCCCGATAGAAGAGGGGAGAGAGTCTATTTTTACGTTAAAAAGAACAAGATCATTCAACGCACTCAGCTCTCCGAAATTGAGGGGAAGTTTGAATGTGTCAGAATGATTGTTTTGTATCTGAAAAGATTGAAGGCGGGAGAGGTATGCAAATGTATGAGGCAGGGAATCCAGTTTGGTGTCATACAGTTCTAAAAACATCAGGTTTTGTAAACCGGCAAAATCTTTTGGTATTTGGTGCAACTCATTTTTTGCACTGGAAAAAAATAATAGTCCATTGAAACCCAGGAATTCCATAGGTATGGAAGTTATTGAATTATTTTCGAGCTGCAGACATTGAAGATTATTCAGTTTGGGGATTTTAGGCACCAGCTTTGGATCGAAAGGGGTATTAAAGAGCTGCATTTTATACACCTTCTCCGGTTCCTTGAGTGCAATTTTCAGATCGGTAAAAACGGTGGCATCGCTTATTCCTGCAAGGTAAAAAGGAGAGTCGGCCGGAGTTTGAGAAAGTAGTTTGCCGGTGACAAAGGAAAGGATGAGTATGAAAACAAAAATCGACTTCCTCATATTCTTAAATATACAGTTAAAGATAGGAAAAAGGAGGGGAGAAGAATCTGGAATTTTTGTCAAGGAAATTGGCAGAGATCTGTTATTGAAGCAGGAGTTTAAGATAATGTTTGCTCGATCCGATCGTTACTTCGAGCATATACATCCCTTTTGCATACCCTTCGGCATTAAAAACATATTGATGTTTGCCGGCGCTCTCCTGATTGTTGGAATAAACAGGAAATGTGCGACCGCCAATATCAACCAGTCGTATGGAAATACTTGAATTGTCAGGCAGCGTATAGTTGATATGAAGCTGATCTTTGAACGGATTTGGAAAAGCATCCAGCATAAAGGTCATGGCTGGATCGTTGATACCGGTACTGAGTTGTATCAGGGTTCCATCATCGGTATTGACAAGAGCAGATTGTAATCCGGCTCCATTGGTTGATTTAATACTGAAATAATAAATCTGTCCAATGTTAAGACTCAGCCCGTTTTGTGTGATGCTGGTAGCCGTTCCATTGTTTGTCCAGGCAACAATATCACTGGCTCCGGGGCTAGTACCGATGGCAAACGAATAATTGGCGATACCTGAGTTGGGGTCTGACGAAGTTGTCCAGTTGGCCGAAAGCTGCGTAGTACTGTAAGTAGTATCCTGATCGGCACCCATGCCATCGTTTGCTGTAAATGAAAGAGGTGGGGTCCAGTCTACATTAAACGTCTGACAGTTCGCAACCGACATATTATTGGCCGAATCCCGGTCTATGGTACATACTCTTCCTGAAGGAATAGACGGACTGGGGTTCTGGTAGCGGATATCGCTGGCAGCCGATCCGATGGTGATCGGAACAGCTGTATTGGATATACGGGACCGGTAAACTTTAAATTGCTGTACAGCCCAGTCGCAATTGCCGCTTCGGAAAGAAACATAATTACCTGTCGAGATAGGGCTTGGGTCGGTATAGCTTCCGATGAATTTATCATTCTGGTATACCTGTAATAATCCGGTGGTGCGGTCGTAAACTACCTTCCAGTCGTACCAGGTGCCGGCAGTTGTAGTCATGGCTACTGAATTGACAAGACTAAATACATTGTGGGTACATTTATAAAACTCACAAACATTTTGATCCACTCTAAACCATACAAAATAGTTGTTGCTGCGGTTGGTGGTGGTGGCGCTATCGCAAAAGATATGAAGTCCTGCACGACGGTTTGTGCCTGTTCCGCTTATCTTACCTTGCCAGTTGTAAAGATATTTATTGGAAAGAGTTTGGGTAAGCGGAGCGCTTAGGTTCGTATTCGTATTTGTTTGATCCGTTTGATCCAGGATTCCTCCGCTTACTGTCCATGTACCTGCGCTGTTAATCCATTCCGGGTTTATGACGGAGCCAATGAAGTCATCATTGAAATAGCCCCTGGTATTATTCGATCGCCATTCGGTATTGTTATAATCGGAAACCTGATAAAAACATTTTTCCAATCCGGAGCCGCCTGAATTATCGGCATCGGTAAAACCGCAGTTGAAATTACTTGTTATCCATCCAGCGGGAGGTATAACAGCTGTTGTTGGTTTGGTTGTGTCTGGCCCGGGAATGACGGCTCCATTACAGGTCCATATAGCCTGGAATCCTTGGCCGGGAGTTGTTCCTGCCGACTTAAAGCGCATGGTAATGCTTGGGCTGGATCCACCCACGGCGCCGGGTGAATTAGTCCCTGTATATTTTCCAATCAGGGGAGAGGCTGTGGAGGGCCCGTTATATAACCACAGTGTATCTTTTCCTGCTTGTACGCTGAAAGAAGAAAAGGTAAGCGAAACAGAGGTGGCTCCGGTAGGTGCTATGGTATAGGTATAATCTTCTCCGTCATAATAAGCCATGTGCGGACCACCCATATCATAGATGGTATCCGTGCAAGGGACAACAGCGCAGGTAGAAAACTTATTTTGAATTGTAGTCCATAGCTCTGTATATCCATCATCATATCCCATTGCCCAGATTCCGATGCCTGCTATTCCGCGTTGATTTACTACATCATAGCGCCGGCCATAACTGTAGGTATTATCTATCCAGCATTGGTGCCAGGCTCCGCTTATCTGGTAGGGATAATAAGGGCTATAACTGTTGGACTCCCAGGCAAAAGTATTGTAGTATCCGCTCGCATTGGTTCGAAATGTATTATAAATTACTGCAGCACCGGTACCACTTGTTGAGCTAGGCGCCGTGTTTCCAGCTGTGGGCCAGGATTGGCCATAATATGGAACACCCAGGCAAAGTTTACTAAGCGGGACTCCCGCATCCTGATATTCAGTAATGGATTTACTTTGATTGTAATTATATCCGGTCTGGAAATCATAAAGCGGCCCGGAAGGTCCTGCCGTTGCACTGCCTCCGTAATAATAGTCATAGCCCATGATGATATACAGGCCAACATCGTTATTCAGGGTAGGGATGTCAAATACTGGACCCCAGTCAACAGCATAAAGACAAATGCTTACTTCATAACTAGGATTAGCTGTTTTAAGTGCAGTATTGAGCTGATGGATAAAGGCCGAGAAGTTGGCTTTGTCGCTTGCGGCCATACCTTCAAAGTCCACATTAATGCCTTTTGCACCAGGGCGGGCATTCAGGTCGCTGATGCAATTATTGATACAGGTAGTCATAGCCGTAGAACTGCCAAAAAAGGTGGTAAAGCTGCTGAAGAGTGTAATGGTAATTTCGGCTTTTACTCCATTACTTAATGCCGCTGTTACCCCTGCATCTGTTCTCCACGCGTAAGAGGTATTGCTGTTGGCTCCGGTTCCCGGAGTAACGGTATAATCAAAATAACACAGATCGCTGAGCAGGTTCCATTGAAAACGGCTGTATGTACTGCTTTGCCAATAAGGATACCAGCCAAATACACGTTTGTTAAGCGTACAGGTGGAACTCATACTTTTATTGGAAGGGGAGATGGAAGAAACAGAAGGGCAGCGACCAAGAAGACTGTCCCATTGTTCGCTCCTGGCAAAGTGGAATTGGCTGTAATATTCACTCTGTTCCTGCATAAAAGATTTATGCCTTCCCTGAGCTAAAAGACCCAGGCAGGAACCCAGAAGAAACAAGCCTGTGCCAAGTATAACTTTCCGAATCATGAACCCCGTTTTAGATCAATGGAAAGGTATAAAAAAAGAATGATAATTAGTAGATAACAGGATTAGTTGCCCCTGAAATAATCAAGGATACCTTGATAATAAGAATCGGCCACCTGTTTTACGCGGGAGGAAGTTTTAATACCCATGTCATCTTGTGTTTCCTGCATCAGATTAAGGCTCTCCTCCTTATTGTCTTGATATAGGGTTTCTCCATATACGAGGGTGCCATGGATAATACGGGTGAGAATCAGGTTACGGCAATAAACTCCTTCCGAAGAAGTGGACAGGCAGTTGTCCCGGAGATAGGTAGCATCATTTTTGCCGGCTATAGGAACTTGAAGGATTTTTGAAAATTGTTGTACCACACAGGATGATAGTTTCTCGGATTTTTCCAGGTTGTCTGTAACTGCCATGCGAAGAAATTCAAACCTTTTTTCCGGTTTGTTAAGTTCTCCGGGTGTCATACTGCCTCCGATAAAAGTCATTACAAAATTTTTGTCCGAAAACTTTTTCCAGTCCGTATTTTTTTCATCCACATTGTAATGAATGATTACCGTAATATCAGGATGAAAGGTGTTAATCAGATCGGCTCGTTTTTGAAGTTCCAGATCCCGGAACACATCCATAAAGATTTGTTTGTCGGTGGCTTTGGTAAGAAAAAAGGTTTTGCGGGCGGGTGTTATGGATTTGCATGTTACAAGACTATCCAGCGTGTGATGAAAGTGTTTCTTCTTCCATTCCGGGAAGGTTATTCCAAAAGCAGTCTCATCCGGGTTATTATGGGTGAGTATGACTTCCGCTCCTGCCTTTTCCAGTTTCTTTTTTAGCAGCATAGCTGTAGTCAGGGTCAGGTGTCCTTCTACCAACTCCACATCCTGAGCAATACCATGCAAGGAATCTTTGGGAATCTGAACATACTTCTGTTCCGTTTTTCCCGGTTCAATGCTTCCTGCCGTATGGCCAGGATCAAGCGCAATGCGAATGCCTTTTAGGGGCTGATTTTTTGTTTCATGAAGACTTCTGTCATCTGTTAAATTATAACCGACAAGCGGTTTTTTTTCAAGATGAGTCTTTTCTCGTGAAAGCAACTCCTGAGCTGGTGAGTCCGATTTGAGTAATAAGAAAAGTTTGAATTGTTCCAGATCGGACCAATAAAGAATGTATTCGTGTTCTTTCTTTAATTTTTTTTCAGGAGAGGAAAATACTTCGAATCCTTCATCGGTGATGGAATAGTAGTCACCGAGGGTATGATTCTTGTCGAGGTAAGTATCAATCCGGTGTTGGGTCTCAGATTTTAGCTTTGAGATATTCAATGATTGGGCATTAACTAATCCGGATGCAAAAATCAACGTCGGAAATAATATGTAGAAGTTTAGTTTGCCCCCTGCCGCTGCCTCCAGCCACTTATTTAGTAGCCACGCTTTTATAAACAAGCGCGCCTTTCTGATCGTATTCTTTGTGCCGGACTTTCTGTCTGTCGCAGTTGCAGGTTTCACTTTGCTGAATAACTCCTTGTTCATTGAAAACAGTTTCCTGGCTTCGGACTTCATAACAATGGATTCCAAAGTTGCCGAGCTTCCGTACTTTTTTTTGCTTGGATTTAAGATTTCCATTTTCATAATACTCTGCAATATTCAGTACAGTACGTTTGTAATAATTTTGTGGGTCCACATACCGGCTGGTTGTTACACGGGCACGTGTAATACGTTGAATATTTCCGTTTGGATAGTACTCTTTTCTGACACTTCTTTTTGTCTTTGTCTGAGCCGTAAGATGGCCCATAAATGTAAGAAAAAGAAGGATGGAGAGGAGGTAAGTTTTTTTCATATTCGCTCGCTTTACAGGAAGACGGAAGGAGTGTGAAATAGTTGCCTTGTCCTCCGTCAGTTTCACCGAAGGCGATACTTTCATCCTTTGGAGGGGTAAGGGGGAGGAAATAACTGAAGATCATTTATCTTTACGAAAACGACCTGTATGAATTTCCGGGATATTGACTTTAGTTCTGAATTTCATTTTAATGCCAGCCGTAGCGGGGGTAAAGGGGGGCAGAATGTAAACAAGGTAAGCACCAAGGTAGAGCTGGCATTTGATGTGGACGGGTCACAGAGCCTTACGGATGAACAGAAAATCAGAGTAAAAGAGAAGCTGGCTTCGCGTATCAATGCAGAGGGCATTTTGAAAATCGTTTCCCAGGCTGATCGTACCCAACTTGGGAACAAGCAAATTGTGATAAAAACTTTTTTTGACCTTTTGGAAAAAGCTTTTCACCGGGAGAAAAAAAGAGTCAAATCCAAACCTACCAAAGCTTCCAAAAGACGCAGGCTGGACGGTAAAAGCAAGCATGCAGAAAAGAAAGCCTTGCGCAAAAAAGATTGGTAAACAATAAAATCAGATTTGTTTTTCCTGTCTCGTGTCCCTGCCTCCTGCCTCCTCAAAGGGCAGGAGCGCCATAAAGTGATTCCAGAGCGGATCGTTGGGGGGGGCGGCAACGATACGGATCGGTTCTTTTTTTACGGGATGAATAAAATCGATCTGACGTGCATGCAAATGAATGGATGCATTTTCATTGGATCTGTTAAAGCCGTATTTAAGATCGCCCTTGATAGGAGATCCTATAACGGATAATTGCACGCGGATTTGATGATGACGCCCTGTATGAGGTTTAACCTCCAGCAGATGGTAATGATCGGAGCTGGATAAGATACGATACTCCAGTTCACAGCGTAAACTCCCTTTCTGTTCTTTTTCCGAAGCATAGGATTTATTCTGGGCTTCGTTTTTCCGGAGATAATGAATAAGGAGGGCACTTTTCTTTTCCGGTTTGTTTTTTACAACAGCCCAATAGGTTTTCTGAATCTCTTTACCCCTGAACATTTCATTAAGCCTGGATAGGGATTTACTTGTTTTTGCAAATAAAACGATACCGCTTACAGGTCGGTCCAGACGGTGTACGGTGCCCAGGTAAACATCACCGGGTTTGTCGTATTTTTTTTTCAGATAGCGCTTAATCGCTTCACTCATCGGCTCATCTCCGGTCTTATCGCCCTGAACAATCTCAGAAGCACGTTTATTGACGGCAATGATATGATTATCTTCGTAAAGAATCTGAATTTCCGGTTGCAGATGTTCCGTTTCGTTTCGCTTAGTATTGTTCATTCGTATTCGGAAAATCGCGTGATTTGACGTCAGCAATGTAATTTTTCACACCTCCTGTCATGGTCTCATGCAAGTTTGCATAACGGCGCAGAAAGCGAGGTGAGAATTCTGTACTTAATCCGAGCATATCGTGAACTACGAGTACTTGTCCGTCAACACCTCCTCCGGCACCAATTCCGATAACCGGAATGCTTACCTCTTTAGCAACCCGTTCGGCCAGAGCGGCCGGAATTTTTTCAAGCACAAGGGCAAAACATCCTGTTTCTTCCAGAATATGTGCATCTCTGAGCAAGCGATCGGCTTCATCTTCTTCGCGGGCTCTGACAGTATACGTTCCGAATTTATAAATCGATTGAGGCGTAAGACCGAGGTGACCCATTACCGGTATTCCGGCAGTAAGGATACGGGCAATTGATTCGCTTACTTCTTTGCCACCTTCCAGTTTAACACTATGGGCTCCTGATTCTTTCATGATACGGATAGCTGAATTCAGGGCTTCTTTTGAATTGCCCTGGTAGGAACCGAAAGGAAGATCGACGACAACCAATGCCCTCTCCACACCTCTGATAACAGATGATGCATGATAAATCATCTGGTCGAGGGTAATGGGTAACGTTGTTTCATGACCTGCCATGACGTTAGATGCAGAGTCACCAACCAGGATCACATCAATTCCGGCTCCATCTATGATTCTAGCTAAGGTATAATCATAGGCAGTAAGCATAGCTATTTTTTCACCATTGCGTTTCATTTCCTGAAGCACATGGGTGGTGATTCTTTTGAATTCCTTTTTGTGGACTGACATATTTATAATGATTTAGGATCAGAATGGTTGAGAACGCCGGACAAAAGTCACAAGACCTCATTCGTTCCTGGTGAATCCCGATGTCCTGGTTCGTTAAGACTGAATTTCCGAATACAAAGTTAAATTCTTTTCTCTGACCGCTCTATTTTCAGAGATATTTGGTACATTTGTCAGGTAAATTCCGGACCTTCCCCGCTGGAACCAATACACCAGACAAGCAACAGATTTAAACAATGAAAAAATTTATTGGATTTTTTATTGCCTCCGGAATGCTTTTTTCCGCTTGTAAGACTGATTTTAAACTTACAGCTCCCTGGAAGGAACAGATGGTCATTTTCGGTCTTTTGAACCAGAGTGATACTGTACAATATATCAGGATCAATAAGACCTATCTCGGAGAAGGGAATGCCTATACAATGGCGGGAGTTCACGACTCTACCAATTATAATCATCTGTTGAATGTAAAGATGGAAAAATGGTCCCAGGGTGGAGGACAATTATTGGCAACCTATGTAGTGGATACGACCACATCCATTGCTCAGATTCCGGGTACATTTGCCAATTCCCCACAAGTGCTTTACAGGGTACATACCGGTGTTGCCAACCCATTGACAGATGATGCTGAATATCATTTGACAGTAGTAAATCCTGTAACCAATTATACCGCTACCGGAAAAACGAGTCTCGTTTTAGGTTATCATTCTACCAATCCCAATGGATTGGCACTGGTAATGGTATCGCCTCCGGATGTATTCTTTTCGGCCTATAATTTTTATAACACTTCTGCTCCTTTTAATCTGCACTGGCAAACATCTACAAACGGAAGGGTTTTTAATCCGGTACTCCGTATTCATTATACTGAGTATGACCTGAGCAGTAATGCAACTGCCAAATATGTGGATAAGGATTTTGGCGATTTTACCAGTGCCAGTATTGCCGGAGGAGAAGATCAGTATGCCAGCATGACTTGGGAAGATTTTCTGAATTTCATGAAATCAGCGGTTGGGAATTCTAATGGCGTATCCAAAAGAGTATTGGGCAACTGTGAATTGATTATTTCAGTGGGAGGGGATGAGTTTAATACCTATGTGCAGGTAAATCAGCCAGTTACCTCTATAACGGGCGACAAACCTGATTATACCAACATTACCAATGGAATAGGCCTGTTTTCTGCCAGATATACGTTTGATGTTAGCAATTTTAATAAGCCAATGAGCAATGCAACGATTGATAATCTTGCTATTGACCCGTTAACCTGCTTCCTTAAATTCACAGACCATAACGGCAATGTCAATTGTCCTTAATGATTACTACTGATATTCAGTGTTTTATATGACAATCTAAGTCAAGCCCCAGACAAAGTCCCTCTTTCCTGTCGTTTTGTCATAATATGTAAATCTATCTTCCCTTCCAGATGGGTAATATACTGCCAATATTACCCTATTCCGTTAGTGGCATAAGGATTGACTATTCAGAATTGCTCACAGAAAACTAAAATTTAAAACAATAAATAAACTAGATTATGGGAAAAATTATAGGAATTGACCTGGGAACAACCAACTCCTGCGTTGCAGTAATGGAGGGGAATGAACCGGTTGTCATCGCCAACAGTGAAGGAAAAAGAACTACACCTTCTATTGTTGCTTTCGCTAATGACGGAGAACGTAAAGTGGGAGATCCAGCCAAACGCCAGGCGATCACTAACCCTACCAAGACCGTTTCTTCTATCAAACGTTTTATGGGTATTACTTTCAGCGAAGCGGGAAAAGAAATCCCCCGTATGCCTTATAAAGTAGTTCAGGGTGATAATAATACACCCCGTGTACAAATTGACTCACGGAATTTTACACCTCAGGAAATTTCTGCTATCATTCTTCAGAAAATGAAGAAGACTGCCGAAGATTTCTTAGGTCATGAGGTTACAGAAGCGGTTATTACCGTACCTGCTTATTTCAATGACGCACAGCGTCAGGCAACAAAAGAAGCCGGAGAAATTGCAGGTCTTACTGTAAAAAGAATCATTAACGAGCCTACAGCAGCAGCTCTGGCATATGGACTGGATAAAAAACACCAGGACATGAAAATTGTTGTGTTTGACTGTGGTGGTGGTACGCATGATGTTTCTGTACTCGAACTGGGAGACGGTGTATTTGAAGTGAAATCCACTGATGGAGATACACACCTGGGAGGTGATGACTTTGACCAAAAGATTATTGATTGGCTGGTGAAAGAATTTAAGGATGAGAACGGAGGGCTGGATCTTACTAAAGACCCTATGGCTCTTCAGCGTTTGAAAGAAGCTGCAGAGAAAGCCAAAGTGGAACTTTCCAGTGCCAATACAACGGAAATCAATCTGCCCTATATTATGCCTGTGGATGGAATTCCAAAGCACCTGGTTCGTTCATTAACCCGTGCCAAATTTGAGCAATTGGTTGATGATCTCATCAAACGCACTATTGAGCCATGTCGCTCGGCCCTTAAGAATGCAGGACTTACTGTAAACGATATCAATGAAATTATCCTGGTAGGTGGTTCTACCCGTATCCCTGCTATACAAGCAGCAGTGGAAAAATTCTTCGGAAAATCTCCTTCCAAAGGAGTTAATCCCGATGAAGTGGTGGCTATTGGTGCTGCTATTCAGGGGGGAGTATTGACAGGAGAAGTAAAAGATGTACTTCTGCTGGATGTTACACCCCTTTCTTTAGGTATTGAAACCATGGGCGGTGTTTTCACCAAGCTGATAGAAGCCAATACAACGATTCCTACCAAAAAATCAGAAGTATTTTCTACGGCCAGCGATAATCAGCCTTCTGTTCAGATCGTAGTTTATCAGGGTGAACGTCCGATGGCTCGCGACAACCGTAAACTCGGGGAGTTTAACCTCGACGGAATTCCTCCAGCTCCACGTGGTACACCACAGGTTGAAGTAACCTTTGATATTGATGCCAATGGAATTCTGCAAGTAAGTGCAAAAGATAAAGCAACCGGTAAGTCTCATAACATTCGCATCGAAGCCAAATCGGGTCTTACCCAGGCAGAAATCGATCGCATGAAACGTGAAGCGGAAGCAAATGCAGAATCGGATGCGAAAGCAAAAGAAGAAGTAGAGAAACTGAACCTGGCTGATGCTACCATTTTCCAGACAGAAAAACAACTGAAAGAATATGGGGAAAAACTTTCTGCCGATAAGAAAGAAGCCATTCAAAAGGCTCTTACCGAACTGAAAGAAGCACACGCGGCAAAGGATCTTGGTAAGATGGATTCGGCTCAGGCCAACCTGAATACTGCCTGGCAGGCGGCTTCTGAGGAAATGTACAAAGCCACTCAGGAAGCACAAACCAATGGCACTTCCGGTGGATCTCAGGAAAAGACTGCAGATGCAAAATCCAAAGACGGAGAAGTAACAGATGTGGATTTTGAAGAAGTAAAAGACGATAAGAAGTAAGCCAGAATAAGGATTACTCAAGTCCCGGAACGATTAAGTTCCGGGACTTTTTTATTTAACGCTTTTCCTTAAACCGCGAAAATACCAGAGCTGCCAATAAACAGAGAATGGCTCCGAATATACCATTCAACCGCAGCCCAAAATCATGACCGGGGTCTTTTCCATAAAGCGTTAACGTGGCAAAAAGCCCGATACCAAAGGTCTGCCCCAGTTTGACCGAAAAATATTTTACGGCAAAGAACAATCCTTCCTTGTTGGCTCCTGTTTTTATTGCATCTTCTTCTGCAATATCGGCCAGAATAGCAGGTGGCAGAATACCCAGTGCCGCTAAAGGAAAAGCTGCAAGGGCCACCAGCATAAACATCTGGGTTTTTTGAGGAATTGGAAATTTTCCGAGAAAATAAATGCAGAGAAAAGTAACCCCCAGTACAAAGAAGGCCGCTAACACCAGATTCTTCTTTCCTATGCGGCGTGCCAATATATTGATGAGGGGATAGAAAAGAAGAGACAAACCAACCATGGTGCCAACCAATACAACTCCGATGGATTCCGGCAAACCGCAAAGAACAGTGACAAAATACTGAAGACCGCTGATGATGATATAAAGTGCCATGAAATACGAAAAATCGGCACAGACATAATACAGGAAATTTCTGTTTTTCAATGTTTGTCTGATAGCTGGCAAAAGAGGCAGGGAGGAAGGTTCGGCTTTACAATATTTTTTCTCGTCAATGACTAATACCGGAATGGCCATGAATAGACCTCCCACACCACATAAACAGGCGATAGCAGTACGAAATGCTTCCATGCGGGTGAAATGAGGAACGAAAATCTGGAGCCCATTGGCTAGATTGCTCGTAGAAGACGCGATAATCATACCGAATACAAACCCTACCTGCTGAAAGGTAGAGAACCGAACTTTTTCTTCTGTTGTATGCGCCATTTCTGGCAACAGGGCATTATAAGGTATAATATAGGTTGTGGCAGAAACAAAGAAAAAGATAAGACTTACGGTAAGCCATATGGCATTTGCTGCCGTAACACCGGTATCCGGAGGGTGAAATACAAGAATACAAAAGATACAGGCTGGTACGATGCTCCATTTCATAAAAGGTATACGCCGCCCTTTACGGTGCTTGCTCCGATCGCTGGCCTGACCTATAAAAGGATCATAGAAAGCATCTACAAGCCGTCCTCCGATTGTGATAGCCGATGGCAGATTTACCACACTCAGAATCGTTATCTGTGATAAAAGGGTAATAAGTCCTGAATTGGCAGGAGGAAGATAAAAATAGATAAGTAGTACTCCGATAATATTGGTCAGGATGCTCCATCCCATCATGCCTGACGCATAAGCGATCTGTTTGGAGAAAGGAAGTTGCTCTGTTGACAATGCGTACGTTGATCGGGAAGCTAAGGTAAGCAAATAGCGTCGAGATGCCAGCTTTCCATGACCCTATTTCTTTTGCTTTCGGAACTGAAAAGGCTTGCACTCTTTTTTATACCTTCGTTTAGCATAACGCTATGAAAACGATTCTGATCTTTCTTTTGCTCCTTGTTGCAGTACTTGTACCGGCACAGAATAAACGTATTGGACCTAAAACGCATGAGTCAATGCAACCGGCAGACACAGTAATAAGGCTGCGTAAGCTGGTTGACACCATAGGTTACGCTTTTAATAAAGAGCAACTGGAAACTATCCTGCAACGTATTGACAGAGACCAGGAGGATCGTCTGGCGGCAGTGCGCAAAAAATATGACATTTCCGGTGCAGATGCCTGGAGATTAGCTATTGCACCCCATGATGACTACTCTTATGCCGGTTTTATGTATCCATTGGTTTTGAAAAATGTACAGGCTAAGACTATCATTATTTTTGGAGTGGCACATAAAGCCAAACAACTGCAACTGGAAAATCAATTGATTTTTGACAGTTACACCCATTGGAAGGGCCCTTACGGTAATATTAAGGTGTCTTCTATGCGCGAAGAGATTATGAAGGAACTGCCTAAGGATATGTATACTGTTAATGACAGCATGCAGTCGATAGAGCATTCTGTGGAAGCCGAAATTCCTTTTTTACAATACTACAATAGAGATGTTCAGATCATATCCATCCTGGTACCCCCGATGTCTTATGCCAGGATGACAGAAATTTCTCAAAGTCTTGGTAAAGCATTGGCCAAAGTATTGAAGAAAAGAGATATTGAGTGGGGAGTAGAGATGTCCCTTCTTATCTCTACCGATGCGGTACATTATGGAGATGAAGGATGGGGTGGTCAGGATTATTCCTTTTTTGGCACGGATAGCATCGGATATAATCAGGCTATAACGAAAGAGCATGGTATCATGCACGATTTTTTAACCGGTGATTTGGTGAAGGAGAAGATCCGGAAATTTACATTGACAACAGTGCAGGAAAATGACTTTCGGATATATAAATGGACCTGGTGCGGACGGTATTCCGTTCCATTTGGCATGCTTACAGCATTAGCTCTTCAGCAGGAGCAGGGAGCCCCTCCTTTAAATGGTATGGGGCTTGATTATTGTACTTCTATAGACCATAGCCCTATCCAGGTTGATGATATTGGCATGGGTGTCACAGCCAAAGCATCGCTGAAACACTGGGTAGGATATACGGGTGTGGTATTCAGATAAGAAAATGATAAGCATAAAAAAAGGTCCTGCTACAACAGGACCTTTTTTTGTCGGGGTGAGAGGATTCGAACCTCCGACCTCCAGCACCCCATGCTGGCGCGCTAACCGGGCTACGCTACACCCCGAACTAATTGGTAGTGGGGCGTAAAAGTACAAAAATATTTAACTACCCGAACTGTAATAAAGGATTCCTTCGCTTAGCACTTCTTTGTTGCAATATTAGCACTGGAAACTTCACGCCTCCAAATTGTTTCCTTAGTTTTGTCTTGATACTTAATATGTTCCGGCAATTTCTCATTTTTATTCTACTCAGTACTGGCATCCTTGATAAGGTTTCTGCTCAGAATAATCATTTCACAATCAGCGGATATGTAAAAGAGGCTGCTAGCGGAGAAGCGTTGATTGGAGCAACAGTTGTAATTAAAGAAATTCATAAGGGCGTTAATACAAACCAATACGGATTCTATTCCATTACCGTTGACAAAGGCAGCTATACCCTTGCCGTTACGTATTTGGGATTTGATGAATTCAGTCAGCCTATAGAACTCTCTTCGGATCTGCGAATCAATGTGGATATGAAAGTAAAAGCTGTAGAAACACAAACCGTAGTTATTACCGGTGAAAGAGACGATAAGAATGTAAAGAGTACTGAGATGGGAACTACCCGTCTGAGTATTGAACAAATAAAATCGTTACCGGCTTTTCTAGGAGAGGTGGATGTACTTAAAAGCATACAATTGATCCCAGGCGTAGCATCTGCGGGTGATGGCAATACCGGTTTTTATGTGCGGGGAGGGGGACCTGATCAGAATCTGATCCTTCTGGATGAGGCTGTGGTGTACAACGCATCGCATCTGCTCGGCTTCTTCTCGGTCTTTAACGGCGATGCGGTAAAAGACGTGAATCTCATAAAAGGTGGAATGCCCGCTCAGTACGGTGGAAGGCTCTCTTCAGTTCTGGATATATCAATGAAGGAGGGAAATGATAAAACGTATCATGTAGATGGAGGAATAGGATTGATTTCCTCCCGTTTGACCATTCAAGGTCCTGTTAAAAAAGATACCAGCTCATTTATTGTATCGGCCAGAAGAACCTATATCGATATTCTGGCTAAACCATTCATCTCAAAAACATCCAAATACTACGGAACGGGGTATTATTTTTATGATATGAATGCTAAGGTCAATTACCGCTTGTCGGATAAGGACCGGTTGTTTTTAAGCGGTTATTTTGGCCGAGATGAGTTCAATTACAATAATACAGTTTCTAATTTCAATGTAAATATACCCTGGGGAAATGCTACGGGGGTATTGCGGTGGAATCATTTGTTCAATGATAAGCTGTTTCTGAATACTTCAGCGATCTTCAGCGACTATCAGTTCTCTTTTGGCGCTTCGGAAAGCGGGTTTGATTTCAGACTCTATTCAGGTATTCGCGACTGGAACTACAAAATGGATTTTTCCTATTTCCCTAATACGCGCCATGAGATAAAATTCGGAATGAATTATATTTTCCACACGTTTACTCCGAGCAATGCAACAGCCAAACAAGGAGATGTGGTATTCGATCTGGGTAAGATAAAGAAACAATATGCACATGAGGTAGCCTTGTATTTCAGCGATGATTTTGATGTGACTGATAAGATAAGGCTGAGTATGGGTATACGGGAATCCTATTTTATTATGGTGGGCCCATTTGACCGGTATATCCATGATGTGACAGGAAAAATTGTGGATACTACACATTACGGGGAAGGGCAGCGTGTGGCTGATTACGGAGGACCGGAGCCTCGTCTTTCTATCCGCTATTCGCTCCGCCATCATGCTTCTCTGAAAGCAAATTATACCCATAACTATCAATATATCCATCTTGCATCACTCAGTTCGGTTTCACTTCCTACGGATGTATGGGTTCCTACTTCTGATATTGTAAAGCCTCAGATTTCGGATCAGGTATCCACAGGATATTTTCAAAATTTCCATCAGAATACATACGAGGGATCGGTGGAAATCTATTACAAGTATATGCAGCATCAGGTGGAATATAAGGAAGGAGCATTGCCTACCGATGATACAAAAGATAATGCGGATTATAATTTTGTGTTTGGCTCAGGACAGTCGTATGGAGCGGAGTTCTTTTTTAAGAAATGTTTAGGTAAGCTCACCGGGTGGGTGGGATACACCCTTTCCTGGACCACACGTAACTTTCCCGACCTGAATAACGGACAGACCTATTATGCCAAATACGACAGGCGTCATGATATTTCAATCGTGTCTACTTATACCTTGTCTCCTAAATGGACCTTTTCCGCTGTTTGGGTGTATGCAACTGGTAATGCAGTTACATTGCCGGTTGCCAGGTATTTTATTGATGGAACGATTGTGAGTGAATACAGTGCATTGAACGCATTACGAATGCCTCCTTATCACAGGCTGGATATAAGCGCAACGTGGACACTAAAAAAAACAAAGCATCTGGAACAGAATCTCAATTTTTCCATTTTCAATGTCTACAACCGGATGAATCCTTACTTTATTTATTTTGACAGTTCCGGCAGTATTCAACAAGGAAATCTGAGTATTCAGGCCAAGCAGGTTTCTTTGTTCCCGATACTTCCATCAATAACCTATAATTTCAAGTGGTAAGCAACATGCTAACGGATACTCAGCATCGGGATCGTTCAGTGGCCAGTTGTCAGCGCGCAGTTGACAAAAAAATAAAGGCCCGAATTGCCAATTGCCAATTGCCGATTGACATTGGTCTGGTGACCTGGCTTCGCTTATGGTTTGGCAGGCAAACGGTTGTCTGTCTTGTTGCTGCCTTTTTTCTTACTTCCTGTGAAAAAAATATAAATATTACACTTCCCCCCGCTCCAAGCCAGGTCGTAATTGAAGGTCATATTGAAACCGGTCAGGGTGCCTATGTATTGGTAACCCGCAATAGCCCGTATTTTTCTCCGCTCGATACTAATGCCGTTCTTAATTCAATCATTCGGGATGCCACCGTTATCGTTTCCGACGGTATACATACCGATACATTACCGTTCTTTATAGACATCCTTCCCAAACCTGATAATTATCTGTACACGACCTATATACCATGGTATTATAAAAAAGCAAGCCCCACTGTAATCGGTCAACCGGGAAAAACATATAATCTGGTTGTTATTGTGAATGGACAAAAATTCACTTCTATCACTACCATGCCCAGTCCTGTAATAAAATTAGACAGTGTATGGTTTAAGCTTCAGCCTCCGAGCGACTCGCTCGGTTTCGTATGGGCTCATCTGAGCGATCCGGCAGCAGAACAGAATTATTACCGATGGTATGCCAAACGGCTGAACAAAGACAAGAAATTTCTGGCCCCGGTTGGAGCCACCTTTAATGATAAATTCATTAACGGACAAAGCTTCGATTTTGCTTACGATCGGGGAAGCGAACCCAACTCAACAGCTGCTGATGATAACAATGCTGAAGCCGGGTATTTCAAAATTCATGATACCGTAGTAGTTAAGTTTTGCTCGATCGATTTGGCTTCTTATAATTTCTATTCCAGTTATGAGGCCGCTGCAGCAAGTAACGGCAATCCGTTTGGATCACCATCCAATATTAAGACCAATATTGTGGGTGGAGGACTTGGAATATGGGCAGGATTTACAACCTCTTTTGATACCCTGGTGGATAAGCCCCATCCCTAATGACCCCAACCCTGTACTTATTGGGATTCCTGTAAGCTGTTCGCGAAGCTTCTGTTGTCATTGCGCAGGGGGGGACCGCCATTTTTATTTAATAAATACCTATTAAAAAAAGTATAAATTCTATATTCAAGGGAGGGCAATTGATTACTTTTGCATGAAAATCCTAATAACTGATTAAATGAGCGGGAATACAGAACATGTAAAATGTCTAATAATAGGAAGTGGCCCGGCTGGTTATACCGCAGCAGTATATGCTGCCAGGGCCGATCTTAAGCCATTGATATACACTGGGATAGAAGAGGGTGGACAATTGACAACAACAACTGAAGTGGAGAATTACCCTGGTTATCCGAATGGTATTCAGGGACCTGAAATGATGAAATTATTTAGACAACAGGCCGAGCGTTTTGGAACGGAAGTCAGGTTCGGTATTGCTACTTCGGTTGATTTTTCGAAACACCCGCATAAGGTTGTCATAGATGAAACCAAAACTATTGAGGCGGATACTGTAATTATTGCTACCGGAGCCTCTGCCAAATGGCTGGGTCTTGAATCGGAACAAAAACACCGGTTAAATGGCAGCGGGGTTACTGCTTGTGCAGTATGTGATGGTGCTTTTTACAGGGGACAGGATGTAGCTTTAGTTGGAGGTGGGGATACTGCCGCCGAAGAAGCTACTTATCTGAGTAAATTATGCCGTAAGGTATATATGATTGTGCGCAGAGATGAATTGAGGGCATCCAAAGCTATGCAGACCCGGGTTTTCAATACTCCGAATATTGAAATGGTATGGAATTCAGAAACAATAGAAGTTCTTGGTAATGAAGCTGTTGATGGGGTTCTTATCAAAAATGTGAATAACGGGGAAAAGCGTACTTTAGCCGTTACTGGTTTTTTTGTAGCCATTGGCCATAACCCGAATACATCGATATTTAAGAGCTGGATTCAGATGGATGAACAGGGGTATATTAAAACAATACCAGGAACGAGTCGTACCAATGTGCCAGGAGTATTTGCGGTAGGCGATGCACAGGATAAGGTATACCGGCAGGCGGTAACAGCAGCCGGAAGCGGATGTATGGGGGCATTGGATGCTGAACGTTATCTGGCAGAACACGGATTTCATTAAATGATGAAGGTTTTCAATTATACTTTTTTTCCGTTTTTCAATAAAGCTCTTGCAGTTCTTGCCTTCATGATGGTGGCGACAGCATCTTTGCATGCACAGTTTACTTTTGTCG
>Ga0210406_10001917_pt1 | contig 24381 bp, 16 predicted proteins | sample IncBWC30MmetaG_FD_155454 | JGI IMG/M metagenome (GOLD analysis project Ga0210406, IMG submission 155454) | Forest soil microbial communities from Barre Woods Harvard Forest LTER site, Petersham, Massachusetts, United States - Inc-BW-C-30-M | ecosystem: Environmental > Terrestrial > Soil >...
ATAAAGGTCATTCTTACTACCTGAAGCAAAAGAAGAATGTAAAGCACACTCATCAGCTAAAAGAAGAAAACGGAGTGATTTGAGTAAGCTGATCCGTTGAGCCGGAATGAGTATTGTAAATGGTTAATGAAATCAGAGCTATTGAACTAGTTTCAATAAGTGCCCAAAAATGAAAAGAGGAAAACTATGTTTTCCTCTTTTTTCATGACAAAAAAACCCGCCACACGGGGCGTTTGGTGGCGGGTGGTTTATCTGATCAATGGTCCAATGCTTAGTTGTTATTAGTGAAGTTTTCATTGGCTGTCAGTGATCAGTTTTTCTTGAAGGAGAAGTATAAAGGAGCCGCTTTTTTTTAGAAAGCGGCTCCTGAGAGTCTTGTTGAATGAAAATCAGTTTTGTTGGGTTTAAACTAAAATCACTTAGTGTTGAACAACCAGTTTGTCTTTCTTAACGCTTTGGTCATTCACACGAAGGTCAGAATAGTAAACACCGGAAGAGATGTTGGCTACACTGAAATTGGAAAGCATATGGTCACCGCTGAGCAGTTTTTCACTCATAATAATTCTGCCAGTCATGTCCATGATGTTGAGAACAACGTTATCATTCTCATTTACAGAGTATTCAATATTGATCATGTCGCTGGCAGGGTTTGGGTAGAAGCGAACTTCTGCATTACTAGGTTGACTTGGAAGACGGAATGGCAGATCGCATCCATTGAGTACATCTTCTGTTTGCGCGATGGGTTCTATCTTAACCAACTCATGCAGGAAGGTAGAGCTTGATGCATTGTTGTATTCAGTTGGAACCTGGAATGCAAATGAAGACAGTGTGTCTGCAGCATCGCATTGTCCGTTACCTTCTGAGTCAGCAGTGATCAGCCAGTTGTATGTTTCGTTGGCTGGAGAGCCGGCCCATGGCAATGGGAAACGGTGCGAACCAACAGCAACCAGATTTCCATCCATACCCTCTCTGATATTGTGAAATGCAAAAGTGGTAAAAGGATTGTTATATATATGAATCAGACCCAGCATGGAAGGATCGGTAGGGTCAACAGAGAAAAGGTTGGCCTGAGTTCCAACTGGAAGTGTTGGAGCGTTACCTACCAAGTTCAGAGAAGAAGCACTTGGGATATAGGTGATGCTGGTGAGATCAAATTTTTTGCGTAATACATGTACTACAGCCAAAGAACCGGTGCTTACATCAACAGTTGTGTAAGCGGGTTGTTTGTTATAGAAGGTGGCATTCAGTGTTCCGGTGATCAGACCTGCAACTGCTATTTGTGAATTGGCTCCGTTTGGTATCAGAACAGCATCAACAGCTGTTTCAAGTACACCAAAGAATCCAAGAGTGCGGGTATAGATAAGCCCTCCTCCTGCAGTGGTACGGGTTAACTGAATCTGTACTTCGTTGCCGATGATGCTATGGATGGTGGAAGTACCTACCAGAAGATAGCTCTTGCTGTCGCGGTCATACACGATAGCGGCTGGCTCATCATCGCTTTTTGACATTCCGTCAAAGTTGCGGGTAAATACAACAGCACCGCTTTTTGCATCAATAGAAATCAACTGCAAATCGGCTGAAGTTCCGCTCAGAAAACGAGTCAAAACAAGGATGCGGTTAAGATCTGCATCATATGTAATAGCTGCTGCCTGATTGGATCCTACTTCTGTTTTCCACATCAACATTCCACTGGCATCCGTGCGTATCACCACGCTTTGTTGTGGACTGGCATTGGTATAAGCCAGAACAGCATATCCTGGAGCTGTTGGATCAAGGATTTGGGTAAGACCCGATACTGCAGTGACATTATTAGCACCGGGGGTATTTATCAGGAATGTTTGATGCCATACCGGATTTCCTGTGGCATCATATTGAGATAGCGATACGCTAGGCATATTACCGAGGGAGCTTGCTTCCGTAGCTCCGGCTACCAGATAGGCCGGTATAGGATCCACTTCGCTCACAGCTTTAGTGATTACTTTATCACCGTTACCGTGGTCAGCAGGAAACCCGCCGATGTGATAGAAATCATTCAGGAACTGGGCATGTGCTCCCAGACCGAGAACGCAAAAAGAGGCTATATAGCTTATTTTAGTTAGTGTTTTCATGTTGTTTTTGGTTAGTAAAAGGTTTCATTCATTCGTTTTTCATTCTGATTTTATTCAACAAGTCCCTAATGAAATAAAGTGTGTATTCGAAAAAAGCATATAATAAATCGGAATTTGCATTCCAATGGTCATATTTTATTCAATATGGAATGGATAGCTCAACCGCACTGTTCCTGCATCTTTTAGGCGTTGTGGATACGCATCCGGATGCTCTGTTTTGTTCTTGTCTCGAGACTTCTTTCTGTGGATGAAATAAAATCAATCGACGTGGCAAATGTAAACTCCAATATTACGCTTGTCAAGAGAAATGAAGTGTTCATCTGTAAAATACGTTTTAATACGCGGTAAGATTGAGAATTACTAAGTAGGAATACTTATTTTAAACCTGAAAAGAAGCAATGGGTACCAAACAATTGCTTGAAATGATTGATATAATGAAAAAAAAGTCCCGCCGTATGGGCGGGACCGGGAAGTAATCCGAAAATAAAGGATGTGAATGAGGTCGGCTTCTTAATGCTGAACGGCCACTTTTACCTTATAGATGCTTTGGTCATTAACACGCAGGTCAGTATAATATACACCGGATGCTAGATTAGCTACACTAAGGCTGTTAGTCATGTGTTCACCGCTCATCATTTTCTGGCTCAATACTACGCGTCCGGCCATATCAATGATATTAAGCACAACATTATCGTTATCAGAAGAAGTGTATTCTATATTGATAAGATCGCTGGTTGGGTTTGGATACAGACGGAACGTTGCAGGAGTAGAAGAAGAAACTGTCGGAGCTGCTTCACGGAAGTCGAGATCGCATCCATTGAGGAATTTTTCAGCTTGAGATTCTTCTCTTACGGCAACTTCTTCCGATTCAAAAGCAACATCCATATTCGATGTGCCAAAATGTGGCACACGGGCACGAACCACTGAAACTTCATCAGCTGATTCGCAAGCACCATTACCTTCTGCATCTGCGGTAGTCAACCAGGGATAATTCAGGTTACCAGGAGAGCCATCCCACAATACAGGATATTGGTGATAACCGATCATAACAAGATGTTTATCAGTTCCATGTGCTACATCATTGAATGCGAATGTAGATGGCTCTTTGTTATAAACATGGTCAGATCCCACCAGTTTTGGATTAGCTGGGTCGATCGAGAACAGGTTGGCCTGGATTCCTTTTCCGGCAAGATTTTTATTACCAACAATATCCAAATCTCCAGACCTATAAGTCAATGCTTTCAGGTCAAATTGTTTCTGAATAATATGGATCCTTGCATCATCTCCTTTGTCGATTCTAATAGAAGTATATGCAGGTTGGTTATTGTAAGCAACCTTTTCTACCAGACCAGTTACAGATCCGCCAATAACAATGCGGGAATCAGGACCCGAAGGAATGATAGTTGCGTCAACAGCCGTTAAAAGAGTTGCGTCGTCACCGATCAGATGAGTATAAACCAATTTACCATCATGACCTAAACGGGAAAGCAACAGACGGGATTGAGGAGCACCGGCTGTTGTGTAGGTGGATGTTCCAACAAGCAGATAATCCTGGGTAAGGCCATCGTACAGTACTCTGGCTGGAGCATCCTTGCTGCCATGGAATCCATCGATATGACGGGTGTAGATAATAGCACCTGATTTTCCATCAAGTACTACCAGTTGAAGATCAGCATTATCATCACCTCTGCTGGTAAGTACCAGAAGACGATCCCGGTCGTTGTCATAAGCCAAGGAAGCGGCTTCATTAGCTCCAACAGAGCGTTTCCAGATCATATTTCCTTTTTCTGAAGTGCGGATCACAACGCTTTGAGCGGGAGCTGTATTGGTATAAGCAAGAACCCCAAAGCCAGTTGCTGCCGGTTTTGTAAGTTCCACCAGACCTTTTACCGATGTAAAATCACCTCCATCTGCTTTATTAAGCACAAAAGTTCTGTGATAGATAGGAGTGCCATCCAGCTCATAGCGTGATAATGAAACACTGGGTCTGCCTTTTTCAAGACTGTTGCGGGTAGCACTGGCAACTACATAGCTTCGGTCGCCATAATCTTCGGATGAAACAGCAGTAACTACTTTATCACCCCGGCCGTGATCAGCTGAGCCGCTTACATCCGTATGATAGAAATTGTTTAGTTGAGCGTTGGATGCTGTTCCCAGAACACTTAGGGTTGCAACCCATGCTAGTTTTGATATTGTTTTCATGTTTGTGTTTTTTAGATTCATTTTAGTACAGGAGGTTCTTGATTGTTTGGCATCGCTGCATTTATTAGCCATCATTACATCATCCTTTTTTTTTGTTTTGTTCGGACTCTTCCTGTTTTTTTGTTTTTGTTTGACTCACCAATTTATATTCACTCACTATTAGACACAGCAAACCGATGTGCAGTAAACAGTAACATGTGCTTATGCTCAAGATGATAGTAGTCATTTCTCAATTCAGAATGTTTAACAGCTGAATCAATTTGATTCGGCCTGTTGTTTATTTATAATTGAAATGAATGGTGTTATGTCTGTTCGCATTCTTAAACCTGCTTTCCAGCGGAAAGCTCCGGTATGAACCACCATTCTCAGGGATAAGTGGAGGAAATCCCTGTCATTTGAAATTGTGTTTTTCTTTTCTTCTTTCTGATATATTAAACTTATCAAGCAAAAAAGATCATGAATTCAATTTCGAACCAAATGTATTTCGCTAATCTTGGCTTGTCAAGTATTCTGTCCAAATAGTGAGAAAAATACGTGAAAAGCAGGAGAAGAATAAGTATTATTCTTAGCCTTTTTGCCTCCATCTTCCCGCCTGATCGGCAAATGGGGCTCTTTTTTATTGCTAACCGGGCTCAGCGTGTCACTTATTTTAAGTGAATCAGAAATCGTAAACTGATCCAGATGATGCAAATCGGGCTGACCCGAATTGACCCAGGCTGTATACCATAAACTACCCACCAAGCGAATGGATTCAACCATCCGCTTCTCTACCATTCCGTTTAAACGTGCAGCATAGGCTTTGGTATAGGCTTCGGAGTACATTTTCAATAGTGTATTCCCTTTTGTTTCCAAACTATATTTTTCATCCCCGGGAAATTGCCTGTTTAATTCGGCTTCCAGATTTAAAACCGAATCTTTTTCCTGATAACTGAATGCTATGGCATTCCATATCGGAGGTCTGATCTTTTCCAGATAAGTAGCACGGCCAACGAAATAATCATAGCTTCCGGATAATAATTCCGGAACCCGCGACTCCCAGAAAGCATGAATACCTTCCTGATGTGTAAACTGTCCATTGTAGTTTCGGGTAGCATGAAGGGGCACATGCGCATCGCCAACATAATGACCCAGTTCAGAAGAGTAATGCAGAATTTGTTTCGCATCCTCTTCCTGAAACGCTTTGCACAGTTTATAATAAGTATGTTCAATATGCCAGGGCAGTATTCCGTGTATTTTGAGCGAATCTTTTCCGTATTTCAGAAGAGCATCGGCCCAGCGTTGAGGAACGGAGTCGGAGCTATAAAACTCCATATCCATAAAGTGTCGCTGCGCTTCTTCCGCATCCATCCGTTTTCTTTTATCCGGATCGGATGCATGATTGGAAATGAAGGAAATGTTTTTTTTGTAAAAACCGATCATAGAAGGCGGTAAGGTATATACCGCCATATGGTTGATTTCCTGATGAGCAAAAAAGCCCCATGGAGGTGGCGAAGAGTGTGAGAATGCCAGTGGGAATATAAGACTGCTCCACACGAAAAATGTCTTTTTCATGATGTATAGCGCCCCTTGTAATGTGGTAAAAATAGAAAAATAATCAGGAATTCATTGCCACAAGGACATCGCCATGGAGCATGGGAATAATATCAGTTTGATCCACACTGAGACAATATTTAATGTCTTCTTTCAGGCCAAGTGCATGGAGTCGTTTTTTGTGCGACGACTCGTGAAGCAGGCGATATGGATTTTTTTGCGCCGACAGGAACATGTATTTAGCGGCAAGTGCTGCATCGCCCAACAGGTAAGGGAGGGAAGAAGCACTCAGCCGGTCGGCAACGGCGCCGGCAAATAATGTATCTTCCATGCTAAACCGGTTCTTCCAGCCGGAACAAAGTAATATCACTTCTGAGTTTTGTTGTTTCAGCCAATTACACAACGCTGTAATATTCAGAAAAGATCCTATTACTACCTGTTTGGCTTTTCTGGCTGCTTCAATAGCCTGAGTTCCATTGGTAGTAGAGATAACAATAGTTTGTCCTTTTATTTTATCGGTCATATAACTGAACGGCGAGTTGCCAAAGTCAAAGCCTTCGGCCGGTACACCATCCCGTTCAGCGCCTACCAGAAATCCTTTTTCTTTGTATTCGCGGGCTTTATCAAGACCTGCAACAGGAATCATTTTGTGCACTCCAAACTGAAAGGCTGTACAGATGGCTGATGTGGCCCGAAAAATATCAATCACCACCACAATTGCATTCTCCCGTTCGTAAGATAGATAGAGATTGGGAGACAAGCAGACTTCAACCAGCAGTTTAGACATGAACAGGAAACTAGTTCTTCAGGAATGGGATTTTTACCACTTTGGCTTTCAGATTTTTTTCACGAACACGGATATAAATTTCAGAATCGGCCTTTGACAGATGCGTAGGGACATATCCCATTCCGATTCCTTTTTGCAAAGAAGGGCTTTGTGTTCCGGAGGTAACTTTGCCTATTACCGCTCCCTGTGCATCTACAATCTCATAATCATGACGTGGAATGCCCCGATCGATCATTTCAAAACCAACGAGCTTTTTGGAAACTCCTTTTTCTTTTTGTTCCAGAAATTTTTTGGAATTGGTAAACTCTTTCGAAAACTTCGTAATCCACCCAAGACCGGCTTCCATCGGTGATGTGGAATCATCAATATCATTTCCATAAAGGCAAAAACCCATTTCCAGACGCAGTGTGTCGCGGGCTCCCAAACCAATCGGTTTGATGCCGAATTCTTTCCCTGCTTCAAAAATCGCTTTCCACACGCTTTCGGCCACCTCATTCTCGAAGTATATTTCAAAACCTCCGGCACCAGTATAGCCTGTGTTTGAAATCAAAATATTGTCAATGCCGTTGAACTTGCCTTTTTTGAAAGCATAGTAAGGTATTTCAGAAAGGTTTATATCCGTAAGTTTTTGCAAGGTGGCAGCTGCTTTGGGCCCTTGTACAGCCAAAAGAGAAGTCTGATCGGAAATATTTTTCATGTCCACGCCTGCTGTATTATGAGCAGATATCCAGTTCCAGTCTTTTTCAATATTGGAAGCATTTACTACCAGCATATAGGTCTGAGCATCGATGCGGTAAACAAGCAGATCATCAACAATGCCGCCTTTGTCATTCGGGAGGCACGAGTATTGTACTTTCCCATCCGTTAACACAGCTGCATCATTGGAAGTAACACGCTGGATAAGATCCAAGGCCCCTGACCCTTTCAAAATGAATTCTCCCATATGGGATACATCAAAAACACCCACGGCATTCCGTACCGTCATATGTTCATCATTTAACCCGGAATAAGAGACCGGCATATTATAACCCGCAAAGGGTACCATCTTGGCTCCAAGAGCGATGTGTATATTCGTAAGCGCTGTGTTTTTCATACTTGTAAATTTGAAACAAAATTAGAAATAATTAAACGTCAACAGGCTTTAAAATGCAGAAACACTCCGTAAAGATGCTTGCGAAGCGTTTCCAAGGAATTGTAGAAAAAGAAGGTGTCAGGATAATCCCCGAAGGGGTATCAACAAGATTTCTCAGAATCTGAAAAAGAAAAATACAATAGCTGCCCAGGATTTAGGAACTCCGGAAGCACTTCCGATACTGCTACCGGAACTATTTCGCACGGTTCCGTCAGAGTCAATTTTTCCTATACTGCTTCCCGATTCATTTCTTACTGTTCCATCGGAATCCAGTTTGCCGATACTGCTTCCGGATCCATTACGGATGGTTCCGTCAGAGTCAATCTTTCCTATGCTGCTCCCGGAACTGTTTCGGATGGTTCCGTCGGAATCAATCTTCCCTACACTGCTGCCTGAAGAATTACGGATGGTTCCGTCATTGTCAATACGGCCGGTACTGCTTCCGGAAGAGCTTCTCAGATCCTGAGCCTGAAGTTTAGGCAAACCGATGACGATAATTAAAAAGAGAGAGAAAAACAGTTGGTGGATTTTCATATTTTTTTAACAAATATACCCTCCTTTATGGCAAAAACAAGGATATCAGAGGGGTATTTGAAGCAAACAGAGGATGAATGATGCCTGATCAGGAGCGCAAACCCTTCAGGGCTTCGAGGTATACTTTTTCCTGACTTTTTACGGAATAATGATCTACAACGGTCTGACGACCAGCCCACCCCAGATTTTTCCGGAGCTCTGCAGACTCAATAAGAAGAGACAATTTCTGTACCCATTCGTCATTACGCTCGGCCAGAAAGCCATTTACTCCGTCTTTTATAATTTGAGTGTTGACTCCGACAGGCGACATGACTGTGGGGATTTCCAGACTCATATACGAGAGCCCTTTCAGGCCGCATTTGCCTTTTGACCATTCATCATCCGGCAACGGCATGATGCCTATATCAATGGTGGATAGTTCCGACACCTCTGTTTCAGAAGTCCATGCCGTACCCCGGATACCCAGCTCCTTATGAGAATAGGCCGGATCACCAATCACTTTAAAACAGATTTTATCACCGTATTTTTCACGAAGTATTTTTAATACAGGAATAGCCGATTGGAAATGTTTGATTGTGGTAAGACTCCCGCTCCATCCTATACAGACCGGATACGATGCAGCATGATGGGTTGTCCGGATAAATTTGTCCGTATCAATCGTAGTAGGGATCAGCAGAACATGGGTGTTGAACCGCCGTGCATAATTTGCCAGATAGGTATTTCCGGCAATAACCAGATCCGATAAGGATATAATTTCAGCTGTTTTCCCTGGATTTTTGAGCCATCCAAAACGTCTGTTGGCTTCCGACATATCCAGGTGCCAGATAGCATCATCAAAATCATACACTATTTTAGCCTTTGATTTACGGAATTGCTTTTCAAAATAGAAGGAGCCGGTAATAAATGCTTCCCGTTGTATGAAAATGATGTCGAACTGACCGGCACGCTGGATATCTTTCCACCGTTTATAAAAGCTTTTTAATAAGAAGAAGGATTTTCGGAGCAGGTTGCCTGTTTGATACAACCACTTATCTTCCCTTTCCGATACAATGGGGGAGATGGTACATTTATAACCCTGTGCCTCCAGAAAGGGAATATACTGCTCAAACCTGAAACGCTGGCTTGGCGATCGGTCAGGCCGGTGGGAAGCTATAAACAGGATATGGGGCATACGATTGACCGTAAAGATAAATATTACCCTGAATTAAGCCTGAATTCGTATTTTTGAGGGACATTAACATGGAAGAACTTCTTTTCAGAAACAACAGGCCCCGCTGGATCATCTTATGCATCGATCTGCTTATCTGCTTCTTTTCCATGGTTCTGGCTTATCTGTTGCGGTTCAATTTTGCCCGTATACCTCAGGTAGAGTCGGATAGTTTTTATCTTGTGTTCCCTTATGTGCTCTCTACCCGTTTTCTTAGTTTTTATCTGAGTAAAACATATATGGGTGTGGTCAGGTATACTGGCTCCAAAGATGCAGCCCGCATATTTCTGGTTTTGACCCTCGGAAGCGTTTTTCTCTGTCTCACCAATCTGTTTACCTGGTTTAGCGAGCGCCTTTATATCATTCCATTTTCAATTATCGTCATCGAGTATATGAGCACTACTTTTATCATGCTCAGCTCCCGGTTTGTATTCAAGGCTCTTTATTTTGAAATAAAAAATCCTTCGAGAGAGAAAACCAATGTCATTATTTTTGGTGCGGGTGAATCGGGGATTATTACTAAACGTACACTGGACAGGGATGCAGGAATGAAATACAAGGTTATTGCCTTCATCGATGATGACCCTAAAAAAACAACGCATAAGCTGGAAGGTATTACCATCCATAATTTCCAGATGCTGGGTACGCTGTTGAAAGAAAATGATGTGGCGCAACTGATTATATCTGTTCAAAACCTGCCCCCTGCCAGGAAACAGGAAATTGTGGATATGTGTATGAATTATCCAACACGGGTGTTGCATGTACCTCCGGTAAGCAATTGGATAAACGGAGAACTAAGCTTTAATCAGATACGACGGATCCGGATTGAAGATTTACTCGAACGCGACCCGATACGTCTGGATGAGGATAATATCCGCCTGCAGTTGAATAATAAGATTGTGCTGGTTACCGGCGCCGCAGGGTCTATAGGAAGTGAACTCGTAAGACAGATTATACGTTATCATCCCCGTCAGATTATTTTGCTGGATCAGGCAGAATCACCTTTGTATGAGGTGGAAATGGAAATAAGGGATAAGTTGCCTGCTGAACAGATAGAAGTGGTGATAGGAGATATTCGGAATGAAGACCGGATGGATAATCTCTTCCGTACCTTCAAACCCCAGGTGGTGTTTCATGCAGCCGCTTATAAACATGTACCGATGATGGAGAATAATCCGTCGGAATCTGTTTTTACCAATATCCTGGGTACAAAAATCGTAGCCGATCTTTCAGTCCGTTACGGGGTCGAAAAATTTGTCATGATCAGTACCGATAAAGCTGTTAACCCAAGCAATGTGATGGGCGCCAGTAAGCGTATTGCCGAAATATATGCACAGGCACTTGGCAAAACATCAACTACCCGGTTTATAACCACCCGTTTTGGAAATGTACTGGGCTCCAATGGATCCGTTATCCCGCGTTTTCGTCAGCAAATTGAAAAGGGGGGGCCAGTCACGATCACTCATCCCGAAATTACCCGGTATTTTATGACCATTCCGGAAGCCTGTCAGTTGGTGCTGGAAGCAGGTTCTATGGGTAAAGGAGGAGAGATCTTTCTTTTTGATATGGGATCATCTGTTAAGATTGTTGATCTCGCCCGTAAGATGATTAAGTTAAGCGGACTCATACTGGACAAAGACATAAAGATTGTTTATACGGGTCTTAGACCAGGTGAGAAGCTGTATGAAGAGCTGTTGAACGACAAGGAAAAAGCAATTCCAACCCATCACTCACAGATATTGAAAGCAAAAGTAAAAGAGTACGATTTCGAAGCGATATCAAAAGATATTTCCGATCTGATTCATTTGTTCGACAAACAGGATAATACTGTTATTGTTACCAAAATGAAACAAATTGTTCCGGAGTATATCAGTAATAATTCAGTGTTTGAAAAGCTGGATACCCCGGCATCAAATTAAGTTCACACCCTATGGACAGTTATAAACACATTACCCCTATACAAATCCGCTTTAAGGACGTTGACAAACTAGGTCATGTCAATAATGCCAACCATCTGACCTATTTTGAGGTGGCCAGGATGCATTATTCCAAAGATGTGTTGGGTAAAATAGATTGGAGTAAAGTGGGTTTTATTATTGCCAATGCGCATGTAGAATATAAAAAACCATTATTGCTTGAAACGGAAGCCTATGTGCGATCCCGAGTTTCTGAAATGGGAAACAAGAGTTTTAAGATGGAATACATCCTGGCAGCTAAGGGAGAAGGGGGAGAAGAGATTGTTTTTGCCACGGGATCCAATGTATGTGTATGTATCGATTATGAGACCATGAAGCCCATGCCGGTGCCGGATCATTGGAAAGAGTGTGTGCGTAAATATGAAATGGAGTAATCATCCTGTTACCATTCAACACCTCCAATCCCCATTCATTTTCGTTTCCGACCCCATGTGAATCTCCTGTTTCGGGGTGACTATTATTCGCTAAATTCGCTTTGTAATCCATATCGAAAATGAATAAGCTATTAATTATTTCCCTGCTGTGTGTTTTGAGCCTGACTTCTTTTTGTCAGGAAACAAAGACTCATGCCAACTGGCAACTGCTCGATCCGCAGAATGATAAAATATATGGAGCCGGGGTAGAGAAAGCATATCAGTTATTAAAAGGACGTACTCCTAAAGAAGTGATTGTGGCTGTGATAGACGGAGGGGTTGATATTAATCATGAAGACCTGCAAGGGGTTATCTGGACCAATACAGGTGAAATACCGGGTAATGGAATAGATGACGATCATAATGGCTATGTGGATGATATACATGGGTGGAATTTTTTGGGTGGCAGTGGAGGCAATATTGAATTTGAAAGTACAGAGCTGGCAAGGATGTATCACCGTCTGAACAGGAAATATGCGAATATGGATTCTACAACGGTGCCTGAAGCTCAAAAAAGCGAATATCGTGAATATGTGAAGGTGAAGACAAAGTTCAATGCCGAGCAGATGCAGAACTTCAATGAGATGATGGTGGTGAATGAGCTCAATACACTTATTGTGAAAATTAAAAATCAAAATAATGGCAAGCTATCGCGTAAAGCAGTGAAACATTATAAGCCGGAAAATGAACGGGAAAAACTATTCAGGAAAGTGCTGAAACTGGCCCTGTTGGTTGGTAATGCAGGTGAGCTGGATAAGGAGATTACGGAAGAATCAAAGCATAATGCAGCATTAATGAAATTTAATGCGTTAAATACGGATTCTATCCGCGCGGCTGTTGTTGGTGATAATCCGGCTAATGCCTCCGAACGATATTATGGCAATAATGATGTGATTGGACCCGATGCCATGCATGGAACTCATGTAGCAGGTATTATTGCGGCTATCCGAAATAATAATATTGGTATGAACGGAGTGGCTGATCATGTAAAAATTATGGTTCTGAGAGCTGTGCCCGATGGAGATGAGCGAGACAAGGATATAGCCAATGCAATACGGTACGCAGTTGATAATCATGCTTCGGTTATCAATATGAGTTTTGGTAAATATTATTCTCCGGATAAAGCGGTGATCGATTCGGCAGTGCGCTATGCCCAAGCGCATGATGTATTATTTATTCATGCAGCGGGTAACGAAAGCAAGAATATGGATATAGAAAAAAGTTTTCCAAGTGATGAGCTTTTGTCCGGAACAACTGTCAAGAATTGGATAGAAGTAGGGGCCAATGACCGGAAAAAAGGAAAAAAATTGCTGGGTTCTTTTTCCAATTATGGAAAAAAACGGGTCGATCTTTTTGCTCCGGGGGTTAACATTTATTCAACCGGACCGAATAATACCTATATCAATTTGAGTGGAACAAGTATGGCTTCTCCGGTTACAACAGGAGTTGCAGCCTTGATACGGGAATACTTTCCGGAATTGAAAGCAGAAGAAGTGAAAGAAGTGATGATGAAAAGCGTAACGGTTTACAAGAAAAAAGTAAAGGTTCCACAAATGCCAGGTCCTAAAAAGGGAAAGCTGGAAAATCAATCTCTGAATGAGCTAAGTGTTTCCGGCGGAGTTGTAAATGCGGCCAATGCCGTGAAGATATTGCTGAAAAAATAATTCTGATTCTAAGGCCGGAGCCGGTTATCAACCATGCACCGATTCTGATTTTCCATAGCTGGTAATAATACGGGCCTCATATTCAAGCCATTCTTTCCAGCGTTGTTCCACATCCAGTGTGCCGGCATATTGCCGTGCAAAACCAAGAAAGAGAGTATAGTGTCCTGCTTCACTGATCATCAGTTCCCGGTAAAAGGCTGCCAATTGCTTGTCTTTGATATGATCGGATAGAACACGAAATCTTTCGCAACTACGGGCTTCGATGAGAGCGGCAAATAACAACCGGTCTATAAGTGCAATATGACGTCCTTCGCCTTTTTTCATAAACCGGTACAATTCATTTACGTAAGCATCTTTGCGTTCCCTGCCTAATGTCTGGCCTCTTTCCAGAATACGTTCATGTACCTGATTAAAATGATCCATTTCTTCCTGGGCAAGCTTAATGAGCGCCGTTACCATTTCCGAATGCTCCGGATAAAGGACAATGATTGAAATAGCATTGGAAGCCGCCTTCTGCTCACACCAGGCATGATCGGTCAGAATTTCATCAATGTTGTTTTCTGCCAATTGTACCCAACGTGGATCCGTCGGTAATTTTAATCCTAGCATGATAAGAGGTATTAGGACGCAAAGATAGGGATTAACTCAAAAAAAAACCGGCTACGTATACTTAGCCGGACTGAACCGCCAATCTGAGTTATCAGATACTATCCTGCATAAGCAGTATAGCTCCACAGCGGTTCTGTTTTGTTTTTTAATAGGAATCGTCTTATTGCGCGGTAAAAATAGAAGAAGAATGGAATGTATCTACAGGGAAGAAACAGAATACGTGTTTAATGGTGAGAAATACGTTCTTTCACGCATTATTTATCAAGCTCTTTTAAAGCTTCTTCAATAGTACCGAACATTTCATGTTCAGAAGGGAATATTTTTTTTAAGTCTTGACGGGCCTCTATCAGATCCTTTTTAGCATTATCCTTATCTTCCATTACCACATATATGTAGGCCCTGTAAAAGAGGATATCACCGGATACTTCCGGGTTGGAAGCGTACTGAACAAGCTTATCGCTCAGTAATTCAAGAACTTCCTTGCTTTTGTTGTATTCAAAATAGTCGTTGATTAGCTCGCTATATGTATCGGCTCCTTTCGGGTCCATATCAAAATAGGTGGCTGCTACTGTTTTTAATTCTTTGTCATTATATTTCAGCTCGGCCTTTAACAGAAGCACATAAATACTTTGATTTCCGGGATTTAATTTTGCAGCCTTTCTGTATTCAACAAGAGTTGCAGCGGTATCCTTTTTAGAACTGTAAATCAAACCACGAAGAAGATTTACATCCGAGCGGTTAAGGGTGTCCGTCTTCTTATACAAGTCGTATGCCTGATTGGCTTTTGCCAGGGCGCTGTCGGCCTGGCCCAGCTGCAAATAGCAGTATGAAAGGCTATACCAAGAATCTGCGTATGAAGGATTGAGCTTGATACATTCTAAAAAAGATTCCGTCGATTCTTTAAGACGTTGAAGAAACATCCTGGCAAAACCGATGCGGTATTCTGCTGTATCTGTTTTAAGCCCATGTGTACAGGCCATGGTATAATCGTCTTCAATATCCTTTACCAGGTCTTCCGGTTTTTTAAGCCATTTTTCCTGAAACAGTACGAATACCTGATAATAATAATTTCCGAGCCCCTGATACAAACGGTAATCAGTCGGATGTTTTTTCAAGAGGCTGTCCAATACTTCTTCCGGATCAAAATGGATCAGGTTGCCATTTTCATTTTTACCCCTTAAGTCTTTTACGTTCTCTGTAGGTCCAAGGTCTTTGAGTGTAAAAACCTGATGCATAACTGTATTTATAAAATACTTCAACAACAGATCCGATTTGGCTAACGAGATAGAAACATTCTCGTTTTTGGGATCAGCCTTGTCCAGAATCACCCATGCCGAACGGTATTTTTTTTGCGCGATTAACTTATTCGATTTTTTAATGCATCGTTGTGCCTGCATACCGGTGCAAACCAGTAAACAAAAAATAAGGACGAGCCTTTGCAAACGGATGGGAGCGAATTTTTTCACAGCTTAAGACACCAAAGGTACATATTCCATTTTATGCATCCTTACCAATTTCTTTGAAAAGCGTTTCGAGTTCCTCTTTACTCAGATCTTTCCATTGTCCGGGTTTCAAATCATTCAGTAAAATGTTTACCATTCTTATGCGTCTGAGTTTTTTTACCTGATAGTGGCCCTGATGACACATTCTTCTGATCTGCCTGTTCATGCCTTCGGTAAGGATTATTCTAAAACTCTTTACATTTCCTTTGTTTACAAATACCTGAGCGGGTTTGGTCTTTTTGCCCATAATTTGTATCCCGGTTCGCATGGCAGTGAGGAATTCTTCGCTCAGGGGCCTGTTTACACTTACCATATATTCTTTCTCCTTATTATGTTCGCTTTTCAGAATCTTATTATAAATGCTGCCGTCGTTGGTGAGCAGGAGCAGTCCTTCCGATTCCTTATCAAGCCTTCCTACCGGAAAAAGCCTTTCTGTATGTCCAACAGCCTTCGAAAGATTATTTTCTATCTCCGGGTCAAGGGTTGATTCTACCCCCGCAGGCTTGAAGTATTTGATATAAACAAATGTTTTCTTTTCCTGCAAGGCTTTTCCATCTACTTCAACAGCATCATCTGCTGTTACAACGGTCGTAAACCGGCCGCGTTTACCATTTACGGTTACCTTTCTGCCCATGATCAACGCATCGGCTTCTCCGTTGGAAATATTAAGGTTTTTAACCAGGAATGTCTTTAAACGGTTTGTGAATCGCACGGTTGTACAGATTATTTATAAATAAAAAATCCCGGAAACACTGGCTTCCGGGATTTATAGATTATTTCAATTTAGCGAACCAGTTCTAAATACCCTTTGTTCACTATATCAATAGTTTTTGTAATACAACGGGGTGTATAATGGGCAATCCAGTAATAGGTACCAGCTACCATCTCTTTGCCATTGTATTTGCCATCCCATCCCTGTTTGAAGTCGTGGGTGTTAAATACTTCCACACCCCAACGGTCATAAATCTCCAGGTGATAACGTTCTGTATAATAGTCAATATCGTCAAACGTTTTCACACTGGCTACATCCTTCGGATTGTATATCGGGAAAGGATAAAACAGGTCATTATCTCCATCTCCGTTCGGTGAAAAGACGTTGGCAAGCTTACCCGGTTCAAACGGAGGTGGTGGGACAGTACGCAAGCTAAGTGTATCGTGTCGGAGACATCCGTTTGCAAAATAAGTGATATTATACTGTGCGTATTGACCTGGATAAACAATATGGAGTGTATCCGGCTCCGGCTTATTTATCCAAAGCCTGGTACTGCCGTTATACCAGGTATAGGGCCCTAATCCGGATTGGAAATGAAGGGTAGTAGCCGTATCGCCGTCACAAAAAGCAGTGGTAATGTTTAAGGAATCCTTGGGCTTCGGAGGACTCACAATAAGCAAGGAGTCTCTGTTCACACAGGAATGGCCATTTTCTCTTGTTACAACCACATACCAGCCTGGATGAAGACTGTCAATTGTTTGGCCTGACTTCACATATCCGTTTGGTCCGGTCCAATGATAGTTATAACTGCTTGGGGGAACTCCTCCAAAAGCATTCAGGGTAATAGAGGCTACCGAATCCATCCAGCAATGTTCCGGAATATGGGAGGTACTGGTTGTCATTTTTACAATATAAAGCGAGTCGTCATAAACCTGCAAACAGGCATTTACATCACGCATGGTATCGCGGTATACACCAGCTATACCAAGTTGTGAAATGTAGTGCGTGGAGTCGGTGTGTATGCCTACAGCAGGGGCAAGTGATGGTGGCATATACCAGGCATTGATTGGGTTCACAGGAGGGCTGAAACGGAAGGTATCTCCTTTACAAATTGCATTGCTTTGCAGGATATTGGGTAGAGGAGGTAATGAAGTGATGGTTACCGTTGTATCAAATGCGCTGGTAGTACAATGTATACTGCTTACATGCACCGTATAAGTCCCTGGTAATAATCCGGTAATTGTTGCAGTGGTATCACCTGCAGGAGGATTCCAGCTATACCTATAGCCATATACACCGCCTTGAGGAATAACAGTGGCTGTTCCGGTATGTCCCCAATAACAGGTTTTGCCCGAAGTAACGGAGTTAGCTGAGATATTGGTATAGCGGAGGGTATCTTTTAATACGGTCAGACAACCGGCGTGGGAAATCATGTTAAGGGTATATACATTACCCGGATGTCCGTGCAGGATAAGTAGAGAATCTTTTGTTCCTAATGGAGCCGGGATGGCATGTCCCAGTGTATCAAACCACTGATAATTATTATATCCGCTGGGTGCTACAAGCAAAGCAACACTGTCTCCGGGACACATACCATTTATAGGTCTTAATGCATCACAAGTGGCATCAACATATGCATAGCCATAGTGTCCGCCTCTTGAACAATCGGCCGATTTGAAATCGATGGTTATGGTACGTCCGAAATAAGGAGTTAAGTCGATACTGACTGCCGTCCATTTTTTATAATAACCGGAAGCATTGGCGCTGCCTCCATTATAGGGCAGGAAACTATGATCAGTAGCTGCTGAGTCAGCTGTAATATGATACGAGTTACAAGGTGTAGAACTCAATACCCCTCCTGCCGAATCCAGTAAGGTGATTTGAAAATAAGGCATTTCAGACCTCAAGTGTCCTGAAGGAGGAAGGTTTAGTACAACAGCATACTGATAGTTAAACTCAGAGGTGTTGGCAGTTACAGTCATGGTATAATCAAGACGCTGAATTTTTTGTCCGTTACCGCTTGGAACGGTCCCTATTACAACATAGTTACCCAAACGCGCGGATACATGACCGCCTCCGGGAGCTACAAAAGGAATATCAGCAAGACCCGTAATGGTATTGATGGCAATGGAATCATAACCTACCAGGGGGCCCAGTGCCGGATTATTATTTCCCGGAGGAATATCCATAAGAGTATGGCATGCATTGACATTACTACAGTTGGCATTAATCCCAGCTGATAGGAATCCAGATGTCCATGTTACTCCTAATGTGTCATTAATACCATAATATCCACTCCAGTTGGCAAAGGTGGTATCTTCCATACCTACGTTATTGCAATTCAGGTTGGGGGCGCGCCAGGCAAATTTTAATGCTTTCGGATCAGCACTCGGTACTTGCTTAAATCCGAAAGCTCCATGCTGAGCTTTATAGTAGGTACTGTTTTTGAAATCTTCAGGATTGTATGGGATATGTGGATCCTTACCAGGTTTAGAATCCTGTTGTATCGTTTTGTCATTTTTCTTGTTTCCCAATTGCTGAGCTATTCCCCTTTGAAAGGAAAATACCAGCATGAAGCACAGAAAAACTGTCTTTATGGTTGTCTTCATTTGTAAAATTTTCTGTTATTTTTTTGATCAATCAAATCTTAAACAACACAGGGTCAGGGGCAATAAATTCAAAACAAAAAAAAATCCCGGCCAAATATATAGATAAAATACTGAATTTCCATATACCATACGCATTATCAGGGAAATTGGAAATTTCTAATAAATTTCACAAAGCATTTATTCCGGGTTCTTAATTGTTAATGAACGGAATATCACACAAAAAAAGAACAAGAGAATGGCATTTTGCAGGATAATGTCCGGTAGATTCTTGATTTTCAATATTAAATTACAGATTAAAAGACTATCTAATCTATCCTCGCCGGGTTTCAAATTTAGAATTTATACAAACTCCTGATCTGATAAATCAGGACATGCTATAGGTCTGTTTACTGCATAAAAAAGGCCTGTACCGATAGATACAGGCCTTTTGTTAATGAAAGAGACAAATTAACGATGCAAAGATAAGTAGCCGGATGGCGTATATGTCTTTCCATCGGTACCTGTGGCAGAGATCACATAATAATAAGTTCCGTCGCTGGCATTAGCTCCCTGAAAGGTTTTACCGTCCCATCCAAGCCATGGATGAGTAAAGTGAGCCATCAGTACTCCCCAACGGTCGTAGATCTTGATATCGTATACATCAATAGATGTATAGGTTACTTTGAATTCATCATTGTCACCATCTCCGTTTGGCGTAAATACATTGGGCACAGTAAGTGAAGACAATGGTTCTTTTACGATAATCACATCCGAAAAAGTACTGTCACAACCATTGACATCCGTCACTGTTTCCGTAACGGTATAGGTTCCCGGACTCGTGAAAGTGGTGGAAGGATTTTGATTGCTGGAAGTGCTTCCATCGCCGAAGTTCCAAAACCAGGTAATGGCAGAAGGAGAGCTGGCATTTGTAAACACAACCGGAAGTGGAGGGTATCCGGTCATCGGTGTGGCTGTAAAGTTGGCAGATATAGCATTGGAGCCATGTCCGATAGTAACCGGAACAGTAATTCTGCAACCCTGGTTATCGGTAATACTGCAGCTATATGTTCCGGCTCCTAAACCGGAAACATTGCTTGCTGTACTTCCTCCTGCAGACCAGGAATAGGTATACGGCCCTGTACCGCCATTGGCTATAACACTGGCGGTTCCATTCAGGCTAAGACAAATGGCCGAAGTAGAGCTGGTAGTACCTGTTATGGCTGTTGGCTGTGTAATGGTTACGGTTTGTGTTTTTACACAACCATTGGCGTCAGTAACAGAACAAGTATAAGTACCCGCAGTTAATCCGCTGGCAATAGCTGCTGTTCCTCCGCTTGGGCTCCAGGAATATGAATATGCTCCGGTACCTCCGCTCACATGAACGGTATCTGAAACAGTGTTGCCGCCGAAACATTTTTCAGAGGCAGGATTGATAGTTGACACGATAGCTGTTGGCTGTGTAATGGTAACAACAGCAGATCCGGTACAACCCTTTGTATCGGTAACCAAACAAGTATAGGTGTTAGCACCCAAACCGGTTGCAACATTATTTGTTCCGCCCGAAGGAGACCAGGAATAAGTGTATCCTCCGTTACCTCCGGCAGGTGTTACTGTTGCACTTCCATTGGTAAGTCCGTTACACGTAACCCGTTGAAAAGTATCCGGAACGGTAAGTACTGCAGGTTGGGTTATGGTAATGGTAGAGGAGAATGTACAGCCATGAGCATCTGTTACCAAACAGGTATAATTGCCTGCAGTAAATCCGCTTGCCGAAGCAGCAGAACCTCCGCTTGGTGACCACAGATAACTATATCCGGGAGTACCACCGGTAGGGGCTATCACAGCAGAACCATTGGCACCACCATGACAAGCAACAGCTGTAGGGGTATTAACTCCTGTTACAGCAGTAGGTTGAGCAACCGTAAGGGCTACAATATTTACACAGCCTTTATTATCAGCAACGGTGCAGGTGTATGTTCCTGCTGTAAGTCCAGAAATAGACGGAGTGGTGCCAACAGCCGGTGACCATGTATAGGTATAACCAGGAGTACCACCGGAAGGAGTGACAGATACAGATCCGTTATTTCCTCCAAAACAGGAGGTAGCATACGTGGTATCCCAAACGGCAAGTACAGTAGGCTGGGTGATAGTTACCGTAGCGCTGCCCGTACATCCTTTTGTATCGGTGATGGAACAGGTATAGGTTCCGGAAATAAGTCCGTTAGCTGTGGCCGAGCTGCCACCGGAAGGTGACCAGGTATAACCATAGCCGGGATTACCACCGGTAGTAGTAAGTGCAATCTGTCCATTGCTGCCTCCGAAACAGGAAACATTGGTAGTGGTATTGGTAGCGGCAATTTGTGCCGGTTGTTTGATGGTATCAGCCAGCGTGGTCTGGCAACCGGAGGCATCTACTACGGTAATCAGATAACTGCCAGCAGGCATGCCATTCGCCACCGTATCGGTGAGGCCTGAACCACCTGCAGGTGACCAGGAATAAGTAAGTGTTCCGGTTCCTCCGCTGCCTACTACTCCTACCGATCCGTTGGTTCCTCCGAAGCAGGTAACATTCGTATTGTGAGCCAGTGTTTCATTCGGACCACCTGTATTGGATACAGGAATCTGAACAACTTTGGTACAATTATTAGCATCAGAAACAGTTACCGTATAAACTCCCGCTGTAACGATTGTCACCGAGTTGGTAGCCCCTGCAATCGGAGACCAGGAATAAGTAAGTGTGCCTGTTCCTCCTGATGCGGTTATCGTAGCACTTCCGGTATGACCACCGCATGGTGTGGGGACACTCGCTGTAGAATAAACAATAGGAGGAGCCTGGTTAACGGTAGAGGTAACCGCTGTACTGCATCCGTGGGCATCTGTAATGGTACAGGTATACGTTCCGGAAGAAAGACCAGTTGCTTTGGATCCTGTACCGCCGCTTGGTGACCACGCGTATGAATAGAGTGATGTACCTCCTGATACAAGAACAGAGTCGGCTCCGGTCGCACCGCCGTTACAGGAAACATTTAACACCCCCGGAGTTCCCACCAGAACAGCCGGTTGTTTAACGGTGTCAATTGAAGTGGCTGTACATCCGTGCGAATCTGTTATAGCACAGGTATAGATACCCGCCGTTAAATTGGATATTACCGGCGTGGTGATTCCGGAAGGTGTCCATGAATAAGTATAGGAAGCTGTTCCTCCGCTGGCAGTCACACCGGTTGATCCGTTAGATCCTCCATTACAGGCTACATTGGTAGTATTACCGGCCGCTACCAGTGGTGTCGGCTGTACGATATTGACAGTGGCCTGGGAAGCACACCCCGTATTATCCGTAATATTTACTGTATAGGTACCTGCTCCAAGACCCGTCACATTGGGTGTTCCTTGTCCGCTGCCCGGTGCAGGCGACCAGGAATAAGTATACGGAGAACTTCCTCCTGAAGGTGTTACACTGGCTGTTCCGTTATGTAATCCGTTACAGGTGGCGCTCGTAGGTGTTATGTTGGAAAGTACAGTGTGGAAAGTAATGGTGGTATCAATTTTATAGCTGCATCCGTTGGGATAAGTAATGTTTACTTCATAGGTCCCATTGGCATTTACAACAACGGTCTGATTGGTTGTCGAACCTACAATACCGGCATTACCGGTAGGAAGTGTATGCCATGCGTAAGTTCCTACACCTCCGGAACCCGGAGCGGTAAGAGTATCGTTTTGTCCAAGACAAATATGCGGGTGAGTAGGAGTAATGGATACCGGTCCGCAGGAAGCATCAATATAAGCATAGCAAAAGTGTCCTCCCAAAACGCAACCGGCTGCTGTAAAGCGAACAGTTACATTATGGCCAAGGTAAGAAGCCAGGTTTAAGGCGTTGGATGTCCATGGTAAATAATAAACAGTGCCGCCAAACTGATCCGTAGCCGCAGAATTGATAAATCCAGGAGGTGTTAAACCACTGGGATCGGCAATAACATAATATTGTTGACAGGGGTTGGTAATATTACCTGATGAGTCAAGCACTTCAACGCGGAAATAAGGCTGTTGCCCGGCCGAGTGGTTGATCTGATCCATAACAACAGAATAAGAATAAGTAAAGAGAGCATTACTTGGAGTAACCAGAAAAGTTTGCTGCAATATTTCCCCTCCACTTGCAAAGGTAGATGGGTCGCCGGTGTTACATGGAAAAGTGCCGTCATAGTTCAGGAACTCGCCTCCTAAACGAACCGCATAGCTTCCGCCAGCAGGATCAAGCATAGGCTGACCGCTGTATGGATCGGTTCCAGCCGCCGATGTAACCAAGGTATGATAAGAACAGGATGTCTCCGGAGAATTGATTCCCAAGGTACTGATACCGGGGCTCAAAATGGTCAGTGCAGCCGTAGAATTGTTATTAGACCCCACAGCACCTGTCCAGCCAGAGAATGTACCGCTTTCAAAATCGATGTTGTTACAGGGGCCATTCAGAATAACAGGAATTGGAATAGATTTTTTATGAATCAAATGTGGCATATTATAGCGGGCAGCCACATAAGCATTTTCTTTGAGACGGATAAAATTCGTGATCTCTTTTCCATGGCAATGGTCACGTATTGCTTCCTGATGAGCAGATTGGATGTCGAAACCAGCCAGTGTATCACCTTTGAAAAAGGTAAAATTTTCTGTGTTCTGTCCGTAACTTAGTGTATAGCATAATGCAGCACTAAGGATCGAAAGGATTTTCTTATTCATTGAATATTGGATTGGCTTGCGAATGTAAGCTATTCTCCCCAAAATAAAAGCTGTATTCTGAGAAATCGACCCTAATTTTTTGCCCATTCTAAGCAACAGGTTCCTGTTTTCATTTTAAGGCCTCATAAACAGCGGGGTACGGGCATTATCCGTTTCGTTTTAAAAAAACTGTATTTTATCCACTAGTCTCATAATCAGGTGCTTTATTTATCTTGTAAATGACAAATCACGCTTGGAATCTTTTCTTAATTTTGGTTCAATGTCCAGACATAACGAACAAAGTCTTAAGGATGCCATCCAGCAGATGCTGGAGGCTTATAAGCTGCGGGGCAGGATGGATGAACTGAAGCTCATTTCCTCCTGGGAAAAAGTGATGGGGCCGGCTGTTCATAAACGAACCCTTGATTTATCCATCCGACAACAGATTCTATACGTCAGGCTCGAGTCATCCGCATTGCGGGAAGAATTGTCATACGGAAGGGAAATGCTGATCCAAAGGCTCAATGAAGAAGCCGGAACAGAGGTCATTAAACAAGTTGTGTTCATCTGAGCCCAGCCTATGAATTTATTGTCAGGCACATTCACCTCCCTGTCTCTGCTTCTTGCAGTATTTATTTCTGCACAACCGGCTCAAACAGAAGCCGAACGGAAATTATACCAGCAAAATAAGATTAAAGTCATAGAAATCA
>Ga0210406_10001918_pt1 | contig 24378 bp, 26 predicted proteins | sample IncBWC30MmetaG_FD_155454 | JGI IMG/M metagenome (GOLD analysis project Ga0210406, IMG submission 155454) | Forest soil microbial communities from Barre Woods Harvard Forest LTER site, Petersham, Massachusetts, United States - Inc-BW-C-30-M | ecosystem: Environmental > Terrestrial > Soil >...
GTATTCGCGCCAGCGGCCGCAAACAATGCATCAATATCTCCTTGCCCAAGCTGCTTTCCCATACCTTCCCTTCTGTCGTTAGAGAACTCTTGTCAACTTCAAAAACGCATAGCCTACCGCTTCAAGGTGCGCGACTTGACCCCCTTGGTCGATGTATCGCCGTGAAGAGTGGCGAGCGCGGTTCGTAGCCGCAAAACCGCCGAGGAATGAATCTGCGAAACTCTCGACTCCACTACGCCCAGCGTCAGTCCGATCTCTTTCATGGTCAGCTCTTCGTAGTAATAAAGCGTGAGCACCATTCGTTCCTTTTCCGGCAGTCCGTCGATGGCGTCGGCGAGACGCTGTTTCATCTCGCCCTTCAAGCAACGAAACAGCGGATCGTCCTCGGGCGAACCTGGAATATATGCCAGCTCTTCATCGCCCGAGTCCTCGGACCGCTCCATGTGCAGGCTGCCAATCTCAAGCCCCTTCAAGTCGCCCAGCAGCAGTTGATACTCCGTGAGTGTCAACTCCATCTCCTTGGCAATCTCCTGCTCCGTTGGTGCTCGACCCACCCGATGGGTTACTGCGCGTATCGCCTCCTCGACCGCCCTGCCCTTCCGCCGCAGTTCTCGTGGACTCCAATCCAACGTCCGCAGCGAATCCAGAATCGCTCCACGAATTCTGAACTGCGCGTAACTTTTGAATTGCACCTTTTTTGTGTGGTCGAACTTAGAAAAGGCATCGATCAAACCGACGACGCCCGCCGAAACCAGATCATCCAGTTCCACATGCTGTGGCAACCGTTCATGAATTCTCCGCGCCAGATAACGCACCGTCGGCAGGTGCTCCATCAGCACCAGATCACGCTCCGTCGCAATGCCATCTTCAATCACCGCTGTCGCTCCAGGATCGCCGCCGGAAAACGGAGCGAACACCGCCGCCCTGGCTAACCCTGAGTCGTGCAATCCCTGCAAAACCTGTACCGGAACCGAACTGCCTCTGCTCATGACTTTCTCCCTATCTTCATCTGCTTTACTTTCCCGTGTCTTACCAATGCCGCTCTAGCCGACTGTTCCCATACTCCGTACCCGAATCTCCGGAGGAATCTCTCCCGGCGCCAGGACCGTCACCTTTGGCAGAAACGGCTCCAGCCAACGCCGTACGTGATATCGGGCCGGACTCGGACATAGAAGCACGGGCAATGCCGATGCGGAGGCGCCTCCGGTTAGGCGTTTCACAGATTCCACCAGTCGCTTCAAAAAGTCCGCCGGCATCCCCGCTTGCCGGGTCCCATCCCCCAGCAACAGCCCAGCGCCCTGCGGATCGAAGGTGTGCAGCAACTCGTTCTCGAGCGTCTGCTCCAGCACAAGCACACGCAGTCCACCGTCGCCGTCCAGCAGCGGATGGACAAGCCCTCGGCCCAGCGACTGCCGCACACTCTCCACCAGATGCACTACGTTCTTCGACTGCTGCGCCGCCTCCACCAGGATCTCGAGAATCGCTCCCAGGTCGCGAATGGAAACCTGCTCCCGCAGCAACTGCTGCAACACACGCTGCACCTCGCCAAGTGTCATCAGCTTCGGCACCAACTCTTCGACCAGCTTCGGGTGCGATTCATTCAAGCTGTCCAGCAGGCGCTTCACCTCCTGCCGTCCCAACAGCTCATGGGCATGTCGGCGAATCAGCTCGCCAAGATGCGTTCCAATCACCGTCGTCTGGTCCACCACTGAGTAGCCCGCCGCCAGCGCCTGCTCCTCGAGCCCCGGTTGGATCCACCGCGCCTGCACGCCGAACGCCGGCTCCTTAGTCTCCACGCCAGGCAGCAGCCGGGCCTTCGGGTCGGCGTTCACCGCCAGCAGGCAGTTCTGCTCCGTCTGCCAGCGCGCAATCTCAACTCCGCGCAGGCTCACCACATACTCCCGAGGCTTGAGCCGCAGATTGTCCGTGATATGAACCGGCGGAACGATAAAACCAAGCTCGGTCGCCAGGTGTCGCCGCAGTGCGCGAACCCGATTGAGCATCTGTCCGCCCTGCTTCTCGTCCACCATCGGAATCAACTGGAACCCAATCTCCAGCGTCAGTTCATCCATCTTCAGCAGCGAAGCAAGATTCTCGCCCTTCGCCGCATCAGCTGCCTTGGCCTTATCACCCGTCGCGGCAGCACCAGCAGACTCCTCCGCCAATGCCAGCGAAGCATTCTTTGCCGGAGGCAATCTGCGCGCAATCATCCCCACGCCAACCGCCATCAGAACAAACGACAGCTTCGGCAGTCCCGGAATCAAAGCCAGTCCCAGCAGCACACCGCACGCGATCCAAAGCGTATTGCGCCCCCGCAGCAACTGGGTTCCAAGTTCGTCATCCAACGACCCTGCAGACGAAGCCCGCGTCAACACCATGCCGCCGGCGATCGAAACCAGAAGACTTGGAATCATCGTCACCAGCCCATCGCCTACCGTCAAAATCGTGTAGGTCTTCACTGCCGTGGCCAGATCCGTTCCATGCTGCAAAACGCCGATCAACAATCCCGCAACAATATTGATCGCCGTGATCAAAATCGTAGCCAGCGAATCCCTCTGGTTGAACTTCGCCGCGCCGTCCATTGCGCCATAGAACTCCGCTTCGCGCGCAATCGCCTGCCGCCGCTTCCGCGCACCCTGCTCATCAATCAGGCCTGCGTTCATGTCCGCATCGATGGCCATCTGCTTGCCCGGCAGCGCATCGAGCGTAAACCTCGCCGTCACCTCAGCTGTCCTAACCGCACCATGGCTCACCACCAGAAACTGAATGGCTATCAGCGCCAGAAACAGCACCAACCCCACAACGTAGTTCCCACCCACCACAAACTGCCCGAAGGCCTCGATCACAGAGCCCGCTGCGTGCGTTCCCTCCTGCCCATGCAGCAGAATCCTCCGGCTCGAAGCCAGGTTCAGCGACAGCCGGAAGAGCGTCAGTAAAAGCAGCAGTGTCGGAAACACGGAAAAGTCCACCGCCCGCCGGACCTGCACCGCGGTCAGGAACACAATCACCGAAGCGGTAATCGAAGCAGCCAGCAAAATATCCAGCACCACACTCGGCACCGGAATAATCATCACGAACACCATGCTGATTGCCGCCACGGGCAGCAGCAAAGTTTGCAGCTTCGCCATCTGAAAACCATCACTTTTTTTCATCACCATCTCACTCACATCCCACCCCCAAATCCACGCACCGCAACCATCTCCGTTCCTTCCCCATTGCGTCTCCAATCAGTTCGCCCAGCGCCCTGCTGGACCTTCTGTTCTCTCTCTTTCGCCTGCCGGTCTCGACGCACGCGCTCCTCAACCTTCTGCCGGTACAGATAGGCCAGAATTCCAGCCACCGCCGCATACAGCTCGAACGGAATCGATTGGCCCGGCTCGACCATCTTGTATAAACTCCGCGCCAGCGGAGGATTTTCGATGATCGGAATCCCCGCCCACCGTGCCTCTTCGCGAATCTCCGCAGCCAGCAAATCTCGTCCCTTGGCCAGCACCGTAGGTGCGGACATCGTTTCGAAGCTGAACTCGAGCGCCACCGCATAATGCGTCGGGTTGGTAATCACGACGCTTGCCCGCGACATGTCCGCCTTCACCTTGCGCTTGCGCATCGCGCGCTGTATCTGCCGCACCTTCGCCTTGATCTGCGGATTCCCCATCGCATCCCGCATCTCTTCGCGCATCTCCTGCTTGCTCATCTTCAGCCGCTGGTTCCAGCTCCTCCACTCGATCGCATAGTCCAGGCCGGACCACGCCAGCGTCACCCAGGCCGCATCGAGCGCCAGCCCGTAAGCTGTTGAAAATGTCGCCGGCAACCGGACCAGACTCATCACCGGCATCGGTATCATCAACGCCTTCAGCGCCCCCCATCCCAACACCACCATCACAGCCGCCGGCACCAACGATTTAGCCACTCGCGTAGCCGAGCGCAGGCTGAACAAATTTCCCAGATTTGCCACCGGGTTCAACTTGGCGAATTTCAACTTCATCGCCTCTGGATTGATCTGCACGCCACCACTCTGTGCCACTCCAGAGACCAGTGCCCCGGCAAAACTTGCAGCCAAGATCAATCCCACAGGCAACAAAGCCGGCAAGAGCAACTGCCGCACCGCCACGATCAAGAGCTCTTCCCCACCCGGACTGTCTACCCCGTTGAGACCTACTCGCGCTGAGCGGAGACTGCCGGCATACACCTTGCCCCAGCTCGAGACAAATCCGTTCGACAACGCTCCCAGTACCATCACTCCGCCCAACATCGCCATTGCTGACAGAAGTTCACGGCTATGAACGCCGTCGCCTCGTTCGCGCGCCTTTTTCTTGCGCAGTGGAGTAGCCTGTTCTGTTCCCTTATCGGCCATAGCAACAGGCCTCCGCGGGAATCCGGCCAGTAAGAAGAAATTCCTCCACCCATGCCATATGTAGTGAGCCGTTCGCGCGCGAGACCCACCCGATCCGCAGCTCTCTCATCTTCACTTCGCCGAAAACGTTCATGCCCGCACCAGCATCTTTTCTGCGGCATCGAGCAACGCGGTAAAGTGGTGTTCAATCCATCCTGGCCAGACCGCCAGGCTTCCAATCAGAACCACATACGATACCATCGTCTTCAGCGGGATGCTCACCACCATCGCAGGCAGTTGCGGCGACAACCTTGCCATCAGCGAGATCGTTACCTCCACCACCAGCGCGGCAGCCATTACAGGAGCCGCCAGTTGCAATCCCGCCAGAAAGATTCCACTCGCCATCATGGCCAGCGCCATCCCGGTCTTCGCCTGCATCACCGCCTGGCCCACCGGAACCGCTGAAAAGCTTCGGACCACAGACGCCAGCACGCTCCTATCCAAGCCCGAGCCGATAATCACCAGCACGCCCAGCCAGCTCAGCATCTGCCCTAGTACTGCCGTCTCGATCATGGAGTTAGGATCCAGCAGATTCACCAGCGAAAAGCTGAACTGCAGCCCGAGCAGCGTTCCTGCGAACATCAACGCCTCGTTCAACAGCATTAGAGACAGCCCAAATACGAGCCCCACGCCAAGTTCTCCCAGTACCGCCCGCGTATCGAGCACGGCCCGCGCCCCAGGAACTGTAGCTATTGCTGGAGCCAGCAGAATCGTCATCGCGAAGACAAAACCAACCTTGATTCGCGGCGCAATCGCCGGCGAAGAGAAGACCGGACAAAACACCATCAGTCCGCTCAACCGCACCATGACCAGCACCGCCGCAGTCAGATACTGGGGCCAATCTTCGATCAATCCGCTCAACTCGTGATTCATGCCGCCCTATCCTAGGTACTTATGGAAGCCGGTAAACAAATGCACCGTGAAACTCACCAGCCGGTGAACCATCCAGGGCAGCGCCGCCACGGTGACGACAAACACCACCACCAGCCTCGGTACCGCGGTTAACGTCTGTTCCTGCACACTGGTCAGCGTTTGCAGCAGACTAACCACAAGGCTCACCAGAGCCGCCGTCACCAGCAACGGCGCGCTCAACATCATCGCCTCGATTAGCACCCTTCGCATGATCTCTACCGTCTGATCCGGTCCCATCTCCTGCCTCCGCTCAACAAAATCCGATGTGTCAGAAACTCTTGATCAACTGGTCCGCCAGCAGATTCCAGCCGTCGACCATCACAAACAGAAGAATCTTCAAAGGCGTTGAGATCACCACCGGAGGAAGCTGCATCATGCCGATCGAGGTCGTGACACTTGCCACAACCAGGTCCACCAGCAGGAACGGCAGAAACAACACAGCACCAATCTGGAACCCAGCCTTCAACTCGCTCAAAATGTAAGCTGGCACCACCACCTGAATCGGCAGGTCCTCCTTCCGGTTCGGGCGCACGGCCATCCCTGCCGATGCAAACACCGCGAGGTCTTTCTCCCGCGCATAACGCAGCATGTACCGCTTCACAGGCGCCACACCGAGATCCATGGCCTGCGCTCCGGTAATCGTCCCCGCACTATAGGGAGTCACTGCGGTCTGCTCCACTTCCAGCAGCACCGGCTGCATCAGAAACCATGTCATCATCAACGCCAGACCCATCAGCACCTGGTTCGATGGAGCGGTCTGAGTCCCCAGCGCCTGACGAAGAAAATGAAACACCACCAGCAAACGCACCAGCGGGGTCATCGACAACAGGAGCGCCGGCAGCAACGTCAACAGCGTCAACCCGACAACAATCGACCACGGCACGCTCTTGCTTCCCGCAAGCTCCGACGCGATCGAATCGTTGATCTTCGCTCCGCTCGTACTCGCCGAAGCGCTTGCAGTCGCCCCTGAAACGTGCCCCTTCACACCATTTTTTTTGGGATTTGAAACCACCGGAGCATATTCAGACACAGAGCGTAGCCCCGGCCGCTTCAACCCAACTGAACCCGGCGTCTTAACCGCTATCTGCGCGCTTTTTACTTGGGCGCCGGCCAACGGCAGAGGCATCATCAGCCCGGCCAGAGCCCATATCAACCATCGCAATCTGGGCGCTATTGACATGTCCCACCCAGACTCTTCGTTGCCACATCCAGCGAGACCTCGGCCTTCAAACGAACAATCGTCTCCACGCTCTCCATGCCACCGCCAACCAAAAAACTCTCCCCGGCACAAGTCACCAGCATCAGCTGTCGCTTCCCTCCAAGCGGCAGAGTCTCTACTAGCCGCAACTGTTTTCGTTGCATCTCAGTTCGGCTGCGCGAGCCTCGCAGCAAACCCAGCACCCAGCCCGCAAGTCCCTGCACCTCATGAGCAGCCGTCGTCGCTACATTGCTCAACTGCCTTTGCTCCGCACGCTGTAAAACCCGCATTCCATCGCCTCGATTCCTAAATCCTGTCTAACCCGTCCGGAGTGATGACAGCTGCTGCGGCTGCCCCTCGCAATCATTCGGTCGAATTTCTACCCCAGCCGCGTTATCCGCAGAGCCACCCGCCGTTGCAGCACTTCGAACTCACTCCAACCCAAGTGCGCTTGTCCGACCCTCACAGGAACGTCGTCGGTAACCGGTGAGAGACTTTCAACCACCTGCCCCTCCTTCAGCGCCAATAGATCCTTCACCCTGAAGCGGAGCGCTACACCCGCACGTAGCGTCACACGCATCTGCGCCAGCGTCTCCCAGTACGGGTGCTCCTCAATCCGCATCATCCACGGCATCTTCTGAGCCACCCGGGTCAAATCCAAACTCGTAGCTGTTACAGCCTCTGCATCGCGCGTTGCCAGTTCTGTTCCCGTCATTGTCCTCTCCGCCTCGTAGTTCCTCTTCAACGCCTCAGTGCCGCGTGCTAGCGCTGCACCAGAAAGTCGGTGAAGAAAACATCCTTCACCTTCAAATCAGCGTTATGCTCGGCCAGAGCTGCCTTCAACTCAGTTTTCAAATGTTCTTTTCCATCCGCGGCCAATAGACCATCCGCAGTCTGTCGCCCCAGCACCGTTAGCACCGTATCCCGCACTGCTGCCATAGCATCCTCCGGGCGCTTGTCGTCCTTACCTTTTTCGTCGCTGACCTTTGCGCTCTTTTTATCCGCCACATCCGACACACGCAAAGTCAAAGCCACCCGCAGATAGGAGCCGCCACCTCCATCCGCCAGGTTCACCAGAAGCGGTTCCAGCACCATGGCATGTGTCGTAGCCAGAACAAGCGGCTCTGTCTTTTGCGCTGCCCCTCCTTGCATCGGCAACCGGCCTGCACGTGCAAGGTAGTAAACGAAGGCTCCGACAGCCAGGGTCGAAATCACTACGCCGGTCACCACGGCAATCAGCAGCGGGACAATGGGAAACTTCGCCGCAACGGGAGCCGCAGGTGTAGCCGACGCGGGAGCAGAAGGAGACGAAGTAGAAGCACCAGCCAGAACTGTAGGAGAGGTAGCCATGATGACAAGACAAAGTGCAAGTCGTTGGCCAAGAAGAACGGTCCGAACATTAGCGAATCTTCAGGTGGAGGACTAGGAGGGCCGACCTCCCTGCCCCCTTGGCTCTCGGCAAAAAGCAGCCGGGGCGGCCAGCCGGTGAGACCCATTCCCTGGTCTCGAACCCGCTAAGCCGCCTCGGCCCCTTCGAACTGCGCTACCGAACCATCGACAGCACATCCTGCGAGATCGTATCGAACGTCGTCACCGTCTTCGAGTTCGCCTCGAACGCCCGCTGCGCCACAATCAGATTAGAAAACTCTGTTGAAATGTTGACGTTCGACTGCTCGAGCGCCCCATCATCCAGTGTGCCCCGACCACCGGCGCCGGCCACACCTACAGTCGCAAGCCCGGAGGCGGCGGTCGTATTGAAGTTATTACCCCCTGAGGCCGTCAATCCCGCAGTATTGGCAACCGTTGCCACTGCAAGCTGCCCGATCGTCGAAGTCCGGCCATTGCTGAACTGCGCCGTGATCACACCAGAGGAGTCAACAACAAAGCTCTGGTAAACCCCGCTGGTAAACCCATCCTGGCTGTTCGCCGTATTGCTCGAAGCAGCGGCAAGCTGGGAGATCGTCGGCTTTCCGCTGCTGTTATTCAAGTTCCAGTTGAAGCTAAGATCGCTCGCTCCATCCGTCAACCCGGAAAACGTAATATTGTTCACACTCCCTGTTGGCGACACCAGGTTACCCGACGTATCGAACGTCAGCGTACCAGTGTTGTTCGTAGCCGTTCCAGGCGCATAATCGCCCGCCGGCAAGTCCACGGAATAGCTCCACGCATTGGTTCCTGTCTTGGTGTAGCTCACCGTCGCCTGGTGGCTCTGGCCCAACGAGTCGAAGATCTTCACCGGCGTCGAATACTGAGTGCCCACGGTAGCATTAGAGTTCAAGTTCGTAGTGATGGAGAAATTCTGAGTAGCCTGAGCGCCCTCATTCAGCCCAACCGGTATCGTGATCGGCGACAGGCTGGAGTTCTGATTCACCACGCCATTCACCGCGGCGTAACCCATCACCTGTTGACCATCCTGCGTGATCAAATTGCCGTTCGAACTCAGCTGAAAGTTACCCGCGCGCGTCAGCGATTGCACTCCGCCCTGCTGCACGACAAAGAAGCCATTACCAGCCAATGCCATATCTGCCGAATTTGAAGTCGAATCCGGCAAAATCGTCCCCTCGGTAAAGTTAGTGCTTGTTCCCGAAACCCTGGTTCCTGCTCCTAGTTGAATCGCGTCGCCTGAGCCGGACTGCCCGATCTGCTGATAAAACAGATCTTCAAACGCGGTTGTCTGGCCCTTGAATGCCGTCGTGTTGAGGTTTGCCAGATTGTTACCGATCGTGTTCAGCGCCACTGAATTGGCCTGCAATCCAGACAAGGCTATCGAAAAATTTCCCATCGTCTCTCTCCATGTTTTCTTGGTTGCAATTCTGTTGGTTGCTGCACGTTTTTACCGCGCAATGATCAGCTCAGTCTGTCCTCGGAGCTGCGGACCGCAGTTGAAGTCCGATTAGCCTGTCGTCGAACTACCCGATCCCGAACTACCGGTCGACGGCGAGCTGGTTCCCGAGATCGCCGTATCGAGCGTTCCGATCCCTTGATTAATCGAGATCAATTGCTGCAGGCTGTTCACCTGTGCCAGTTGGGTGATGTATTGATTCGGGTCCGTCGGCTGCGTCGGATCCTGGTTCTTCAGTTCACTGACCAGCAGGGTAAGAAAATCGTTCGATGTGATATTCGACGAACTTGCGGCATTGCTCGTGTTAGTGGCTGCGGCGGTTGGTGTCGTTGTGTCCTTTGGCGTTGCCTGGACCGCTCGTCGCGAAGACAGTGCAGAGGCCACCCTGCTCGCTGCTGATGTTCCTGATGTTGCGATTGAATTAAGCTGTGACAAATCCATCGTTCGTTCTCCTAAGTTCAAATTCCGTTCCATACGTCCGGTTCACGCTCGCACGCTCAACCAGTTCCCGCCGTTTGCATACGCTGCAAGCGGTAACGATCCATCCTCGTCATCTCCAAGCAAGCTGTGATACGTCATCGTCTCGTTAGAGCCATTCAACGTCGCTTTTCTGAGGTTTTGATCTTGTCCTCCTCCCTCATCGCTCCTTTGTGGTGTCTGTCCACCACCACCGCCCATGCCTGAAGAACTTCGCGCATCAGTCCCAACCGAGGGGGCATGAACGATCACTGCATTCACCGCAACCTTCTCTTCCTGCAGATAGGCATTCAATGCCGGCAGCTCACGATGCAGCATCTCCTGTCCAGCAGGCGACGTTGTCGAGACCGAAGCATTCACAACACCACCGTCGGTCATCTCTGCACGAACTCTCAACCAACCCTGGGTTCCGTTTTGAATACCAACCTCAAGAGACGTCGGTGTAGCCGACAGCATCCGAGGCGCTCCATCCATGGATTGCGCAACGACGCCAGTCCCATCTTCCCTCGATCCCAGCAACGAGCCAGCCGTGCGCCCCCCCGCCTCTCCAACCGGTAGCTTTGTCACAGCCAACTCTGCCGGAGCGTTGCCGGACCCAACAGCGCTCGGCACAACGCCTATGGAATGAAGCGGCACAGTGCCTGCCCCCCGCACAGTTTGCGCTTTGTTCTCGCCATCACTGCCGCCCGGCGTGGCGCCTAAGGGCTCTTTTTCCGGGCTCATGTCTGCCTTTGGGAACACAACCGCACGGCTCCCTGCAGGCAATATTGTGGCAGCATCTGTAACCCTGATCTTCGTTCCAGATACGACCTCTGTGCGAACCTGGCCATCAGCCGTTGTCGGAGAAACTCCAGTCGCAGGCTTAGTCACGGCGGAGTCTGCTCCGCTAAGCGCGTCCGTTGCCTTGCTGACCCCACCCTGCAGCGCAGCCTTCGGCGCAACCAGCTGTCCCACGACAGGAATGCCGCTTTCTGTCGAAATCCCCGTAACAGATTTTGGCTCAATCCCGGTTGCACTCACGATCTCTCCACCAGCCTTCTGCACACTCTTCGTGGTGGCCGCGCTCTCCTGTGTTTTTGCATTCTTCTTTGAAGAGGCAGCCTCGATCACCTTAGCTGCGGGTTCTGTTTTCTTTTGCACCGCAGGCTTGTCGCCACGTGACACCGAAGGCTGACCTCTATCCGCGGTACTAACCTGCGGGCCAAGACTTTCAGCCTTCGCCTCCGAACCGGGCGTAGCATAGGCAACGGGAGAAGGAAGCGAAGCATCCTTGGCGGTCTCGTCCAACTGGGCTGACGCATCAGCGTTCATCGTTTCGGCCTCACCCGTCGACGTCTTCTCTTGCGCCCCTGGCACAGTCGTCATCTGCGGCTGAGTGATTTTGCCTGCAGCAACGCCCTTCGGGTCGCTGTGCACAAATATCTCCTGAGCCGCATTGGGCTCTCCCTTCACTTCACGCGATCTTCCCGCAACTTCTTCGAGCTGCTTCGTGAAAGTTGTGTTTGTCAAGCTAGGCAACGCAATCGCTGTTTCGTCCGCGGTGGTTTTTTCTTGTGACAAGACGGAAACCCCAACACGCTCATGGAAGCTCGTTGCAAAGGAGATTCCTTCCAGCTGGCCCTGATCGGAAGCTGGATCAACAGGCACAAGGCTCGCCTTCGTCTGCTCCGCACCCGCCGTCAACAAGATCGCCGCGCTCATCATGTCTATTCCTCGCCCATCTCCGCAACAAGTGCATGTGCATTTCGCAGACCAAACCTAACGCCGCGACTGTTAGAAGTTCCTCATCCGCGCGTTATCTCGTCTCTCTTCCTGCGATCCGTCCACCGTCTCCGCGCCAGAAATCTGTCATCGGAAGCAGCCTGCAAACGACGTCCCTCTTCAATCTCTATTTGTGCGGCGATATCGTCGCAGACACGTTTCATCTGCTCTCTCTTCAGACGACTCGCCACATACTGCTCCCTGGCCGCTTCATTCAGCTCCTCGCGCTCCACACGAATCTGCTCCAACCTCCGCCGTCGCCACGCAGCAGTCTCTTGCTGACTCTCGGCCATCACCCAACTCACTCGGTCCCCCGCCAGCAAGGCTCCGCGGCCATCGATCCGAGCCGATCGTGCGACCTCTTGCTCTATTCCGATAGCCTGTTCCGCCTCGCGAACCGCTGCCGCCTTCCGCTGCAGTTCGGTCGAATGCATCTCTTCGACAGCGGCATACAATGTCACCAGCCGCTGTAAGGTCTCCAATCGCGTCTGCATCGCTAGAGCTCCATCGCATTCAGCCGCGCAATGCTCTCTTGCATCGTCACGCGCTCGTCGCTTCGCTGTTCCAGAAACTTCCGCAACAAAGGCATCGCCTGTATCGCTCGATCCAGTTCCTCATCCGTCCCAGCCTTATAGGCGCCGATACGAATCAGGTCTTCCGATCGCGCATGCGCCGCCAACAGCCTCCTCACCGTCGCAGCCCGTGCTCTGTGCTCCGGCATCGTCACCGCAGGCATCAAACGACTCAAAGAATCCAGCACATTCACCGGCGGATACCAGCCTCCGGCCGCCATCGATCGAGACAAAACTACATGCCCGTCCAGCAGCGACCGCACCGCATCCACTACCGGATCCTGCTGATCGTCTCCCTCCATCAGCACCGTGTAGAAGGCCGTAATACTTCCATTGCGAAAGTTCCCCGCCCGTTCCACCAGCTTCGCAAGCCGCGCAAACACCGACGGCGTATATCCCTTGCTCGCCGGAGGCTCCCCCGCTGCCAACCCAATCTCGCGCGCCGCCATCGCATACCGCGTCAATGAATCGAGCACCAGCAACACATGCTTCCCGCGCGCCGCATAAAACTCCGCAACCGATGTAGCCGCCATCGCCGCCCGCATGCGCAGCAAAGGACTCTGATCCGAAGTCGACACCAGCACCACCGATCGCTTCCGTCCCTCCTCCCCCAGCGAATCCTCCACAAACTCCCGCACCTCTCGTCCCCGTTCGCCCACCAGCCCCACGACGGTCAGATCCGCCGCTGTATTCCGCGCCATCATTCCGATCAGCGTGCTCTTTCCCACACCCGACCCGCCAAAGATCCCTACACGCTGACCACGTCCCACTGTGAGCATTCCATCCAGGACACGAAGGCCCGTCTGCAATGGCTCTCGAATCGCCTCACGCTCCATCGGGTGAGGCACTGTCCCATCGAGTGGCCACATCTCCGCTACTCGCGCCGCCGGCTTACCGTCCAATGGCGCGCCCAGCGCGTCGACAATCCGCCCTTCCATCTCTGGCCCTACGGCGATCGCGGGCGTCATCCCCATCGCCAGCACCGCGTCGCCATATCGAATCCCCTGGGTCGCCTCCAAAGGCATCGCCAACACGTGTCGCCCGCGAAATCCGATCACCTCGGCACGATACCTTTCGCCATTTCCACCGACAATCTCGCAGCACTCCCCCACCGAACAAAGCGGGCCTTCTGCCTCCACCGTCTGTCCATTGGCTTGGACCACACGCCCGCTCCATCGCCAGGCAGGTCGATGCGCCAACCGCGCCAGATATGGACCCAGTCCCCCCGATCCCGTCGGCGTTACACCCTGCGTCTCACCCATTACGCAGGCCTCTGCTGTATCAGATCGAAAAACCCGCGTTCAATCTCCTCCAGCTGCGCGCTCACACCAAGCTCTACCCGGCCCACATTCGTCTCAAGCACGCACTCTCCCGCAGCCAACCGTTCATCTCCCATAACCTCCACCGAAGACTCCGGACTCGCCACAAAAACCTGTCTCCACATCTCCGCCACGTCTACAGGCACACGCAACACCGTCGCGCTATCTTCGGCTACCTTCTCCAATGCGACCCGCACCACACCCGTCAGCAACAATGGATCGAGCTTCACTTCACGATGCAGCACGCGCGCAGCAATCGCCAGCGCAAGTTTCACCACCTCAGCCTCAACCCCTGCAAAGTACCTCGCGCGCTCTCGAGCAAACTCTTCGCAAGCCTTCAAGACAGTCCTGCGTTCCCCGGCAACCCTGTTTTCAAGCTCCTGCTCCCACTCAAGACGAGCCTCAGTTCTCGCCTCATTCCGTGCCATCTCCATATCGGCGGACATCTGTTCCGCCTGGGACCGCAACCGTCCATCGAGCGTTGCCACCTCCTCTTTCAGGAGACTCGCTGCCTCATCCACCTCAGCTTTCTCTACAATCACATCGGGCTGTCCCAGCGGGAAAAACTCAAGCCGGGATACCTCTCGCGCCCCTCCACCTAACAACCTCACGGGCATCCCCGCAACAGCACCACCATCGCCACCATTCGCTCCTGCTGTCTCAGACGGCGAGATCATCATCGACCTCCATCTTCAAAATCATCCTGCCTTCACTCTCCAGCTGCCGTGCCAACGCCAGCAACTCCTGTTGCGCCATTCCAACATCTCGCATCCGGACCGGCCCCATCACCTCCATGTCCTCCTTCAGCATCTCCACAGCCCGCGAACTCATCGCCTTGAACAGGTGCGCCTTCACATTATCCTTTCCGCCCTTCAACGCCATCGCCAGAACTTTCTTATCTGCTGCACTCACAAATTCGCGAATGCTCTCCGCCGGCACTGTCACCAGGTCTTCAAACACAAACATCAGCTCGCGTATTCCAATCGCAACCTTCGGTTCGTTCTGTTCAATCTCCTCCAGAATTACCCTGCTCTCCGTCTGGTTCAGCCTGTTCAACAACTCCGCCACAGCTTTGAACCCCGAGTAGGATTTCCTGCCGCTTGACCCCATCTTTTCCATCCGTTTATGCAGCGCCATCGCTACGGTCTGCGCCATCTCGGGCGAGAACTGTCGCATCTCGGCCAGTCTCCGCACCACATCGACCCGCATCGCCCCTTGAAGATTCATCAACACCATTGAGGCGCGCTTCGCATCCAGATGCGCGAGCACCAGCGCCACCGTTTGCGAGTGTTCGTTTTCCAGAAACTTGCTCAGATGCTGCGGGTCCATGTCCTGCAGCTTCGCCATATCCCCACTGTTGCGTTCGCGAATCTTCTTAACCTGTTGCAGCAACTCTTCGGCCCGCGAAGCCCCAAAAGCCTCCGTCAGCAGCCTCAGTGCGTAATCCTGGCCGCCGCGCACCATATATTGCTGTGTCTCCAGCAGCCCGTAAAACTCTGTCAACACTTGCGTGAGCTGCGCGGCAGGCACATCGCCCAGCCGTGTAATCTCCTCGGTCACCCGCTGGACGTCGATCTCCGAGAGGCTCTGAAACAGCGTCTTCGCCAGTTCATCTCCAATCGCGACCATTAGAATTGCAGCCTTCCGCAATCCTGATATCGCTGCGGGCACAAACCCTGCCTCGGGGGTCAAGAGCAACGGATTCTGCCGCATCGTCTCCGCTCCTGAAAACTGTGTCGCTGTTCCCATTAGTTTCTCTCCTCGAAGGAAGACCCGATCCACGCCTCGAGCAACCTCGTACTCTGCGCTGGCTCTCGTCGAATATGTTCCGACACATGCTCAAAGATCCCCTGTTGCAATTGATGTGTCTTGCTCCTCGGCTTCGGCAAAAACATCTCCTCAGCCGGGTCATCCTGTCTCTCCGCAACTTCACGCTCTTCAAAGGCACTGGCAGTTCCCGTCTCCGCCGCCAACAGCATCGGCTCACGCAGCGTCGCCGTTACCTGGCTCGCCACCGGCCGCAATACAAAGAGCACCAGCAGCACACCGCAGATTCCAATCACCGCCGTCCGCATCAAACCCGGCTGCGTATGCAGCAGCCCGCGCATCTCCTCCATCAGCCTGTCCGTCACCGGCGGCTTCACCTCAGGAGCATTCGTGCTGAAACTAACGTTTTGCATCACCACCTGGTCTCCGCGTCGTGCATCGTAGCCAACCGCAGCCTGCGCCAGCTCCTCCAGACGATGCATCTCCTCCGCGCTCCGCGGCTTCCATACCAGATGTTCCAGTTTTCCCACGCCTTCTGTCATGCTGCGGTCATTCACCACCACCGCAGCCGACACCCGCCGAACTCGCCCCGGCCCCTGCTCAATATGCACAAGGTGTTTTGTAACTCCGTAGGTTCCATTCTCTTCGTGCAAACTTTGGCTCTGCCCCGCACCCTGCTGCGGATAGATCGGAAGCACCTGCTTCTGCAGGAGAGGCGGCGTCCCCGGCGCAGCTGCCGCCTGCGATCCTGCGACTGCCCCGTCCGGCGAACCCGCCGGAGAATTACTCGCAGTCCCCGGAACACCCGAAGGCGCCCCGCGCCCTATAGATACTTGTTCGCTCTTATGCATGCTCAAAGTCGCCACCTCGTTTGGGTCATAGACCTCGTCGGTCCGCTCTTCACTACCTTCGTCATAACTCACATTCACCGTAGCCCGCACATTGTCCCGTCCCGCCAGCGGCTCCAGCATCGCCACCAGCTTCGCCTCCATCGCCTGCTCTGCATCCGCTTCGGCCGCATTGCTCGATCGTTGCTTGAAGTTCACACGTCCATCCGCGTCCACCAGCGTCACCTGATCGACACTCAGGTTCTCAACCGATCCAGCCACCAGGCTCCGAATCGCATCCGCCTGCTCCGGGTCGACTGAAGCCCGCTTCAGCTTCAAAACCACTGACGCTTTCGCGACCTTCTCCTCAGCAGCAAACAACGACGCCTGCGGCAACACCAGATGCACCCTGGCCGATTTCACAACCCCCAAGGTCCCAATCGTGTGCTCCAGTTCACCCTCCAGCGCTCGCTGATAGTTCACACGCTCATCAAACTCACTCCCCACCCAGTTCGGCTTATCGAACAACTCAAACCCCAGCCGCCCCGTCTGCGGCATACCCTTCGCCGCCACCTCCATCCGAGCTTTATCCAACATATCCGCAGGCACCTGCACTCCCGCGCCATCGGCCGTCGTCTCGTACGGAATTCCCGCTGCCGACAGCTCCTGCGCCACCTGTTGAACATCCTTACCGTCCAGCCCGCTGAACAACACCCGCCAGTCTGGCCTTCCCGCAAACCAAACCATCCCCGCACACATCGCAGCCAGAAACACCCCGGACGCAATCAACCAGGTCCGCTTCCCGGCCGGCATTGCCATCAGGCGCTCGCGCATCGCTGCAGCCATGGCCAGCGCCTTCGCCGTCGGACCGCCGCTCGTCAGACCAGCGCCGGCCTCGCCCGCTCTCTGCATCCCCGCCCCGCCAACCTGCTCCGTCTCAGCCATCTCGCCTCAGCATCTTTCGAAAGAATCCAAAATCTTAAAACTGCATGCCCATCATCTGCTGGTATGCGCCAACCGCTTTATTGCGAACCTGCAGCGCCAACTCAAACGCCATATCCGCCTTCTGAGTCGCGATCATCGCGTCATGAATCTCCACGCCGGAGCCATTCAGCAATCCCGTCACCGCCTGCGAAGCCTTCTGATCCAGAGCACTCGTCTGCTGAATCATCGTCTGCAACATCCCGGCAAACGGCACGCCCGCTGCAGAACCCGCGCTTGTAACTGCCACACCCGCGTCACTCAGGAAGCCATCAGTAACACTTGCTAAACCACCTAACAATCCCGAAACACCACTCATCACACTCATACTTCCTCCGCAAACTTTGTTGTGTCTCTCGCGTCTTCCCGCATCGCCTTACTTCAACAGATCAAGCGACGACGAGATCATGCCCTTCTCCGCCGTGACCGCCGAAGCATTCATCCCATACGACCGTGTCGCCCCCATCAGGTCCACCATCTCAGTCAGCGGATTGATGTCCGGATACGCCACAAACCCATCCGCCCCGGCATCCGGATGCTGCGGGTCATATCTCATCAGCGGCGCACTCGCGTCGCTGATCACTCCTGCCACACCCACACCGCCAGGCGCTCCATTCGCCGCCGTCAAGCCGTTACCCAAACCAAAGCCTCCGGCAAGCGTGCGTTTGAATCCACTTCCAAAAGATCCATCCGAACCGACATTCATCTGATTCACCAGCGACTCCTGAAAGCTCCCGCCGCTCTCCGCCTCGAACACCACGTGGTGCCGCTGATACGGCCCGCCATCCGGTGTCCGTGTCGTCTCAGCATTCGCCATATTCGAAGCCACCACCTCGGCCCGCACTCGCTCCGCCTGCAGCGCCGACGCACTCACATCCATCACACCAAACAGGTTCATGGTTATTTCCCATCCATGTGAATTGCGCCCATAATCCCGGCAAACTCATGCTTCAAAAGCTGCACCCCAAGCTTGAACCGCAACTGCGCCTTTGCCAGTTGCAAACCCTCGCGATCCATCGACACATTGTTTCCATCCGGCCGCGCCACCAGGCCATCAACCTCTTGTCCCGAAACCTGCACGCCCTCAAGACCCGCAGCACCGGCACCATCGTTCAACTGCCGCGCAAACTCCTGCTCAAAGTCGAACCCTTGCGTCTTGTACCCAGGCGTATCCACATTGGCCATATTGCTGGCTGTCAGCTGCATCTGCCTGCTGGTCAGATCCAGGTACTGGCCCAGCGCATCGCTCATTGCCGTCGTCGTCTGCATACAGTCACCTCCGCGCAATGACATATGCAGTCCTGCAACCAAAGAAAAGCGCCCTCAGATGAGAGCGCTCTTATTCAACATCGACTCTGTTCTGTGCCGTGAAGACTTACCCTCGAGTTGCCCGCCGCAGCCGAATCTCATTCACTCCAATCTCCATCCTGTCTCCGGCAAGAATCGCGCCACGCTCGAGCACATGCATCAACTCCCGCACATTTCCCGGCCAGCTATGCTCGTGAAGCTTAGCCGCCGCCTCCGCCGTCAACCGCTTCCGCGGCATCTCCTGTCCCATCTGCTCCAGAAAATGTTCGGCAAGCATATCCAGGTCCTCCATCCTCTCCCTCAACGCAGGAACCTCCACCGGGAACACCGCCAGCCGATGATAAAGATCCAACCGAAACGTCCGCTCCGCTCCAACATTCGAAGCCAGCGTCTCCAACGGCTGATGCGTCGCCGCAATCACCCGCACATCCACCCGCATCGTCTCGTTATCTCCGACTCGCTGCAACTCGCCGCACTCGAGGAAACGCAGCATCTTGGCCTGCAGCGCCATCGGCATCTCTCCGATCTCATCGAGAAACAGCGTCCCGCCGTGTGCCGCCTCGATGCGCCCCGTGCGCGACTGCACCGCCCCGGTAAACGCTCCACGCGTATGCCCAAACAACTCAGCTTCAAGCAAAGCCTCCGGAATCGCCGCGCAGTTCAACACAGCAAAAGGTTTACCCGCCCGTTCGCTCAATCGATGCAAAGCACGGGCCACCACCTCTTTTCCTGTCCCTGTCTCGCCTTCAATCAGCACCGTCGTCGACCTGGGAGCCACAAGTCGAATCAGCCCCGCCAGCTCCCGCATCGGGTCACTTGCACCAACCATCTCCGGCAACATCACCTCTTTCTGTATCACTGGACGGGCCGCCTCCGGACGTCCCATCAAAACCGAAAGCGCCTGCCGCGCCGAATCCAAACGAGCCTCATCTTTAATCCTCGACTCTTCCGGGCCAAAGTCCTTCCGCACGGGAGGAGAAACCCGCGCCGAGGCTCTTAACCCCGCTCCCACCCCACTCGCAGCCACCGGCACCACCTCCGGTGCCGCAGCCCAGGCTGACGTGTCATTCAGCGGAGCGTTCTGCGCCTCGCGCAGTGCATGCAGCAACTCATTCCGCCGCGGACTCCGCGCTCCGCCATCCGCACCGCCATCCACGCGCAGCAGCTCCATCGCCGGATACAGCATTCGAATTACCGTGGCAAACTCACCCACCTCCAGATCCGGCAGCCAGCTATCCACCAGCAGCGCCTCCGACCGCGAATCCTCCAGCTGCGCCATCGCCTCCGCACCTCCCGAAGCCTCGCGTACTTGCCACCGCAACCCCGTCAACGAAGCGCGCAGCCTCTGGCGCAACCCGGCATCCGCGCTCGCCAACACAACCGTACGCACCGCCGCCACTTCCATCACATCTTCATTCAAAACCGCGTCCCGTCCCATATTCATGCCGCTCACCATGCCCTCTCGTCTTCTGTATCCACCATGACCTGTTGCAACATCGCACGCATCGTCCGAACTGCCTGGTTCATCCGCGCACACTCCTCCAGCCCCTCGCGAATCGCCTCGCGCAGGGCTTCCGGCTCACCGATCAGGTCGCCCATCGCCAGCCGGCACTGCAGCACCGTCAGCGGCTGGCAAAGACCATGCAGCGCCACATCCATCTGCTTGACCAAGTCGATTCGACCTGCCTCTTGCACCGCCTCACGCACCGGCAAACGCAGCACTCACCGGGTACTCGCTCACCCGCGCCATCATCCTGCCAACGCCCATGCGATAGCCCTCGCCGCGTACCGTCTCGATCACGGGAGATCCCTCATCGCCATCCACGCTCGCCGCTCCCAGCTTCCTTCGCAGATAGTTCACATACACATCCACCACGTTGGTTCCCGCATCGGGAGACATCTGCCAGACCTCGCGCAACAACTCACTCCGGCTGCAGCACTGACCGCGCCGCATCAGCAAAAACTCCAGGAGAGAAAACTCCTTGACCGTCAGTTCCACGAGCCGCCCGTTCCTCGTCACCCGGCGCTCCATGCGGTTCATCTCGACATCGCCGTGCCGCAACACCGGATCGGCAAACTGCTCCCGTCGCCGCAGTAGCGCCCGGCAACGCGCCGTCAGTTCATGAAAGCTGAAAGGCTTCAACAGGCAGTCGTCCGCCCCCAGATTCAGGCACTTCACCCGTTCATCCACGTGGCTGCGTCCCGTCAGAACCAGCACCGCCGTCTCATCGAACCGGCCGCGCATCTCCTCCAGCACCTCCGTGCCGTCTTTCCTCGGTAGGCTCAGATCGAGAACAATGAGATCCGGACGATGCTCCGCGGCATGCACCAGCGCCGCCTCCCCGTCCCCAACCCAGCTCACCTCATGGCCCTCGAGCTTCAGTCCCTTTTGCAGAAACAGTCCAAGAGCCGCATCATCTTCAACAATCAAAACTCGCATTTTTTATCTCCAAAGCAGAAAGTCATCAGTACCGCAAATCACATTACCAATTCGGTGGTGTGTGTAATTACCTTGGTTCATAAATCGCATCATGACAAGGACTGTTTGCAAAACTTTGCGCATTCAATTTCAAAATGGGAATTTTTAACCGCGCCGACATCTTTTCTGACTGCCGACGACAACTCGCTCCCATCTTCGAACAGACCTTTCTCGCAGCAAATCCCGCCGCCGGAATCAAGTCAGTTAGCAGAACTCGCGTCATCTCCAGAAAAGACGCAGATTATATACTTCACAAAAGTCCGGCGGTGGCCTATGATCGCTAAGCCGCTGAAAAGTATCCCTAAACGGCGAAAAGTGAGAACGCCTGTGACAGTTTGTATTGCAGCTGTAGCTGAGAGAGGAACACTAATCGGGGTGTCTGATCGGATGTTGACGGCGGGAGATGTGGAATTTGAGCCCGGCCAAGCAAAAATGTGGTCATTTTCCAGCGCTATATGGGCCTTGATAGCTGGAGATATTTCTATTCAAGGCGAGATCTTGAATAAGGTGGATACCGAGATAAGACGAAGGATTGCGGCGGACCCTGAAGTTTGGGTTTCCGTGAAAGAGGTAGCAGAGTTGTATTGCCAGCGTTATCGCGAACTGTTGCGATCACGAGCGGAAGCCGCGATCCTTCATCCCCTAAACCTAACGCTGTCATCATTTCTTACAAAACAATCCAAACTAAGCCCCGAGCTAGTTATCAGTCTGGCCGATAAACTCTCGACGTATGATTTTGATTCGCATTTGGAGGTTCTTTTCATCGGCAACGACCACGAAGGCCCGGACGAGAAGTCGGTTTATGTGCATCTCTACGCGACCGATGGAGACAAGTTATCGGATTTGACCTCAGTTGGATTCGCCGCTATTGGTATAGGGAAATCTCATGCTGAGTCTCAGTTTATGTTTTCTGGACATTGGCCATCGAAGCCTTTCGAGGAAACATTTCTACTCGCATATACGGCGAAAAAACGTGCAGAAGTAGCTCCCGGTGTTGGGAAGGACACCGATATGGTTGTTATCGGTCCAGGTTTGGGCCACAGCCTCAAGGTTGAAGAGAAGCACATCGAGGGATTGGAAAAAATCTATCAAAAAAGCATTACTGGGAACGCAAAAGCAATAAACACCGCAGTGGATGAAACCAAGAACTTCGTCAAAAAAGTTCGGAGGGAGTATGAAGCTCGGGAAAAGGCATCACGTGCGGCTACGCAATCTGCGGAATCGGAACATGCTCCTAAGTCGTCAGCCTCTCGTAGGTCAAAGGGTCAGCAGTAACCATGTGCTGAAGAGTCTCAAGAAAAAGAGTCTTAGAGTTACGGCGATTGAATCGGAACGTCATCTCATCGAGGTAGGCCACAAGATGTTTTGCAGAGACCTTATGCCACGAGCCAACAATACCGCGTTTCAGGAGAGAGAAAGCGGATTCAATGCCGTTCGTGGTCACATCTCCGTCAACGTAGATGCCGTCTTTGTGTTTGATGGTCTCATGTCTACGGCCACTGATTCCCGCCGCCATAATTGCCTTGGGGTAGGCGTTCCACTCGTCGGTCATGATGACCTCGACGTCTTGGCTGATGTTTTCTTTGATGAATTTGGCCAAGGTGCCAGACTTCACATCTTCCGCTTTGAAAAATCGAAGCTGACCGCCGCGCTGTTTTATGCCAATGACAATTTCCTTATCTTCTCTGTGCTTGCCCCGGCGGTCTTCACCAAACCTGCTGCGCTGTTTTCCGCCGATAAAAGTCTCGTCCATCTCGACAATGCCGCCGAGGGGTTCGGGGTTTACTTCCTTCATGGCCGACCTAATGCGGTGGCAAAGGTACCACGCCGTCTTGTAGGAAACTCCAATATTGCGCTTGATCTGATTCGCACTCATCCCCTTACGCGCCTCACAAAGCAGATAAGTCGCGGTGAGCCACTTGATGAGCGGAAGGTGGGAATCGTTGAACACCGTCCCCGCCGTCACCGTAAACTGGTAGTCACAAGCCTTGCAGTACAGCAGCTTCATAGTATTTGCCAGCCGCACCGCATCGCCTTGGCAGCGGACACACTTGGGGCCATCCGGCCAGCGCAATCTTTCCAGAAGTTCTCGCGCCCGTTCGTCTGTCGAAAACGTCGTGCAAAGGTCGATAATTGTCATAGGGAGGCTCCCAATGGACCCAAAGAGTAAACAGACAGAGATAAAGAAAGTGCCGATGAGGAAGCTATTAGCCTCAGTGAAATTGGATATTCGCAGGACAGTTCAGGCCTCCGCTTCTCCAAGCAAACCAAAGAAAAAGAAGTAATTGCGCTGTCCATGCACTAAGATTAAAGTGGGCCCGTACTTTTGTCAAGTATATAATCTACGAAAAGACTTGCAATTCGCCTTTTATTCGCTACAATCATCCGCATGGCAATCACGCGGCGGCAAAAAGAGGTCATCGACTTCCTGTCCAGCTTCACCCAGAAGAACGGCTACTCCCCTTCCTACGAGGAGATCGCCAGCGGACTGGGCCTCAGCTCCCTCGCCACCGTGCACAAGCACGTCACCAATCTGCAAAACAAAGGTCTGCTTCAGCGCGCCCACAACCGCAGCCGTTCTATCGACGTGCTCCCCGTCCGCAGCGGCAAAAAGGGCTCCGATCGCCTGCCCCTGCTGGGCCGCATCGCAGCCGGCCAACCCGTCGAAGCCATCGAAACCGCAGAGAGCATCTCTCTGTCGGACATCATCGGCAACCGCGAAGTCTTCGCCCTCGAAGTACGCGGTGACTCCATGCGCGACGAGCACATCGTCTCCGGAGACTACGTCCTGGTTGAGCGCACCCGCACCGCCCGCGAAGGCGAGATCATCGTCGCCCTCATCGACGGCGCCGACGCCACCCTCAAGCGCTTTTACCGCGAAGGCAGCATGATCCGCCTGCAGCCCTCCAACACCGAGATGTCCCCCATCTACGCCCCTGCCGCCAACGTCAGCATCCAGGGCAAAGTTCTCGGCGTCCTCCGCAAATACGCATAAGCTCCCCGCAAAGTACATAAAAATCTGTAAACAGCACTCCCCAAAGTAGCTATTCCTTTCCCCTCCGCGGACGTCCAAAATAGGAGCCGGCAGTAACTCTGCGTCCTTGCAGCAACTTTCTCCCTCGTCTATGGAACCGCGCAGCACCTTCCTGCGTAACCACACTCCGAGACGCCTCACTAACCAGAAAGAATTGGGAGCACCCCTTGGCTACACAGCGCAAAAAGAAACGGAAATTCTGGCTCTGGACCGGCCTCATCGTCCTCGTCGTAGTCGCGGCTCTCGGCATCGCCGTGACTGCCCGCGGAAACACCACCAAATTCGAGCCCTCGCAACTCGGCAAGGCCGAACTCGGCGATATCGCCCGCTCCGTCGTCGCCACCGGCAAGGTTCAACCCATCACCAAGGTTGAAGTCAAATCCAAAGCCTCCGGCATCGTCACCCGCCTCGACACAGACATCAATGCCCAGGTCAAACAGGGCCAGGTCCTCGCCCAGCTCGATCAGCAGGAGATCCTCGATCAGGTCGCCGCCCAGAAGGCCCAACT
>Ga0210406_10001919_pt1 | contig 24369 bp, 23 predicted proteins | sample IncBWC30MmetaG_FD_155454 | JGI IMG/M metagenome (GOLD analysis project Ga0210406, IMG submission 155454) | Forest soil microbial communities from Barre Woods Harvard Forest LTER site, Petersham, Massachusetts, United States - Inc-BW-C-30-M | ecosystem: Environmental > Terrestrial > Soil >...
CGGCAAGCCCAAAATGCTCGTCGCCATCGCCGCAGCCCGCAAACTCCTCACCATCCTCAACGCCATCCTGCCAGACAAACAACCATGGCGCCCAGAAATCGCTTGACCGACAACACAGTCGCTGAGGGCGGGCAAGCACTTCGAGCAGACCTTCCAGCTTCAGGGCGCGGCCTCCGCGCTCGCGGTGCTGGGGACTTTGGCCACGCTGGCGCTGATCCTGCCGAACTTCGCCGAGGCCGCTGCCGGCCCGTCCTATTCCATTCTGCAGCTGGAGGGCATCGGCCTTATGTCGCTGGTCCTCTGGTGCGTCTTCGTGTTTGTGCAAACCGTCAAGCATCGCGATTATTTCCTCGACACCCCAGGCGACGACGATTCCAACGACGCGTTACATGGCGCTCCGAGCGTGCTGATCACGCTCTTGAGCCTCGGCCTGCTGGTGGTTTCGCTTGCCGCAGCCGTACTGCTGGCCAAGACGCTGTCCTATCCGGTCGACGTGGCTATCGGCGCAGCGGGGTTGCCGAAGGCCTTCGTCGGCGTCGTCATTGCGCTTATCGTGCTCATGCCCGAAGGGCTCGCCGCGATAAAGTCCGCCCTGCGCAACCGGCTCCAGAACAGCATCAATCTCGCGCTCGGCTCGGCCATCGCCAGTATCGGTCTGACAATTCCGACGGTGGCGCTGGTCGCGATTGTGCTCAACCGTCAAATCGCGTTGGGCGTTTCGCAAACCGACATGACGCTGCTCATTCTGACCCTCTATATCTCGGCTCTGACCCTCGGCACCGGGCGTACGACCGTGCTGCAGGGCGCCGTGCATCTCGTTAAATTCGCCGCGTTCATGCTGGTCTCGGCCGTGCCGTAGTCCGCGTCGGTCGGCGGCGTCTCTCATTCAGATAGGGTTTGGGTGACATGAGAATTCTTGTTGTCGGAGCAGGCGCGGTCGGCGGCTATTTCGGCGGACGCCTGCTACAGGCGGGTCGCGACGTGACGTTTCTCGTTCGCCCGCGTCGCGCCGCGGAGCTGGCGAAGCACGGGTTGACCGTTCGCAGCCCCGTCGGCGACTTCCACCGCGCCTCGCCGCCGATTGTGTTGCAGGAGGGCCTGGCAGAGCCGTTCGACCTCGTGGTGCTGAGCTGCAAGGCCTTTGACCTCGAGGGCGCCATAACGTCATTCGCCAAGGCAGTCGGCCCAGCGACGACTGTTCTGCCGCTTTTGAACGGCATGCGGCACATCGACCGGCTCGTCGAACGCTTTGGCGCCGAACGCGTGCTCGGCGGGCAGTGCGCCGTCTCGGCGACCCTCGGCGCCGACGGCGCGGTCGTCCATCTCAATGATTGGCATGTGCTGAGCTTCGGCGAACTCGACGGCTCCCGGTCGCCACGGATCGAGGCCATCGCCGCGGCGCTTCTCAACGCCGGCTTTGATGCGCGGCTCGCCGACAACATCCGGCAGGAAATGTGGGAAAAGTGGGTGTTCATTGCCACGGCAGCAGGCATAACGTGTCTCATGCGGGCGGCGGTTGGCGATTACGTCGCCGCCGGCGCCGCGGATCTCGCGCTTGTGCTTCTAAACGAGTGCGCCTCGATCGCGGCTGCTCAGGGCTTTCCGCTACGCGAACCAGCGCTCGAGCAAGCGCGGGCGGCAATGACCGCCGCAGGTTCACCCCTGAAAGCCTCGATGCTGCGCGATATTGAGGGCGGCAAGCCGGTGGAAGGCGATCAGATCCTTGGCGATCTGCTGCGCCGCGCGGGCAAGCCGGACGACACTTCTCTGCTGCGTATCGCCACACTTCACGTGAAAGCCTATGAGGCGGGGCGCAAGCGCAGCGAGATCGCCGGCAACTCGTGACGCTTGCGTCGCGGGCCGCGTTGGTATATCCGCGTCCGCTTCGCGAATTTCTGAAGGAGAACGCGCTTTGGCGGACGTCGCGCCGATCAACTGGACCAATGCGGTGACGCTGATCAGCGTCGCCATTCTTGTCGGCACGGAGCTTGTTGGCGCCGGCGCCGCTGCAGGCTGGGCGATCGGCGGCCTGTTTCAGCTTGGCGAGACGATTACCCGCTCGCTGGAAGGCGTGCTCATTCTGACCGCTCTGACCGGGCTCTTCTATTTTCTGCGCGCGGCGGTCGCGCACGAGCCGATCCGCGGCTAGCGGTCGCGCGCTTGCCGCCAAGACTGCCTTCCGAGATCGCCGCCGAGGACCGCGGGGCAGCATCCGCGGAGGAGCAAACAGCCCAACCATCGCCCAATGCCGGAACGCTGACGGCGAAACCCAATCGGCGAAGCGCGCTCCTGGTCGATTTGGACGGGACGCTGACCGACCCGGCTGAGGGCATCGTCGGCTGCTTCCGCCTTGCGCTCGAAACGCTAGGACGAATCGCCCCGCCTGCCGCCGAATTACGCTGGATCATCGGGCCGCCTCTGCGCGGATGTTTTGCCGAGGCGCTAAACGGCGAAGGTGATCCTGAGGAGGCGCTCAAGATCTATCGCGGCCGGTATTCGGTCGACGGTCTTTTCGAAGCCGTCGTGTACGATGGGGTGAAGCAGGCGCTTGCTGAATTGCGCGGTGCGGGAACGCGCCTCTTCCTTTGCACGGCAAAACCTCTCGTCTACGCCGAGCGGATCCTCAGCCACTTCGACCTTGAGCATCACTTCGAGGGGGCCTATGGCGACGAGCTTGGGGGCCGCTTCCAGGACAAGGCCGACTTGATTGCTCACATTCTTGAGCGTGAAAGGCTCGAGGCCGACGATTGCTGCATGTGGGGCGATCGCAAGCATGACGTCCTGGCCGCGAGCCGACATGGAATCCCGACCATTGGCGCGCTTTGGGGCTATGGCGGCGCCGATGAGCTTCGCGCCGCGGGCGCGGCGGCTCTCTGCGAAGCGCCCTCGCAAGTTCCTGCGGCATTCTATGCGCTTCCACGCGCCGCCCGCACGCTGGCGTCATGACCGGCAAGCGATCGGCGCGCGGACCGGGCTCGCAGGCCGCGATCCCGGCGCCGCCCCGAGCCGAGGTCCGGCCCGTAGCGCTGTCCGCCCAAGGTCTTTCGTGGGTAGACGACTACGCATGGATGCGGGCTGACAATTGGCGCGAGGTGCTGCGCGATCCGAGTCGGTTGCCTCCGGACATCCGCGCTCTCCTGGAGGCTGAGAACGCCTATGCCGACGCGGTTATGGCGCCGACGCTCGGCTTACAGAAAGAGCTCAAGCGCGAAATGCGCGCGCGCCTCAAAGAGGATGACAGCGAGCCCCCGCAAGTCGACGGGCCGTGGGCCTATTACTCGCGCTTTCGTCCCGGCGGCCAACGCCGCATTTATTGCCGCAAGCCCCGCGAAGGCGGCGTAGAGGCGGTGCTGATCGATGGCGATGCACGCGCCGAGGGAAAGGCGTTTTTTCATCTCGCTGGCGCGCGTCATTCACCCGATCATTCAAAGCTCGCTTGGAGCTCCGACGACCTCGGCTCCGAGATGCTGATAATTTCGGTCCGCGACCTTGAGCGCGAGACGGACCTTGCCGACCGTGTCGTCGGAGCGACCGGGGACATCGTCTGGACGCGGGATTCACAGGCCTTTCTTTACGTCGAGCAGGACGAGAGCCACCGCCCTTGCCGGGTGATGCTGCATCGCCTGGGGGCCGCGCAGACTGACGACGTCGAGATCTTCGTGGAAGCCGACCCGGCCTGGTTCATCGGCGTTGAGCCGACGCGTCTCGGTCGCGCGGCCATTATCTCGGTGCACGGCCACGACGCTTCGGAAGCCTTGGTCGTGGATCTCGATCATCCGACCGCGCCGCCCCGGCTCATCGCGCCGCGCCGCTCGGGGTTGCACTACGATGTGATGGATCACGGCGATCGTTTCTTTATCCGCACCAATGCGGACGCGCCCGACTTCAAGATCGTCGTGGCGCCGCGCGATGCCCCGCGGGAGGCAAACTGGCGCGATTTCGTCGCCGAGCGCGATGGGTGCTTCATCGCCGACGCAACGCTGTTCAAGCGTCACCTCGTGCTGCTCATGCGCGAGATGAGCCGGCCGCATCTCGTTGTCTTCGACCTGGAAAGCGGGGAATCGCACGAGATTGCATTCGACGAGGAGACCTATTTTCTGAGGCTCGAGCCCGTCTATGAGTTCGACACTTCGCTCATCCGCTTCAGCTACGCTTCGCCGGCGACGCCGCAGGAGACTTACGACTACGATGTCGTCACGCGGCGCCGCGCCCTCGTCAAGCGGCAGATGATGCCGCGCGGCTTCGACCCGCAGACCTATATTGCGCGGCTGGTCTTCGCCCCCGCGGAGGATGGCGAGAGCGTGCCGGTGTCACTGCTTTACAAGCGGGGCGTGAAGCTCGACGGGTCAGCGCCGCTGTTCATCACCGGTTACGGCGCCTACGGCTATGCGGGGGAGGCGAGTTTCGCGACCAACCGCTTCTCGCTGGTCGACTGCGGCTTCGTGTTCGCGATCGCCCATGTGCGCGGCGGCACGGACAAAGGCTGGCGTTGGTACGAGGATGGCAAGCTCGGCAAAAAGCCGAACACGTTCGGCGATTTCCTCGCCGCCGTCCGCTTCCTCATCGCTGAAGGCTTTACGAGCGCGGGGCGCGTCGTGGCGCAGGGCGGCAGCGCCGGCGGCTTGCTGATGGGCGCGATCGCGAACCTCGCGCCGGACCTGTTCGCCGGAATCATCGCCGACGTGCCGTTCGTCGACGTGCTGGCGACGATGCTTGACGCCAGCCTGCCGCTCACCCCGCCCGAATGGCTGGAATGGGGCGATCCGATCCACGACAAGGCGGCGTTCGAGACCATCCGGGCCTATAGCCCGATCGATAACGTGCGGGCTCAGCATTATCCGGCAATCTTGGCGCTCGCCGGCCTCACCGATCCGCGCGTGACCTATTGGGAACCCGCCAAGTGGGTCGCCCGCCTGCGCGCGACAATGACCGGCGGCGGCCCAATTCTGCTGCGCACCGCAATGGACGCGGGACATGCGGGCGCGTCAGGGCGCTACGACCGGCTTGACGACGTCGCCCGCCAGTACGCCTTCGCCATCGCCCGCATCGAGGGCGGACTCTAGGGTCAAAGCTCTGTCAGTTGGACCGGTTTCGACCCGAAACGGAAAAGCGTCGCAGCCGAATCAACGCCGCATATCGACGTAGACCGGACATTGCGGTCTCTCCGGAAAGTACGTATCGGTGTCGCCTCGGGCTTTGCCATTGTCTCTCGACGACCGCGCAATCTAAGCCTGAAATGGGCCGCCATCTTGAGAATGCCGGCTAGCGGAGCGTCCGCGTTTTCCGAGGGAGCGAGCGACCATCGGATGGCTGATTATCAACCGCTGCTCACCCGCGCCCTCGCGAACTTGCCGAGCACGAGTACGGTGGCCACGCGTCGCGCGATCTACGAGCGCGCGCGCAAAGCCCAGCTGGCGCAACTCGGAACGCTGCGTCCGCCGCTTCCTGAAAGTGACTTCGCCCGCGAGGAGGAGGCACTCGACCAGGCGATTGCGTTGGTCGAGGCGAAGTTCGGCGGCACGGACTCCACCCCAACGGAGCCGCCGTTCGCCGCGACAACTCCGGCGGCGGCCACCCAACAGGCTAGCGCGGGGTCCGCGCCAGCGGACGCGGCACGAACCGAGGCCTCGATTCCCCCGCTGTCCAACCTCACCAAGGTCGTTCCACCAGGGGCGCGCGCTGAGAAAAGCAAGTCGTGGCTCTTACTTGCGCTCGCCGCAGTGCTCGGCGCTGTTCTGGCGGTTGCGTGCGCCGCGATCGTGATGCGTCAGAAACCACGATACCTCGCCGTGGCGCCGCCCGAAGCGAAGCAGGGGTTGCGCCCGCTGGGCGATTTTCGCTCCCTGCCGCGGCGCGGGTTCCTCTCGCCGACGGAGGACAATTCAACCGCGCCAGCCGCAAGCGTGCCACCGGGAAATCAACTGACCGCGCAAAGCGGATCGGAGCCGGCCAATCAGGCGCCGGATGCAATCAGCCCCCCGCTACCGGAAACGGCCCGAGCCGCGATGCTGATCGCCTCCGACAGTCCGCGGAACCCGGTGGTCAGTCTCGGATCGACGGTCTGGTCAACAATCCCACCGGTGCCCGGGCAACCTGCGAGGGTCGCGGTGAAGGCGGACGCCGACATTCCAGATCTCAAAATGCATGCAACCATGACCTTGAGGAAGAACACGGATCCCACCCTGCAGGCGACGCACACGATTGACCTGAAATTTTCGTTTGCTGACGGCGCGCCGATCACTGGGGTCAAGGACGTCGAGCCGAAGATGCGCAATCTAGGCTCGACAGCGTCGGAGGCTCTAAGGAGTGTCAAGGTCAAGATAAGCGATGTCTATTTCCTGATCGCTTTAGCTAAGGGTGATCAGGACGCAGCACGCAATCTCGACCTGATGCAGACGCGCGCTTGGTTCGACTTTCCGTTGCTGCTCAACGACAACCGCATTGCAAAACTGGTGTTTGAGAAGTCCACGAAGGGTGAGGCGATGTTGGCGAAGGCGTTCGAAGCCTGGAAATGACAAACTATTCTTCCTTTCCAACCTGCGCGGCGAATAGTGATGGCTATTAAACATTATTAGTCAAAATAAAGACGCTGAAGCCAATTGCCAGAGGTCATTTGACCCGCCACTTACGCGGTCGTGGAATGACCGCTATTTGCGCGTAGCGGCCGTCTACTTCGTCGGCACCAACGACAGCATCCGCCCTTCTGAGACGATCGCTCTTCCCTCGGCGGTCGACCGCCCTCGACCCCAAGCGGTCACCACCCAGCGCCGATTGGCTTTCGACCCAAGAGCGCGTTGCTTTTGGATTGAGGCGGGCGAAAGACAAAAAGTTCGGACGATAATCTGTTGCGGAAAATCAGAAGCTAAGCTTTGCCCCATTAACAATTCTGCGCCTCCGCATGGCCTCGACCGCGGGCTCCCGTTCCGGCGCCTCTCAACGCCACGGGAGAAGCGCCGAGAAAAACTTTTGCCCGCTTTATGCCGGGTAACCCATTGATAAGTCTTGATTCGGACGAGGGAATCCAAGGAAATCCAAGATAATCCAACAGCTATGAATGGGGGGGCTTCGCGGCGAAGCGGCCAGGGGCCAAGAAAATCCAAACGGATTGATCGGACCTGTCGAGAAGGAGCCGAATCGACTCCATCCGAAGGCAAAGCGGCCTAGCGCGCGGCGCGGCGTGGATGCAGCGAGCCATCTTTGAGGGCTACTCCTCCTCGTCGCCGGGCTCAGGCTCGGCGTTCGCGCCGGGGATGACGTAACTCCCCTTCAGCCAGCGATGCAGGTCGACATCGGCGCAGCGCTTCGAGCAGAATGGGTCATAGCGCTCGCTGCGGGGCCTGCCGCAGATCGGGCAGGGCCGGTTGCTCTTGTCCCGATCCGGCTGCTTGGCAGTCGATTTGTTGTCGTTCGCGGTCATTGAACGAGGCTCATGCTCCAGCGACGATGGACATCATAGCCTTGGCCGCCGAGCAGCGCGACCGTTTCGGCCAGCGGCAGGCCGACGACGTTGGAGTAGGAACCGACCAGCCGCTCGACGAAGGCGCCGGCGAGGCCCTGAATCGCGTAGCCGCCGGCCTTGCCGCGCCATTCGGCGCTCGCCAGATAGGCCTCGACCTCATTGGGCGACAGGCGCTTGAACCGAAGACGGGTCTCGACCAGCCGCCGCCGAACGGCGCCGCCGCCAGTGACCAGCGCAAGGCCGGTAAAAACGCGATGGCCGCGGCCGGACAAGAGATCGAGGCACAGCTTGGCGTCCTCGCGCGTCTCGCACTTGGGCAAAATGCGTCGGCCGACGCCGACCACCGTGTCAGCCCCGAGCGTCAGGCAGGGGGTGAGATCCGCCCGGCCAGCTGCGATCGCCGCCGAGGCGAGCGCCTTTTCACTGGCCAGCCGTTCGGCGAGCGCCCGCGGCTCCTCGCGCGGGCGTGGCGTTTCGTCGATTTCAGCCGGCAGGACTGCGTCGGGCCGCACGCCGATCTGCGCCAGGAGCGCAAGCCGGCGCGGCGAAGCGGACCCCAGCACGAGGCGGAGGCCCGAGTGCGGAGCGGAGCGATCGTCGCGCCGCCCGAGGGTCAAGGTCATTTGAAACGGTAGGTAATGCGCCCTTTGGTGAGATCGTAGGGCGTCATCTCCACAAGCACCTTATCGCCGGCCAGCACGCGAATGCGGTTCTTACGCATCTTGCCCGCGGTGTGAGCGATGATTTCGTGGTCGTTCTCAAGTTTGACGCGAAAGGTTGCGTTGGGCAGCAATTCGACGACGAATCCGGGGAACTCAAGCAATTCTTCTTTCGACATAAGGCTCCTTGTTGCGTCGGCGCGCCGCCAAAGGCGAGCGGAGACGGCGGCCGTGGACGGCCCCTAGCACGTCAGCGGCGGACTGTCATACCACGGCGAGGTTGTGAGATCGAATACCTCAAAGCGTCGAACGCAGCGCGCTCTCGTGGAGCTCAGTTTATCGGCGCGCGCTTCTCAGACCAGGCTACTTCAGAGCCGTGGCGTTCGATTCGTCCAGAAACCCAAGGATCTCGTGAAAGAACTGCATGCGGTTCTTCTCCAGCATGACAGTATGGGTGCCCTCGCCGAGTTCGACAAAGCGCTTGTAAGGAGCGTTCGTCAATTTGGTGAAGTAGGTCTCGGCCATGGCGCTTGGAAGATCGGTGTCCCATTCCGCGTGAATGAGAAGCGTCGGGACGGTGATCTGGCCCGGATCATAAAACGGCCTTCCAGCGTGCCAATAATTGACGAACTCCGCCGTGACGCCATTGGCGGCGCGAAGCTTCGGCGGGTCCATTTTGCTGCCGACGGGATCGGTGGCGAGCGTCGCGTTCCACCATTGGTCGAAGACGCCAGGCGGGATCAGCGCCGCCTGTTTGTCCTCCGGAACGCCTTTGAGCCAGCGCGCTTTCGCGGAATCTTTCGCCACCAGACGATAGGTTGGAATCGCGTTCGCCGGCGGCTCGACCGGAGGTTGAGAGATCCAGGCCGGCGCATAGAGAACAAGCCGATCAATCTTCTCGTTGTGGTGCGCTGTGTAGGCGCCGGCGATCGACGTGCCCCACGACCAACCCACGAGGTCGAGTTTCGGGATGCCGCGCAGGGCCAGGATATAGTCGACCGCCGCGCCGAGATCGGCGCCCGCCTCCTCCGAGGTCGCGATCGGCTTATTCGCTTGGGGCGGCTGATCCATTTCCGGCGGACGGGTCGATCGTCCGTACGAACGCACGTCGACCAAATAGACGTCGAAGCCGTTCTGAGCGAACAGGTCCATCATCGAGACGCCGTCGATCGGCAGGTCGAAGCTCGATTCCGCTGGGTAAGTGGCGCCATGAATGAAGAGCAGCGTCTTGTCCGGGGAGAAGGACGCCAAGCCCTCTGCGTGCTTGTTGCGGACATAGAGTTTGATGCCCGGATCGGACGACGGGATCATCGCTTCCGTGGTCGTCAGAGGCGGCGATTGTGCGAAAACGGCGCCCGATAGCGCTGAGCACATCACCATAGCTGAGCAAACGACTCGAAAGCGCATAAGCGACTCCTCCCGACGCGGCTCGAAACGCCGCGACTGTATAAGGCGCACATCGCGCGAAGGCCAGATCCGGAGGGGCGCTAAGGCGTCGCGAGCGACACCGGAAAACGACGATTGTCAGGCCGCCGACGATGGAGCGACTCCGTCCGGCTGGGAGGGCGGTGCGGCCTGCGGGGCGGGCTTGCGCTTTCTGCGCTCCTCCAACCGCTGCATCACCACATAGAACGAGGGAACGAACACCACCACGAGGCAGGTCGAGGAGATCATGCCGTAGAAGACGGCGATCCCGATCGACATGCGCGCCGAGGCGCCGGCGCCGGTGGCTAGCACCAGCGGCAGGACGCCGAGGATGAAGGCGAACGAGGTCATGATGATCGGCCGGAAACGCAACCGGGACCCCTCGACCGCCGCCTCGACGATGTCCATCCCTTCGGCCCGCCGCTGGCGCGCGTATTCGACGATGAGGATCGCGTTCTTGGCGCCGAGGGCGATCAGGAGGATGATTCCGATCTGGGTGTAGAGATTGACGGCGGCGACGCCGCTCTGGCTGGCGGCGATGTTGGTGGCGCCCAGGTAGTTCAGCGCGGCGACCGTCCCGATCAAGGCCAGCGGCACGCCAAGGATCACAGCGAGCGGCAGGATCCAGCTCTCGTACTGGGCGGCAAGCACGAAATAGACGAGCAGCAGCGCAAAGCCGAAGACGTAGTAGATCTGGTTGCCGACTTCCTTCTCCTGGTACGACATCGCGGTCCAATCGTAGCCCGTTCCGGACGGCAAAGCCTGCTTGCCGATCTGGTCCATGATGTCGAGCGCCTGGCCGGAGCTGAAGCCTGCCGCCGGGCTGCCGATGACGGTTGACGACGGATAGAGATTGTAGAGGCTGATGAGCGGCGGGCCCTGGACCTCGGTGACGTCGATCACGGTGCCGATCTGCGTCATGGTTCCGTCGCCCGCCTTCACCTTGAGGTTGCGGATGTCCTCGGCGGTCGCGCGGTAGTTGGGCAGCGCCTGTGTATAGACTTGGAAGACGTGTCCGAATTTGTTGAACTCGCCCACATAGCCCGCTCCGACATAGCCCGAAAGGGCGGCGAACACCTGGCCCACCGTGACGCCGATCCTCTCGGCCTTGATCCGGTCGACCTTCACAAAGAACTGCGGCGCGCCTGCCCGAAAGGTCGTGGCGAGCCTTTGAAGCGAAGATTGGGCGTTGCCATCCGCGACGACCGCGTTGGTTAGGCCCTGAAGCACGTCGTAGTCGAAATTGCCGTTTTTGAGCTCAACCTGCATGGTGAAGCCGCCGACGTTGCCGATGCCCTGAATCGGCGGCGGAGGGACCGCGAATGAGAACGCTTCCGGCACGCCTTGCAGCGCGCCATTGAGGCGCTGGCCGATCGAGCGGGCATCCTGTCCCGGCTCCTTGAGGCGCACGTCCCAATCCTTGAGGACGACGAAGGCGACACCGGCGTTGGCGAGGCTCGCCAGGTTGTCGAGGATGGAGACGCCGCTGACCGTGACCACGAGCTTGACGCCGGGGATTTTGCCGGCGATCCCTTGGATCTTTTGCATGACCGCGTCCGTGCGCTCCTTCGAGGCGCCATCGGGCAGTTGCGCGGGGACTATCAGGTAGCCCTGGTCCTCGGTCGGCAGAAAGGCGGTAGGCACCCGCGTCAGCCCGTAGACGGCGACTCCGACGAGCGCGAGAGCGAGGACGACCATGGCGCCGGCGCGGCGGGTCATTAGGCCGACGAGCCTTGCGTATCCGCGCTCGGCGGCACCGTAGACGGCGTCGAAGCCGCGCGTGAAAAAGTTGCGCTGCTCAGGGGGCTTCGGCGGCCTGAGCCACAACGCAGATTGCGTCGGCTTCAGGGTCAGGGCGTTGACCGCGCTAATGAAGGCGGTGGCGGCGATGACCAGCGCGAACTGCCGGTAAAGTTGTCCGGTAAGCCCCGGCACAAAAGCAGCGGGAATGAACACCGACATCAAGACCAGCGTGATGCCGAGGACCGGGCCGGTCAGGTCGTCCATCGCCCGTCCAGCCGCCTCGCGGCCGGGTAACCCTTGCTCGATATAGCGCGCGACGCCTTCGACGATGACGATCGCGTCGTCGACGACGATTCCGATCGCCAGCACGAGGGCGAACAGCGTCGGGAGATTGACCGAGAAGCCCAGGGCCGCCATGGCAGCGAAGGCGCCGATGAGCGTCACTGGCACAGTGGTGGCCGGGACCAGCATCGCGCGCCAGTCCTGCAAAAAGACGAGAATGACGATCAGCACCAGAACGGCCGCCTCGATCAGCGTGCGATAAACTTCGGAGATCGCGGCCCTCACGAATTCCGTGGTGTCGTACGGGACGCGGTAGACGAGGCCTTCCGGGAAGCTCCTGGCGAGCTCGTCCATTTTCGCTTTCACCTCGTTGGAGACCGCAATCGCGTTGGCGTCCGGCAAGAGCGAGACGGCGATGCCGGCGGCCGGCCGGCCGTCGAGGTTGAACGACTCGCTGTAGGTCTGGGCCCCGAGCTCGGCGTGGCCAACGTCGCGGATTCGAGTGATCTCTCCGCCCTTCGCCGGATCGACCTTGACGATGATGTTCTCGAACTCGGCGGGATCGTCGAGGCGGCCCCTGAGATTCAGCGTGTATTGAAAATCCTGGCCCTTCGGAGCGGGAGGGGCGCCGACCTGGCCGGCGGTGACCTCCTGGCTCTGCTGCTGAATGATGTTGATGACATCCTGCGGCGTCAGACCCCGTGCCTGAAGCAGGTCCGGGTTGAGCCATATGCGCATCGCGTATTGCCCGGCGCCGAGCACCGAAACGTCTCCCACTCCATCGAGGCGACGAAGCTCGTCCTGCACGTTGATCACGGCGTAGTTCGACAGAAACAGGCTGTCGAAGCGGCTGTCGGGTGAAACCAGACCGACGAATTCGAGAATCGAGGTCGACTTCTTCTTGGTCGTGACGCCCTGGAGCTGCACTTCCACCGGCAGCGACGGTAAAGCGATGGCCACCCGGTTCTGCACGAGGACTTGCGCCAAATCTGGATTTGTGCCGATGGCGAAGGTGACGGTCAGGGTATAGGTGCCGTCGTCGGCGTTCGTCGACTGCATGTAGAGCATGTTCTGGACGCCGTTGACCTGCTGCTCGATCGGCAGGGCGACGGAATCAACGAGGGTGCGGGCGCTCGCGCCAGGGTAGCGCGTCGTGACCTGCACGGTCGGCGGCACGACGTTGGGATATTGCGAGCTCGGCAGTTGGAAGAGCGCGACGAGCCCGACGAGGACGACGACCAACGCGAGGACGTTGGAGAGCACCGGCCTTTCGATGAAGAAGCGCGAGATCGCGCCCGCGCGGCCTTCCGGGTTCATTTCGAAACCGGGTCGGGCGCGCCGGCTTTCTGCGGGCTAGCTGGCTCCGGCTCGGCTGAGGCGAGCTGCCCGCGCTGCGGATCGACCTTCGCGCCGGGAAAGGCGCGCTGAATGCCTTCAGTAACCACCCAGTCGCTGGGGTCGAGACCGGATTCGATGACCCGAAGCTGGCCCTCACGGTCCCCGGTCTTCACGATCTTGCGCTGAACGACGTTGTCCGGGCCGACCACCAGCACATAGCTGCCCTCCTGGCTCGTCCCGATCGCGTCGTTTCGCGTCAGTACAGCCTTGTCCAGACGGCCGACCGGGGTCCGAACGCGCGCGAACAGGCCAGGCAGCAGCCTTTGATCCTTGTTGTCGAATAGCGCGCGCGCCGTCAGCGTGCCCGTCGACTGGTTGACCTGCGGATCCGCGTAGTCCATGTGGCCTTTGTGCGGATAGCCGTCCTCGCCCTGCAGCCCGATGTCGACCGGGATGCTCGACAGATCCGTCGTTCTGAACGGGAGGCCGGCCTTGGCGTTGCTCTGCGTGATCGCCAGGACCTGCGGCTCGCTCAAATTGAAATAGACATACATGGGGTCCAGCTGGACGATGGTCGCGAGCTTGGTCGCGCTTCCGCTTCCAACCAGCGCGCCGACGTCGACGAGATGGTTACTCACGACGCCGTTAAAGGGCGCGGTGACGTTCGTATAGCCGAGATTGATCTTGGCGAGTTCGATCGCCGCCTTAGCGCTCAGCACCTGCGCCGCCGCCGAATCCTGATTGGCCTTCCATTGCTGCGAAATCGACTTGCTGGCGAAATCTTGCCGGGCGAGCGCGGCTTGTCGCTCGTATTCGGCCGTATTGTACTCGAGCGTCGCCTGATTGGCGGCCAGCGTCGCGTTCGCCTGGTCGAGCTGCTGTTGGTACTGGTCGCGCTCGATACCGAAAAGCTGCTTTCCCTTGGTTGCGAATGCGCCGTCCTTGTAATCGATCGATTCGAGATAGCCTTGAACGCGGGCCACGAGGTCGACGGAGTTGAACGCCTGAGTATTGCCGGTCAATTCGAGATAGAGGGTCACCGGCTTCTCGATGGGTTGCGCCACCTGCACCTTGGGCGGCGGCGGCGGCACATAGGCGTTCTTGCTGTTACAGGCTGCGAGCGTGATCGCGCCTATCGCAAAGGCGGCCGCCCGAACGGCCAGCCGGAGTGCAGAACGAGGCGGTCGGGTCGACATGGGGACGCGAATCCTGAAAACAAGCGAACAATACCCATAGGCGAGCCTGATGGCCATGACGCCTGCCTATGATGCCTGACTAGCGTTTGAGTGCAAGAGGCTTGAATGACGGGCTACTGCGTCGCGCGCTCGAGCGCGCGGTATCGCCTGAACGCGAACGGGATCGAGGCGAGATAGACGAGGGTGACGGCGACCAGCGCCTGCATGGGAAAGTTGAACAGGATGAGGAGCGCCGCCGCGACGCCGACCAGCACCACCGAGACATATTCGCGTGGCACGCGGCCGATCGTTTTGCCGGAGAAGTGCGGCACGCGGCTCGCCATCAACAGAGCCACCGCCAGCACGTACAGACTCTCGACCACAGCGAGTTGCGGGGTCGGCTGGCCGAGATCGAAGGCGGAATGAACGTAGATCGGCAGAAGGCCAACGATCGCGCCCGCGGGTGCCGGCATGCCCACGAAAAAGATCTTGCGCCATGCCGGCTGATCTTCGTCGATCATGACGTTGAAACGGGCGAGGCGGAGCGCGCAAGCCATAGCGAACAAGAGCGCCGCAACCCAGCCGAAGCTTTTGGCCGCGTGCAGCTCTGCGACATATAGCACCAGAGCCGGGGCTACGCCGAAGTCAACGAAGTCGGCAAGCGAATCGAGTTCGGCTCCGAAGCGCGAGGTGCCCTTCAAAGCGCGTGCGATTCGCCCATCGAGGCCGTCGAGCACAGCAGCGGCGGCGACCGCGCTGACCGCCCATTCGATCGACCCCTCCATCGCCAAGCGGATCGCGGTCAAGCCAAGGCCGAGCGCAAACAGCGTGATGAGGTTGGGGATCAAGAGCCTGAGAGGCACCGCCCGGAGACCGCGCCGCGCCGGCGCGGCATCGGCGATCGGCGTCCGGGTCTGGAGGCCGGCCTCGTTCACGCGTCAGCTCCGCTGAAAGGGCGGCGGCTCGACCTCGGCCGCAACCTGCGCGATCACCGTCTCGCCGGCGATGGCGCGCGAATCGACGCCGACCACGATGTGCGCGCCCGGCGGCAGGTAGACGTCAACGCGCGAGCCGAAGCGGATCAGCCCGATTCGTTCGCCCGCGCCGACCAGCGCGCCTTCATGCGTGAAGCACACGATCCGCCGAGCGACCAGGCCTGCGATCTGCACTACGCCAAATCGTCCCGACGGCGCGTCGATGACAAGGCTGTTGCGCTCGTTGTCCTCGCTCGCCTTGTCGAGATCGGCGTTGAGAAAGAGGCCGGGGTGATAAACAATCTGGGCCACCCGGCCTTGAACGGGAGCCCGGTTTACGTGGCAATCAAAAACCGACATGAAGATCGACACCCGCTGCAACGGCGCCATGCCGAGGCCGAGCTCGGGCGGAGGCGCGGCGAAGCCGGCGAAGCTGACCACGCCGTCCGCGGGCGCAATGACCAGGTCGCTCCGGACCGGCGTGACGCGCGCGGGATCGCGAAAGAAATAGCCGCACCAGAGCGTCGCGATGAGGCCGAGCCATCCGAGCGGCGCCCACATCCACCACAAGATGAGCGTCGCTACGGCGAACCCTAAGACGAACTTATAGCCTTCAGGGTGGATCGGCGCGAGCTGGCCGCGCAGCGATTTGACGATGCTCATTGACCCGCGCTCGGAGACAAACCGCGCGCACTCATGGCGCCAATCGCTTCCGATGTCACGGCGCGGGCTGAGCCACGAAACCGTCGTCGGCGCGGAGATTGTCCTCACGGCCCGCTTGCCGCAACAATTCCTGCGCCGCGTCGACCTGCCTCTGGCGGCTCCACATCGCGGAATAGATTCCGCCCAGCGCCAAAAGCTCCTGATGGGACCCGCGCTCGGCAATAACGCCCTTGTCGAGCACCAGAATCTCGTCGGCGTTGACCACGGTCGACAGGCGATGTGCGATCACAATTGTCGTGCGCCCGCGGGAGACGCGCTCCAATGCCGACTGAATTTCGCGCTCGGTGAAGCTGTCGAGCGCCGATGTCGCTTCGTCGAGCACCAGAATCGGCGGCGCCTTGAGCATCGTCCGTGCGATGGCCACCCGCTGCTTCTCACCGCCCGAGAGCTTGAGGCCCCGCTCGCCGACCGGCGCATCGTAGCCCTGCGGTAGCGAGCGAATGAACCGGTCGATCTGCGCATTCTCGGCGGCGGCGATCACCTCGGCCTCACCGGCGCCGTCGCGACCATAGTGGATGTTGTAAAGGATCGTATCGTTGAACAAGACCGTGTCCTGCGGCACCATGCCGATCGCCGCGCGCAGCGAACTCTGTGTGACAGCGGCGATATTCTGTCCATCAATCAATATGCGCCCAGCGTTCGGCTCATAGAACCGGAACAGGAGGCGCGATATCGTGGACTTGCCGGCGCCAGACGGCCCGACGATGGCGATCGTGTGCCCCGCCGGCGCCTCGAACGAGACGCCACGCAAAATGGGCCTGCCCGGATCGTAGGCGAAGTCTACATTCTCGAACCGGACCGCGCCTTCGGTCACCTTCAAAGGCTGAGCGCCGGGAATGTCCTCGATCTCGGGATTCTGCGCCAGGATGACGAACATCGCCTCGACGTCGATGATCGCCTGCCGGATATCCCGGTAAACCATCCCCATGAAATTGAGCGGCTGATAGAGCTGCAGCATGATCAGGTTGACGAGCACGAAGGCGCCGACGGTCTTGGTTCCGTTTTTGACTTCGGCGACGCACATCAGAAGGACGACAATCAGGCCGAGCGTGAAGATGAAGGCCTGACCCGCGTTTAGAACGGCGAGCGACACATAAGTGCGAACGCTCATCCGCTCGTACCGCGCCATTGCTTTATCGTATCGCGCGGCTTCGCGGTCCTCGGCGCCAAAATATTTCACCGTCTCGAAATTGAGCAGGCTGTCGATCGCCTTGGTGTTGGCCTCCGTGTCGCTTTCATTCATCGAGCGCCGGATGCCGATGCGCCAATTGGTCGCCAGAGTCGTAAAGACCAAATACGCGACCACCGTGACGCTGATCGCGGCGACATAGCGCCAGTCGAACGTGATCAGCATGGCGGCGACGATCATTGCGAACTCGACCACCGTCGGGATGGCAGTCAGCATCGAGGTGCGGATAAGGGTCTCGATCGCGTTGCGCCCGCGCTCAAGAACGCGAGTGAGTCCGCCAGTCTTGCGCTCCAGATGAAACCGCAACGACAGGCGGTGCAAATGCTCGAACACCTCGATCGCCAATCGGCGCACCGCATTCATGGCGACAGCCGCGAACAGGCCGTCACGGCCCTGCTGGGTGAACGCCATCAGGATGCGCAAGACCCCATAAAGAGCGGTCAGCGCCGCCGCTCCGATCAGAACGCGCGGCAGCGGGACCGCATCCAGCGCGAGCTTGTTGGCGACCGCATCGGTCGCCCACTTGTAGGAATAGGGAATTGCGATCGTGAACAACTTCGAGAGCAGCATCAGCGCCACGGCGAGAAATACGCGCAGCTTCAGATCAGAGCGCTCGGTTGGCCAGATGTAAGGCCATAGGAGCTGGACGGTTCCCGTCAGCGTGGCCTGCCGCGTCGCGTTCCTGCGCGCTGCGACGAACGTTGACGTCTTTTGATGCTGCATTGGAACTCACGCGGCGCCGATCAATTGGGTCGGCAAGCCGCATATAGTCGCTTTGAGCGCCGATGACATCCTCGGGCAGTCATATTCTTCGGCTCGATCATTGTTCGCGAAGCAGCGGCGCAGATGAACGCGGCCACCTCCCGCGACGAATCAAGTTCGCGATCGTTTCTGACCCGCAATTATGCAGCAGCGTAAGCTTTCGCTTGGACGTACCACGATCCGGAAAACGGGCCGTGATGATTCGGTCAAAGCGTTTGCGGCACGTTAATTCCTATCTGTCAAGTGAAGGCAATTGTTTTTTTATATAAATTCAGCTTCTGTCAACCAGCTCAATGTGAGTATTCAGCCGATCTCCATCGATGCCCTAGTTGAAGTCTTCATATCTTGTCTTGTGGTATGCTTTCTTTTGGGCTATATGGCTCTCGCCCGAAGTCGCAACAAGCGACTAAGAAGAGAATGCTCGTCGTAGTCGGACGAGCAAAGAATGGCCTGAAGATGAGCGTCAACCGGGCGCTCTCCCCACAGGCAACTTATTGGAGTAACGTCAACAATGAGCGATTCCACGAACCACATTGAACTCGCCGCGGAGATTGTGTCGGCATACGTGTCGAACAATTCCGTGCCATCGAGCGAGTTGCCGTCGCTTCTCAGCGACGTTCACGCAGCACTCGTGCGTGTCGCGACTGGCGCACAACCGGTCGTAGTCGAAGCAGCCAAGCCCGCTGTCCCGCCCAAGAAGTCGATTACCAGCGATTACATCATCTGCTTGGAGGACGGTCGTAAATTCAAGTCGTTGAAACGGCATTTGCGGACCCAATACAACCTGTCGCCGGAAGAGTATCGGGAGAAGTGGGGTCTTCCCTCTGATTATCCCATGGTCGCTCCCGCCTACGCCAAAGCGCGCTCGGCTCTGGCGAAGCAGATGGGCCTTGGCCAGCAGCGGCGGCGCCGCAAGTAAGCCAGGCGGTTTGTCCCGGCCCTGCAGCACTGGCCCCCAAGACTGAGGGGCTCAGGTACAGGACGCGGCGGTCGAACGCCGCGCTTCTATTTCGTGCCGAACATGCGATCGCCCGCGTCGCCGAGGCCAGGAACGATGTAGCCGTGGTCGTCGAGCCGTTCATCAACCGCTGCGGTCCAGATCTGTACTTCGGGATGCGCATTGGTCAGCCGTTCGATCCCCTCCGGCGCGGCGAGAAGGCAGACGAAGCGGATGTCCTTCACCCCACGCTGCTTGAGGCGGTCGATCGCGGCGACCGCTGAATTCGCCGTCGCGAGCATCGGGTCCATCACGATAACCAACCGGTCGGCCACGTCCGCCGGGGCCTTGAAGTAATACTCCACCGCCTCAAGCGTATGTGGGTCGCGATAGAGCCCGATATGGGCGACCCGCGCACTCGGCACCAGATCGAGCATCCCATCAAGAAATCCAACGCCGGCGCGCAAAATCGGCGCAAACACCAGCTTCTTGCCGGAGATGGTTGGCGCCATTGTCTTCATGAGGGGCGTTTCCACCTCGACCATTTCGAGCGGCAGATCGCGCGTCACCTCGTAGGCGAGCAGCATGCCGATCTCGTTCATGAGTTGCCGGAAGCCCTTGGTCGAGACGGTCTTGTCCCGCATCAGCGTCAACTTGTGCTGCACCAGCGGATGGGCGACGACGTGAACATTCGACATAAGCGAGGCCCTGACCACAAGGAAGACTTTGAAGACCTTGACATTAAACGAAGTTGGGCCGGCGGAGACCCGCGGGCGCGGCATCGTCCCCAGCTTTGTCCGGGCCGCGTGGCCGACGGCCGCTCGGCGCCTGCGCCTTGCGTGCGCTATTGACGGGCGAACAGGCACGATGTCTGCTGCATCGCAAATGGTTTCTTCGACTGCCCGTCCGATCAGCCGCAACTGGGCTCTGCCCAATATTCTGACTTACGCGCGGGTCGCGGCGGTCCCGCTGGTCGCCGGGCTTTTGTTCTGGCCGGATGAGCCCTGGGCGCGATGGACGGCGCTCGCGATCTTCATCGCCGCCGGGATCAGCGATTTTTTCGACGGCTACCTGGCGCGCGCGTGGTCGCAACAGTCTTCGCTTGGAAGAATGCTGGACCCGATCGCCGACAAGCTTCTCGTCTCCGCGGTGCTCCTGGTGCTCGCCTCCAATCGGACCATTTCGGGCCTCACGCTATGGGCGGCGATCGTCATCCTTTGCCGGGAAATCCTGGTTTCGGGCTTGCGTGAGTATCTCGCGGAACTCAGGGTTCCGCTGCCGGTCACCGCGCTCGCAAAGTGGAAGACGGCCGTACAATTCATCGCGCTGGCTTTTCTCATCGCTGGGCCTGCCGGAGAATCCGTCCTTGCGGGATCGATAACAACCGGGATTGTGCTCCTGTGGATCGCAGCCATAGTAACGCTCTACACTGGCTGGGACTATATGAAGGCGAGCTACGATCACGCCGGGAGCGATTGAGAACAGAATGAAGGCGCTTTATTTCGCCTGGGTGCGCGAACGCGTCGGCACGGCGGAGGAAGAGCTCGATCCGCCCCCGACGGTGAAGACAGTCGGCGACCTTATCGCCTGGCTCCGTGAGCGCGGAGAGGGCTACGCGCGCGCGTTCGACAAACCCGCGGCCGTTCGCGCCGCGCTCGATCGGGTTCACGCCCGCAGCGACGCTTCCATCGCGGGGGTGAAGGAAGTGGCGTTCTTCCCGCCAATGACCGGCGGCTGAAAGCGATGGCGAGGGTCCGCGTCCAGCGAGAGGATTTCGACCCCGGCGCGGAGGCCGAAGCGCTCGCGCGCGGGCGAACCGACGTCGGCGCGGTAGTGAGCTTCATCGGTTACTGCCGCGACGAGGGCGGATCGCTCGCCGCGCTCGAACTCGAGCATTATCCTGGCATGGCCGAGGAAGAGGTCGCACGCGCGACGAGTGAGGCCGAGGCGCGCTGGCCGCTTCTGGGCGCGACCGTCATCCATCGGTACGGCCGTATCGCGCCGGGCGAGCAGATCGTTTTGGTCGCGGTCGCCGCCGCGCATCGTGGGGCGGCGTTCGCGGCGGCCGAAATGCTGATGGATTACCTCAAGACCCGCGCACCATTCTGGAAGCGCGCGGTACGCAGCGATGGCGCCGTTGAGGGGTGGATCGCAGCCAAACAGGAAGATGACCGTTCGGCGGAGCGTTGGAGCGCCGCCGCCGACTGACCGTTCACTCAGGCGCGGGAGGCGACCGCACGGTAGACCAGCAGCACAACCACCGCGCCGATGACTGCGATGATGATGCTCCCGATGTTCACTCCCGTGACGCCGCCGATACCCAGGAAGCTCGCTAGAAATCCGCCGACGATGGCGCCGATGACGCCGAGCGCAATGTCCATCGTCATGCCGGAGCCCGTCTTGTTGACGATCTTGCTGGCGATGAAACCGGCGATCAGGCCCAGAATGATCCAGCTCAATATGCCCATGTCGTAGCCTCCCGTGCGCCGTCAGTCGCCGGGAGAATGTGCGGTATGGACGGGGAAAACGCAAGCCGATAGTCTTGGTCGTCATATCTTCGAATTGCGGCGCTAGGCTGTAGTCGAAGCAGAGGCTTTTCGCGATTTGGATTCAGGTGGAGGAGACAACGATGGCTTCCTTTGACGACGCGATGAAAAATGCGGTTCCGGGCGGCAATCTGGCGACACCGATCGCGGTCGCGGTGGGCGCGCTGATTCTCGGCAAGATGTTTGGCGGCAGCTCAGCGCCCGCATCCGCGCCGGCTGTGCCGATCCCGCCGCCTGGGCAACCTGTGCCAACAAACGCGCCAGCCGGCAGCATTCTCGGTGGTCTTTCGGATCTCATTGGCAAGCTCAGCGCGGGAGGCGTGTCGCCGCAAGTCAATTCCTGGGTCGGCCACGGGCCGAATGAGCCGGTACCCCCCGGACAGCTCGGATCGGCGCTTGGTCAGAATGTGCTTGCCGAATTGGCGCAGCGCACCGGGATGAGCCAGCAAGAATTGCTGAGCCAGCTCTCGACTGTGTTGCCGCAGATTATCAATCACATGACGCCAAACGGCCGCATGCCGACCTTGGCTGATCTCGAGAAGTAACGCACGAGCGAACGGAGGCGCTTTCTTCTGATCGCGATTTGCCGCGGCCGTGCGGATCGACAGGGTGCGCGAGGGACCCGGATGACTATTCGCAGCTCGGATATGCGCGCGGCGGCCATGCGGTGGTCGACGCGCTTCGCCTTGCGGGGCTCGCTCGTTGTTAGCGGCCCGGCGCCGTTCGGGCTTAAAATGGCCTGACCTCCACGAGCGCTGGACGCGTCGATGCACTCATCGAACGCGCATCCGCGAGACGGCGTGAGGGATGAAGCTTGAGGCGAAGGCAATAGAGCTCGGCGCGGCTTCGGTCGGCGCGCGATGACGCTGCAACGTCCGTTCTCAAGCGTGATTCAGCGGGTTTCGGCTGCCCGGCACGTCGAAATTCGCCCAGATTGGCGCGCAGTATGCCTCGGCGCCGTGGGCCGAGCTCTTGATTTCGACCCTGACGAACCCAGCCAACCGCCGCGTAGGCGAGAGCTGGCGGCGCGACATGGGAGGATTCAATGAGCGGCATTACGAGGCGCGATGCTTTGAAGGCCGGCGGAGCGACGGTCGCAGCGGCTCTTTTGCCAAACGACGTGGTCCAGGCAGCTCCGACCTGGAACGGCCCCGCTCCTGAACCGGGCGCGCAGCTCCGAGTGCTGCGCTGGAAGCAGTTCGTCCAGCCGGAGTTCGACAGTTTTATCGCTAACACTAAGAAGTTCACCGAGCAGACCGGCGTTAAAATACGCGTTGACGCCGAAAGCTGGGATGACATTCGTCCCAAGGCGGCAGTCGCCGCCAACGTAGGCGCCGGCCCGGACATAATTATGGGCACGAACGACGACCCGTTCAAATTCCCCGACAAGCTCCTGGACATGACCGACTTGGCCGAATATCTCGGGGCAAAGTACGGCGGCTGGTATCCTGTCACGCGGAAATACGGCATGCTCCGGGACCGGTGGATTGCGCTGCCGCAGGGCAGCCCGATCGGCACGTTTAATTACCGAGTCAGCGCCATGCGCGCCGCCGGCTTCGAGGAGTTCCCCAAGGACACCGCTGGATTCCTCAAATTGTGCCAGGGGCTCAAGAAAGTCGGCAAGCCTGCTGGAGAGTCGCTGGGCCATGCCACGGGAGACGCCAACGGTTGGACCCATTGGTGCCTGTGGGCCCACGGCGGCAAAATGGTCGACGACAGCAACAACGTCGTCCTCGACTCCCCCGAGACCATCGCCGCCCTTGAATACGCCATGCAACTCTATGCGAACTTCATCGAAGGAGTTCTGTCATGGCTCGACCCGAGCAACAACAAGGCTTTTCTCTCTAATCAGATTGGCGTGACCAGCAACGGCATTTCGATCTACACAGTCGCCAAGAACTCGCCTGATCCCGCACTGCAGGCGATCGCCGCCGACATGAATCATGCTAACGCGCCGATTGGTCCGGTCGGGCGTCCCACTGAGTTGGCGCTCATGCTCAACACTTATGCGTATGGCTACACAAAGTATCCAAACGCAGTGCGGGAATATTTGCGCTTCATGTGGGAGAAAGATCAAGTCGATGCTTGGCTGAGAGCTGCGAACGGCTATGTTTCGCCTCCGCTGCCGGCCTGGAACGACAATCCGGTGTGGACGGAGGACCCCAAGGTCACGCCCTTCCGCGATGGGCTGAAGTTTGCGCTCGACAACGGCTATTCCGGGTCGCTCGGCAAGGCTTCGGCCGCGGTAATGGGAGATTTCGTGGTCGTCGACATGTTCGGCGAGGCGTGCACCGGAAACCAGGCGCCAAAGGCGGCAGCGCAGCGCGCCGCCGAACGTGCCAAACGCTATTATCGGGTCTGACTGCAGAGATGAGACGTCGTCCCGCGTGCCGGTCCGCGCGCTGCTAATCACCGCCTAACCAAACGGGGGGGCCGGCGCGTCCTATCGTCGGCCGCCCTGTCGTCGAAGCGAGGAGGGGCGGGAGAGAGCCCGGGTCGGCTCAGCCCGGGGCCGCTCCTTGAGTAGCGGTATAGAGCGCATAGAGCGACTGGCTCCCGGCCATGAACAAACGGTTGCGCTTGGGGCCGCCGAAGCAGAGGTTGCCGACGGTCTCCGGGATACGGATACGGCCGATGAGCTTGCCGGCGGGGTTCCAGACCGTCACGCCACTGTAACCGACCGCGCGGCCTCCGTTGCTGGACACCCAGAGGTTGCCGTCTACGTCCGATCGTATCCCGTCCGGCCCGCACTTCACGCCGTCAATGACGCAATCGGTGAACAACTTCTGGTTTGAGAGCTTGTTGTCGGCGCCAACATCAAAGACCGAAATCTCGTGTTTGCCGCCGGGACCCGTGTCCCCAGGACCCTTGCCTGTACTGATCACGTAGAGCTTCTTATAGTCGGGCGAGAAGCAGAGGCCGTTCGGATCCGGAACCTGTTCCTCAGTGACCACGAGATCGAGCTTTCCGCTGGGGTCCCACCGATAGCAGTTGGTCGGCAGTTCTCGCTTGCCTGGCACGAATCCGCCGGGCTGGCCAAGTTTGGGATTGAGATGTCCCGCCGCATTAGACGGCCCGCCAGCCGCGTCGGGGGCGCCCTCGTAGAGTTGGCCGCCGTAGGGCGGATCGGTGAACCAGAGGCTGCCGTCGGGATGGG
>Ga0210406_10001920_pt1 | contig 24367 bp, 21 predicted proteins | sample IncBWC30MmetaG_FD_155454 | JGI IMG/M metagenome (GOLD analysis project Ga0210406, IMG submission 155454) | Forest soil microbial communities from Barre Woods Harvard Forest LTER site, Petersham, Massachusetts, United States - Inc-BW-C-30-M | ecosystem: Environmental > Terrestrial > Soil >...
CTGCTGAGGATCTCTGACGGGCAGGTTTCTTATCAGCACTGAATTGACGACCGAGAAGATGGCTGTGTTGGCGCCGATGCCGAGGGCTAGGGTGAGCACTGCGACGGCGGTGAAACCCGGATTCTTTGCCAGCATGCGAACACCAAATCTGAGGTCTTGCCAAAAAGTGAGCACGTGACGCCTCCGGCTACTTGTGAAGAAAAGAGAGCACGAACGGTTCCAAGGACAACGTCTTCTGTCTGGTGAAAGCCAAGCACTTTGGGGGAAGGTTCAGATTTGTCGGGCGTTCACTTGCGGACAACAGTGACCATAATCGGACAGCGCCCGAATGAAGCGGCAACGCGAAGGGACCCATATGCAGGAAACGTTTCCGGGTACTCGTACGCTTCGTTTTCTCCGGTATGAACCGCGCGGGCTCTGCACTGCGTGCCATGCAAAAATCACCCGGCTCACGGGCTGGCGCCTTCACCATTGCGTTCCCCGCGGGATGGGTGGTTCAGGAAGCGCAGAAAACCGCGTGCTACTTCATCCCGAGTGCCATGACAGTGTTCACCGCCGGCGCCCTTCTGTCTCGAAACCTCGTTTCTCCGAAAGCGGCGTTCGAAGGGCTTGATCTGCATGGGAGGAAACTTTCATGCACAGTTCTTAGAGGGCTGGAGGGGAGCAATCCCGTCCGGCTACTCGGTCATCCGCCAAATATGCAAGGAGCAGACCCTACCAGCGTAGGACTACATGGTCCTATAGTAGATCCTCACAAGGCCGGGACCGTATTTCAGACGCGCTCCTTTGTGCCGGTTGTTTGCAGTATCGGCCAGATGAAAACGAACCTCTGCTAGTAACCGACCGGCCTGAGCTACGTCAAAGCCTTGTGTAGGAGACGACGATGCTGACAGATCTTCGTGACGCGCTGCGGCAGCTGCGGAAGGCGCCTGGATTTACAGCAACAGCTTTGATCACACTGGCACTGGGGATCGGCGCCACAACGGCAATCTTTACGCTGGTGCAACAGGTGATGTTGAAGTCGCTGCCGGTGGCCAAGCCCGGTCAGTTGTGGCGGATCGGAGACAAAGTTCGCTGCTGCAACTGGGGGGGGTACACACAGGGCGACGAAGGCGATTTTGCGCTGTTCTCGTGGGAGGCGTACAGGAACTTTCGCGCGCACACGCCGGAGTTCGAAGACCTTGCCGCCCTGCAGGCCGGCAATGCGGCTCTCGGCGTCCGCAGGGCGGGATCACAGGCCCAGGTGGACACACGCAATGGGGAGTATGTGTCCGGGAATTTTTTCCGGACCTTTGGCGTGCAGCCCTGGATTGGCCGGCTGTTCACCGACGAGGACGATCAGGAGGGTGCGCCGCCCCTTACGGTGATGAGCTACCGCGTATGGCACGACAAGTACGGATCTGATCCTTCTGTAGTCGGTGCTGGCTACCAGATCAATGGACACCCGTTCACCGTGATCGGCGTGGCTGCGCCAGGATTTTTCGGAGCGAAGCTGGCTGGGTGGGGCATGCCGGACTTCTGGTTGCCACTGACAACCGAACCATTGATCGATGGAACGACGGCGCGGCTGAAAGGGCCAAACACCAACTTCCTGGACCTGATCGGAAGAGTGCGCCCTGGAGTGAATCCCCAGTCGCTCGAAGCAAAGCTGAAGGTGGAACTCTATGACTGGCTGGCGAGTCACGTCCCCGATATGGAACCGAGTGAGAAGCAACTATGGCAACAGCAAACCCTGCACCTGGTTCCCGGAGGCGCTGGGGTGGCAGCCTTGCGGGATCAGTATCAGGATGGACTGAAGCTGCTTCTGGTGGCGGCTGGATGTGTACTGCTGGTGGCATGCGGGAACCTGGCAAACCTCATGCTGGCGCGCGGATTGAAGGATCGCGCGCAAACCTCGGTACGAGTGGCGCTCGGCGCTCCGCGAAGACGGCTTGTTCGCAAATCTCTGGTCGAGTGCATCATGCTGGCAGCGCTCGGAGGCGTCTTGGGCATAGGGGTGGCGTATGCCGGAACCAGGGTGATTTTGCATCTGGCTTTCCAGATCGGCGGCCCCAATAACTACGTGCCCATCAGCGCGACTCCATCCTTACCCGTGCTGCTGTTCACACTGGGTATGTCCGTTTTGACGGGAATACTGTTCGGGATCGCGCCCGCCTGGATGACTTCGCATGCTGACCCCATCGAGGCGCTTCGCGGGGCAAACCGTTCGCTGGCGGGCGGCCGCTCGTGGGCGCAGAGATCGCTGGTAATCGCCCAGGCAGCGATGTCCCTCGTACTGCTCTCCGCGGCGGCTCTGCTCGGCCAGAGCCTGCGAAACTTGCAGCACCAGAATTTTGGATTCGAGACCGAGGGCCGGTATATCGCGTGGATCGATCCTCAGCTGGGAAACTACAAGCCGGAGCAGATGGAACTAGTGTTCCGGCAAATCGACGATCGCCTGCAGCAGATCCCCGGGGTGCGGATGGTCGCGCCGGCGCTCTATGCCCCGATGACTGGCGATAGCTGGAATAACGGCATTCGGGTGGAAGGTCGGCCTGAGCCGGGAGCCAAGGACGATACCGGAGCGGGATTCGTCCGCGTGATGCCGCGATTCTTCGAGGCTCTGGGTGCCAAAATCGTATCGGGCCGACCCATGACCGACGAGGATACGGCGGCGACGAGAAAGGTAGCTGTGATCAATGAAGCGTTTGCCAAGAGGTTCTTCAAGAACCAGAACTCCATCGGGCAGCATTTTGGGCCCGGCAAGGTGAAGTATTCCACTACGTTCGAAGTAATCGGAGTGGTGAGAGACATGCGCTATATGACCTACGACTACAAAGAACCGGTCCGGCCGATGTACTGGGTGCCGGAGGCGCAGAGCGTGGAGTATGACGATCCGGCGTACCTCAGCGGCGAAATCTCGTCTCACTATTTGTACAACATCGTAATCTGGGCGCCGGGAAACCCGCCGGGAATGGAAGAGCGCGTGCGCAAGACGCTGGCGACCATCGATCCAAATCTGGTTCTCTATGGCGTTGATCCGTATACAAAAGTCGTGAGCGCTGACTTCCAGCAGGAAGAAATGATCGCAACTCTCACCACGCTGTTCGGCGCACTTGGGCTGGTCCTGGCTGCGGTCGGGCTGTACGGAGTCATGGCGTACACGGTGCAACAGCGGACCGGGGAGATTGGGGTTCGTATGGCGCTGGGAGCGGATCGCATGCGGGTTCTAAACATGGTGCTGCGCGGTGCTTTCTCCCAGATAGGCATCGGGATGGCGCTTGGCATTCCCGCAGCGATTGGTGCCGGCAAGCTAATGCAGGATCAACTGTTCGGCGTCACGCCATGGAACCCAATCATGCTCGCGCTGGCGGTGCTGACGCTCGCCTTGGCGGCACTGCTGGCGTCGGTGGTCCCGGCGCGGCGGGCTGCAGGTGTAGAGCCTATGGTGGCACTGCGGAACCAGTAATCCAGAACTGCCGATCCTTCGTTCCGCCTTAGTACCGACAGACGCCCGTGTGCAGTAAATGAGCTATTTCCCGGCCTGTCGGCAAACAGGAGTAGTTCATTTCCTGCCGGTTTTCCGTCATTTCCCCCGAAGTTTCTACAGCATTCGAGATAAAAAAGCAGCATTCCTGGGTACAATTGCCGCTGCAACTGGTCTCAGCAGTACGAAACGAGCGGCTATTTCGGCACAACGACAGAGTTCATTATCGTTTTGGATCGGGCATCAGTTTCCGATTGGGTTAAGCCAACAGCTTCATAATAGAAGATCGTAAAGCCCGAGGTGCTGCCAAGCATCAAGCACATGAAGCGGCGATGTACCGCAGGCTCAGTACCGCCATACCGAGCCGCAAGAATACCTTCCGACTCGCCAAAGGTGGTGTCGGTCGTCATAACGGAGGTCAAGCCGGGCATGGCGGTCTCGGCATGTTTTCGCAATTCCGCCAGACGTTTGAAAGTCTTAGATCGCTCATCCGCGCTCATTCCGCTCTTGAAGCCCAGCAGAGAGACCGTCAATTCTTCCCCATTGTCGCTGTGATAGACCCAACGAGGGGGATCGGATGATGGCATCTTGCTCCAATGTCCGGGCAAAGTGAGGCGAAAAACCCCCTCGTCAATCGCAGTGTCCGTCGCCTTCGATTTCGCAAACATGGTCAATGCTGCAAACCCAGCGAACACAAATCCGGCGAGAAGTAGTCGAGACGAGACACTGATCATGGGATCAAAGTAAGCTAAGGGCGTCCACGTGCCAAGGCCAATTTCCGAAATCGGGCGGTGGCGCTCAAACCCCCTCGATGAGCGCTAAGTCATGTTACGTCAAACACGCTAACTGCCGTTTGCTGCGGACTGAATTTCAAAAGTTTAGAACGCTTCCAGCCGAGTACCGTAGTCCATTGACGCCGATTGGGGCGATGGGTGTCGGACCGCCGGTGTCGACTACCGACGGTCCTCCGACGAGATTACTGCGAGTGCGTTGACTTCGGGTGCTACGAATTTCAATCGATAACGCGACAAAGCTAAACCCCGGCCATTTGGACCGGGGTAAGAACCACGCAACAATTGCTTCAGTTAAAAGCACTACCCATAGTCGCTATGTAGTTAGTAATGAACGATGAACAGGTCTGGTAGGTGTAACCGTTGGCATCCGGACCGGTGTTGTAGCAGGTATTTGGCTGAATGTTCGTGAACGGAACCGCGGTGAGTGGAACGCTAATGCTCCCGGAAAATAAATTCCCCGCAACGTCCTGAGTGGTCAGGCTTGGAAGCCAAGTGCTTCCCACTGGGATGGCAGGTGTGTAAATGGTTGGCGACGAACTGTTCCACGCATAGTAATCAGAGGGACTGGTGCAATAGCCGGAGGGTTGGGTCCAGTAATAGCACTGGTAACCGGATGAGAAGTAGGTGACTTCGCCGGCGTCCCGCGTGCTTTCCACCGATTGGTACGAGTAGATGAGGTTTGCGGCTTTGTCGTAGTACTGGTATGAGTAAAGAAAGATCCAGTGATCATCATTGGAGTCGCTACCGTACTGCTCGCTGTAAGTGGCAGCGGTAGAGTTGCACAGAGACATATAGTTAGGAGTTGTAAAACTATTGCCGTATGTCACATTGTCTGCAAAAGAATAGACAGATGTCCCATCCATTTTTTCGGAGTACGCTACGTGTACAGGAAGGTGCCACGGGGCGGCATTGGTGCTGCCGGCACATCCGGCACTATAGAACTGAACGAAAGAATTCTGGTCATCTCCAGAGCTTTGCAATGTCGAGGAATAGGCGTCAATTACGTTTCCGAGATACGACGTCTGGCTCGAATTCGTATCGCTGGGAAATTGGCCGTTCAGGTCTCGAAACGAGGCTTCCGCGTGCTGTGCCAAGGGGTTGGTGACCGTGATCGTGCCAGATGCGGAGTTGTTGCTGGTATCCCAGTCCGCCGGAACCACACTGGCTGCGGTCACCTGAACGGTGTGGCTGCCCGTGGTGATAAACGCATAAGCAAACGCGCAGGTTACACTGCCCCCGGCGTCTACATAAACATTATTCACTTGATCCACGTTGCTGCCGTCAATGGCCAGCACGCAAGAGGTGGTTGCTGCAGCATCGCCATTCAGTTCTACGATGTTGGCTCTAATGTTGACGGGTTGGCTGACGATGGCTGAGCTTGGGAAGATGAGGCCTTCCGCGGTGAGGTCCGGTCGCAATTTTACCGTCTCGATAACGGTCACTACGTCCGTGCGGTTATCGATGCCGCTGATGTTGCCCTGAAGTTGAATTTGTTCTGCTCGGTACAGGGAGGACGAAGCGAAGCTGTAGTAGCCGCCAGCAACGGAAAGCGGCGTAAAATTCTGAGCGAACAGCGCATTGCCGGCCGAGGTGAACGGTTTGAACTGGACTTTGCCGAAGCTGCCGGGGGGCGTCGTCGGCGAATCAAAAGTGCCGGTGGTGACTTCCATGAAGGTGTTCCCGTCTTTGCCGAGCAAGGCTCTGGCGGTCATTGTGGCGCTTCCGGCGCGCCCAGTGGCATTGCCAACCCCACTTGACCGGTAGCGCTTAGAGCTACTGACGGCGTACCCGGGTACGTTGGTTTGCGACCAAGCGACGGGAGGTAGGGACAGTAGGAGGGACATGATCAGGACTATGCGTTTCATGGGAACCTTTTCCTTTTCGGACGCTTGCTCTGAATCTCAGAGATCGCTGTTATTTTCAATGTGCGTCTATGGATGGAAAAGCCAGATCGATGGGAGTAGGTCGATAATAGTCAAGTAATCGCAACACTGGTAATGACGAAAGTAACCCGAAGTATTGTCAAAAATGCCTTCCCGCTGGATTTGATGAACCGCGCGGGCAGTTTGAAACAATAGTTGGCGATTACACTAAATAAACGCTGGCGAGTTGTGAGTGAAATGGCGACAACTGACCGGTGATCCAGGAGCGGATGGGATCGATTCTCAGAAGCCGACTGGTTGTTACTAATCCGGTCAACTTCGTCGAAGCTGTTTTCTGAAATTAAGTCCCAGTGGGTGGACCATCCATCTTCAAGTTGGGCTTCAGAAGGGCTTGTTTCGTGCAGGCCCGCACCGAATCCGGAAGAGCCTCGGGTTCATAAAAGCGGTCATAGAAATCGACGTCCACCCGACAAACCTGGAACCCAATAACGGTCCGAAACGGCGCCGTATATGCGGGGAATCTTCCGTAGCGGCGAAAAACATAATCGCAATAGGCCACAGTCGCTTGCACCGCCGCTGCGCTCGGCGCCGGTATCTTGGCGGGACAAGAAGCTGATTCACGCCAAGCACTCTGTTGCGTTCCACCTCGGTAGGTTCCATCTTCCCCGAACTTCGCTTGCACGAAGGCGCCGACCGCATCCTCCATTGATTTGTAGTAGGGCGGGCAGAATGGCTTCAACAGCACCTGGTTGTCCCGCTCCAATCCGACTGGATATTCCAACACAGGATCTTTTCCAAGCCACCGCGCCAGAGTAGCCAGAAGCGGCGGAGCACCGGCGTAGCGACTCGCCAGCATGGATTGCATGCGGAAGCCGGTTGCCTTGAACCAACTGTACTCGTGCCGCGCGAAATTCGGGAAGCCGCCCAATCCAAGCGCTTCGGTCATGAGCGCCAGGTTCTGCAGAACCATGCCGTGTTCGGTGGCCATCGATTCCAGCAGCGACGATTCCATCATTTGAATCGTCGCGGAGCGGAGGTCGCGCGGTTCGTCGTGCAGGTTTCCGCCCCGGCTGCGCGCAAAGCGACCAATCCCGGCGGGACGGAACCACGCCCGCTCGTCGCGCAAGAACACTCCCATATCTTCTCCGAACAACTCGAGCAGCGCGTTGATGGTGAGCGTGGTGGTTTCGATGATCGGCAGAAAGTAAGTCGTTCCGGGAGCATAGAGCGACCATCGGTTGATCGAAAAATTATGGCCGGGGTCTAGTGGTGGCCCCGTTCGGTTTGCGGACAACTGGATGCGGGCGCGTCTATAGAGGTCAGTAAGTGCGCCTTTTCGCGCGAGGCTGACCAGTTCCAGGAACTCAGCGGGAGCAAAATCCTGGGGGCGCTTCAGCAGCCAGGTTCCGCTGTCGTTGGTCACCAGCACCGACACGGCGTTCACCGCGTCAGGGCTCGCAACCGTGCGGCCAAGTCTCCCAACCAGCATACTACCGCCTTCGCGGGCGCCATAAGAGAGATCCGCGAGGGCGTAGCCGGTAATGCCGCAGGCGGCGAATGCCAGAGCCGCCTCCTCATCCTCGGTGAGAGGAACCGGTGCGTGCGGGCTCTTGTATCGCAAGGGGCCAGCTGGAATAGTCATCCCTAAACCCAATCGCCGCGAACGGCGATTGAGCAGAACTTCAAACAGCGTCGCTTTGAGCGGATCGAGAAACATGTTCAGACAGTGCGTCCTGCGGCAGTGCCGCTCTTGCCCTGTTTCAGAAGCATGGCCGCGTCGGGGCGCACCGCGCTCAACGCCTCCGCCACTTGGGTGTCGATGGCCAGCAGCCGGACTCGCGTACGCGCACGGATGCAGCAGTCGAGTTTGGGGCGGGCGCCCTCGCCGAAATAGTCGCCCGACTTCAGCGACTGCAGGATCTCCTCGCCCTTCCCGTCGTTCGCGACTACGTCGAGGTCTCCCGACTCCACAATATAGTGATAGCGCCGGGTCTCGCCGGCGGCGACAATGATTTGGCCCGGCTCATACAGAAGGTGCCAGATCGCTCCGCGCTCGTTCATTCGGGGATTCACGACATCGCGACCAAGAATCAAAGTCAACCACCAGTCGAACATGAGGCGGACCCGCCGCGTCCAACTCGGCACGAACATGGTGAGCACAATGAAACGCCAGCCGATCCAGGCCAGGAAACCGGAGGCGGGGATCCCCTTCATGTGCGCAATCGCGCTGCGGTGCCCGAGCGTGCAGGCCTCGCCGAGTCCGTTGAAGGAATACGGCTTGGGCGGCTTGCTGGCGGTTGTGCGCACGATATTGGCGCCGATGTTGGAGCCGGCCTTTTGCGCATAATGTGCCAGAGGAGGGCAGGTGCCTCCGTCTGGGTGAGGAACAGCGGCGCAATCCCCTCCGGCCCAGATGTTGGTTGCGCCGGGCACGCGGCAGAACTGGTCTGTGACCAGCCGTCCACGCGCGTCGCGTTCGTATGGAAATTGGTCGAGTAAGGGAGACGACCTCATGCCGGTACAGGTGATGAGAGTACGCGTGGGGATAGGTTCACCCGTGCTGAGCACTGCTCCTTCCGCCGTGGCGGCCTGCAGGCCAGTATTGAGATGCATCTCCAGTCCCAATTGCAGGACGCGTTTCTCGGCGTAGCGCACGAGGGACGGAAGACGTTTCCCCAGTTCCGGCAAAATGCGCGGGCCAGTCTCCACCAGCGCCACTCGGAACTCGTGGAACTTCAACTCCGGATATCTCGTTCGCGAGAGAAAGCGGAAATAGTCCACCAGGTCGCAGGCGACTTCGATTCCCGCGTAGTTTCCGCCGGCGACAACAAAAGTGAGCAACCGCTTGCGCTCCTCAGGGTTCGTCTCAATCGATGCCATCTCAAGAACGCTGACCAGATGGTTGCGCAGCCGGTAGCAATCGGCGAACGTCTTCAGAGGAAAGGTGTGGTCTGCGATCCCAGCGTAGCGGGAGAAGTCCTCGATGGAACCGACGCCAACCACCAGGTGGTCATAAGGCAGCGTGCGGGTCCTGCCGTCGAGCCAACTCCGTGTCACCACGTGCTGATTGCTAACGTCCACCGACTCAATCTCGGCGTTATGGAAATGAGCCGGCACAATCATTTCCCGCACCGACGAATTGATCTGCTGCGGTTGTATCTTGCACGTCAGCATTTCCGCGATCAGTCCGTGGACAGTGGAATAGTTATCACGGCTGACCACGGTCAGCTTGACCTCGCCCCTTCGTACCGCTGGACGCAACGCGCGAGCCAGGTAAATGGCTACCCAGCCGCCGCCCAGGCACACTACGCGCACAGGATCTTTCATCGATTCCCTCCCTCGGAAGTGCGCTCGTCCGCGGGTTGAGGTTCCGCATGACTTATCCGCGAGTCGGGCTGATCTGCGCGCACGGCGATCCGGCGCGGGATCGCGAACTCTCCCGCACGCCCCTTCAGACCGTGCTCGCTCAACAGATGCCGGAACGCTTTCGGCCCGGCTACTTTTGCCAGGGCCTGCACGCGGGTACTGAACCTGCGGGCGGTTTCTATCACCCAGGTCGCTGGACGAATCGCAGGCAACAGCCACTTCCAGAGGGTCTTCGGAAACCCGAGGGCTGCGGCCTGCTTCCCCCCAATCAGAGAGCGCGCGAGCCCGTAACAAAGGTTTACGCTGCATAAGCGCCCTGCCTTGAAGTTGCGGACATACATGAATGAGGTCTGCATCAGGGTATCCACCAATGCTCGTGAATCGTCATCCGGTTGCGGTTCGAAGGCAAACATCAGATCAAGCAGTCGATGCCCCTCAAATTCGTCGGCAATCAACAGTTCATGATCGACGCCCAGCAAGTATCCGGCGTAACGCCACAAGTGGACGAGCGCGTCCCGTTCCACGCGTTCGAAGTGGTAGCCGAACCGGGTTAAACCGTCGAGCACGCCAACCGAAAACATGACGTTGGTACCAGCCATGTGGCACTGGTTGATCGGTGCGCCCCATACTTCCGAGCGCCATTGACCGGAGTCTAGAAGCAATCTCCTCACTTGCGCATGGATGAGGCGCACGCGCACCGTCATGGCAAACCCTTCGGAAAACCGTCCCAGGCCGTCGGGCTGACATACGGCGAATACATACCGCGTGGTATCTTTCAGGCGTTGTGAAGCGCGATGCACCAGTTGACCCGACAACGCGAGCGGCTTGTTGCCTGCGGGCCAACTGTAGATGATCGGCAACGCAAACATCGCAAGCACCGCAAAGCCCATCCGGCAGCGAAGAAATGTTGCTCCGCCCAGATTGCACCGGTCGCGATCTACCCAGAACGGAACGCTTTCCAACTGGTGGAACAATGCTCGCAACGGCTCTGGTGCGTGAGGAACTGCGTCCAGACCCTCCGCCAGCGCCAACTCCAGCAGCGCACGCCATTCGCTTTCGGGTAGGCAGGCGAATTCATCCATCACGGCTTCAGCGAGCGGATCGGTGGTCCAGAGGAGTTCCACATACTTCTGCGGCCGAGAGCCGCGGAGGACGTCGGCGGTATTGAGGCCGGAATATCCGGACGGGACGTCGTGCTTTGCTTCCGTCATAAGTTGTGGCCGCGGTTCGAGCTAAGACTAGTATCTCAGCCGCAGCATACATCCGCTTGTTGCCTTGGCCGTGTTACGGGCGTAATGTCCCTCGATGATGTGAGCGCTCGCGCCTGCCCGCGAGGCTGCATAACCGAATTCACGCTGCACCTGAATAAGCGGCATTTGTATGGCCACGCGTTCGGCGTCGGCCAGAATCGGTCAGAGCGCGCCGACCTCAATCTACAGCCAGCTCCGACCTTATTGCCTCACGCCGAGCTCGCGGCACAGCTCCGCGATGTTGATCGTCAAGCGTTTGAGGGGAAGAGAGAAAGAGATGGTCCCTCAGAGCGCTCCCCTCTGTGAATATGTTGAACTCAGATCTGATTATCTCTGCTCTGCGTCAAGTCAACTCATCTCATCGCAACTGACTTATTTCTGCCCGGATCGGCCTTCATTTGTGACGGCGCGGGTGCGGAGCGCGGGGGGCGCTGATTGAACTGGGACTCGCATCAAATCATCCGTGCCTCAGTCGTTGTTCGGGGCACGCGGGGCGCGCGGGAGTGGATCGGATGCGGGAAGAACACGGACGGCTAGCCCCCCGTGAGGCAGAGTGAATTTGACCATTCTCGATACTTTTGTGGTAGGAACGAAGCTGACGGAGGAATCAGTATGAGCTCTGAGATGGAAGGACTCGCGTCAGCAGAGCACGGCAAAGAGGGGAAAATGCAGTACTCGGAGAGGAAGCGAGGAGAAACTCTTACACATTAAGCCGCGTACTTTGCGGAAACTGAAAAAGGCCATCCGTGATCTGCAAAAACAATAAAGATGAAAAATTGAGAAAGTGAAAGTTGGGTCGTGTCGCAATTTGCGATGTGAATCCGCAGCGGGAAACCCTGGCGAGACTTGATCGGAATAAGACTGCCAGGGTCGGTGAGTGCAATAAAGATTTAGACAATTACGAGCAGCCTCAGTCGTACCAGAGCTCTTGCCAAGTGCTGGGCAACTCATAGAACAGGAGAACGCCGGGTATTGGGGCTATCGTGGCTGCGCCGCAGAAGTTTTGACTGACTACGCCGGTGCGCAGTATTTCAGCAATGGAATAGGGAACCGTCGTTTTTGTGCTATCGCCGTCTTTCCAGCGGCACTCGTGTCCGAAGTCCGGCGTTATCCAGAGTTGAGTCGCGCGGCTAGAAACTTTGATTTTGGCCTTCCCGTGGAGATTCGTGTACGGATTGATGGACGGTTCTTTGTCAATCCAAATGTTAGGAGACTCCCGCCAAACTGGCTTTCCCGTTTTCCCGTTGAGGACCTTGATGGTGATCGACACTGTTGTTGCTTCCTGAGCGCCGAGAGCAAGTGGGTAATAACAGCACAGCACGGCGATAGCTAAGAAACGCTTCACAGAATCCATTATCGGTGAGCATCTGAATGGGGCGGCGATGACTGACGTAACCAGATTGCGCTCTTTGAGGGGTTTTGACGGAGCGTAATGGCGATGTGTCGCCAACTGTCGGCTGCCCGTAGGAGTGGTGCTGTTAGCAAATTAAAAAATTAAAATGTCCGGTTTTCTTAGCACGTGGAGAAAACCTAATTACCTCCTGTGACACTTTCCGCCTTTCCAAAGTTTCGGCTAACTGTTGGTAAGGCGTTTATATTTCAAAACTCTGAATGGATTAACCGGAAACTGGTCGGTTGGAAACTGCCTTGTCGAATATAAATCGCGCGGCGCGCCCTGCCGCGTGCCCAACTGTCGCTGATGCAATGAAAGGCGGGGAGGGAAAAGCCACCAGGATAATGCAGTTTGTGTGCAATTTAACCATAAAACCAGCAGCGACGATAGCCCATGCAGCGGCACAGATTGCAGCGGCGTCACTCGAACGCCAGTTCTTCTCGTAGCAGGCCAAACCAGCGAATGGCAATGCCGAAAGAATGCAAAACCTGATAATTGGCGGCATGAGGTCGAGAGGTGTGTTTATAACAGGCCCCCCCACCTTCCCGTCTGCCGACACGAAATCGAGGTATCTCGACAGAGCCACCGCGTAGACGAACACGAGAGATGAAAACAGACCGACATACTGGAGTATCTTACGTCGCTCCACGACAAAGGTCTCCACGATGCCCCCCCCCGCAAACGTTTTATGCGAACTTTCTTTGTGTTGAAGTTTAGCAGCTGACCGTTTAGCGCAACCTCCATTCCTTCTGCACAAAGTAACATCAGTAATGAGGGAGTAGGAACGAGTGACTCCGTGGTCGCGAATCGACAACGGTAAGTCTATTTACCTGAATCGCTGAGTACGGTTCTGCGTCGTTTTGCGGTTTGCCGAAAACGTGAAGCGATGTGTTGGTACGCAGAAAAGTGAACTGGGCCGTTTCCGGAGGAGCAACGGATTCTCGCAGGCCACTCCCAACTGCGGAGTTTCTCCCCGCCTGATTTTGCTCCCATTCGGCGGCATTCCTAACAGTTCAGCGGTTTCAAAAAGAATCCTAGCGGTGCGCTTACGCCTTCGAAAGTGACTGAAGTACTAGCGGCCTTACTGACTGTCCTCAGGGAAAGACTTGTAACTGTCCGATAGAGGGTTGCGGTGGGGTTGACATCAATGGATCAGCCGATCCCGGAGGAGGAGGCGGAGGCATTTCCGTCGGTGCGGACGGAGGAGACTTTGGGTTTGGAGGTACGCAGGTGGATCCTTTGTGGGGGGCTTGCTCTCCTTTGCAGAGCATGTGTGTAGGGGGGTGGGAAACTCAAGTTCGGTTATATCTGGTAACGACATCTTCGACGCTATCGCGGGAACTCCAGGCACCTATTTGACGCTTAATCGCGGCGGCAGCTTCGGTTTTGGCTTCTCGGATCAGCTATGGATCTACACACTATCAGTTATTGATCGCCAGCGTAATTGGATTGAAAACCCTCCCTAATGCCAGGTACGAACATTCCCGTCAATGATCCTAAGGACCCGGGCGAAAATCCTGGATCTGGTTTCGTAACGCTCGTTTCGACTTGGGGCGTTGAGAGTACAATTGCGGAGTTTGCCATCGCTCAAGCACGGCTGAATTTCATGGATAGCCAAGGCTGGGGAACCAATCCTTCCCTACAAAGCCAGTATGACGCTTTGGACGCGCGGGTCGCCGAGCTTCAGATGCAACTATAATAATGTACTTGGCGATGCCGGATTTAGCACAGCAGGTAAAACAAACAAATCCAGGAGTAGGCCTTCCTTAAATGCATGAACTGGAGGTGACCAGCCGAATTCGGATATTTCGCGTGATGCTGTCCTTACTATTTGTCATTTCTCAACAAGGTACGAGTTGGGCGACCGACGCACGCCAACAACAGAAAATGGATTTTGGTACTGGCGTCGAGGTAGGTGTCGGCCTGGTTAAGTACCATCACACCTGCATCTGGTTCCGAGTCTTCTTTATCTCTCACGACTTCTTCGCTGGTTTAAAAGAGATTAAAACGCCCGCTGGGCCGACATTTGAGAAACAGGGGATTCGCTATGACAAGTTTCCTGAACACCTAATTGTGGATGTCCAAGCAACAGTCCACGCATGCCCTTCCGGATACGGCACGCCCCCCGATTACGGCTCCAGTCTGATTGAGGGGGCGTCTTTCGAAGCTAACTGGCAGGGAATTGGAGATACCCAGATGCGACCCACTAGTTTGATTTCCGCGAAAATGCTTCACCGCCTGGGAGTGAAATGGGATTACTTCCTGGAGATCGAGGCCAAGGACGTTCCACTGACCGACACTCTTGACGTAGATGTCTCTTTGCGTCAGGGCATAAGTCAAGCGCATCTGCAAGCGACGCTAACCACTGGGATGCGATAGAAATGGCCCCAGAGCCAAGCCAACTCTCGGGTCTCGACAACTGGACTCTGACGCCATCATTCGTGAAATGACGAACGTTGACACCTTCGCAATCATCTACCAGGACTGGGTTGGCAACGCCCGCATAACGTCTAACATCAATACCAATGCGTGGTTTGCCGACAAAGCCTACACGCCGTTTGGTGAGATGTATTCGGCATTTGGCAGCGCCATAACGCAGCAAACGGATTGTTTCGCGGGAACGTCTAGCGCAGGAGGCGAGTCTGAGCCATCGGCCAAGGATGATGGAATCGGCCCTAGCCAAATAAGTGTCGAGAACAGGCGTTGTCGCAACTTGTGCTAACGATTGTTCGTCAACCACGAGGTGAATTCCCAGTCTGAATTGCCTGAACGGTCCTGGTTAACGTCTCTGTAACGACGTCAGGCTTATAAAGATGAATTTCGTGTCCGCTTCCAGTCGCAGTGATGTGAAGGTTGTTGGAGCTAAGGAAATCGAGACGCGGGGCTGCTTCGTCATGAGTATGGAACTCGGACTCTGGCGCTTTAAGTTCGCTCGATATGACGACGACCGGAAGTGACCCAAGCGGGTATTTTTTCGCGTCTGTCTCCGCGAATTCCTTAAGAAACTCCTTTCTCCAGGACAATGTGGAATCGGGCTTTTCTTTCGTCGGTTCCCACCTTTGCCATAGCTTTATATCGAGCCACAGACGCACGGCCCGCAAATCCGGCGGTAGTCGGTCGAAGGGGTCGTCCTCGCTGGTGGGCGCAGGCCCTTTGTCGGACGCTGCGAGTGGGAACGTCGAACGTATCTGCTCTTCCGTCAGTTCCCAAATTAAGCCGGGTTTGCCATTCACCAGTCTGCCGATCCGATTGCTACTGTTTGAGAAAACCAATCCAGCGACTTCTTCTGGAAATGCACGCTGGTAAGCCTGAATGTATATGCCGCCTACCGAGGCACCCACAAGTAGATACGGACCCTTCTCTCCGCCGGTCTTTAGGACTGTGTGCAAGTCAGAAATCGTTTGCTCGACGGTTTCATCAGCTGGTCCGGGATCGCTCCATGCTAGACCGGCCCGGTCGTAGGAACACACCCTTGTATCTTCAGCCACTCTAGGTTGTACGAGCGCCCAATCGATGGAGAACGCACCTCCACCAGCCATCAGGACGACGGTCGGAGTTCCTTTGCCGGTGCAATATAGGTGCAGCTTGCGACCGCTAATGTCGATTAGCCGTCCTGGAGCCGGGTATCCTTGTGACAAGTACTTCTGCGGGGTACGGCAGGCGACGACCAGTCCAACGATTGCGATGATGATTACGGCACGGGGGAATCGCATGTGCCCACACTCCTGCAAGGAACCAATACGAAGGGTCGAACAATAAAGTTCCAGGTACAAATCCCTACGAAAGTCCTTAGTAAAGCCGTGATGCAATTATCGATTCTTGTAACCTTAGGGCAGGTTTGCGCCGTCTGTTCGGTCTGTTCGCCCCTCCGCGACGGAGTTTTGAGTGTAACGGCGATTTAGGGGACGAAGATTTCTCACCAGTTACGAATATCATGGTTGAAGGGGCGTTGATTATCGCGTATGGCTGGTACCGAAGGATCGCGCATTTAGACCCAACGCAGAACAAATCGAAGCGCTGGCCAATGCGCTGCGCGAAGGTGGATGGGTTCCGTAACCCGATGCAGACGCACAAAAATCGAATCTCTTGGAGTTGTTGCCGGAAGCAGGTCCGATAGGGAAAAAGCCCTGCCGCTCGGAGCTGTTTCAGGAGACTCGCTTTGAGCCAAGCTGTGTAGCCTTTCACTCAGATCATGAGCTGGGTTTTGAATGGTGGGTGAACGGCGCAACACAATCCCGCGTGCAGATCCCATTCACCTTTGTTGTCCCATACCCAGAATCGGGCCCCACCTATTTCGGAGTAAGACTAATCATTGGGCATGAGTATTTCTACGAAACGGCTGAGAACGTGATGTCCTTCCCCGAACCGGAGAACAGCGCCACTGCGGCGAGCAGATTGCTTACTGCCCGAGCAGTCTGCAACCCCCTTGGATTACTTCCTGCTTGCCCGTGATACTCCCGGAATCTGGCTCAGCGCAGTTCCTTTCGTCCCGTGTCCACATATTGTCTCCAGGACGCTCATTCGATTCGGAGCGCAGCCATTGGCTCGACCCGAGTAGCCCTGATTGCAGGCATCCAAACGGAGAATAGGGCGACGACACTCAGCACCAGCGGAGTTGCGATAAACGATACGGGGTCGAGGGGCTTTACTCCGAAGAGGAAGCCAGCAAGAAGGTGCGTGAGCCAGAAGGCGCCGCCGCCACCGATGAGTACGCCGATGAGAGTGAGCGTCATCCCCTGGCGCATGACCATGTTGCGAAGATTCGCGGCCTGTGCGCCGAGCGCCATGCGGACGCCAAGTTCCTGTGTGCGCTGTTGAACGGAGTAGGACATCACGCCATATACGCCGATCGCCGCCATGAGAAGCCCGGCAAACCCAAAGATGGTCAACAGCAGCATATTCAATCGCTGGCGCGCGATATTCGCCGCTTCGATTTCCTCCATGGTGCGAATATGCGCAACCGGAAGGCCTCCGCTTGCCTCGCGCAGAACGGTCGAGATCGGGGTTGTCAAGGTGTGAGGATCAACCTGGCTGCGAACGAACCAGTACAGCGGAGCTACCTTCGAATTGAGCGCTGTCTCCAGATCCGGCATCTGTGAAAGCGGGATGTACATGATGGGAGCCGGATCGGTATCCGGGCCCCCATCATGGGTGTCGCCAACTATCGCGATAACCTGTCGTGGACCTTCAGCGAAGGCCGGACCTGCACCGGCGCCGATCAGGATTCGATCTTTCAGTGGGTCACTATTGGGCCAGTACTGCCGGGCCATAGCCTGGTTGATAACAGCTACGCGGGGAGCGGCAGCATCGTCCAGTTTCGTGAAATAGCGGCCACGCAGCAGTGGGATTTTGAGTGTACTGAAGTAGCCGTATGAAATCGAGTAAAAGCCAGCTCCGCCGGTAAATGGCGAATTCCCCTTGGGTCGGCCAACGACATCAAAGGTCATCCCGAAGCCGCCCGCCATTGGCAGGCAATTGCTTACTCCTGCGTCGATGATTCCGGGAACTTCGTGCAGACGATCGGTTCCTTCCTGGATGATCCGCGCCACCGGAGCCGTCTTTTGAAACCGGTCGCCGCTGACCGACATCGTCAGGTTGATCACGTTGTGCATCGCGAAGCCGGGATCGACGGATTCGAGTTTCATGAAAGTGCGGATTAGCAATGCCGCCCCGACGACCAGCACCACAGTGAGAGCCATCTCCGCGATCACCAGCGCAGAACGAAGCTTGCCGCTGCGAACGCCAATACTGGCGTGGCTGCCATTTTCCTTTAAAGCGGCGGCGAGATTAGCGCGCGATGCCGTGATCGCAGGCACTAGGCCGAAAACGATGCCCGTCAGAATTGAAATCCCGAGCGTAAAAAGCAGAATGTGGAGGTCGAGGGTAATCCTTGAGCCAGCCTCGCCGATGCGAGGAATATCGCCGGGGTTCATTTGGAGCAGCAGGCGGACTCCCGCAAAACCGAATCCAAGGCCGATCAGACCACCGGTGAGCGACAGCGTCAGGCTCTCCACGAGAAGTTGTCGGACGATCTGTCCGCGCCCAGCCCCAAGGGCGGCCCGAGTCGCGAATTCCCGTTTCCGGGCGGCAGCTCTTGCAAGCAGAAGATTTGCCACGTTCGCGCAAGCAATCAAGAGCACAAAAGCGACCGCTCCAAAAAGCACAAGAAGTCTCGAACCGGTATTGCCAATCATCAATTGGTGGAGGGAGACGACTCCGAATCCGCCATCGTGCGGGAGCGCATCATCCCCGTATAGTCTCCGAAACTGGTCGGCAACCAGGCGCAGTTGAGCGTTGGCCTGGGGAATGGTCACGCCTGGCTTCAGCCGTGCACCGACTGTGAAAAAATTAGCCATGTCCTTGGAGTTCAGATCAAACTGGAATGGCACCCACAGGTCGGTCGGCGTATCGGTTACAAATCCAGGGCCAATGATTCCCACCACCAGATATGGCTGGGCATCGAGCTGAATGGTCGATCCGACAATATTCGGATTGCCACCGTAGCGGCTCTTCCAAAGCCCATAGCTCAACACGGTAACGGGACCGCTATTAGGGCTGTCTTCCTCGGCAGTAAAAGTGCGTCCGGCGATAACGGGTGCACCCAACATAGCAAAATAGTCTGCTGATACGTGAACACCCTGTACCTGCTGCGGGTGGTCACTTTCGGTGATGTTGAGTCCAGCCCCGCCAAAATCATATGCGGCAACCTGCTGGAAGATGCTGGTTTGCTGGCGCCACAGATTGAACTTGGGTATGGCGGCTCCCGGGAATGATCCTTGTGGACTTGTATTTGTCAACGAGACCAGTTCCTGGGGATTGGGATAAGTAAGCGGCTTGAGCAGGACCGCGTTAATTACCGAAAACACCGCCGTATTCACGCCTATCCCAACGGCAATCACGAGAACGGCGATGACTGTGAATCCAGGCGTTTTCGCAAGCGCTCGTACTGCGAACGAGAAATCTCGTTTCAGATCTGAAATCCAGGGGAACGAACGATAGCGCCACTCCCGCTCACGCACAGTCCACGGGTTTCCAAATCGCAGAAGGGCTTGCCGCCGAGCCTCTTCCGGAGAGAGGCCACGCGCCAGATTCGCGTCTTCTTCATGGGCAAGGTGAGACTCGATCTCCCCGGCGAAGTCCTGATCCTTCCTGGTCCGATTGGAAAACCTCCGCAGGTTCATATTCGTTGTCCTCCCACTATTCGAACGATTCACCTAGGATCAGCCCGATTGCGCGAGTCATTCTCCGCCATCGACCGGTAGCGGCGTTTAGTTCCTTCCGGCCTTTGTTGGTCAGCCGATAGAACTTCGCTTTCCGGTTGTTTTCGCTTACGCCCCACTCGGACGAGACCCAACCTTTGTCCTCAAGACGATGCAGCGCGGGATAAAGCGAACCCTGCTCGACTTCGAGTGCATTCTCCGAAGTTCGTTCGATTGCTTGCGCAATGGTATGGCCGTGGGCCGGTCCCATGACCAGCGTGCGGAGGATCAGCATGTCCAGTGTGCCCTGGAGAATATCTCCGGCTTCGGGCGGCCTCTTCATTGCCATTGTCTCTCTCCACTCGAATGCCTATGCAAAAGCCATAATACCCCCACTAGAATGGCTATGGGAAGCTTTTTTTGTGTTTTTCTTGGCAGCATTGCCCGCCGTTTGACTTGGTTCTGAGTGGTTTGTCGGCACTTCTGAAGTTGCGCCTCGTGCCGATGAGTCCCAACTTACGGTCAGCGCGTAATCGGACCGGGATCGAGCGGAGTGCAACCACAGTCTGCAAGGGGTGGTGGCCCAGTGATAGGCAGACGAGTTATGCTTACAGCCAGCCAAAAAAGCTGCGCATGGACCCGCGGCAGATGACTGGATTTCACATCGTGGCAGACATTGTCATCCCCTCGTTTCCCGCAGCTCTCTGGAGTCCTGCCGTGGCGGCTTGGTTGTCTTCCTCGGGACTGCGTCAGGCAGTGGGAAACGTTGGCCGAGGCAAATCCTTCGCCGTAATTCTTACAAAAGGAGAGTATGGATATGTCCTTGATGCCGGATCCAACCTTTTACCCCTCGCCGGGCATGGCGATGAAGGCCACGCCGGAACACATCGCTTACGTCTCTTTGCTCAACGTCGGCAAGAATGGGAAACGCGACGCCATGGGCGTTATCGACGTCGATCCGCATTCGCCCACATATGGCCAGTTCGTCGGCCAAGTGGATTTTCCCAACAACGATAACGAGTTGCATCACTTCGGCTGGAACGCATGCAGCGCGTGCCTCTGCCCGCAAAACCCGCACCCCCATATGGAGCGCCGTTACCTGATCGTGCCGGGCATAGGATCGTCCCGGATTCACATCCTGGATACCAAAGCAGATCCCCAACAGCCCAAGATCGTGAAAGTAATCGAGCCTGAAGAGTTTATTAAGAAGACCGGCTACACCTCGCCACACACCATTCATTGTGGCCCCGACGGCGTCTATGGCAGCGCGCTCGGTTCGGCCAGCGGCGATGGTCCGGGCGGCATTTTCCTCATGGATGCGAATACGTTTGAGCTGAAGGGCCCGTGGGAGAACGAGCGCGGCCCCCAGAATCTGGCTTACGACTTCTGGTGGCACCTCGGGCACGACACCATGATCACCTCCGAATGGGGCACGCCGAATATGGTGAAGGACGGCCTTAACCCGGAATTGCTGCTGGCGGGAAAGTACGGCCGCAAACTGCATATCTGGGATCTGGATAAGCGTCGCCACCTGCAAGAACTTGACCTGGGCGCGGAGCAACAGATGGCCCTGGAGCTTCGGCCTGCCCACGATCCCAACAAGACCTTTGGATTCGTGGGTGTCGTCGTCTCCCTGAAAGACCTTTCGTCCTCAATCTGGATGTGGTACCGCGAGGATGGCGGGAAGACTGGAAAATGGGCAGTGCGCAAGGTAATTGAAATTCCCGCCGAGCCGGCCGATCCGCAAAACCTGCCACCGCTGCTGAAAGGCTTCAAGGCCGTGCCGCCATTGGTAACCGACATCAACCTCTCACTCGACGATCGCTTCCTCTATGTTTCGTGCTGGGGGACCGGTGAGTTCATCCAGTACGACGTCTCCGACCCTGCCAGCCCGAAGAAGGCCGGCTCGATCCATCTTGGCGGCATCGTGCGCCGCGCGGCTCACCCGAAAAAGCCGATGGAAGCTCTCAACGGCGGCCCGCAGATGGTCGAGATCAGCCGCGACGGCAAGCGCGTCTACTTCACGAACTCGCTTTACTCACCGTGGGACGAGCAGTTCTATCCCGATGGTGTACGGAGTTGGATGGTGAAGATCGATCGAGACCCAAAAGGTGGGATCAAGCTGGACGAAAAGTTCTTTGTCGAGTTTGATGGGTTGCGCGCCCACCAGGTGCGTCTGGAAGGGGGCGACGCTTCGTCGGACTCCTATTGTTATTCGGACAAGCAATGACACATGGCGGGCTGACTCCGACGGCGTTGTGGCTGATGCTGCTCCTCGGCGCCTACCACGGAGTCAATCCCGGGATGGGGTGGCTCTTCGCGGTGGCGTTGGGAATGCAGGAACAAAAGGGAAGTGCAGTCGCCAGATCGCTCATTCCCATCGCGGTCGGCCACGCGGCAGCCATCGGCAGCGTGGTGCTGACTGCCGCGCTCCTCGGCATGACTGTACCGCCAGCAGTCACCCGCTACTTCGTGGCCGCTGTCCTGGTGGGCCTGGGAATCTATTGCCTGGTGCGACATCAGCACCCGCGGTGGGTGCGCATGCGGGTCGATTTCCGAGACTTGACCATCTGGTCGTTTCTGATGGCCTCGGCGCACGGCGCCGGTTTGATGGTGGTGCCGGTGCTGCTGGACACCAACCTGGTTGAAGCACAGGGGGGCATGGCAGGCCACAATCACATGGCTTCGCTCGCCAGTCCCCTCGCGGGGATGGTCGCCACCGGAGTCCATACGGTTGCCTATCTTGTGGTCACCGGGCTTGTCGCCTGGGTAGTCTATCGAAAGCTGGGCCTCGCGCTTCTCCGTAAGGCGTGGTTGAACTTCGATTTGGTCTGGGCAGCGGCGCTCGTGGCCACGGGTCTTGTTACTCTCCTGATATAGCCGGTTGTGTCCTCTCCTGCTCCTCGATCCGCGATCTCGATCTATCCGCAGCGCCCGTTCACCCCCTTCGTTAACCGGTAAGCGTAGATGTGATAACCGAGGCCTTGGCTGTTCATCAGAGACAAGAGACGCGACGATTCTTGTTGGATTGTCATTACCGGCCAATCTCCTCAATCACGCCTATAGGAACTGCGAAGAAGAGGCATGGTTCTCCAGGGGGGCCTTGTCTCGAAAAGAAGGTTCTGCGGTTCGATGGCAAGGTCTTGAGAGCGGAAGGTCAGGCAGAACCTCGGTGGGCGATGTTGTCTTGCAGTGGTTGGTCTCTGCGTCAACCTGTATTTGCGCCCAATCCAATCGTGAAGTTCACCGTTCATCTACTGCAGACGGCATCTCCGGCGGACAACCAAATCGTATTCAGCCGCGAAGAACTGCACAGAAGAAAACCACGTCACAGTTTAACATCGAGTTGCTTTGGGCTTGTGCAGGGAAGCGGAAAGTGGCATAGAGAGCATGGGTTATCGAACCATGCGAAATCGGAACCCTCGAGAGTGGGCAGAGATTGGCCGGTAATGTCGGCTACTCGGAAACTGACCCACTTACTCATCATCCCCATTGCAGGCATGGATCCGGTTTCTGCGTGCAGCCGGTGGCTTCCGGTGATGAATTCCCGGCATTTGAAGACGCGGGGCGGATTCACGTCCAAGTTGGGTTGCAATGGTCTGTGCGCCTGATCGGGTGGATGTTGCAGAGGGACCTCAGCCCCGCCCCTGACTGCTCGAAGGTGACCGCGTGGTTCCGCCCGGGACCAGTTAAGCTTCTCTAACCGTCCGAGACCTCTCGCGAATTTGCCTACTGCACCAGCTCTTCCGTCATCACCGCTCCGCCCATGGAAGCCAGAACCGAGGTGGCCTTCACCACTTTGTGGTTGTCGTCGGCAATCCAGACCGTCTTTTTATCCGCGCCTCCATCCGCAGAGGAGATCTCGACCCGAAATGCATTGAACGTGCCGGCAGGCACTTGAACCTTTTCCTTTCCGGCGACCGACAGTTGCAGCAATTTCACCTTCTGCGTTTGGACATCGAAGTTGCGGAAGGTCGTACTGTAGCCCTCCGCCAGTGGCAGGCAGGCAATGACTTGATCCGAACCGGCAGCATCGGCAAAAAGTGGGCCGCCCAGATCCGCCGCTATGGAACGGTCTTGGCCGTTCATGCTCATCTTGCCCGCAGCTTTATTCCCGGCAAAATTGAGGTCGAAGGCGACTGGGCCCTGCTTGAGGCTTCGTTTCAGCAGCAGCAAACTGCCTTTCTCCAGCGTCGAAGTGTCGGTGGCGGCGCCTTGTGGCGAATCCATCTGATCGATTGCGGTCCAGGAGCCAGCGCCGTCCTCGACGGTAGTGGAGAGCTTCATATTCATCTGCTGGCCGCCCATTTCGATCTTCACCTGATAGTTGTAAGTGCCTGCCTGCAAATCCATGGCAGGCTTAGGAGCGCTGATGCTCCCGGCGTCGATCTTCCTCGCAAGGACTACCGTCTTCGGATCCACGGTAATTTCCTTCAGGCGCGCTACCTCCTCGCCGGTGCCGCCCTCTTGATACTTTCCTCCCAGATGCTGGGCAAAGAATTTTTCCGACGCCATGAACAGCGCGAGATTATTGATCGGCCGGGCAAAACCGTGCCCTTCGTCCGGTGCCAGGATGTACTCCACCGGGAAACCGCGGTCTCGTAACGCAATCACGATCTGTTCAGCCTCACGCCGGTTCACTCGGGGATCATTGGCTCCCTGGGCCACAAGGAGAGGCGTTTTGATCTTGTCGGCGGAGTTCAAAGGCGATTCTTCCATCAGCAGCGCTTTGCCTTGCGGCGTACTCGGGTCGCCCATGCGTTGGTAAAACATCTTGCGACTGGATTCCCAATAAGGCGGAATCGAATCGAGCAGCGTGATCAGATTCGAGGGCCCCACGATGTCGACCGCCGCGCCATATAGATCAGGAGTGAAGGCAACGCCCGCCAGGGTGGCGTAGCCGCCATACGAACCGCCGATAATGCCAACGCGTTTGGGATCGGCGACGCCCTGCGTAGTCAGGTATTTCACGCCCCAGGTCAAATCGTCCTGCATCTTGCGCCCCCACTCCAGGTT
>Ga0210406_10001921_pt1 | contig 24319 bp, 15 predicted proteins | sample IncBWC30MmetaG_FD_155454 | JGI IMG/M metagenome (GOLD analysis project Ga0210406, IMG submission 155454) | Forest soil microbial communities from Barre Woods Harvard Forest LTER site, Petersham, Massachusetts, United States - Inc-BW-C-30-M | ecosystem: Environmental > Terrestrial > Soil >...
GCCTTGCGCGTCAACCTGCAAGTGGGAGTAAAAATACTGGTCGCCGAACGGGCCCTTGAGTCCACCGGGAGTCGGTGTGGACGGCGTGCCGTCTTGCGTGGGCGTGCCGTCCTGAAAAGCATAGGCAGCGATGTTGGCCTGGTTGTAGCTCAAACCGAGGCGGATGGAGACCCGGCCACGGTCATAGGTCGGGCTAATATTCCAGGTATTGGGAGCGTTGCGGAGAAGCCGCGGATGATCGGAACGGCCAGGGAGTCCGTTCGTGCTCGAATCGGTATAGCCATAGTTCGCGGAAATTCCGAGCCCGGCCAGTGGTCCCGGCAGAAACGAAAGATGCTGAAGGTAGGCAGCTTCAAAGCCCGAAATCCAGGCGCTTCCCGCATTAATCGGTTGCGTGGCGGTGAAAGTCCCGGGGGGACGATTCGGCACCGGTTGGAAGTTCGTAAGCGTGAAAGTCTGCGTCACGATCGGATCCGTGAGTCTCTTGTAGAAATATCCGGCCGAGATCATCCCGAAAGGATTGAGATAGTGTTCAACCAACACGTCAAAGTTGTCCGCGGTTTCGGCTTTGAGGTTCGGATTCCCGAGTGTGACAAGGTTCTTGAGATTCCCCGGACTGCCTGAAGTCGTGAAGGTCAGGGCCTGGGCAATGTCCTGCGGGTCCGGGCGTGAAAGTCCACGGCTATAAACCAGACGAAGGTTGGTATTACCGGTAAAGGCGTATCGGAGTGACGCGCTGGGGAGCACCTTGACGTAGGAACCGTTGAAGCTGTTGTCAGTAATGGTTGGCGGACTTACGGTCCCGTCAAAGACGCGGTTTACGACAGCGAGATTGGTGCCCTCAAAGCGAACCCCGCCTACAAGTCGTACGCGGCTCGACAAATCTATCGTATTCATCACGTAGCCGGCGGAAACTTTTTCGATAAAACTATAGTTCGCGGGATCGACGCCGGCTGTGCTGGCCGCCGAAAAAGCTCCGAGATTGGCCAGGAGAAAATCGCGGACCGTCTGATAATTAACGTTGTAGCCCAGTTTGTAGGAACTACCGTAATAACTGTTGTTGTTGAAACCGTTTGGGAATTGGCTTAGGAGAACCGTGTTGTCGGGAGTGTAGTCGATGTTGTAGGAATCGTCGTATTTATGAGCATTGCGGAATCTGCCGCCGATCTCGACAGTCGAGAGCTTTCCGCCGAGGTGGTAGCGCTTGCCATAGGCGCCGGTCGCCTGGAAGTTCACCTGAGCGCTCTGTCCGTGATCGATTTGCACATCACCGAGCTGCATGGTGGTCGGGTCGTAGGCTTCGGAGAAACAGGCGGGCGTAAACTGCGGTCTGTAGACGCTCTTGGTTGCGGCAGGGTCAAATTGGCAATTGCTGTTAGAAAGAGTGCTGCCGAAGCTGGCGGTTCCAGGCAGGGCGTTCTCATCGTAGGACCGTGATCCGGAGACGTCCCACGCAAACCAGGAAGAGGAGAGATCGTGCCTTCCACCCACAAGGAGACTTCCGATGCCGATGTTCGGCCTGCGATCCTGGGTGTTGAAACTGGGAACGCCGGTGCACACTCCGGAAGCGGGATCGCAGCCATTCGATCCCAGCAATTGAATACCGGGAGTGTTGTCGTTCAGCGAGTACACCCAGCGGTCGCCATAATTCTTAAAATTCGAGTATAGAAGGCGCGCGTAGATGTTCGAACCTTCGGTTAGTTTGTAGTCGGCGCTTCCCGCGACTCCCCAGCGAGACCGATAATAGCGGTATTCGCGAACGTCAATCGCGTCCTTCCAAACCTGTGTGGCGCCACCCGGGAAAGTAGCCACGTCAGAGACGGGTTCGATGTCGTCAATTCCCCGTCCGGTCCAATCGTAGGATCCACCAACTAAAATGCCAAACCGCTTGCTCTGTCCAAACCGCTGACCGACGGTGCCGGTCGATTCGACCTGGCTGCGGCCACCCAGAATGGGCATGTAGCCGCCCATCCCGCTTAGCGCCACGGTTGGACGCTCACTGGCGGTCTTGGTAACCAAATTGATGGAGCCGCCGATGCCGTCTGCGTCCATGTTTGCCTGAAGAGTCTTGTTTATTTCAACCGACTCCACCAGGTCGGCAGGAATGGCGTCAAATTTGATTTGGCGCACGCCGGACTCCGGTGAGGGCACGTTGATTCCGTCAATGGTGGTGTTGGTGAGCCGCGGTGCGGTGCCGCGCACCTGAACGTATTTGCCCTCACCTTCGTCGCGCTCGAGCGTAACGCTCGGAAGCCGTCCCAAAGCGTCGGCTAAATTGGCATTCGGTAGACTGCGGATTACGTCGGCCGGGAGCACTTGAATAATATTATCGGCGCTGCGTTCGCGATTTACGGCTTCGGCTTCGCCCGCAGCGCGTTCGGCGGTGACGAGCACCTGCTGAGACAGCGAGACGACCTTTAGTACTTGATCAACGCGGGCCACGCTGCCGGCCTTTACCTCTACCGTCACCGAAGCCGTTTCCATTCCAATATAACTGATGGAAGCAGTATAACTTCCAGCGGTAACACCAGTAATCGTGAATTCGCCTTGCGCGTCGGAGACTCTGGAGATATCTCCGGGCTGGAGCAAAATCTGCGCCCCTTGCAGAACGCCGCCGGCCGAATCAACGATACGTCCTTGAACCGTGCCCTTCCCGCCCTGCGCACAAACCGAGGATGCGAAGAAAAGAGGGACAAGCGCTAGCAGAAACACAAGTGCGAACGTTTTTATGAAATTGCGCATGGAACACACACCCTTATCAAGGTCTCGGAACCGGGAGGAACGAGTGATGGATCCTAAATCCTCAAACGACACGTCGCCCGAGACAAATTAGCGAACTGGGAGTATTTCCTCTTATTTATGCGAATGGAAGGTGACGCTGGTGTGACGAATTGTTTAAAAACCGGGGGCGGACAAACCCGTCCCGGAAATGCGAATGAGGCGTATTAGGTCCACCAGGGTTCGACGGGAGGGTCGCGGAGAACGATGCGCGAAAGAAAAGCAGCGGCGGACTCGAGGCCCTCGTCTACCGAGGCCAGGGCGTCTTCGTGCTCGATGCTGATGACGTAATCGTAGCCGGTCAAACGAAGAGCGCTTACGATCTGCTTCCATACAAGTCCGTCGTGGCCCCAACCCACGGTACGGAAAAGCCAGGAGCGATCGGCCATCTGGCGATAACTTTTTGCGTCCAGGACACCGTTGCGCGCGACATTCGAAGGGTCGAGTGCGGAATCCTTCGCGTGCACATGAAAAATGCTGTTGCCCAGAGCGCGGATGGTGACCGGAATATCGGCTCCCTGCCAGAAAAGATGGCTGGGGTCGAAATTCACGCCGATGTTTTTGCCTGTCGCTTCGCGCAGGCGAAGCGCGGTTTCGACGTTGTAAACGACGAAGCCGGGATGCGGTTCGATGGCAACTTTAATCCCGTGATCGGCAGCAAAGCTGGCGGCTTCCTTCCAATAGGGAATGGCCTTTTTGTCCCACTGCCATTCGAGAGTTTCGAGAAATTCCGGCGGCCAGGGGGCGACGATCCAGTTGGGACACTTGGCGTCGTCGCTGTCGCCGGGGCAACCGGAAAAAGTGACGACGACGGGAACCTGGAGCTTTTCCGCAAGCTTTACCGATTTGCGGAACGCGTCATCGTGCTCGCGAGCCATGTTGCGATTGGGGTGCACGGGATTGCCGTGGCAGGAAAGAGCGCTGATGGTGAGGCCAGCGTCGCGAATCTGGGAGCGGAAATCATCGAGCTTATGCGGATTGGCAAGCAAGGAATCGACTTCGACATGGTCACGGCCAGGCCAGCCGCCGGTGGCAAACTCGATGGCGCTGACGCCGGGAAGAGAGCGTAACTTCGCAACTACCTGATCCAGACTTCGATTCGCAAAAACTGGCGAAAAAACCCCAAGCTTCATCGAAACGGCTCCCTTCGCTTCGCGCATAGCATACGCTTTGAGGAGTCGAAGGTAAATTGAATGCAAGGTGTTGGTGACCAAAAATTGTTATTTTGCTTCGCACACGAAGCAAGGAAGTGACTTCCATTATCTTTAAATCGTAGCGGTACAATCGCTCGCGAGGATCGTGGTGCCGGTTGAATGTTTTAAAAGGGGTACACAGGAGCAGCAAGCGCTTGGGTTGGCCCCTGACTCCATCGCGCATCCGCGTTCAGGCGGTTCAGGCGTTCAAGGCGGCGCGGCGTTGTGCGAGGTCTGTTGCGGGTGTATGCTCACTATCTGATGGGTACTAAGCTATTGATTTCGGTTCTGGTGCTTCTCCTGTCGGGAGCCGATTCCGGCGTCGTCGTGATGTGCGCCGCGTCTTGCATGTTGTCCGTACCTGTAGCGGGTACCGTAGTCCACCACCATGAAATGGAAGCCCAGCTAACCGCGACGTACGCCAGCCAACACGCTCATCATCACGGCGCTCGGTGTGGTGAATGTCCCCCTTCGAAACCCGGGAACAGTGTGAACCAGAAGTCTAACTGCAACAGCCTGTCGGAGATTCAAGCGCTGAAGGAAAGTGACTTTTCTCTCGATGCACCGACCGCAGTCGCTCGCGCGCTGTTCGACAGGCCCTCCGCCAATAGCCTTGCCTTAGATTCTAATTGTCAGCAGTCTTTTTTCTTCGGAGATTCTGCTACCAGCAGAAGTTCCGGCCCACCTCTACTACCCCTTCGCATCTAGCAAGAACCATCAAGCGAGGCTGTTCATTTTGGACGCAGCGCCAGTGCACGCTGGCGTATGTCTTAATTCACCGGCACATAACAACCAATTCACCTTTGGAAATTCGGCTCTTTGGTTTTGAAGGGAGAAAGCATGAGCAGCAGGCGCGGATTCATACGCAGGGCGTTGGCGGGAGCGGGAATCTTTGCTTCGGCGAGAAGTCTCTCTGCCGCAGAGTTGGCTGGCGCCGGGGAGTCAGCGGAAACAATAAATAAGCCGAGCGCGACTTCCGCGCGCGCCGGCAGCCCGCCCGTGCTTGTGCAGACGCCGGACCTGCCGGTTCTGGCGCACAAAATGGACGGCGGGATAAAAGTGTTCAAGCTGGTGGCTGAACCGGTGCGCAGAAAAATTGCGCCGTGGAAGACGATTGACTGCTGGGGATTTAACGGAGTTTCGCCGGGGCCGGCGCTAGAGGCCTATGAAGGGGACCGGGTTCGCATTGTGCTTGAAAACCGTTTGCCGGAATCGCTGGCGATCCACTGGCACGGGCTGGAAATTCCTTATGCGATGGACGGCATGCCGTATATTTCGCAGAAGCCGATCGCACCCGGCGCTCAGTTCGCGTATGAATTCACGATCCATCAGAACGGCACGTTTTTTTATCATTCACATTCGCCGATGCAGCAAATGATGGGGCTGGTGGGATTGTTTATTCTGCATCCGCAACGTGCGCATGCTCCGGCGGTCGATCACGATTTTGGAATCGTGCTGCAGGAATGGGCAGTGCTGCCGAACAACACGGTTCCGAATACGGCGAACATGGAATGGAACTGGCTTACGTTTAATGGGACGTGCAGTCCGATGACTACGCCGCTGGTGGTTCGACTGGGAAGCCGCGTGCGAGTGCGCTTTGTGAATCTCGGCATGGATCACCATCCCATTCACCTGCACGGGCACACGTTTGTGGTGACCGGGTCAGAGGCAGGGCGGCAACCGCAAGCGTTATGGGGTCCAGCCAACACCATGCTGGTGGGAGTTGCGCAGGCGCGAGACATTGAGTTTGTCGCCAACAATCCGGGCGAGTGGATGATGCACTGCCACATGCCGCATCACAATATGAATGCGATGAGCGATTTGCTGGGAGATCGCTTGATGATGACCGCCGACACCGAGGACGAGCGCGCATTGAGCCAGATGCAGACATTGGCCGATCATGTCGGGTTCGAACATGTACATCACGCGCCGATAGCGGCGGATGCCAAGAAGGTGCCGGGCTTTCCGCAAGATGCCTTTATGGACATGGGCATGGATGAAGTGGTGGCCAAGCCTGAAAACAACGGGCTGCCGAGAAACTGGAGCGCGATGATGATGGGAATGATGACGCTGGTGCGAGTACTGCCGCCCGATTTGTACGATCTGGTGATGAACGACGTGCGTAACGGGTATGTAGCGCCTGTTCCGCCGGTGATGCAGAAACATGTGCATGCGCATCCCGAAGGGAGTTCGCGATGAGTATGCGACGCAAGTGTTTTCGCTTGATGCTGGCGGGTTTGTTGACGGCGACAGGAGCCGGCGCGACGTTTTCGCAAACGGCGGCGACTGCTCCTGCCGCGAAACAATCTGAACAAGGGAGCGAGCAGAAACCGCAACAAGCGAGGCCGGAAGTTTTCTTTCCAATGACCGAGCAGCCGGAAATGGAAATGCACCATCACGGGCAGATTTCCGTGGTGATGCCACAATTTCCGCGGCTGGGAGATTCGCAACGCGTGGTTTCCGGACCGATTTATGAGTTGAAGGATCTGGAGAAGATGGCGAGCGAGCACAATCCAACGTTGGCGCAGGCACAACGTGAGATCGAAGCGGCGCGCGCGCGTAAATTGCAGGCAGGGCTGTATCCGAATCCGACGGTAGGTTACAAGGGCGATGAAATTCGTGGAGGATCGTACGGCGGCGGCGAACAGGGATTTTTTGTACAGCAACCGATCATCCTGGGCGGAAAACTTGGGTTGGATCGCAAAGTACGCGGCGCGGAAGAAAAACAGCGCGCGGTGGAAGCGGATGCGCAGCGCCAGCGGGTTGAGAATGATGTACGCATGGCATATTACCGGGTGCTGGCGGCGCAGGAACGGCTGGCGTTGAAGCGCAGCGTTATGGCAATTTCGCAAAGTACGGTTGGAATCGTTGGGCAATTGGGACGCGTGGGGCAAGCGGATGAAACGGAAATTCTGGAGGCGGAAGCGGAAGAACAACGGATGGAAATCGCGGTTGGGATTGCGGAGCAGATGTTGCGGCGTGAGTGGACGACGCTGGTATCGGTGGTAGGCGTGCCATCGTTGCCGGCTGGCGGCGTCGCCGGGCGAATTGATGCGGACTTGCCGCCGCTGGACCAAGATCAGCTGCTGGCGTCGCTGCTTGCAGAAAGCCCGGCGGTGCGATCGGCGCAAGCGGATGTGGAGCGCGCGGAAGCGTCGCTGCAACGAGCGAAGCGCGAACCGATACCGGACTTAATTGTGCAAGGCGGAATGCAGCAAAATCTGGAATCGCTCGAAGCTTCGCAAAATCGCAAGGTCGGGTTGCAGGGGTTTGCCGAAGTCGGCGTGCAGCTGCACCTGTGGGATCGCAATCAGGGAGCGATCGCAGCCGAAGGTGCCGGCGTTGAAGCGGCGCGCGAAGAAGTGCGGCGAGTGGAACTGGAGCTGCGCAATCGCTTCGCAATGTACGGAGAAGATTACGGCAGTTCGCGGTTGATCGCCGACAAGTACCGGGTGGAGATTCTTCCGCGGCTGGAACGCGCGTATAAATTAATGGTCGAGCAGTACGGTCTGATGACTGCGTCGTTCATCCGTGTGCTGGTTCTGGAGCGCATGCTTTACGAAAATGAAACGGCGTACGTGGATGCGCTGGAACATACCTGGACGAGCAGCATCGCGCTGCGGGGATTCCTGCTTGAGGGATCAATCGAGGCGCAGAATTCAAGAAGCTCCGGCCGAGCAAACGGCGGTGGGGACGTGTTACCGCCGATTGGCGAAGGAAACAGCCTGATGGGTTCGCCTTCCGGGCTTGGGTTCAAATAAGGGACGGTCGTTTTTTCCCCGAACATGGCGCGCGGTGAAGCATACCGTTTGATACTTATTTGCGAGGGCGATCCGATGGCGCAGACTCAGTGGTGGAATTTGCGGATTGGATGCGGTTACGGCCGTCACGTGTGTGGAGCCTGACGGTCCGCGGATTGGGAATTTACGTCACGAGTTGGCCACGTCCTCGTGAAAACGGGGTTTGACATGATCAAAAAGGTGAAGGCGGGATATAAAGTGGTTTCGAGCAAGGGGAAAAATTTGGGCGGGCCGTACAAGACCTTGGAAGCGGCGAAGAAGCGGTTGCGCCAGGTAGAATTTTTCAAACGCAGTAAATAATGATTCCCGAGCGCGCGATTGTCGCGCCGGTTGCGCAGGCAATCCATTTTCACGACGCGGCCGATGCGTGTGAGAAAAGCTTCCAACATTCGCGGGCAATGGCCCAATCTTCTTGGGCGCGAATGACCAGGATGCGGACGCTTGATTCTGGCGAGGAGAGATCGGTGTCGACAGGTTTTGCGGAGTTTTTGGTGGTATCGAGCGCCAGCTTCAGAAAAGAAAAGTGGCTGCAGGTGCCGGCGCGAACCTCGGGCGAATTCTCGCCGATCCCGCCGGTGAACACGATTACATCTGCGCCATTGAGCCCGGCAAGCATGGAGCCAACTCCGGCTCGCAGCCGGTGCACGAAAATATCAAAGGCGAGTTGAGCCCGCTGATTGCCGTTCTTCATGGCGGTAATGATCTCGCGCATGTCGGCTGAGATGCCGGATATTCCCAGGAGTCCTGATCTGGAATTCAAGACCTCGTCGAGCGCTTTGCCGTCCAGTTTCTTTTCGCGCATCAAGTAGGTAAGGATGCCGGGATCGACCGAGCCAGAGCGCGTGCCCATCATCAGTCCGTCCAGCGGAGTGAATCCCATGGTGGTGTCAACGCTTTGGCCGCCGCGAATCGCGGCCAGGGAGCAACCATTGCCCAGATGGCAACTGATCAGTTTGAGGTCGGCGAGATTGCGGCCGAGAATATGGGCAGCACGTGCCGCGCAATATTGATGATTGATTCCGTGAAAACCAAATTTTCGGATTCCCTGCTCGACCCATTCATAAGGACCGCCATAGATCGCGGCGGCATCGGAAAGGCCGCTGTGAAAGCCGGTATCGAATACCGCGACCTGCGGAACGGCGCCGCGACATTTTTCAAAAAGGGCTTCGATGAGCGCGATGCCGTCGAGTTCCAGACGATTGTGCAAAGGCGCAAAGACGGCCATCTTTTCTATCGCAGACTTTACTTCGGCGGTGATCACCGTTGGACGGGTGCAGCAGCGGCCGCCATTCACGATGCGGTGGCCGACGACATCGATTTCGGATAGCGATTCGAGGACGCGCGTTTTTCCGGAGGCCAGTTCGTTGAGCAACTGGGAAGTTGCGGCAGAACGCTCGCTTCGCTCTACATTCTCTTTTAAGACCGCTCCGGAGCTGGTGCGAGCTTCAAGCGTAGCGCGATCGTCGCGCCATTCGAGCTTGCCTTCCCATAACGGCTTGGGCGGCTCAATCGGAAGCGGCGCGGCGAGATCAAAGAGACAGGCCTTCTGGCTGCTCGATCCGGAATTGAGCACCAGGATTTTCACTTAGTAGGGCCATTTCCAGTCGCGAATTTCCGGCAGGTCGTCGCCACATTCGCGAACGTGCTGTTTGTGCTGGACCAGCTTATTGCGCAGCAATTGCTTGAAATGCGCACCGACCGGTTGCAGACGAGGAACGCGGTCAACCACATCTCCTGCAAGGTGAAAGCGGTCCAAATCGTTCAAAACCGTCATATCGAACGGCGTGGTGGTGGTTCCTTCTTCCTTGTATCCGCGGACATGGAAGTTGCCATGATTGGTGCGCCGGTACGTCAGGCGGTGGATCAGCCACGGATAGCCGTGGTAGGCAAAGATGACCGGCTTGTCGGTCGTGAAGATGGAGTCGAACTCATAGTCTGGCAGACCGTGCGGATGCTCGGTGGAGGGCTGGATCGTCATCAAGTCGACTACGTTGACCACCCGGATCTTGATGTCGGGAAAATTCTGGCGCAGCAAATCAACTGCAGCCAATGTTTCTAGCGTAGGAATATCGCCGGCGCAGGCCATCACCACGTCCGGTTCGACGCCCGCGTCGCTCGAAGCCCACTCCCAAATACCGAGCCCCGCGGTGCAGTGCTCGATCGCCGATTGCATATCGAGATACTGCAATGCCGGCTGTTTGCCGGAGACGATCACGTTCACATAATTGCGGCTGCGCAGGCAGTGATCGGCGACCGAGAGCAGCGTGTTGGCGTCGGGAGGCAGATAAATTCGAACGATGTCAGCCTTTTTGTTCATCACGTGATCGATGAAGCCGGGATCCTGGTGGCTGAAACCATTGTGGTCCTGGCGCCAGACGTGCGAAGTGAGCAGATAATTCAGTGAAGCGATCGGGCGCCGCCAGGGAATTTTCCTGGTGACCTTCAACCACTTGGCGTGCTGATTGAACATGGAGTCGATGATGTGGATGAAGGCTTCGTAGCAGGAAAAAAATCCGTGGCGCCCAGTGAGCAGATAACCTTCAAGCCAGCCCTGGCACATATGTTCGCTGAGAACTTCCATGACCCGGCCGTCGTGGGAAAGATGCTCGTCGGTGGCAAGCATGGGTTCCATGAAGACTTTATCCGTAGCCTCGTAGAGCGCGTCCAGACGATTGGACGCGGTTTCGTCGGGGCCGAAGACGCGAAAATTCTTATTTTCGGCGTTACGCCGCATGATGTCGCGAAGAAGCTGGCCCAGGACGCGAGTCGATTCGGATAGTTCCGTCCCGGGTTTGCTTACGGGGAAACCGTAATCCCGAAAGTCCGGTATCGAAAGATCGCGAAGAAGCATTCCGCCATTGGCGTGAAGATTGGCGCCCATGCGGCGGGTGCCTGACGGAGCAAGCTCGGCAAATTCCGGGATGAATTTACCGGTCTTGTCGAAAAGTTCTTCCGGCTTATAACTTTTCATCCAGTCTTCGAGCATTCTTACGTGACCGGGATTCTTTAGGAAGTCCGTGAGGGGAACCTGGTGCGCGCGCCAGGTGTCTTCGACGGGTTTGCCGTCAACCACTTTCGGTCCGGTCCAGCCTTTCGGCGTACGCATGATAATCATCGGCCACACCGGCAACGCTGCAGCGTTCCCTGTGCGAGCCGAATTTTGCATGTCGCGAATCTCTCCCATGATGGCGTCCATAGTGTGCGCCATCAGCTGATGCATCGCTTGCGGCTCGCGGCCTTCGACGAAATACGGTTTATAGCCGTAGCCGCTGAATAGTTGCGTGAGCGTTGCGTCGTCCATGCGGCCGAGCAAGGTGGGATTAGCGATCTTGTAGCCGTTCAAATGGAGAATCGGAAGAACGGCGCCATCGCGCGCGGGATTCAGGAATTTGTTCGAATGCCAACTCGCTGCCAGTGGTCCGGATTCGGCTTCGCCGTCTCCAACCACGCAGCATACAAGCAGATCGGGATTGTCAAACGCCGCGCCATAAGCGTGCGCGACCGAATAACCAAGTTCGCCGCCTTCGTGAATCGACCCCGGCGTTTCCGGAGCGACGTGACTCGGAATGCCGCCGGGAAACGAAAACTGTTTGAAGAGATGCTGCAAGCCTTCTTCGTTTTGCGGAATGTGCGGGTAAACTTCGCTGTAAGTTCCTTCCAGGTAGGTATTTGCGACCAGGCCGGGGCCGCCGTGTCCCGGACCCGCGACGTAGATCACATCGAGGTCGTGTTTCTTGATCAGGCGATTCAAGTGCACGTAGATAAAATTCAATCCCGGGGTAGTGCCCCAGTGTCCGAGCAGGCGGGGCTTGATGTGTTTCAACTCGAGCGGCTCGTGCAATAAGGGATTTGCGAAGAGATAAATTTGCCCGACGGAGAGATAATTTGCGGCGCGCCAGTAGGCATGCACTTTGCGCAATTCTTCAGGTGAGAGAGGCTGCTTGGACTGGGCAGCCTTGGCCGCTCCGGTGGTAGAAGCAGAAGGCATGTTCGTTCTCCTTCAGGCTGATTCTAACTCAGGCCGGCGGTTGGATTCTGCCTGAAAAAACAGCAATAGCTCGGTATCTACGGTTCCCGCAATGCGCGGATTCTCAACCGTGAAAAGGGTCACCAACCAATGTGATGGTGTCACAAAGCTGTGGCGCGAGGTACCCTGTTAACAAGAAATTCTTGTTCACAGACCTTCGGCAAAGTCAGCCTCCGGCTCCGGAAGCTTATCGCCTTCTCTCGCGAACCATACATATAAGGTTGGGAGCAGGAAGATGCTTAGGAGCAGTGTGCCGACCAGTCCTCCGACAATGACAATGGCGAAGGGGCGCTGCGCATCCGAACCAATGCCGCGCGAGAGCGCCGCCGGCAGGAGGCCGAGCGTCGCCACCAGCATGGTCATCATAATCGGGCGCAGGCGAAGCACCGCGCCGTCGATCGCGGCGTTTTCGACGGTGTGCCCTTTTGCGCGCAGCTGATTGATGTACTCCAGCATAATGACGCCGGTCTGCACCGAAACACCGAAGAGTGCCAGGAAGCCGACGCCAGATGACACGCTGAAATGCGTACCGGTAAGTAATAGCGCGAGTAGTCCGCCGATCGGCGCCATCGCCACGTTTCCGAGTATGAGCAGCGCCCACTTGAGCGAACGAAACATGGTGTAGAGAATGCCGAAAATGACCAGGATGGTCAGCGGCACGATGACCAGCAAGCGTGCTTCGGCGCGCTTTTCGCTTTCATACTCTCCGGCCCAGTCGATGTGATATCCGCGAGGCAGCTGGATTTGGGCATTTACCTTCTTTATGGCTTCTTCGACGGCGCCGCCGAGGTCGCGACCGCGCACGCTGTATTTGATCGCGACATAGCGCTCATTTCCTTCGCGGTAGATTTCCGAAGCGCCGTCGCGTTCGACGACGGTGCAAAGCTGTGCCAGCGAAACACGTTCGCCGGACGGCGACAACAAGCGAATGTTCTCGATGGCTTCTTTGGTGTCGCGGTATTGGGGAAGATAACGCATCACCAGGTCATAGCGTTGTTCATCTTGCAGCACTTGGGTGAGAGCGGTGCCACCGACCGCGGTTTGCACGGCGTCCTGCACGTCGGCGACGTTGATCTGGTGGCGCGCGGCCTGCAAGCGCTCCACGCGAAGTTCAATGTTCGGTTGGCCCAAAACTCGAAAGACGCCCAGGTCCTCAACTCCCTTGACCTGGCGCATCACGGCGAGGATTTGATCGGCCGTGGCCTCAAGGCGTTTCAGGTTGTCGCCGTAGATTTTGACCGCGAGTTCACCCTTGACGCCGCTGACTGCTTCCTCCATGTTATCAGCGATGGGCTGAGAAAAATTCCAGATCACGCCGGGAAGTCTTTCCAGTTCGCGATCCATTGCGGCGATCACCCGCTCCTTGTCTTGCTGAAATACAGGCCGCCAATGTTGTTTCGGTTTCAAATCCACGAAATACTCGGTATTGAAAAAGCCGGTGGTATCGGTGCCGTCGTCGGGACGGCCCACCTGGCTGGTGCACTGGCTGACTTCCGGAAACGAGCACAGCACGATGCGAGCCTGATTCGCCAGCCGGGTGCCTTCACTCGGTCCAGTGCTGGGGGCAAGAGTGCCGCGAACCCAAAGTGCGCCTTCATCAAGATGCGGCAGAAACTCAGAACCGATAACACCACCGAACGTGAGTAAGAGCGCCAGGAGAAAGCCAAGCGCGGCTCCGCCCACGGTGATGGGACGATGCTCGATTGCCCATCGCAAAGCCTGGCGATAGCGTGTCTTCAAGAATTCCATGACCGGGTTGTGCCATTCGCTCACTCCTTTGCTGAACAAGACGCTGGACAGCACGGGCGCGACAAGCATGGAAAACAAAAGCGCGCCGAGAAGCGCGAAGACCACGGTCCACGCCATGGGATGGAATAAACGTCCTTCGACGCGCTGCAGAGTAAAGATCGGCAAGTATGCAGTAATGATGATGGCGATGGCGTAGAAAACGGGACGCTGTACTTCGTGGGCGGCGTCGCGAATTCGTTCCGTCGGCGTTTTGTAAGAAGGTTCGCGATGGCCGAGGTGGCGCACGATATTTTCCACCATGACCACGGCACCATCGACGACCATGCCAAAATCCAGAGCGCCAAGTGAGAGCAGATTTGCGGGAATGCCCTTAAGCCTGAGACACGTCGCAGCAAACAACAACGAAAACGGAATCGTCAGCGCGACAACCAGCGCGCCTCTGCCATTGCCGAGAAATAAGAAGAGGATAACGACCACCAGAATGATGCCTTCGGTGAGATTGTGGAGAACCGTATGGGTCGTAAAGTGGACCAGGTCGGTGCGATCAATAAAGGGAACTACCTTGACGCCCGGTGGCAAAATACGTTCATTCAGTTCTTTGACCTTGGCGTGGATCCCGGCGAGAGCCACGTCGGCATTTGCGCCTTTGCGCAAGAGCACGATCCCTGAAACCGCGTCATCGTTGTCGATGATCCTGCCGTCTTCGCGATGAATTGCCCGGGCAAACTGGCCGAGGCGAATTTTGGGCCCTTGCGCGACGACGGCGATGTCTTTGATGCGGAGCGGCGTGCCGGTCCTGGTTATGATGACGGTGTTCTCGATGTCGCTGACGTTTTTGACCAAGCCAACTGCGCGAATATTAATCTGCTGCAAACCGGATTCAATGAAGCTGCCGCCGGCATTGGCATTGTTGTTTGTAAGCTGCTGCTCAACCTGGGCCAGGCTAAGACCGTAGGAGATCAGTTTGTTGGGATCAATGCGGACCTGATATTCGCGAGTGGGTCCGCCGAAGCTGGCGACATCAACGATGTCGGGCACTGCCTTGAGGTTCTTTTCGACTACCCAGTCTTCGATGGATTTCAATTCCATCACGTCGTAATTCGGGTTGCTGCTTTTCAGCGTAAAAAAGTAGATTTGGCCGACCGGACTCCAATCCGTTCCCATCTGCGGAACGACGCCCGCGGGCAGTGTTACTTGCGACAGGCGTTCGAGAACCCGCTCGCGATTCCAGGCATTTTCTTCTTCGTCATCAAAAATCAGTTTCACGTCCGAGAGCCCAAACAAAGAGAAGGAACGCAAATGAACCACGTGGGGGACGCCGTTCATTACGTTTTCCACCGGGATAGTGACTTGCTGCTCGATCTGTTCGGCGGAAATACCGGGCCACTGGCTGATGATGTCAACGTAGTTGTTGGCCACGTCCGGATACGCTTCCACGGGAAGCTGATGAAAGGAAATCGCTCCCCAGACAAGCAGCAGAAGCGCCGCTCCCACGATGAGGAAGCGGTTCTCGAGAGAAAAATCGACAAGCTTTCGAAGCATCTACTGCTCCATCGGTTCTGGACGCAAGCGCGTTGCGAAAAGTTGAACGGACCGGAGAGAGGACGGCAGATTCAAACCCGCCGCCCACCGCCTTATCCGGCGATATGCAGAACGTGCAGCTTAGAAGTGAGGGAGCGCGAGGGGAGGTGCGCGGCCCGCGTGAGAAATCAAGAACGGACCGATACTAAATAGCGAATCTGAAGCGGCGGCCAAAAGAGACTGTGCGCCGAGATAGGAAATGAGTTCGGCCTGCGAACAAATATCCTCGCGAAATTGCGGAGCGACACCGACGAAATCTGCTGCATGACCGCTGGGGCAACTCCAACCGCTGCTGGATTCACTGAATGCTTCCGGGAAGGCAGCCGGTTCTACTTGTGAAAAATTCCCGTGGCCATCATTGAGAAGAATCGCGACAGGCTGCCCAAGCCATGCGGTGGTAAGAACCAAATCGGGAGCCTTATCGCCGTTGACGTCGCGTGACGCGATTTGAAGTCCGCCAAGCGGCGCCACAATCCGAAACGTTTGCCTTCCGCTGGCGCTAAGTTGCAGTTGGATCCAATAGTCGGTGCGCAGTGAGTCGCTCTTGCCAGCCTGGACGCTGGCCAGGTCAGGCCGGGAATCGCCGTCAAAATCGGCAACCGAAAACGACAAGCCAGGTCCAGGCGAAGCTGCCGGCGCTCCCGGAGTGTCAGCCGCCACGGCAGTGCCGATGAATCCGGCAAAAAGTAACAAGCACAGAGAACGGTAGAGAAATCGCACGGTCGCAACGTTGTAGCCGAGAGATTCTAGGTGCAAGATTCGTAAGGAACTCATTCATGGTCCCCGCTGCGGATCGCGTGAATCTGATTTAGACCCAACAATAACATTGATGCTTCGCCGGGAAAAACCGAACTTCTTCAATTGTAAGTGAACGAGAAGGGAATGGTTCCGCGAGCTGGACTTGAACTAGATCTGCGGGGGATTATTGGGATTGACCGCAATGGCGCTCTCGCTCCGCGCGTTGTTGGTGTTGGAATCGTGCGTTACCTGTAGGTTCGACATTTGCTCCTGCGGCCTTTCGTAAACACCGCGGCAATCGCGGCTGTTGTAAAACTTGCACGCACAACCGTCCCCGCGTTCGCTCGATCGCTACCCGCTTGGCCGGCGTTCCGTACGACTAATGGATGGTTCTTTGTTTCTTGGAGCGCTTGAATCGATCGAAATACCAGACAGCCGTCATCGCCAAAACAAAGGCAAGCAGGATTGCCGCCTCGGTTGCCCCACTATTGTTGTCAGGAGAGAGTCCTAAGAGCGCTGCGATGAACCGCATTTGCTGCCTCACCATCCGTCCCGAACCAGCCAGGATTGCGGACGGGCCAAGTTAGTGCTCCGCGGACCGTGAGAGCTTTGCCAACCCAGAACCAGACCTGATGTTGAGCCCTATGGGCAGATAGTGAAGGCGTTTCCTGTTTCGTTTCAAGAAAGTTTGAGAAAAGATGATTGCCCGAGACTGACTATTGTTGGCTCGGAAGGACGCCCCCGGCACAAGTAGCGGAGTTCATCGCAAGGGATGGACAGAGTCGAGGTCGAGATTCAATTCCAGGACATTCACGCGCGGTTCGCCAAGGAAACCCAGGTCGCGGGCCTTGGTATGTTTCCCTACGAGCATGCGCACGTCTTCTTCTTTCATTCCGCGTTCCCGGACAATACGCGGTATCTGGAATTCCGCGGCCGCCGGAGAAATTTCGGGGTCCAGTCCGGAGCCGGAAGCGGTGACGAGGTCGATGGGAACCGGCGTGGACGGACTCTCCGTCTGGGCCTTTTGTGCGTCGGCTTTGACCCGTTCGATCAGCGTCTTATTCGTGGGTCCGAGGTTCGAACCGCTGCTGGCCGTCGCGTCGTATCCCGTACCTGCGTTGGACGGCCGCGAATGAAAATAACCGGGTTCGGTAAAGGACTGCCCGATGATTCTGGATCCTACTGTCTTGCCGGCCTTCTCAATCAACTGTCCATTGGCTCGTTTGGGAAACAACACCTGAGCCAAACCTGTGACCGCTAGCGGGTAAAGCATGCCAAACATTACGGTAGTAACCAGAGTGAACCAAAAGGCGATCACGAGATTCTTTTTCATAAGATCCTCAAACTACCCGAAGGTAGGTCAACAGCACGTCGATCAGCTTGATTCCGAAAAACGGAGCAATGATTCCACCCACTCCGAAGATGAGCAGATTGCGCTGTAGCAGAGCTGCCGCGCCCAGCGGACGATAGCGCACACCGCGCAGTGCCAGCGGAATCAGCGCGACGATGATCAGCGCGTTGAAAATCACCGCCGACAAAATCGCCGATTCCGGCGTCCGCAGATGCATCACGTTCAGCACATTCAGCACCGGAAACGCGCCCGCGAACATCGCCGGAATAATGGCGAAGTATTTCGCTACGTCGTTGGCGACGGAGAAGGTCGTCAAAGCGCCGCGCGTAATCAAGAGCTGTTTGCCGATTTCGACGATCTCGATCAGCTTGGTCGGATTCGAATCGAGGTCCACCATGTTGCCGGCTTCTTTAGCGGCCTGTGTGCCGGTATTCATCGCCACGCCCACGTCCGCCTGCGCCAGCGCAGGAGCGTCGTTGGTGCCGTCGCCGGTCATGGCGACGAGTTTTCCCTTTGCTTGTTCGCGCTTGATGAGGGCCATCTTGTCTTCCGGTTTCGCCTCGGCGAGGAAATCATCCACGCCGGCTTGGCGCGCGATGGCGGCGGCCGTCAGCGGATTGTCTCCGGTGATCATCATGGTACGAATTCCCATGGCGCGAAGATGATCGAAGCGCTCTTTCATTCCGCCTTTGACGATGTCGGTGAGCGCAATTGCGCCCAGCACCCGGCCGTTCTCCGCAACCAGCAGCGGCGTTCCACCGCCATTTGAAATGTCCCGCACACAAGTCTGCAGTTCCGCGGGAATGTTGTTGCCGTGGCCATTGCTGAGGCGGCTGATCGCTTCCAAAGCGCCTTTGCGAATTTCGCGGCCGTCGATATCTACGCCTGACATCCTGGTCTGGGCCGAAAATGGAATAAAAGTCGTGCCGTGCGAGGAGAGATCTCGCCCGCGGAGTTTGTAGCGTTCCTTTGCCAGCACGACAATGGAGCGCCCCTCCGGCGTTTCGTCGGCCAGCGATGAAAGCTGCGCCGCGTCGGCGAGGTAAGACTCTTCTATGCCGGGCGCGGGAAAGAATTGCGTGGCTGCGCGGTTCCCCAGCGTGATGGTTCCCGTTTTGTCCAGCAGCAGCACATCCACATCGCCCGACGCTTCGACCGCGCGCCCGGACATCGCGATGACGTTTCGCTGGATCATGCGGTCCATGCCGGCGATGCCGATGGCCGAGAGCAGCCCACCAATCGTCGTCGGTATGAGACATACAAGAAGCGAGACCAGGACGAAGATGTTTTGCGGAGCGCCGGAATAGATTGCAAAAGGCTGAAGCGTTACCACGGCCAGCAAGAAGATGATGGTCAGGCCCGCGAGAAGAATGTTTAGCGCGATCTCGTTCGGAGTCTTCTGCCGCGAAGCACCCTCGACAAGTTTGATCATGCGATCGAGGAAAGTCTCTCCCGGATTCGAAGTGATACGGACCTTGATTTCGTCCGACAGTACGCGAGTGCCGCCAGTCACGGCTGACCGGTCGCCGCCGGATTCGCGAATGACTGGAGCGGACTCGCCGGTGATTGCCGACTCATCCACCGACGCCACGCCTTCGACGACTTCGCCGTCTCCCGGAACGAATTCCCCGGTGGTGACGATAACGATGTCACCGGAACGCAGTTTCGAACTGGCCACAACTTCGGTGCTTCCGTCACTGCGCAAACGATGAGCTTGCGTTTCGGCCCGCGCCTTACGCAGCGTGTCGGCCTGCGCCTTGCCGCGGCCTTCGGCCATGGCTTCAGCAAAGTTGGCAAACAGGACCGTGAACCAGAGCCAGAGCGTGATTTGCAGCCCAAAGCCGAAGTGTCCCGCGTGGTTAAGCGCGTTCCATGCCAGCTGGATCGTGGCCAAAACAGCACCCACTTCGACAACGAACATCACCGGATTTTTGACCATCGTGCGGGGATTCAGCTTGCGAAACGAATCTAGAATGGCTCGCGTAAGAATGGCGCTGTCGGCGAGCGACTTTTTCCTGATTTGAGCGACCGGGTCCATAGATACCTCAGAAAACCTTTCCTGCGTTCATCAGCAAATGTTCGAGAATCGGCCCAAGACTCAAAGCCGGAAAAAACGTGAGGGCGCCCACGATCAGAATGGTGGAGACCAGCAAACCGGCGAACAAGCCGCCAGTCACAGGGAAAGTGCCGGCCGATTCCGGGACGATTTTCTTTTTGGCAAGACTTCCGGCGATGGCCAGCACCGGAATAATCATGAAGAATCGCCCAAGCAGTTGCGCAGTGGCGGTCGTCGTGTTGTACCACATGGTATTTGCGTTGATCCCGCCGAATGCCGAACCGTTGTTCCCGGTCGATGAAACATACGCATAGAGGATCTGCGATAATCCGTGCGGCCCGGGATTGCTTATTCCGGCCGTGCCATATGGCTTGACCACCGAGACGGCGGAAAAGATCAGTATTGTGCAGGTCAGAATAAGAACTGCGAGCATGGCCATCTTGACGTCATAGACTTCGATCTTCTTGCCGAGGTACTCCGGCGTTCGCCCGACCATCAGGCCGGCGATGAACACGGCGAGTACGATGAAAACAAAGATTCCGTAGAGACCAGCGCCGACTCCGCCAAAAACAACTTCGCCCAGCATGATGTTGATCAGCGGAACCATCCCGCCGATCGGCGTGAATGAATCGTGCATGCCGTTCACCGCGCCGCAGCTGGCGTCGGTGGTTACAGTGGCAAACAGCGCGGAGTTGGCAATGCCAAACCGAGTTTCTTTGCCTTCCATGTTTCCGCCGGAGTTCACTTGGCTCGCGTGCTGATCGGTGCCCGCGAGCAGAGGATTGCCTCGTGCTTCCGCCCAGTAGGCGGCGCTCACACCGGTAAAAAACAAAATCGCCATGGCCGCCCACACCGCCCAGCCGTGGCGCTGCGATCCCGTCATGCGGCCGAGTGTGTAAGTCAGCCCCGAAGGAATCGCGAAAATCAGCACCATCTCGAAAAAATTCGCGAGCGGAGTGGGATTTTCAAAAGGATGAGCGCTGTTGGCGTTAAAAAATCCTCCGCCGTTGGTGCCGAATTCCTTGATCACTTCCTGGGAGGCCACCGGCCCTTGCGCGATCACCTGCTGCGTCACAGTTTGCGTCGTAATCTTGCCGTCCGTGCCGGTCACTTGCGCCGTGTATGGCTGAATCAGATCGGCAGTCGTGTACGGCTTCAGATTCTGCACGACGCCTTCCGACACCAGGATTAGCGAGCCCACCAGACAAACCGGCAACAGCACCCAAAGAAGACAACGAGTCGTATCAACCCAGAAGTTTCCGAGTTTGTCCGTTTCCTTGCGCGCGATGCCGCGAATCACGACAATCGCCAGGACGATGCCAACCGCGGCGGATGCGAAGTTGTGATAAGCAAGCCCCGCCATCTGCGTGAGATAGCTCATGGTGGATTCGCCGGAGTAAGCCTGCCAGTTGGTGTTGGTTGTAAACGACGCCGCCGTGCCGAATGCCAACCCCGGTTCCAGATTGCCGAACTTCTGCGGATTGAGCGGAAGCCACTTTTGCGTACGCTCGATGAGGTAAAGAAGAGCCATGGACACGCCGCTGAACAAGAGCATGGCTATGGCATATTCGGTCCAACGCATCTCGCGTTTCTCGTCGATACCACTCAGCCGATAAACGATTTTTTCGATCGGCCTGAGCATGGGATCGAGAAATGTCTTTTCCCTGTTGAACACTCGCGCCATGAAAACACCCAGCGGCTTTGTGATCAGAAAGACGAACAGCAGAAAGAATCCGATTTGAAACCATCCATTCGCTGTCATCGACTAGAACTCCTCCGCCTTTAAAAGGGCGTATAGCAGATAGCCGAAGAGCAGCGCGCAAATCACCAGCAGTGCCACATCGCCTGCATGCATAAGCTCACTCCTCACTTCAAGCGTTCGCAGCCGCGAACGTAGAAAACTCCAACCATAAAAAACAGCGCCGTTGCTGCGATGAAAACCATGTCCAGCATGTTGCTCCTCTTCATCAACCAAGCGATTTCGTGCGAAGCTTGTTCAAACCTTCGATCCCGGCAAAATTAAAACCTTATGATTGTGTCGACGGCGAACATCAGTTGGCCCTGCCGAGTGCCGTTGTCCCAAGGGCGCGCGCTATAGGCGTATTCATAGCGGACTTCGGGGCGCACGGAAAACAGTTCGTTGAAACGGTGGGTCACGCCAACGGTCCAACTCTCATACGTCGTGGGAAAACCGGTCCGTTCGCCTTTTTTGTCGACCAGAATGTCGAGTGGGCGCAGCGACAGGAAATCTTTTTTCGAGAATTTCCATTCGGTATAGTTCACCAAGCCGATCGCTGGAGCATTTCCCGCTATCGGCGCCCCGGCGCCTACGTTTGTAAACCACGGGCGCGGCGGGCCATTGTTTACAGTTCCTCCGACCAGGGCCTGGGACTGATAAATGTAATAGGCCTCGGTGGTCGTAAAGAGTGTGCCCGTCTCGTTGAACCGATGGGTCCAGGTGAGATTGAATTGCTGCAGGTTGTCGTGCCCGGCTTTGAACTTTCCGTTGTTGATTGAGTCAATGCCCCCGTAGAGCGAATCGTTGTTGCTCTTCGATACCCATCGCACCATGAACATGCCCGTCGGATGTGCTGCCTTGTTCCACGGCGCAATGTCATCTCCCGCGTGAATGCCGGCCATAATCGTCCATTGGTCGTTCAACTTGATGCTCGCATTGATGCCCGTTTGCGTATAGCAATCCACAGTGAACATCAAGGAGTGCGTGTACAGGTAGTTGTCCGGCGACAATTGGGCTTCGATGTCCGGAGGCGAAATGTATCGTCCCGCCTTGATGACCATTCCCTTTCCAACGTGAGGGATGTACAACAAGGCATAGGCTTCGACCGGATCAAATCCGTAAAGATAGTTGTGATTCAGTAGCTGGCCGCTGAACCAACCCTGCGAGGTTGTCCAGCGGTAGTCAATTCCATACATCGGCGTCAACCGAAAACCCCAGTCGATGTGGTCTGTCTGGACTGTGTCTGGCAGGCGCTCGATGCGGATCACACCTTGATCCAGCTCAACTCGATTGGGAACGATCGCATAAGATTCCGGTATGTTTGACTTGTTCGAGGTGCTGACGCTGATTCCCGGATTGATCCAGCCGTACACTTTGATGCGAGCGTGTTTTAATGGGGGCGCAATAGCCCAAATTGCTTTCGTCAGCGGATAGACAGGGTCGGTGTCCGGAACTCCGATCAGTGGAGTCGGACCCAGATAATCGGACCCAGGGAAGATTCCATCGAGTGGCGCCGGCAGGGCGCGCCGCTGTGGTGCCTGGCTCGTTGACGACGCGTCGTTGGCAGATGGCGATTGCTCAGCCACCGAGGCGATCTTCTCATCTGCGTTAGTTGCACGGCCGGTCGCAACAACCGCCTCGCTATTGTTCTCGCTTGGCGCGGCTCCTGAGCCGGTGGAATCGGTAGTGGCGGGCGCCATTGGTGCTGTTCCCGAACCCGGTGCCTCGATCTTCGCTCCCGCCGCTGGCTTGGCCGATGGCTTGTCCTTGCCGTCATCATTCGCAAACGCGCGGACCGCGCCTCCAGAACACAGGCCAACCAAGATAAGACACGCAACTCTGTTCCACTTGAAAATGCCCATCTTCTTTCTCTCCTAGGTTCGTTTGCCCGATCTCAGCGATCTAGCGACCTTCTCGTACGCAGCCCGTTCGCACTCGTCGCATCCAGGCGCGCAACCGCGCGACTGACTGCTCCGCTTCGGGGCCCGGCGCGACCTCTCCGAAAAGCGATCGTGCTTCTCTGTAGATGCTCGGGGGGCGGCTTGTAGCCTAATTTTTTCCTTGCTGTCGCCAGCTGCGTCGTCCATCGCAGTGCGAGTTGTCGTCTTGCGCTTTGTATCTTGAGTCCACGGAAAAAAAACGAACCGGAGAAACCCGCACGTTAGTAAGCAAATCGTTCCTAAGACAATGAGAGTCATGGCCGGCCGGGAACAATGCGTCCCACTGCGAGTACCAACTTAGCGAAGTAGCCATGAGAAAGTCCTGAGCGATTCATAAAGATTTCGTAAGCCCGGCGGATCTAGAGCGATAGAAAAGAAAGGACATACGGCGACTGGATAAGCGGCTCTCCATTCCTCGGCGGATTCAAGAATTTGATTCGTCCCAGCTCTTTAACGGAAATCGTTCACGACCGTCTTATGAGCCGTTCTGTATTTTTCTCTTCACTGTCCTGCGCGCCGCGCATGCAACCAGCACCTATGCCATCGCAGCAAGGGAGAAGTCGGTCTAAAATCCTAATTCCGCGGATTGCGCTCGCTCGAGCATCCGGCTGCTGATCTGTGCAAATTCAGATACCAATTTGTCCGTATTCCTGCCGCAGAGCGTCGCGGCATCTATCTCGGCGGTCAACAGGATGGCCGTTGCCACATCTCCGCTACATTGAAGACAGAATCGGTCGAGTCTTCCTGGAAGTTCAACCAGTTCGGTAACGCAACCGCACACACTACAGTGGCCAACAGATTCCTGATCAACACTCTGCAAATTGTTTAACACCGCTTTTCCTCTTTCTGGGTGAATTACGATCAGGTTTGTATCGTAGGCAAACGGAGGTCAGAAAGTCCTGAGGCCTTTGTTAAGAAACCGTAAGGAGGCAAAAGCACCGGACCCGTCAAACCGAGGGGACTCGGACTGCTCTGTTCAATCTCAGGTCCGAGCACTCACGTTGCGGGATCATCGTTCGCGCTTTTACACCGAGGCAATGCGCGTATCCGAACTTCGCAGCGCTCGGCACAAGACCCGCAGGTCACAGTCGTGGCTGACCGAACCGGCAGGCGAGCTTTTCTAGCCTCCCGCCGGAGAGGAATGGGAAAAAATCGATCTTTGTAACTGATTGCAAGCGAGAATTTGGCTCCCCGGGGCCACAGATTAGTTTTTTTCGCCGCTTACATAACACTCACACACCCAATCGGTGCAATGGCGTTTAGCGAAGCTGTCGTCCTATCCGACGCGGAGCATGGTAGTTCCCTCCTATCGCTCTACCGTGCCGACTCGCGTAACAGTTCCACCAGATGCTCCTTCCACAACGCCGC
>Ga0210406_10001922_pt1 | contig 24318 bp, 21 predicted proteins | sample IncBWC30MmetaG_FD_155454 | JGI IMG/M metagenome (GOLD analysis project Ga0210406, IMG submission 155454) | Forest soil microbial communities from Barre Woods Harvard Forest LTER site, Petersham, Massachusetts, United States - Inc-BW-C-30-M | ecosystem: Environmental > Terrestrial > Soil >...
GAGTGGTGCGTGTATTTATAATCCGGTGAATCCTGATTCATGTTCACCCCCGGCAATCCCGCCATCGAGAAAGGTAGCGTGTCCGTCCCGCTTTCCACCTTATCGTTCACGGGAATGTTACGAATCGACGAAAGCGACTGCGCGAAAGGCCGGAAGCTCGCCACCAGATCGTCGCGGCCTCCCATCATGAATTCCTTCACCGGCCCCTGGCCTTCATCCAACACCAAGTCGCCCAAATGATTGGCCATCTCCGATTGATGTTGCTTCATGTAAGCAAACGAGCCGTCGAGGCCCTCCTCCTCACCCGTGAACAATACGAAGCGGATCGTCCGCCGCGGCCTCATGCCGGAACGCACAATCGCTTCCGCTGAGCCCAACACGCTCGCCGAACCCGTGCCGTTGTCCGTGGTCCCCTCCGAAAGATCCCAGGAATCCAGGTGCGCTCCGACGACCAGCACCTGCTCCGGGTTTTCGCGCCCGCCAATTTCTCCCACCACATTCGCCGATTCCACCGGCCCGTTTGAAAATGTATTTTGCACATTGAAGCGCGCTCGCACTTTTTTCCCGCTCTCTACGTACCGTTCGAGCTGCCCTTGATCCTCGGCGGTCATCGACAAGACCGGAATGGCAAAATCGGCGTCGAACCCGAGAATCCCCGTGTGCGTAAGGTTCATTCCGGAGGCCTTTGCCCCCCCCTGGCCCCCGATCACCGCGACCGCTCCTGCTTTGCCGGCGGCCTTCAGGAAATCTCCGAAGATGGCAAACAGGACATCCCCACTTTTCTTTGGTTCGCCGTGCATGACTACCAGCACAATCTTCCCGGAAAGCCGTGATGCGTTCTTGACTTCTTCCTCGATGTCGAAGAGATTCGCGGTTACCACCTCGCCTTCCGCGCCTCCTGCCGGTGTCGATCCCGTCCAGCCCATGGCGTCCACATGCAGCGGCCTCCGAATCGGTTCCAGCAATTCCCCGTGCGCCGTGCCGCGCGTCCATCCGCGCCAAAGCTGGTATTTTTCCGTGTGTACGTTTTCGAGGCCGATGGCTTTCATCTTGGTCGCGCCCCACTCTTCGGCCTTTCTCTCCGCAGGCGTTCCCGTCACGCGCGATCCAATGTCATCGCTCAGCTCGGTGAGGTATTGGAAGGCGTGCGAATCCATCATCCCTTCGCCTGCAATCTTGATGAGCGCCGGCTTCGTGCCATCCTCATCTGGTCCCTTCGGCGCCGGCCGATTGTCTGCCCGCGCCGTCCGCGCCCCACTCAAAGAAAATCCCAGTGCCACCGCTGCCACTCCCGCCAAAACACGTTGCATCCGCTTTCTCCTTACGCCTTTCGCACGCAAACTCTATCACTGTGTCAGACGCGCAAGGCATTGAACCGTTTCTATCGAGTGCTGGAGCTTGCTTGCCCTAAACGCAGTCCCAGGGCTCCTGCCTTTTTCTTTTCCGCCTCGCCGAAGGTGCACGCCGATCAGCGGCCCGAATCGCTATTCCCCAACCCTCTCTACCCGTCACCAAGCCGAAACCCCGCTCCCCTTTCGTCTTTACCGCTCCCCACCCCGCACCCTACACTGCCTTTCGTGGACACGATGAGACTTCCTGGTCGTCCGCTTCTCTTCCTCCGAATCTTGCCGATGCTGCTCCTAAGCGCATTTGCAATGGGCATTGCCATCGGCCAGCAGCCCGTCCAAAAGCCCTTGGAAAAGCCCTCCGAGAAAAAGGTCGAAGAGGCAGACGCGCCCGAGAAAACAGAGAACCCCGCACAAATTGAGCTGCTCGAAACCCGCTACCGCTTCGAAGGCAATGGCGATAGCCGCAAAGAAATCCACACCCGCGTGCGCATCAACAGCGAACTCGGCGTCCGCCAATTCGCCCGCCTCAACTTCGACTACAACCGCTCCTTCCAATCCATCGAAATCCCGCTCGTCCACATCACCCACCCCGGCGGCGGCACCGCCGACATCCTCCCCAGCGCCCTCACCGACCCACCCAATCCCGCCGTCGTCAACGCCCCCGCCTACCAGGACGTCCGCGTCAAATCCCTCCGCATCCTCGGCCTCGCTCCCGGCGACAACCTCGAATACCGCGTCGTAACCATCGTCACGCATCACCCGCTCGCCCCCGACTTCTGGCTCGACCACTCCTTCGACCGCACCGGCGTCGTCTCCCAGGAACTCTTCGAACTCGATCTCCCCGCCTCACCAAAACCTAGGATTCAGATCAATCCCGCGATGCCCGCCACAATCATGGAGAACTCAGGCCAGGGCGAAGCAGGTCGCTCGACATATCGATGGCGGCGAGCGGTTGCCGGAGATAATCGCGACAAAGAGCCGAAAGCGAGGACGCCCGACGTAATTGTTACAACTTTTTCTGACTGGGAATCTTTGTCGGTTCGACTGGCCGAATCTCTCCAGCCTCTGAAAGCGCAATCAGAAAGCCCCGTCAAGCTCCCTGAAATTGTGCAACAAGCCAAAGCCCTATCCCGAAACGCCCGGTCCTTGCGGGAAAAGGTAGAGACTATTTACGGATTTGTATCCGAAAAGGTTTCGACAATTGACCTTCCCCTCGGCTCGACCGGATTCGCCGGACGTCCACCGGCCGACATCCTCGCGTCCCTCTACGCAACCGCAGAAGACAAATTCGTCCTCTTTGATACCCTGGCACGTTCCGTGGCCGATGATGGCGTAGGTGGCTCGCGACTCTTTGCCGGTGCTGAACTCGCGGGTGCCGAGGAGGGCATTGCTGATGAGCCTCCGCGCCCCGCGCCTTTTACTCATCTCTTGATCGGAATGGCTTTAGGGGAAGACAACTCTGTTTACTGGCTGGATCCCAGCCTCGAAGTAGCACCGTTCAACATGGTGGCGCCGAGTTACCGTGGTAAGGCGGCATTTTTCATTGCTCGGAAAGTACCCAACAGGGATGTTGCAGGCGAACCTTGGGAAACTATTACCGATAAGCTTCCGTTTGCCGCTTCGCAAAACGTGTCGATCGATACCTCGATCGGGGCGGATGGTAAACTCGCCGCTAAAGTGAAATACATTCTGCGTGGCGACAATGAGTTGTTGTTGCGCGTCGCCTTCCACCAATCTCCCAAAGACAAATGGAAGGATCTCGCCCAGCTTCTTTCCCTGTCCGACGGCTTCCGTGGCCAGGTGACCAGTGTCACCGCTTCCGATCCCTACGCAACGAAAGAACCCTTCACCGTGGAATACGAAATCACCCAGGCCAAATTTGTGGATTGGTCGAAGAAGGTCGTGCGCATTCCCGCGCTGCTTCCCCAGTTAGGCTTGCCCGATCCGCCAGCGAAACCCGCGCCAGGCGCGGCCAAAGCTCCCATCGAGCTCGGCACGCCGCTGGAGGTCGAGACGCGCATGACGCTGCATCTTCCCCCCGGCACGACCGCCGCCGCGCCGACCGGTACTGCGGTCCAGCGCGACTACGCCACCTTCGCCTCCCAATACTCCGTCAAAGGATTGACGGTCACCGCTTCACGGCACATCAACTTTTTGCTGCGGCAAGTTCCGGCCGAGCGAGCCGCCGACTACAATTCCTTCCTCCGCGCCGTTCTCGGCGACCAGGCTCAGGACTTTACGCTCGAGCGTGAATCCACGCCTGGAAGTGCGGCAAAGCCCGCCTCTTCGCAGGCGTCTCCCAAACCGAAGCCTTGAACCTCCTGGTGGTTGGAGGTTTGCGCTTATGGGGTACACCCCCCGGGCAATTCGTATGAATTTCAAAGGAAAGGACTTAGGAAATTTTCATTTTGTAAATTACTGATTCTAAAGGGAATGGATCTTTGGGAGCATCGGAGGTGGACTGGTACTTTAAAGCCTATAAAAAGAAAAGCGGGACCACGGTCCCGCACTTCACATGGAGTTATCTACACCGTTGGGTGTAGCATGATTTAAGGAAAAATCAAGAGGGATTTTTGGAGGATTTTTGGTTTTTTTTTTGCGACCTTATTGGGTCAAGTTGAAAAAGAAGGGCTTACGGCTGGATCGCAAGGGGCAGCTAGCGGAGCTCGAGAATCTCTCGCTCCTTCGCGGCCGACAAGTCCTCGATCTTCTTAGTTTCCGCGTGCGAAATCTTTTCCATCTCGTCCAGCGCCCGTTTCTGTTCGTCCTGGCTGATCTTCTTTTCCTTCTCCAGCTTGTCAATCGTTTCCTTGACGTCGCGCCGGATGTTGCGCACCGCGGTGCGGTGATTCTCCAGCACTTTGTGCAAGTGCTTCACGATGTCCTTCCGGCGCTCTTCCGTCGGCGACGGCATCGGCACACGCACCACTTTGCCGTCGTTGGTGGGGTTCAGCCCCAGGTCCGAAGTTCGGATGGCTTTGTCGATCAGCGGCACCACGCTCGGGTCCCACGGCGAAATCACCAGCAGCGTGGCCTCCGGCACCGTCACCGTGCCGAGTTGATTCACCGGCATGAGCGTCCCGTGATAATCCACGCGGATGGCATCCAGAATGGAAGCATTGGCGCGTCCCGTTCGCAGCGTTCCCAGTTCCTTGCGAAAATCCTCGACCGCCTTTTCCATCCGCGTCCTGCCTGCGGCAATCGCTTCTTTCGTCGTCATCGTGTCCTCATCGAAACAATTTTTCCAGTGTGATCCGGACTCCCGTATTCCGTGCTCAGTTTTCAGCAAAAAGAAAATCCAACGGAGGAATAGTTCTCGGACATGATTCAGTTTTCTTTTTCCAGTGAAAGCAGCCTGGCGTACTTGTACATAATGCAGTTCTCTTTTCTCGCTGAAAATCGGCCACTGAAATTGGACATCATTCAGTTTTCTTCTCTTACGGAAACTGATTACTGGAAACTGTAAACTTGCTCACCCCGGCGTCACCTTCGAGCCCACGCGCTCGCCGAGCACCACACGCTTGATGTTCCCCGCCCGGTTCATGTTGAACACCACGATCGGCATGCCGTTGTCCATGCACAACGAAATTGCCGTCGCGTCCATCACTTTCAGGTTCTGGTTCAGCACTTCACGGTAAGAAATCGCGGCGAAAAATTTCGCGTCCGGAATCTGTTCCGGATCGGCGTCGTAAACTCCGTCCACGCGCGTGGCCTTCAGGATCACGTCGGCCTTGATTTCCATCGCGCGCAGCGCCGCCGCAGTGTCCGTCGAGAAATAAGGATTCCCGGTCCCCGCCGCAAAAATCACCACGCGTTTCTTTTCCAGGTGGCGCACCGCGCGCCGCCGGATAAAAAGCTCGGAAACCTCTTTCATCTCGATGGCGCTCAGCACGCGCGTAAACACGCCTTCTTTTTCGAGCGCGTCCTGCAGAGCCAGGGCGTTGATGACCGTCGCGAGCATGCCCATGTAGTCGCCCGTCGCGCGGTCGATTTCAAATCCCTTCTGCCTGGCACCGCGGAAGATATTCCCTCCGCCGACCATGATCGCCGTTTGCACGCCCAGTTCGTGCACATCCTTGAGTTCGCGCGCGATGGCCTGAATCGTTTCGCCGTGGATGCCGAATCCCTGCGGTCCCTGGAACGCCTCACCGGAGAGCTTCAGCAGGATCCTTCGGTATGCCGGCTTGGCTTTTTTCACGGCCTTCTTCCCAGCTTTCTTCGTCGCCGCCATGAGTCTCCGTTCGCGCGATCTAAAATCGGGGGAATTGTAACAAACTATCTCGACCCGCGCACATCGCGGAGCGCGGCCGCATGGTAGTCGCGCTCCAAACAAAAAGAGCGCCCCAGTCAAACCGGGACGCCCCGTGAAGTTGTTATCGAAGGTTTTGTTCTTTACGCAAGCACGGGCACGGGCGCCGTTTCCGGCCCTGCTGCGGCACCGCTGACTTCTCCGACCTTGAACCGCACGAAGCGCCGGATCGAAATATTTTCGCCCAACTTTATGACGGCCTGGGCGATCATCTCGCCGATCGTCACGCTCTCATCCTTGATGTAGTGCTGTTCGTAGAGGCAATTTTCCTCGTAGAACTTCTCCATCTTTCCATTCACGATCTTGTCGACGACGTTTTCGGGCTTCCCTGTCGCCAGCGCCTGCGCCTTGTAGATATCGCGCTCCTTTTCGAGCATCTCCGGCGTCACTTCTTCGCGCCGCACGTAGCGCGGATCCAGCGCCGCGATGTGCATCGCGATGTCATGCGAGAGCTGCTGGAACGCTTCCGTGCGCGCCACGAAGTCGGACTCGCAATTCAGCTCCACCAGGACGCCGATCTTTCCCCCGGCGTGGATGTAATGGCCCACGAGGCCTTCGCTGGCTTCGCGCTGCGCTTTCTTGGCGGCGGCCGCCTGGCCCTTCTTGCGCAGGACACTAATGGCTTTCTCGATGTCGCCGCCCGCTTCCACGAGCGCGGCGCGGCAGTCACTGAATCCCGCGTTGGTCCGCTCGCGCAATTCCTTCACGAGTTGTGCTGGGATTTGCATAGCTGGCTGTTGTGTACTCATCCTTTTTCTCTTTGCTTTTTTGGATTCTCTCGGTTGATGTCGTTAGCTGCGAAGCGGCCCGCCCCCATCCGCTGGGGGCGGGCCTCACGAAATTCCCACCCGCGCAATTTACTTAGCGTTTTTCCTCGTCGTCAGGAGGCACGGTGGCTTCCGCAGCCTCGGCAGGCTCCGCCGGCGTTTCCACAACAGCCTCCACGAAATCACCTTCCTGCTTCTCGTACCGTTCGTACGCGCTGGTATCGACGTACTCGACGCCGTCCACCAGCGCCTGATCTTCGGCGGCCTTCTGATCCGCAACCTGCGATTGCTGGTAGGCGGTGTGGCCCTCGAGCACGGAATCCGCAATCTTCGTCGTAAACAGGCGGATGGCGCGCAGCGCGTCATCGTTCCCGGGAATGATCCAGTCCACCACGTCCGGGTCGCAATTCGTATCCACAACCGAAACCACCGGCACGCCCATGCGCCGCGCTTCCTTCACCGCGATTTCTTCCGCGTTGGAATCGATCACGAACATGGCGTCCGGCAACTGGGTCATGTTCTCGATGCCTTCGAGATTCTGAAACAGGTGCTTCATCTCGCGGTCCAGCCGCGCTTGCTCTTTCTTGGAGAGCTCTTTGATGCGGCCGTCTTCGTTCATGGCCTTCAGCAGCTTCAGCCGCTTGATGGATTTTTGCAGCGTCGCCCAATTCGTCAGCGTGCCGCCCAGCCAGCGGTGGTTCACGAAAAACGCGCCGCAGCGCTTGGCCTCTTCGGCAACCGCTTCCTGCGCCTGCCGTTTGGTGCCCACGAAAAGAACCGCGCGGCCTTGTCCGGTGAGTTCGCCCACGAAGCGGCTCGCTTCGCGGAACATCTTGAGGGTTTTCTGCAGATCGATAATGTGGATGCCGTTGCGTTCGCCGAAAATGTACTCCTTCATTTTCGGGTTCCAGCGCCGCGTCTGGTGACCGAAGTGAACTCCGGCCTCCAGCAACTCTTTCATCGTAATTTCTACTGCCAAGTTTCCTCCTAATTAGGATAGCTGTTTGCGGTGGCGGCTCGCGTCGCCACAGAACAGCCTCTTGCCGGCTCCTTGCCGGCCGTGATCTCGGCAGATCGGCTTGCGCCCACCTGCCGGAGTTCGCAGGGGCGGGGCTTGCCCCGCCCGAAAAATTAACGCTTCGTGAACTGGAAGCGCTTGCGCGCGCCCTTCTGTCCGTACTTCTTGCGTTCCTTCATGCGTGAATCGCGCGTCAAAAATCCGTTCTTCCGCAGCGCCGGCCGCAGCTCCGGATTGAATCGCGAAATTGCCCGCGACAATCCCATGCGCACAGCACCTGCTTGTCCGCCCACTCCGCCGCCGTGCGCCGTCACCACCACGTCAACCTGGTCAGCGATATTCGTGAACTTCAGCGGCTCAACGGCGTCATGCTTCCAAGCGTGATTCGGAAAATACTGCTCGACCGTGCGGCGGTTTACTGTGAACTTGCCGGAGCCCGGACGCAGGAACACGCGCGCCACCGACTCCTTGCGCCGTCCCGTTCCTAGAAACCAAGTTTGTGTGCCCGCAATGGGCGTACCAGTAGAACTCAACGTTCCTCCTCAAAGACTCCACACTCGGCTTGCTCCCTGCGATGGGTGACCGCTGGACGGTCAGACACAACGGAGAACCGCAACGTGCGGAAAAAATCTGGAACTCGCTTACAGCGAAACGGCCTGCGGCTTCTGCCCCACATGCCGCGTCAAACCCGCCGCATCCCGGTACACGCGCAATTTCTTCGCGCGACGCGCGCGCAGCTTGTTCTTCGGAAGCATGCCGAGAACCGCCTCGCGCACCATCCATTCCGGCTTCGTTTCGCGTACTCTCTTCGCCGGCACTTCCTTCAGCCCGCCCGGATATCCGCTGTGAGAGTAATAGATTTTCTGCTCGACCTTGTTTCCGGTCATGCGAACCTTGTCCGCGTTGATCACCACCACGTGGTCGCCCGAATCCAAGTAGGGCGTAAAGCTCGGCTTGTCTTTGCCGATCAGCATGCGCGCGACCTTGGTCGCCAGGCGCCCCAGCACCACGTTCGTCGCGTCCACCACAAACCAGTTCGCGCCCACCTTCAGCGCTTCGGCTTCTTCACCTTTGGCTACGTACGTCCTCATTGCGCTCAGTCACACCTTTCCCTGTAGAGGCAAACTCTAATCTTAGGGTTTGCCCTCACCTTTGTCAACGAAGAGTTGTTCACGAAGAGTTGTTCCTGTGTTCCTGATGGATGTCACTCCGAGAGTCGGGCGCCGTCAGCTGTGCTGAGGCGTCCCGTCGGCAGGCAACTTCACCAATGCCAGTATAAAGATGAGTAGCGTGGTGGCGAGAAACGAAGTCGGCACAATGAAAAAATAACGCAGAGAGACAGTGGTCATCGCGGCCAGCCAGATGATATTTATCAGCGCCACGCGCTTCAGCAGCCCTGCCCGTTCGTGCGACAGCATCAGATCGATGACCCCAAAACCCAGCGCCGCCAGCATGAAGGACACGCTAAACCCGCGCAGCATGCCGGCCATGCTGCGGAAAGATCCCATCAGATTGAATTTGTAGTTGGACATCAGGTCCAATAGCTGCTTCTCGGTATCATTTGCAGGAAGTGGTTTTTGGAAGAAAGAGATTGAGTGCACCGCTCCAAGGATCAATAACGCGACCGCGCCCGCCTTGAACAGACGCCTTCCCCATTTGTCCGTCATGTTGTGAAGTTATAGCACGAACTGGGGACCAATTGCCCATCGCTCACTATGCGAAATCGCTCTTCTACAAGCAAGCACACGAACCTAAACCAGTGCTAATAGATTAGTGTCCTGCCAGTGGTAAACTGGCATTTCGAGATCGAGGATTCCGGCCCAGAGGAGCATGCAGAAATGAAACTGATGCAAAGCTTTCATCGACCATCGTCGAGGACGGTGATGAATCGTAAGGTGTGGGCCATTCTGGCGGTGGTAGGACTTTCGTTGGGGGCGGCCTCCCTTTGGGCGCACCATGGGAATGCACCGTTTGATATGACGCATACTGTGAGGATGCAAGGGACGGTTACGGATTTCCAGTGGATCAACCCACATGCCTTGATTCTTGCGGACCTAAAAGACGAGAACGGCAAGGTTGCCAACTGGAAGCTGGAGATGGGGAGTCTAGGGATGCTAAGCCGGTTTGGATGGAGCCGCAATACGGTGAAGCGCGGGGACCAGGTGACTGCTGAGGGCTTTCGGGCTAAAGACGGTTCGGCTTACATGTGTTTGGTAAGCATCGATCTTCCGAACGGTCAGTCAATGCGGGGGTCTCCATAGAAACGCCAGACATGCTGCCATTCTGTCGGTGGCTGGAACAGACTTCGGTGGGCGCCGGTATACGGGAATCCCTGTGGCTGTTTCCGGCGATCGAGACCCTTCATTTGCTTGGGATGGCGGCGCTGGTGGGGACTGTCGCCGCTTTTGATTTACGGCTTCTGGGATGGATGTTGCGGCGGGAGCGGGTTTCAGAGCTGGCGGGGCGGCTGCTTCCCTGGTCCTGGGCGGGATTTGCGGTGCAGGTGGTTACGGGAGCACTGCTGTTTGCTTCGGAAGCGGTTAAGGTATACACGAATCCCGCGTTTCGAGTGAAGATGTTATTGATATTTTTGGCCGGCGTGCATGCGCTGATTTTCCATTGGGGCGTCTATCGGGATGTGGCGTCCTGGGATGACAGCGTGGTCTTACCTGCCGGGGCGAAAATTGCGGGTTTCGTTTCCATCCTGTTATGGATTGGGATTGTTGCGGCAGGACGGTTTATCGGATTCGTGTGACTTTGCTGAACTGGCATCGCAAACGGCCCGCTTTTTGGGGCTTCTTCTCCGGCAACCCTTAGGGCAACTACCAAAAAATTCGGTCCCCAAATGCGGCTTTTTTCTGTATAATTGTTCTTAAGCGGTGTCCCCCCGTAGTCGGTTTGACATGCTACGAACTGGTCTCGACACTCCTCTCGTGACGGGCCCCTCGACGGCCGCAAGGCTCTCGCGCCGGTGCCTTAGTTTGTGCTTCCCCGGAATTGTATTTGTATCCTGCGCCGTTTTTGGCGCCACGCAATGCTCCGCTCAGGATGTCGCGGAAGCGGCTCGCCAGGAACGCGCCCAGAAGGAAAGTAAGCAGAAGAAATCCAAGCACGTTTACACCGAGCAGGATCTAAAGCGCGATCAGATCCTCACGCCCGAAGATCGCGCTCAGGTGGAGGCGAAGAAAAATCAGTTGGCTCCTCCTTCGGCGGAGAAAACCCCGGAAGCTCTCGACGCGCAGTCACTTTCCCCTGATGCTCCCCTCGGTGACGTGGCGCGCCATTACCGCAAACAGAAGCAGTCGCAAAAACTTCAGCGGTCCGCAGAGTTCCATCTTCCGTTCGCTAATGCGCCTGCGCTCGCTTCACCTAAGCCTCCGGTACTCGCTTCGCCAAAGCCTCCGGTGATGCCGCTGCGTCCGCCGGTTTCCAAACCTGCTGCACCACGCTTCGCTCCTTACCAACCACCAGTGAAACGCTCGCCCTTCGAGCGCCCAAAGGTTTTCTTCGCGGCTCCTGCGCTCGTGATGCCTTCGCGCCCGCCAGCCGTTCGAATGATGCCTTCCAAGCCGGCCGCTCCCGCTTCGGTGGGACCGGTGGCACCTGTCGTTCCGGTGATGCCAAAGGGTCCGCCAAAACTCAACGCGGTGATCGTTAAGCCTGGCGATTCGCTCTGGAAAATCGCGCAGCAAAACTTGGGCAAGGGGCCTCGCTGGCACGACCTGCTCGCCGTTAATCCGGGCATCGTTGACGCCAATCACATCGTGGCGGGTTCGCAAATTTACCTCCCGGCGGCGGGCATTTCTCTCCGGACGGCGACAAAAATCACCGTGTGCAGGGGCGACACGCTCTCAAAGATCGCGCAAACCCAGCTCGGCCACGCGTCCTACTGGTCCTGCATCGCCATGGCGAATCCAGCCATCCGCGACGCGAATGTGATCTTCGAGGGCCAAGTGCTGCTGCTTCCCGCGAGCTGCAAGCCGTAGATTTCCTTGGCTCGTCCCGCATCTGCAATTCCCTGAATTTGGTATAAACCCTTCGGTATTTGGGAAGTGCCTTCTATTTTTGGGAGCGAGCCGCCCGTTTTCGCTGCTTCTAAACCGGGATAAACCTATAAGCCGTTGATATAGCTTGTTTTCGTGGCGTTTTGAGTTGATCCCATTCTGGCACCGCGATTGCGAAACGATTAACCGCGGAGATCGAGCAGTCCCGGTGGGCTCTAAACCAGGAGGAGTCGAAATATGGAAGTTGCGTTAAAGAAATTGATGCACAATCGCGGTTTTTTCTTGCGGGGCTTCGTTTTATTCGTTCTGTCAGCCGTCTTGGGAACCAACGTGCTCGCGCAGTCCACAGCCGCTTTGAGCGGTACGGTGAGCGACCCGACCGGCGCCGTCATTGCGAGCGCCAAGGTCATCGCGACCAACCAGGCCACTGGAGTCGAATCTGCCACGCAGACGGACACAGCCGGGGCCTATCTCTTCCCTTCGTTGCCTATCGGAATTTATCGTATGCAGGTCACGGCTCCTGGCTTTCAATCCGCGATCGTTGCAAACCTCAGGCTTGACGTGGCAACTGCGGTCACGCGAAACATTCAACTGAGCGTCGGCCAAGCGACAGAAAAAATTGAAATCATGGCCGATGCCGCGCTTGTTGATACCACCACGACCGGCGTCGGACAGGTTATCAACGATAAGACAGTGCAGGAGATTCCGCTGAACGGGCGGCACTTCACGGATCTCAGCCTGCTCACAACCGGCACAGTTACGCCACCGGCAAACGGATTCCTGTCGGCCCCTCTTCGCGGCCAGGGTTCGTTCGGAATCAATACCGCGGGCCAGCGCGAAGATACGACTAATTGGCTGGTCAACGGCATCAACCTGAACGATAACGTCCAGAACCAGATCACCTTCCAGCCACCGATTGACACCCTGGCGGAATATAAGATCGACAACTCAACTTTTCCGGCGCAGTACGGAAGGAATGCGGGCGCGATTGTTAACTTGGCCACATTGTCCGGAACAAATGAATATCACGGCGAACTATTCGAGTTCTTCAGGAATAGCGCCTTGGACGCGAGGAACTTTTTCAATCCTATATTGACTACCAGCGGTAAGTTCAATCCTCAAGCTCCGTTCAAGCGCAACGATTTCGGCGCTAGTTTTGGCGGCCCCATCAAGAAAAACAAAGTATTTTTCTTTCTCGCATACGAGGGACTCCGCCAGCACCAGAGCCTTACCGTCGCATCCAGCCGCGTGCCCAGCCAGAATGAAAGAGCGGCAGTGACTTCTCCGGCTATCCAGAAAGTTGTTGCTCTTCTCCCGGCTGCCAATCTCGTTGGGACTGGCAATCCCGCGGACCCGGCTACGTTCAACGCTTTTACTGGCGGAACGCTGGCCAACGTGTCTCTCAACCAGGGATCTGCCGATCTAGACGTGCAACTCTCCGAGAGAGACCGCATCCATGGTTACTACGTAGTGCAGAAAGATCTAAGGCAGGAGCCAACGGCGGGGGGAGCGATCAGTGCGAACCTCCCCGGCTATGGGGATACTCGCGATGGTTTCCGCCACCTCATGACCCTCAGCGAAGATCACGTCTTTGGCCCCTCACTCACGAATACAGTCCGTCTAGGCTTCAACCGCATCCACCTGACGTTTGCGCCGAATGCGCTGCTGGATCCAACGGCTTTCAACATCAACATGCCAGCAGGCGCTCCCGTGGCCTCGGGATTGCCGTTCTTCAATATTGGGAACGCATTGGGCTTTGGTGGTCCAACAGGCGAGCCGCAGGGACGCGGCGATACAACAGCCGTTCTGAACGACGGGTTGAGCTGGCTTAAGGGCCGTCACACATTCGATTTCGGCGGGGAGATCCGCCGCGCGTACAACAACAACATCGCCTTCAACGTTGGAAGCTTCACTTTCAACGCCACAGGAGGGACTGGCGGTCCGAGCGCCATGCAAAACTTCCTTAACGACGCTGCTGCCGCATTCACTGTCCAACTCGGCTCGGGGAACGACAAAATCCTACAGCCGTCTTATGACGTCTTTGCGCAGGACAGCTTCAAGTGGAAGCCCAACTTCACTGTCAACATCGGCTTGAGATACGCCTGGAATTCTTCGCCGTCCGAGACTGCCAGTCATTTTACCCAGTTCGATCCGACAACCGGCACATTGGCTCCAGCTGGTCAGCCGTATCATACGAACAACAAAAACTTCCAGCCTCGCGTGGGCTTCGCATGGGACCCTTTCAAGAATGGAAAGACCTCGGTTCGGGCCGCCTACGCCATAATGACGCAAGATCCGACGACCAATATTGTCACTGGACTGAGTGCCAATCCGCCCTTTGCCATTCCTATTTCAGTTAGTTCTGGAGTCATCAAAGTCGAGAATCCGAGCGCTACCCTTGCAGGAACCAGCCTGGGTCCGGCCGCGATCAATCCCAATTTCAATGACATGTATGCCCAGGACTGGAACCTCACCATCGACCGCCAGTTGACTCCGAGCATGGGCCTGAGCGTGGCTTACGTTGGATTGAAGGGCACGCACCTTCAGCTGAATCAAAATATCAATCAGCCCTTGGTTACCAACGGCATCTATGGTTCCACGCGGCCCTTCCCAACGCTTCCGGCCACCAGTCCCATATTGCCGTCACAGTGCACGGCTCCGCATCCGGCTTGCACTTTCGGCACCATCAACCAGGTGAACAGTAACGGAAACTCGAACTACAACGCCCTGTGGGTCACTCTCAACAAGCACTTCTCCCACGGGTTGCAGTTCCTGACCTCCTACACCTATTCCAAGTCGCTGGATTACAACTCTTTGTCCACCGGCGAGACGTACATCCTCCAGAATGCGTATAACCCGCGCGGGGATTACGGTCCGTCCGAGTTCGATGTCCGGCACCGCTTCGTTGTGAGTGGATTTTACCAGTTGCCGTTCGGTGCGAACCGCCTTGTGGGTGGATGGGAGGTCGGTACCGTCGTCCAGGCGCAGACCGGGAACCCACTAAATCCAACCATGTCAATCAATCCGGGTGTCAGCCTAACCGTTCGCCCGAACGTAACCGGGTCCATCAAGACCACTGGAGATCCTGCGGATTGGTTCGGGGCGCTTGGGGTAGCCGCCACCCCGACAACGCCGGCAATCCCGGGATTCTTTGCCTCGGAGTTCTCATCCCCTTGCGCTGTTGGCACCACGGGGACATGCCATCCCGGCAATCTGGGGCGGGACTCGGTGACTGGGCCGAGCTTCGTCAACACCGACTTCTCTGTCATCAAGAACACCAAGCTGACGGAGAAGGTAAACCTGCAATTCCGAGGAGAGCTGTTCGACGTTTTCAATCATCCTAACTTTGGAAACCCAGGGCTCACTTTCAGCCCCACAAGCACAACCTTTGGTGTGATCAACAGCACGCGATTCCCAACAGGCGATTTTGGCTCGGCGCGCCAAATTCAGTTCGCATTGAAGCTCAAATTTTAAAAACTGATCAAACCAAGTTACATAGGAGGGCGGGCTTCGGCTCGCCCTCTTTTTTATGCCGCTGAACGTTACGGAATTCTCGCCTAACCTCTCTAATTGCGGTTTTCGGATACAATAGAAGACAGGATTGAGAACTTTTCGCGAGGCCCTGTTGATTCACCCGAACGTCTTTCACAACGAGAGCCTGCTGCCCATCGAGAAGGTGCGGCTTTCTCCCGGACAGGCAGGTCTCATTTGCGGGTGGGGCATCTTCACTACGCTGCGCATCTCCCGCGGCGAGGCTTTCGCCTACGAACGCCACTGGCGCCGCCTAGAAAAAGACGCCAACCTCATTCACCTCCCCATGCCTTGCACCGCGGCCAAAGTGCGCGTCCATCTTCACGAAGTCATTCGCGCCAACAAAGTAACCGAAGGTTGCGCGCGCATCTATCTTGTCTACAACACCGTCGGCTACTGGCAGAGCGACGAAAAGCATCCGCAAGTCGACCTGATCATTTACACCGCCGGCCTCCCCGAACATCGCGAAACCGTGCGCCTCGGCCTCCGCGAACACGGCCGCCACGCCGCTTCTCCCCTCGCTGGCGTAAAGAGCATCTCCTGGCTGAACAATGTCTGGGCCGTTGCCGAAGCAGCGAAGGAAGGATTCGACGAAGTCGTCGTGCTCAACGAGCGCGGCGAAGTTGCCGAATGCACGTCCGCAAATATCTTTGCCGTCAAAGACAACAAGGTCCTCACGCCCCCGCTCAACTCCGGCTGCCTCGAAGGCGTGACCCGCGGCATCCTGATGGAAATTGCGCCGGAAGCCGGCGTTTCTGTCCTGGAGCAGGCGCTTCGTCCCGAAGACCTGCACTCCGCCGACGAAGTCTTTATCTCTTCCACAAACCGGAATCTCATCAGCGTCGGCGAAATCGCCGGCAACAAAATCGCCGCCCCCGGTCCGGTCTGCGAGCGCCTCAACGATCTCTTCGACGCCTACGTTGCCGACTACGTCTCGCGCCGCCTCGCCTCGGCAGCTAGGTAAAAACGATGTGGCCCTTCACTCATGGTTGAGGGACTCCGGCTCTAGATGGCTGGCGACACAAACTTGACCGCAATTCGGGCAACCGCTCCTGCAGACGCTGGCGAGAAGACCGTCTTCAAGATTCTTCTCACCATCAGCTTCTGCCACCTCCTGAACGACACACTGCAATCGCTGATCCCCGCGATCTATCCGCTCCTCAAGAACTCCTTCCATCTGGATTTCGGCCAGGTGGGCCTGATCGCCCTCACGCTGCAGCTGACCGCCTCTATCCTTCAGCCGCTCGTCGGTCTTTATACCGACCGCCGGCCGCAACCCTATTCCCTCGCTGTGGGCATGGGTATCAGCCTGGCTGGCCTGCTTGCTTTGGCGCTGGCCCCCAGCTACGCGACGGTCCTCGCTGCCGCGGCCCTCATGGGCATCGGCTCCGCTGTGTTTCACCCGGAGTCTTCGCGCGTCGCGCGCATGGCTTCCGGCGGGCAGCACGGCATGGCGCAATCGCTTTTCCAGGTCGGCGGCAACGCGGGCTCTGCGCTCGGTCCTCTCCTCGCGGCGTTCGTGCTCACCAAGGGACAATCAAGTCTCGCGTGGTTTTCGTTTCTGGCTTTTTTCGGGATTCTCCTGCTCGCGAATGTCGGCACCTGGACGAAACATCACAAATCCTATTCACCAGTATCCTTCACCACCGACCCCGCGAGTCTCGCCGGAATGCCCCCCACGCACGCCACCTTGCCTGCCGGCAAAATCGCCCTCTCTCTCGTCATCCTGGTGGCTCTGATGTTTTCGAAGTTTTTCTATCTGGCCAGCCTGATGAGCTATTACACGTTTTATCTGATGGGCAAATTTCACGTGTCCCTGCAGAGTGCTCAGCTCCACCTTTTCATTTTTCTCGGCGCCGTCGCTGCCGGCACCATCATCGGCGGTCCCGTGGGAGACAAAATCGGCCGCAAATACGTCATCTGGGTTTCCATTCTCGGCGTTTTACCGTTCACTTTGCTCCTACCCTACTCCAATCTTTTCTGGACCAGCGTCCTCAGCGTCATCATCGGCCTGATCCTGGCCTCTGCCTTTTCCGCCATCCTCGTCTACGCTCAGGAACTCCTGCCCGGGCGAATCGGCGCCGTTTCCGGCCTATTCTTCGGTTTTGCCTTTGGCATGGGCGGCATCGGCGCGGCGCTACTTGGCAAACTCGTGGACCTCACCAGCCTCAATTTTGTTTACTACCTCTGCTCATACCTCCCGGCTATAGGCATCCTCACCGCCTTCCTCCCCAATCTTGAGCCCGCCAAAGCTAAGAGCCCTTCTCCACAGAGAACTACCGCCTGACATTGGGGGGAGGCTGGCGCGGCGTTTTTGTGCCTTGTGTCTGCGCCGTCCCCACGCCCAGGTAAATCGTGTATAGCAATTAGGGTATTCCCCTGATTGTCTGCTCGCGATGATCTGGCTATTGTCCGCAGTGACCCTGCGTTGTGTCGTTCATTCTTCTCCCAATTACACACCCCAATCCGCAGGGCCTGAGGAGATCCGCATGGCAACCGCGCTGGCAAAAATAAACTATTCCAGAAGAATGGTTTCTCGAGTCGAGACGGGCGACGATGTGTGGGTCTATTGGAGCTGTCGTGGAATGGATGATGTTTCCCGTGTTTGCGACCTGAGCGTGGGGGGCCTATTCCTCTCCACCCCAACTCCGCGGCCCGTGGGCGAAAAAGCCAAGCTTGATTTTCTCGTTCGGGAAGGACAGATCAGGGTCGAAGCCGTCGTGCAACATGTGATTCCCAACGGCGGAGTGGGATTGAAATTCACGTCAATAACCGACCGGGACTGCCCCAACCTGGTAGCGCTGATGAACCGGATGCGCACTTTGGCGTGCACTCCGGCTCCGAGGGCACCTCTTTTCATAGCAGCGTCCCATTAGGGCGTCTTCTTGCTTCTCCGCGTTCCTGCGGCCCCCGTCCAGGCAGCCATGCCTATTGCGACGGGAGTTGGATTACTCCCGGAAAACGGCCAAGCGGCAATCGGACCATGCAACTTGTGCGCAGTGGCGCTGCCAGTTTCATTTAGGCTTTTGCGATGCTGGCTCTGGGATGTTCAGCGCAAACTTGGGCGACAAATTCTTTTTCGCGCACCCGCTCGTACTCGTCTTTCATTTCCTCGAACGACTTGCCGTCGGGTGACCCCGAAGGATTGAACACCCATGCGCATCGGGGGCAGCCCCAGTCCTGAAAACGCGGCTCTTCAATCCATATCAGCGCACGTGACGTGGCTACTCTTGGACGCCCCGCGAGGCGTGGGTAGGGTGTAGCCTCAGGCATTAGTTGTCCTTGCCGGCCGGGTTTCCTTAGATTTGCTTCGAATGGACCAGCAAAAAAACCGCTAGTCGCATTCTTCGCATCGATACGGTCGAATCAGTAGGATGGCCAGGAGGGACTCAATTATCCCTCTGGTTCTCGATCTGTGAATTTGGTCACTCCGACAGTCGGGGCACCAAATCGACACCTCAGCCTTCTCCAATAAAGGCAGGAAAGAAGACCCGGCCGTCAGCCTCAATCTCTGGATGGACCTCATCCTTGCTCCCTCCGGCCTCCACAGTCGCGCTACGAAGTGTCCCTGTCTATCGGGTAAAGCCCCAAAGTGCATCAGGTAAACCCTCAAAGGCGCCGAAAACTTAGCTTGGCCGAGAGCGCCGGATCTTCCTTTTTCCGGTCGTCCTTCCACACCGGTCGGTGCGACAGCAACCGGCAGCAACCGGAGCTGTCCTTGAAACGGCTATGGATGAATATCCGGAATGCCCTTCTAATGCCTTAGGCATCAAACATATAGGTGCATCTATGAAAAATACTTTGGTAATGGGAATCCTGACCTTTTTGGCGTTACTGAGTGTCGGCTGCAACGGCACCGCCTATGGCATACTGCAGCCGAATCCTGGGGATCTTTGCAAATGCCTGCCGATCGAGCCGGACATTCTTGATTTCCGCCATTTGGCGAAGCACGTCCCGATTCCCAGCATTGCTGCGCAAGAGATTGGGGTTGATACCATTCTCAGTTGGACGCAAGACGCGATCGTCGCACCCGATGCGCCGCGAACGGGGCGAGAGCTTCAAGTGTTCCATGTGGCGAGCGCATTTCTACAGGAAGCGAGTGTCAATGCCGCCGATTGCGATGTGCACTTCGAGATTTCTATGACCGCGGACAAGAGCGCTCCCAGGGTGATCGTGGAAACTCCTGTGGATAGTGAATTCTGCAGTGCTCGCCAGAATGCTCAATCCCAGTTGGCGAAACATAAATTCGTGCTGGATTCTCAGCATGGCGGTGAGCTGCCACTCGCCTTGCCAGTGGATGTCCTGGGGATGGCCTTTGAAGACTTTGACCACAACCGCGGCTCAGTGCAGGTGCAAACGATCTGGGAACTCCACCCCGCGATGGTGACAATACCCTGAAGACGATTCACGTCCGTGGTGCTTGCCCTGAATCTCCAAGGGAGGCGGAACGCGCCTTATTTGAGTCAGTTGGCCCGCGCCGCGAGCTGGCGATCCAGGTTCATGGAGAGGCTTTGGTCAAGAACAACCGCTGCATAGCGCGAACAGATCTGCATTTCGCCCTTCGCCCATGAAGAGATGGAGGGAACCTTCACTCTGAAAAGTTGCTCGAATGCCGTCATGGCACGATAATAGACCGACACTTCTTTAAGCCATGGGCTTGTCTTTTTCAAATCAGGAGACAACTCGGTGCAGAGCTGCAGGAGCGTGCTGAAATCGCCGGCGCCAATGGTCGCGCCGTCAATTCCTGCTGCTAGCTGCAAAGAGTCAGACAACTCCTGATTGGCGGCGGATATCCAAATCGCGCGCCATTGCGAGATTCCGAACCGCACCAGGGCGGTTACGGCGAACACTAGGATGAAGATCGAGACCATTTTTGTTCAACGGAATTTTGCCAGGATGCTCCAGCCTGGCCAATGGGACAGGAGTACTAACCAGATGGGACTCTTGGCGGAACCCTAGGAGCTCCCTGTAACTGCTTGGTGGCTGGCATTTTACTGAAACATCCGCCGGGCTGATAAGCCTCAACTTGGCCTCATCCTGCAAGTACCTAATATAGTCAATCAAGCCGAATTAGCCTTGACCGGTGTTTTCGAAAGGCTTAACTTGAATGAACGGTGAATTTCTTGGCCTCCCTCTCCACCCCATGAGTGACCCCTACATCCAGCCCATCCCGCCTTCTCTAAAGGCGCGCGATCAAGAGCTCGCAAACGAATTTCGCCGAATCGAGAAGCGCGACTGGTGGGTCTGGGGCTATTCCATCTTTGTCATTTTCCTCCTCGCCTTTGCTGTGACTGCGCTCGCTCTCCCCGCAGTGCGCCAAGGAGCGGACACCATTTTCAAGATCAAGATGGTCGAAGCTGTTTTTGGTTTGATTGCTTTGGTCATCATTTTTAATATCTATACGATCTCTCAACAAGTTCTCATCAAGCGGCTTCGCCGTCAGCTCGCCGAGAAACAAGGTCATTCCGAGCTTCTCCGCAATCTCGCCATGGTCGATCCATTGACGGGTCTGTACAACCGCCGTTTTGCCGAGCAACGCCTGGCCGCGGAAGTGGCTCGCTCGGAACGCAAGGGGCACCCCCTGACGGTCCTCACGTTGGACTTGAACAATTTCAAACAGATCAACGACACGCATGGCCATCCGGCTGGTGATCAAGTATTGCTGGAATTTGCCAACCGTTTGAACAAGGTCGTCAGGGGATCCGACCTGGCTGTTCGGCTGGGGGGCGATGAGTTTCTTGTTCTGCTTCCGGAATGCACCATGGAGCAGCTACAACTTGTGTTAGTACGCCTCGGTTCATTTGAAGTGAACTGGCATGGTCAGAAGATTCCCGTCACCTTCTCGGCAGGATGGAAAGAGTACGAAATGGGAGAGCGTCCGGAGGAATTGGTCGCGCGCGCCGATGAAGCTCTGTATGCCAACAAGCGGGCCAGCAGGAAAACGCAATCGCTGCCAAATGAGAAACACCAGGCGTCGGAAAAAGCGCCTCAAATGGGGGCAAAACTCACGCCCCTCCACGTTATGGTCGATGTCACTTGTCCTTACTGCGATAAGAAAAACTCGTTTGCAGTCACCCAAGACTCAGAGCCCAGTGACTCCGGCCACCCGCCAGTGCAGTGCGCTCATTGCAAGAAAGCCTGGGAGCCCCTGCTGCCCGGGCCGATCATGGCCGGCCCATTCCCGAAATGAGGATTCCGTGTTCCTCTCTTAGCCTAAACGGGGGGTGGGGGCGATTATTGTTAACCAGGAATCACATGGCGATCCTTGACCCGGGCCGCCATTCCTGCCTCCCCACCTCCATGCCTCCTCGCACATGTTATAATTCCCACATTGGGGTTCGCCCATGCCTGATACCGTTCCCCTAGCCGGTGAAGCAGTTCTCGAAGTCGTCTCCCCCGACGGCGCGCGCCGCTATGCCCGCATCACCCAAACGCCGTTTATGATCGGCCGCGGCGTCGAAACCGGCAACCACTTGCAGCTCTCCGACCGCCGCATTTCCCGCAACTGCGCCGCCGTCGTGATCGAAGCCAATCGTTTCTATCTCGAGGATCGCGGCCAACGCCGCGGCCTGTTCGTCAACGGCGAAAAAGTCGAAAGCCGCGAACTCCAGGATGGCGACGCCATCACCTTCGGCCTGGATGACTCCTACGAAATCATCTTCCGCTCCGCCAAAAGTTCGGACGACGATTCCCTTCCACAACTGCTCACCCGCATGGAGCACATCACCAGCTCGGAGCCGGCCGGCGGCCTCATCAAGTTGAAGCGTCTCCTTGAAGCGACCTCACTGCTTCATTCCCAGCTCCCTCTCGATGTCGTGCTCGGCCACATGCTGGATCACGCCGTATCCGTCACCGACGCCGATCGCGGTTTGCTCCTCGAGAGCGATTGCGCCGGCGCCCTGAAAGTGAAACTCGCGCGGCGCAGTGGCGGACTTCGTCTTCCCCCCGAAAGCCTCACGCCTAGCCAGACCGCCATCCAGCTCGCGCTGAAGCAGCGGTCTCCAGTCATCACCGAAGATCTCGCGCAAGCCGATGTGGATTTGCAGGCCGCGCAGAGTATCGTCGCGCAGCGCCTGCGCGCCGTCGTCGTGATTCCTCTTTACGCCTTGTCCCGCGCCAACACCCAGGAATCCATGGTCAACATCAAGTGCGGGGATTTCCTCGGAATCCTCTATTTGGATTCGCGCCGTCCTGCCGCTTTCTCGAAACTCGACCGCCAGATCCTAGACGCGCTGGCGGCGGACGCCGCCAGCATTCTCGATAATGCCCGCCTCGTCGAACGCGAACGCGAGCGGCAGCGCCTCGAGCAGGAGATCAACATTGCCCGCGACATTCAGCAAGCGCTTCTCCCGCGCGATTTCCGCGAATATCCGCACCTCTCCGTTACCGGATTCAATCTGCCCTGCTTATCAGTGGGAGGAGATTACTTCGACGTCTTCCCGCTCAGCGACGGCCGCACCGCGTTTCTCATCGCTGACGTTTCCGGCAAGGGACTCGGCGCCGCGCTTCTCACCACCATGCTTCAGGGCGCGCTCTCCGGCATGACTCTCGGCACCGATCCCGCGCGCGTCTTCAATCATGTCAATCGCTTCCTGTGCGATCACTCGGAGGTCGGCCGCTACGCCACCATGTTCTTCGGCATTCTCGATCAAGAAGGCCATCTCGAATACATTAACGCCGGCCACCCTTCGCCTTTCCTGATCCGCCACGGCATTGCCGAAGAGGCATTTACCGAAGGCTCCTATCCCGTCGGCCTCGTTCCCGAAGCGCGATATACCGCCGTTTGCCTGAAGCTCGAGCCTGGGGACACCCTCGTGCTTTTCAGCGACGGGGTCACCGAGGCCATGGATCCCGACGAGCAGTTGTTCGGCATCCCGCGCCTCAAGGAACTCCTTACCGGCCAGATGGAGTGCCCCCTCGAGCTGCTCCAGAAATGCGTCCTCGAAGCGGTCGAAAACTTCGCGCGCGGCGCTCACCAAGCCGACGACCTCACGCTTCTCATCGTGCGCTACCGCGCTGCGGCAGCCGCTGCCACGTCGGACACTGACGCTCCGTTGTCGGCTGCGTCCCCCTACTCCGCCTCAGCCGCTGCTTCTTCCGCGTCGTCCCCAGATGGCTCCCCTTCCTCTGCGCCGGCGCGGCACTCCGGTCCCGCTTCGGCGGGGTCTGGCTACGTGCAATCGTGATGCGCTCGTCGCAAGGTTGTTTCCGGATGGTTTTGGCATTCAAAAGGCAAGGGCCCGAAGCCGCAACGGTTGTGAATTTCAAATAAAACAGGGCGGAGGCCTTCAACGGCCCCGCCCCATTTCGACTTCGTGCAAGTTTTTCCCGGCCTTCGCCGAGACATGTGCTCAACCGCGTTGAGATTTTTCTCCGGCTTCGGCCTTACGCGCCGAGATCCTTCAGATCGTCCTTGGCTTGTTGCTCGGCGTTCTTGGCTGCTCCCTTTGCGTCGGCACTGGGACTCAGCTCATGTATCGCCTTTTTCAGGCTCTGGGCCTGGTCGGCGATCGCGCCTTTGCACCCGGACAGATCGGCGTTGGTGTGCACGCCCGTAACATTCGCGCGCAGGCAAACGAATTCCAATGCAAGATTGTAGCTGGCGTGGAGCGCAGCGAGGCATTCATTCAGCGCGGTGAAAGCCGCGCAAGCATCGGTGGCGTTCGAATTGGCCGGCAAAACACCCTGCGCCCGCAGCTTCGGCGTCAGTTTTTTTTCGACGTCGCTCCTGCTGCCGTTCGAATCGGGGGAATTCTTGGAACCCTTGTCTCGCTTCACCCACTTGATGGGATTGAGGGAACGCGAGCTATGCGAGGCCGAGGAGCTCGAACTTCCCTGCGCCGCGGTGGATGCGCCCGCGCCCGCGGGACCTTGCGCCCCGGCGCGTTCCGCACCAATCGTCATGGACAGGGGAACACCTAGAGCCACGAATGCAACGACCAACGATGATCTTTTCATAGTCACTCCTATATTGAATGTATCGCGACAATTTTGGAGGCTGCGGGATACCGCCTCGCTTTCTAGTAGGCCACGCGCGGACGCCGGGGAGAGCATTCGAATGCAGGGTACTACTCCAATCGGTCAAGCTGGCCTTACGAACAGGTTTCCTTGTCCGCCCGGCACTTTGCCCGGCTTTGGGAAAGCTTCGCTGGTTCGAATTCGAATGCCAACGTCAGAGGGGCGGAAAATGGATCAGGATTTGATTCGGAGGAAGAGGCCGTAGAGCGTCATTCCCAGACCACCCAAGAAAAGCAGCGGCGAGAGGTAATCCGTCACCAGCGGCAGGACAAGGATGGGAAGCTGGATCGGCATGCTGTAGCCGCCCGCGAAGTAATGAATC
>Ga0210406_10001923_pt1 | contig 24309 bp, 19 predicted proteins | sample IncBWC30MmetaG_FD_155454 | JGI IMG/M metagenome (GOLD analysis project Ga0210406, IMG submission 155454) | Forest soil microbial communities from Barre Woods Harvard Forest LTER site, Petersham, Massachusetts, United States - Inc-BW-C-30-M | ecosystem: Environmental > Terrestrial > Soil >...
CCCCATTGTAAGGAATCGCTTGTGAGACTGCGTGATCTTGTCCAACCGAGCCGTGTTCTGCTCTTGGCCTTAGGCGTAATGATGCTGGCCACGGGCTGCCGCAGCCACCGTGCCGACGATGCCAAGTCGGGGCCCGAACAGATCTACGCCAAGGCGCAGAAGGCCATCCGCAACGGCAGTTACGCCGAGGCGGTCAAACAGCTCGAGGCACTGCAATCGCGCTTTCCGTTCAGCGAGCCGGCCCGCCAGGCACAGTTGGATTTGATTTACGCCTACTACAAGAATCATGAGGTCGACCCGGCGGTCGATGCCGCCGATACCTTCATTCGCGAAAACCCGACCAACCCCAGAGTCGACTACGCCTACTACATGAAAGGACTGGTGTACTTCGAGCGCCAATCCAATTGGCTGGAGCGCCGTTTCAACGTCGATCTGTCGCAGCGCCCGCCCATCAATGCGAAGAAATCATTCGATGCCTTTCAGCAGCTGATCGAGAAATTCCCGCACAGCCAGTATATCGGCGATGCCCAGCAGCGCATGATTTACCTGCGCAATCGCCTGGCTGACTTCGAATTGCACGTGGCCCAGTACTACATGCGCCGCGGCGCGTACGTGGGCGCGCTCAACCGCGCCAAATACTGCGTGGAAAACTACGACGGAGCGCCGGCGGTCAAGGATTCATTGAAAGTCATCGTCAATGCTTACTACGACCTCAACATGACCGATCTGGCGGCCAACGCCGAGCGCGTGTATACCGCGAACTATCCGGGCTCGACCAAGGATATCGAGCGCAAGAAGCCGTGGTACCGGCGCATTTTCTAGTGTGACTTGTAGCCGCTGGTAATCGGGTAGCGCCAATCGCGGCCGAAAGCCCGCCCGCTCACCCGCACACCCGGTGGGGCCTGGCGGCGCTTGTACTCATTGCGCTTCACCAGATCCAAAATCCGCCCGACCGTGGCTCGATCGAAGCCGCGCGCGGCGATTTGATCGACCGATAGGTCCTCCTCGATGAATGCCTCGAGGATGGGGTCGAGAATTTCGTACGGCGGCAGGCTGTCGGTGTCCTTCTGATCGAAACGCAGCTCGGCCGAGGGTTCCCGATCGATCACCCGGGGGGGAATCACTTCCGACTGCGCATTTCGCCAGCGGGCCAGGCGGTATACCAGCAATTTGCTGCAATCCTTGATGGGCGCGAATCCACCCGCCATGTCGCCATACAAGGTGGCATAGCCCACCGCCATTTCGCTTTTGTTGCCCGTGGTGAGCAGCATCTTGCCGGTCTTGTTGGAAATGCCCATGAGCAGCACGCCCCGGCACCGCGACTGAATGTTCTCTTCCGCGGTATCCGGGGCGCGGCCGGCGAATTCGTTTTTCAAGGCAGCCAGCGTCGCCTCGAACATGCCTTCGATGGAAATCTCGCTGTGTTTGACGTGCAGATTCTTCGCCTGCAGCGCGGCGTCGTCCTTGCTCATTTGCGAGGTGTAGCGCGAGGGCATGGCCACCGAATGCACGTGATCAGCACCGAGCGCGTCGACCGCCAGAACCAGGGTGAGCGCCGAATCGATGCCACCCGACAAACCCATCACCACGCCAGGAAATCGATGCTTGGTGACGTAGTCGCGAGTGCCCTGCACCAGCGCGCCGTACACGCTCTCCTCCTCGCCTTGCAGGGGCACGATCTCGGCCGGAATGGGATGCACCGCGCCCGACGCATCCAGACTCAAGTCCACCACGTACATGCCCTCCGTGAAGGCCGGCGCGCGCTGCGTCACCGTGCCGTGCGCGTCCATGACGAAGGAATTGCCGTCGAATACCAGTTCATCCTGGCCCCCGATCAAATTGACGAATACCGCCGGCACGCCGGTCTCTCGCACACGCTCCCGCACCACGTGCTGTTCGCGCTGCGTCTGTTTATAAACCTCGTAGGGCGAGGCATTGATCACCAGCAACACCCGGGCTCCCGCGTGGCGAGCCTGGCGCGCCGGCGCCGAATCCCAGACATCCTCGCACACCAGCACGCCCACCTTCACGCCATGAACATCGATGATCGTCGGCTCGGTACCCGGCGTGAAATAGCGCTTTTCATCGAACACCCGATAATTGGGCAGACAGGCCTTGCGGTGATTCGCAAGCACGGTGCCATCACGAATCACGATGGCCGAATTGAAGATCTTGGTGCCCGCGTATTCCGGGTAACCCGCGATCAGCGTAATGCCGCGCACTTCCTGTTTGAGCCGCTCGAGCGAGCGCGCCACCTGCAAGCGCATGCCGGAGTGGAACAACAGGTCCTCGGGCGGGTAACCCGATACCGCAAGCTCCGGCAGCATGACAATGTCCGCCCGGTACCGGTCGCGTGCCTCGTTGGCGGCAACCACGATGCGCGAGGTGTTGCCGTCAACGTCGCCAACAACCAGGTTCAGCTGTGCCATGACGCAGCGCAGTTGGTTCGGAGCGCTCAAATCTTTCATGAATTGTCCTGCAGTGCCGATCCGGTCACGTAAGGCGCGCTATTCTGAATTAAGCTTGCGAGCAGCGCAAAGTGAGAACAATAACTTGAGCCCGTCATTCGACCGCACCGACCGCGATCCCGCATTGAGCTGGCGGGTGCTCGCCGTCCTCAATTTGTACCGGGTATTGGTCCCGCTGGTACTCCTCGGCCTCTATTCTCTGGGAGGCGCGCGCGGCTTTGCCGTCTATTCCGCGCAAGTCTTCTTTGGCGCCACCGTATTTTATTTATGTTTCGGCTTGGCCAGTGTTGTTTTGGTGCGCCGGCGGATGGCCAGCGCGAACGTCCAGACGAACCTGCAGGCAGCCGTCGACATGTTCGTGCTGGTTTTGCTGCTGCATACCTGCGGCGGCGTCGCCAGCGGCCTCGGCGTTTTGTTCCTGGTGCCCGTCGGCGCCCTGGCATTCCTGCTGCCACCGCGCAGCGCCTTATTTCTGGCAGCCGTCGCCGCCATCGCAATACTCGTCGACACGATCTGGCAGCAACTGGGTGGGACGACGACCGACATCAATTCCTATGCCACGGCGGGATTGCTTGGGGCGGTTCTATTTGCCACCGCCGGCGCCGCCTCATTTGCCGCCGGCAGTATGCGCGAAAGCGAGGCTCTGGTTCGCCAGAGAGATGTCGATCTCGCGAATCTTGCCGAGTTGTCGCAGTACATCGTGCAGCATTTGCGCGAGAGTCTCTTAGTTGTGGACGCCGCCGACAGGATCCGCCTCATAAATGAGTCCGCCGCGGAGATTCTGGGAGACAATCATGCGGTTCCCGGCGCCTTGGTCGGCGAGGTGTCGCCGCGGCTGCTGTATTCCTTGTCCACTTGGCGCCAGCGCGAGCAAGGCGATAGCTCTGCGTCGAGTTTCGTGGCGGCTGACGGCGCCCGGGTGATTCAACCGCATTTCGCCCCGCTCGGTGCTTCGCCCGGCCCAACTTTGATCTTTCTCGAGGACACCAGCCTCATGGCCGAGCGTGTGCAGCAAGGCAAGCTTGCCGCCCTCGGCAGACTGTCGGCCAGCATCGCGCACGAAATTCGCAACCCCGTCGGTGCCATGAGCCATGCCGGCCAGCTCCTCGCGGAAAGCGCCAATATCGGGGCAGACGAGCGTAGGCTGACGGATATCATCCAAAGCAACTCCGAGCGCGTCAGCACCATCATCAATAACGTTTTGCAGTTGTCGCGACGCGAAGCGACCAAGCCGACCCGGCTAGCGCTCGGCGATTGGCTCGAGGGTTTTTTGGAAGAATTCTGCGCGACCATGCAAGTTCGTGAATCCCAAATCGGTGTTCACGAAGCTGCGAATGATTTGGAAGTGCGCTTTGACCCCAGCCACCTGCACCAGGTCGTTTGGAACCTATGCGACAATGCCATGAAATACGGCGAGGCTCGCGACGGCATCAGCGTCGAGATCAATCTTGGCCGCCTCAATCCGAGCAATCGACCGTACCTGGAAGTCTCGAATCGCGGACAGGGAATTGAGCCTCAGGCGATAGACCGCATTTTCGAGCCCTTTTTCACGGGCCGAAAAGGCGGCACGGGACTTGGGCTATTCATTGCTCGTGAACTATGCCAGCTCAATCGCGCGATATTGCTGTATGAACCCCGGAGCGGCGACGGCAGCATTTTTAGAGTCGTATTCAGCGATCCGCAGCGCTGGGAGGAAGGAAAGGAATAGGTGATTTCACGGCGGGCCGTGCGCGATCACGAATTGCCTTTCTTGTGGGCTGCCGGGAATCTGCGTTCGTTGATCCTCGGGACCTAAGTACCATTGATCGGCGGCCGGCCCGCTCAGAACCTTGACCGCATTTGGCCAATTCCGCTGCACCAATTGAGTGTCCAGTTCGTGGCCATGACTGACCAATAATAAATCCTGGTTCCGCAGCCACGGATCGAACTGAATCATGTCGGCCACATAGAAGCCGCGCAGCGGATGAATGAAATACACGTTGTTGCCAGGCCGCTTCGGTGGCCCCAGCTGCGCCAAGTGGTCAGAAATGAACCGATCGATTTGGCCCAATTGAAAGGGCACTATCAGCAGGAGACCCAAGATCGCCGCCGCACCTGCAAACGAAACCAGCCTCGAGTTTGCCTGCGCCCGGTCGGTCATCGCGCATCCCGCCAGTATTGGAATTACCCCCCAGGCGGAATGGAAATATCGATACCCCCAGCCGTGGCCTTGGTCAAACCTGACGAACACATACACCACGAACGTCAGGCTTGCCGACCAGGCCAATAGGCGTATGCGCGGATCCGTGCGGTGACGTGAGTACCCCAGGAGCGCAAGGGCGAACAGGCATGGCGTCGCCCACACACACATTTTTACGAGCGCAGCCACGCGACTATTCAGCAGGGTCGCATTCGGCCACGCGAAAACGCCGGAAGCAATTCCGTGCATTGCTGCCTCGTGACCGCCGGATCCGATCTCAGACCTCAGCATCAGCCATGCGAGACCTATCGCTACGCCGGGAAGGTAGCCGGCCGCCAAAGGCAGCAGATAGCGGCGCTGGTGGCAGTGCATGGCCATTGCCGCGATCCATGGAATGGCAAACAGCGCATGGGGAACGGGGTTGTGCAAAATCAACGCAAGCGAACCCACCAATCCCGCACCCATCGCGCGGTCTCCGGAAGGTTTGATGAGCAGTGCAACGAACAGCAGGTTCGCCGTGAGATGCGCCTGCATCGAGTAATAAGAGATGCCATTCGCGGCGAAGGCGCCCGAGGCCAGCGCGAACAGCATCGCCCAGCCCCCGGCCCTGCGATCTGTGGCAATTTCCTTCGTTATCCAGTAGATCAGGAAAATCGAGAGTCCCGAGAGCAAGGCATTGCACAGCCATGGCACGCTCAGAAATTGAAATGGCGCCAAGATGAAAGCGAAACCCGGCCAGTACGCTTCGATGGCTCTGCCGGTCTGCGGCGAAGCCATGAGAAAGGATCCATTGAAGCCGCGGACGACGAGCCAATCGACCAAACCAGGCGATATTTGGGCGGCGAGATGGCCTGAGGTGAAAATCCTCGCTTGAAAGACCGCCGCGTATTCGTCCATCGAAAGCGGATAGTCGTGGTACACCACCATCGCCCCGAGGCCCAACGCCCCCACGGCCGCGATCGCCAACCCCACGGGGTGTCGCGCGAGGAAGTCCACCAAGCGCAAGATCGGCGCCGGCCGGTTCCACAATGCCGCCAGGAGACAAACCGCCAGCGCGGCCCAAGCCGTTTCAGCGTCATCGCTGGTGAGCAAGAACCGGAAAATGGGTGAGAAATGGCTGCTCGAGAACAAAACCCGGTCGAGGCAGTAAAAATATGCGACGCATGCGGCGCACAGCACCACACTTGCCGCGCGGACGTCGCGCTCGGTGAAGCGGCTCAACATGACACGCGAGCCTCCCGCATGAGCCAAAACTGAAGCCCCTGGCCCGATGCCGCGTCGTGCATAATGCGATGTTTACACAACAACTGTAGCAATGCACTGGTCGAGCCACGGGTTTCAATCCAAGATCACCGCCGCGGCCCTCGTTCTGACGGCACTGACGACTTGGCTGATATTTCGCGGCTACCATGGACTCCTCGGCGACGCACAGCTCTACGCGTTTCAAGCGCTCGCCCGAATTCAGCCGCACCTCGCCAATGACTTGTACCTTCAAAACACGTCGCAGGATCAATTTACAATTTTCTCTCCCATGTATGCCTGGTTCATTGAACACCTGGGGCTCGAGCGCGCCGCCCGCTGGCTCACGCTGCTGTTTACCGGTTGGTTTCTCACCGCGGCATGGAGCGCCGCGCGAGTCCTGACGAACCGCAATGGCGCGTGGTTAGCCGTCATTCTCCTGCTCATCGTTGACGGCAGTTATGGCGGCGCGAGCGTATTCAGGTATTCCGAGGAATTCTTAACGGCGCGCCTACCGGCTGAGGCCCTGATCGTGACGTCGCTCGCTTGTTACTTCCGCGGACGGAATGTTCTCGCTATCGCCCTCGCCATTGCGGCCCTGTTTGTGCATCCACTGATTGCGCTGCCAGGAGCATTGCTGTTGGTATGCCTTTCGATACCCGTCCGCTCGAGCGTCATAGCGGCGGTCTTGGCCGCGGTTGCAGCGCTGGTGATCTCGGGCGCCGCAACGCGCCTTGCTTGGGTGTCTACATTACTTCCCGTCATGGATTTGGCTTGGCTGAGCGTCGTTCAGGAGCGCTCGCAATTTTTATTTCTGCAGCTCTGGTCATTTCGGGATTGGGAACTGAATGCGCGGCCGTTCTTTTATTTGACGTTTATTGCAATGGCCCTTGAAAGCCCTCAGATCCGCAGACTTTGCATGGCCGCCGGCATTGTGGGGCTCAGCGGCTTGGCAGTTTCCCTCATCGCCGGCGCACTTGGCCCCGTTGCAATGCTGGTGCAGGGGCAAGCTTGGCGATGGGTTTGGATCGCGACCTTCGTCAGCGCCCTATTGCTCCCCGCAACGATCTTACAAATATGGCAGGACAAAGGTATCGGTCCATTGTGCGCAATCCTCTTGATTGCGGGGTTGACCTTGCGAGGTGTTAATGGCACGGCCTGCGTATCGTTAGGCCTCATCTTGTGGTTGATGAGATCAGACATCCCGGTGCGCGCAGGCACAGTATTTCGCTGCTTGTCCTGGGTGTCGGCGTCGGCCATTGTGGGCTGGATACTGGTTCGCGACCGCGCAATTCTCGCCTCTGCAATTCACGCCTCAGATGCCGCAGCCCAGGTGCGAGATGTCTTCGGGCTGCCCTTTTTGGTCACCCTCGCTGCGGCCCTTGTCTTGTGGTGCCTCCGCCGCAGCCGGACCGCATGGACGCCCACATTGCTGTGTGCCGCTCTACTGGGAATCTCAATCTACTTTTTGCCGGCAGCATTCAAGCAATCTCGCATCCTCGCCTCCGCTGCCGACATCGCCGAATTCGCGGACTGGGAGGGAGCAATTCCCTCGACGAGCACCGTTATTGTCACACCGCCTCGCGACGTGGGAACGTTTGTCTGGTTTACACTGCAGAGACCGAACTACTTGGCGCTCGATCAATCCGCCGGCGTGGTGTTTTCCCGCATGACGGCCCTGGAGGTTCAACGCCGGTCGCAGGTCCTGCTGCCGCTCATGGATCCGAATTGGAAAATACTCACACATCTGCGTGCGGGCACTGCGGACCCGCGCAGGCACGATGCACCCACACGCCCCTTGACCGCAGCGATCTTGAGCGAAATCTGCACGGACTCGCAGCTCGGATTTGTCATCGCAACGCAAGACGTGGGGTTTGATCCGCTGCCCCACAAGAAGGCGGGACCCTGGATGGGCTGGAATCTGTTCGACTGTCGCAAGGTGCGTCTGGCGTCGGCAAAATGAAAACTTTGACTCAGCAGCACGCAGCTCAATAGCAAACATGCACTCACACGACAAACACAAGAAAATAGCCGTAATCGCGGGCGCAGGCCCGGCCGGATTGACGGCGGCCCTCGAACTCTTGCGGCGATCCGATATTACGCCAATCGTGTTCGAAGCCGACACCCAGGTAGGTGGAATCTCCAAGACAGTCCATTACCGCGGCAATCGCATGGATCTCGGCGGCCACCGATTTTTCTCGAAATCAGACTGGGTGATGCGCTGGTGGCAGGACATATTGCCCGTCGCGCAGGACGGCTTGCGGGATTCGGGCGACCTGCGAATTGACTACCAGGGCCAGTCGCGGGCTTTTACGCCCGAAGGCATTTCCCCGGCCAATTCCGACTCGGTCATGTTGGTTCGGCAGCGGCTGTCCCGCATTTTCTATCGTCGCCGCTTTTTTGATTATCCGCTGGCTTTCAACGCAAGCACCCTGAAGAATTTGGGTGTCGCCGAAGCCCTCAAGATCGGTCTAAGCTACGGCAGGGCGCAGCTCAAGCCCAAGATGTCGGAAATATCGCTGGAAGATTTCTTCATCAATCGCTTTGGAAACAGGCTCTACCGCACGTTCTTCAAAAGCTACACCGAGAAAGTATGGGGCGTGCCTTGCGGGGAGATTTCCGCGGAATGGGGTGCACAACGAATCAAAGGGCTATCGGTGTCAAAAGCCCTGATGCACGCGCTGTATAAGCCTTTTCGTAACTCACAGGACGCCGCACAAAAGCAAACCGAGACCAGCCTCATCGAGCGATTCCTCTATCCGAAATTTGGACCCGGTCAAATGTGGGAGGAAGTTGCGCGTCGAATCTCGGAGCGCGGAGGACGGATCCATCTTGGCCACCGCATACTGGGAGTCGAGAGCAAGGACATGAAAGTGACGGCAGTGCGAGTGTTGAACGAAAGCACGGGAGTGGTCCAACGCTTCCCTTGTGACCAATTCGTGTCGACGCTGCCGGTTTCCGACCTCGTCGCGTTCTTGCAGCCTCTTGACTCACAGGTTCAACGGATTGCCCGGCAGCTCCCCTACCGCGACTTCATGACCGTCGGTTTGCTGCTGCAGAGAATGAAGTCCACGAGCGGTAAACGGCAGGGGAGGCACGACAACGGAATGCCGCCGGACAATTGGGTCTATATCCAGGACGCCGACGTCAGGATCGGCCGCTTGCAAGTTTTCAATAATTGGAGCCCGGCGATGGTTGCGGATCCCCGTACCATCTGGCTGGGGCTGGAATATTTCTGCAAAGAGGGCGATGACCTTTGGTGCATGGAGGACGGTCGGTTCGTCGATTTTGCCGCCAGAGAACTCGAGAAAATCGGGTTGCTCGACCGTAAAGACGTAATCGACGGCAAGCTGGTTCGGGTGCCCAAGGCATATCCCGCCTATTTCGGCGCCTACGGAGAATTCGACCAGCTCAAGGCTTACTTGGATCGGTTCATCAATCTTTATCCGATCGGCAGGAATGGAACGCACCGCTACAACAACCAAGACCATTCCATGCTGACGGCCAAGAGCGCCGTCGATTCCATCATCAATGGGAGCGGCCACAAACAGGATATCTGGCTCATCAACGCCGAGGATGAGTATCACGAGCAGCTGAACGAGTCCTGATTGGGCGAGCCGGCGTCATCAGTTGTGCTTTGCGGACCGCGGTTTAGAATCCAACCCGTGGAACTGACCATTCTCATGCCCTGTCTCAACGAGGCCGAGACCATCGCGACCTGCGTCAACAAAGCGCGCGACTTTCTCAATCGAAGCGATACTGAGGGGGAGGTGCTGGTCGCCGACAACGGGTCAATGGACGGGTCGGCAGATCTTGCGCTCGCGGCGGGCGCACGTGTTGTGCGTATTGCCGAGAAGGGCTATGGCAATGCCTTGATTGGCGGAATTTGCGCCGCCCGAGGCCGGTTCGTGATCATGGCCGATGCGGACGATAGCTACGACTTCTCCGAACTGGGTGCCTTTGTTGAATCTCTTCGCGCCGGCAATATGATGGTCATCGGCAATCGCTTTCGCGGCGGCATCCACTCCGGCGCGATGCCGCTATTACATCGCTATGTTGGCAATCCGCTGCTGAGCTTCGCCGGCAGGCTGTTTTTCTCGTCCGGCATCGGCGACTTTCATTGCGGCCTTCGGGGCGTGGATCGGACGGCTGCGCTGCAATTGGGTCTGCAGGCGCCGGGCATGGAGTTCGCGAGCGAAATGATCGTCAAAGCGACGCTCTCCGGTTGGCGCATTGCCGAAGTACCCACCATCCTTTCAACATCCGGACGCTCGCGCGCGCCGCATTTGCGAAGTTGGCAGGATGGGTGGCGTCACCTGCGTTTTCTCCTCTTGATGAGCCCCCGATGGCTCATGTTGTACCCAGGCGCGTTTCTGATCGCGGTCGGCGTGCTGGGACAGATCGTCATTGCGCACGGTCCGATACTGGTTGCCGGCGTTGGTTTCGATATTCATACCATGCTGTACGCGGGCGGCGCCGTTATTCTCGGGATTCAGCTGGTACTGTTTTCGATATTGGCGCGCACCATCGGCGTGCTCAAGAACGTGCTGCCGATGAGCCCGTCCTTGGCGCGCCTCCTAAAAGCATTCACGCTCGAACGCGGCATCCTGCTCGGTTTGATTCTCGGAGTCAGCGGACTCGGGCTCGCCGCATACTCCGTCATGAGCTGGGCACAGGCTCGTCTCGCAGCCCTGGACCCTGCCATTGTGATGCGCGTGGCAATACCATCGGTCACGCTGATGCTGGCGGGCGCCGAAATTATTTTTTCGTCGTTTCTGTTGAGATTCATCGATGTGCGACCGCCTGGCGCCGGCCAATCATGAACTCGCATAGCCAGCACGGGTACGCATGGCCGTAGGGCCCGCAATCCGCCGTCTCTTAGGCCCGCGTCTCGCCCGTCGGGCCGGCCTGTATTACCGGTCGCTGTTTGTCGATCTGGCGCACGTGGCGGCCGCGTTAGTCGGCGTACTGCCGCGCGATGCACACCTACTGGACGTCGGCGGAGGCGACGGCCAACCGCTCAATCAACTGCTCGCCTTCCGCCCCGACCTGATGATTACCACACTGGATCCTGCGCCGGTCGTCGGCCAATGGATCGAAGAACGCTTTGCAGGGCGGGTGACGCGCATGCCCGCGACGACCCTTGCAGAGTACGTATCTCGTGGTCTTACGGACCCCGATGCGCTCCTGATCGCTGATGTCATGCATCACATTCCCCAGACCGCGCGCCGGGGATTCCTCGATTCCGTCAGGGTGCTCCTCGATCGTAAGCCTGCGCTGCGCATCATCGTGAAGGACGTGGAGCCAGGTTACTGGCGCTCGTCGCTGGGCTATTGGTCCGACCGCTATATCACCGGTGATCGGAACGTCAGCCTGGTCTCGAGCCATGCCATGACAAGTCTTTTCGAAGAAGCGCTGGGACCATTGCATTGCGAGGAGACTAGTCTATTCAAAATGGACAGCCCGAACTACGCTATGGTCTTTTACCGATAGTCGACGATGACCACAAGATTTCTGTTCGTCGCATTCACCCTCAATTCGGTCATCAGCCAGTTAGTCTTAAGACGCGGCTTGCAAGACCTCGGCAGCCCAACCCAGTGGACGGCTCTTCCCCGTTTCATCGGCAATGCCGCGTCGTCGCCCTGGATCTACGCCTCCGTCACATTGCAAATCCTAAGCTATGTGATGTGGATGCTCATCGTCTCGCGTGAGAAGCTTGGCGTTGCCACCGCAACCGTCGGTGCGGGCTTTTACACGCTCATGGCCCTGTCTGCATGGCTGATCTATGGCGAGACACTGTCGCCGTTACAGTGGACGGGCATCGCGCTGGTCACGCTCGGCGTGGTTTGCATCCGCCTTGGGGGCGTAGCTCCCTAGAGGCGATTCGCGCGATAGCCGAGTCTATAGATGGCTGCCAGCGCGGCTGCAATCGGCCGCGGCCATTGCGCATCGAAGAGCGCACGGTCCTCGCGCTGCCGTGCACGGTCGGCGATCGTGGACGTGGTCGCACTCTCAGGGTGAACACCTTTGGAAACTAGCTTTTCGCGAACATATACAAATCCGCCGGGGCGGCGTGCGAGATCGAGCCACGCCATCCAATCCAAGTTGGTGCGAAATCCGCCGGGAAAGCGGAAATTGGGGAGCGCTGAGCGATCGAACATAACGCTGGGACAGCAGATCGGGTTGCCCAGCGACAACAGGCGCTCCTTATCCCGCGTGCTGGTGATACATTCGCGTCTGCCGAAAGCCCTTCGGCAAAGCGCGTGCTTGATGCGCAGATTGATATTGGTCGGGCGCGCACCCCGCGGCGAGTGCTCGGAGTAGTCGCAGAAGGTTAAGACTGCACCGGGATGGCGGCGCATCGCTCCGCTCAGCTGGGCAGCGTACATTGGTGCGAAAAGGTCGTCCTGGTGGGCCAAAGTTACGAAGGCGGTCTGGGCTGTCTCAAGAGCAAAGTTCCAATCAGTCGCGATGTCAACGCGCTGCGCATTGATGCGCAACGGCAGAGCGTGCCTTTTTGCAAACGCGCCAAGCTCCGCTGACGGTGTCGAACTCGCAAGCAAGATCTCGCTGCGAGCCTCGCTCTGAACGCGCAGCGACTCGATTAGCGCCACCAGGTTTGGCGCCGCGCGATACACTGGGATAACAAACGTATGGTCCATAGTATGTTTGGCCGACGGAGCGTGCCCGCCTGCGCTCAGAGCCGGCTGATGTAGCTGCCCTTTCGACACACGGACTGGTCGGTCGACTGCAGGCATGTTAAACGACAGATAGCAGCTAACGCTACAATAGGGACATGCCCAAATCCGTTGTCTTGATTGTCGACGATGAACCAGACATATGCGAGCTGCTGTCTATCACTTTGCAGCGTATGGACTTAAGCCCGCGTACTGCGAGTTCAGTGGGTACGGCGCAACGACTGCTTAAGACCGAGCAGTTCGATTTATGTTTGACAGACATGCAGCTGCCGGATGGCAATGGCTTGGAGTTGGTCGAATGGATGCAACAGTACACACCGAGCGTTCCGGTAGCGGTAATTACCGCGCACGGCAATATGGAAACCGCTGTACGCGCGCTCAAGCTGGGAGCGTTCGATTTCGTCTCCAAGCCACTTGATTTGGCGGGCTTGCGCAAATTGGTGGCCAGCGCCATCAAGCTGTCGGGAACCAACGATGGGGATACCAGCGTGTTCGGCCCGCGTTTGCTCGGCACGTCGGCAGCCATGCAGAACATGCGGGATATGATAGCGCGCGTCGCACGCAGTCAGGCCCCGGTTCATATTTTTGGCGAGTCCGGGACGGGGAAGGAACTGGTGGCAAAGCTGATCCATGAGTCTGGCCCTCGGCGCGATGGCCCGTTTGTACCGGTCAATTGCGGCGCCATTCCCACGGAACTCATGGAAAGCGAGCTCTTCGGCCATAAGCGCGGAAGCTTTACAGGAGCCATGAACGATAAGAAGGGTCTCATTCAATCGGCGGAGGGCGGTACGCTGTTTCTCGATGAAATCGCGGATTTGCCGCTGCACATGCAGGTCAAGCTGCTGCGCGTCATTCAGGAAAAGGCCGTGCGCCCGGTGGGCGAACAGCTCGAGGTGGCTATCGACGTCCGAATTCTATCGGCGACGCACAAGAATCTCGCCCAGCTGGTGGCGGAAGGTAAATTCCGCGAGGATCTATTCTACCGCGTGAATGTCATCGAATTGCGCGTGCCCTCATTGCGCGAACGGCCGCAAGACATACCCGAGCTTGCTGAGTCGGTCCTCCGGCGGCTCGGACGGCGCATGAAGATCACACCGCTGGTCCTCGGCAAAGACGCGCTCGCGTCCCTTCTAGTCTACTCATTTCCGGGAAACGTGCGCCAGCTCGAGAATATCCTGGAGCGTGCACTCACGCTGAGCACCAGCGGCGAAATCCGTGCCGGCGACATTCAGTTGAAACCGCCGGCTGCCGGATCGACGGCCGTGGATGCGATCGGAGCCGCGCCCTCTACAGGCGCACTCGGTGATCATCTCGAAGACATCGAGCGCGAGGCCATTCTCAAGGCGCTGGAGCAAACCCGCTACAACAAAACGGCAGCCGCGAAGGCACTGGGCATGACCTTCCGCGCGCTCCGATACCGGATCAAGAAATTGGGGATCGAGTGAAAGTGTGACTGATCTCATACTGACGCTCCATCGACGTGGAAAAGCCGATCGGTTTTAAGCTACCCTCCCTCTTATGTTACCTTGTGCTCCCCGATGGCTTGCCGCAGAGCCCCCCTTTGCATCGCAGGTTCGTGCGCTGACTCGACTTCGAAGGGATTGCTTAAAGTGATGCTCAAGTGGTTCAATGCACGCGAGGCCGCGGATGTGGGTGTTGCGCTGGCCGATGAGTTCGCACGGGCGGCCGCACCGCAACCCCCTACGCGCAAGGCCAAGAGCGAACAAGCCGGCCAACTCAGCGCGCTCGGAGAATTGCTCCAGCGTGCAGACCGCGACGTGCGCACCCTCGACTTCAACTTCTACCAGAGAGCGCGGTTCGCGAATTCTTTCAAGTGGCGGCTGATTGAGAATGGCGTCAAGCGAGACGTGGCGGATGATGTCACCCAGTCGCTGATCGTGCATCTCTCTCAGGGTCCGACTGGTGTTGCGGCGGCGGCGGACCGCCGCTCGGCGGGCGCGCAGGCCAGTGCGCTCGACGAATCCAGCAAGGACAACGCCCTTCTCGCTCGTGCCAAGAAAGCCTTCGAGGAGGGCGATTATGCGCAGGCGGCCGAGCTCTTTGATGAGTTCGTTTCGCTTGTTCCAGACAACGCGGACGCCCTGAACGCCCTTGGAGTCGCGCTTTACAATCTGGGTCGCTATCAAGAGGCCGAGCAGCGCTACCGGGAGGCGATCGACGTGAACCCCGAGTATGCCAACGCCATGGTCAATCTCGCAGCTCTGCAGCAGGCCGATCCGAAAGAAGCCGGACAGTTGCTGCGACGAGTTCTCAATATAAACCCGAAGTATCCGGGAGCGCGCTCGATGCTCGGCATCATGCTCCTATCCTCGGGTGACGATCATGGGGCAAGGGCTGCTTTGCGCAAGGCGCAAAAGGCTTCTCCGAATGATCCGATCGCCCTGTTGGGCCTCGCGCAGATCGCGCGCGTGGAGGGGCGCTTCGACGATGCACAGTCGCTGCTCAAGCGTACATTGAAGATCAGTCCGAAGATGCCGACCGCCTGGGCGGCGCTGAACTCCACTCGCAAGATGACCACCGCCGACAGCGCTTGGTTCGAGACGGCGGAGGAGATCGCAGGCAGTAAAATCCCCCTTTGGGAGGAAGCCGAGCTGCGGTTTGCAATGGGCAAGTATTGTGACGATGTCAAGGATTACGAACGGGCATTCGCGAACTACCGACGCGGCAACGAGCTGCTGAAAAGCGTGGCCGGGAAATATGATCGGCAAGCGGCGGAGAGCTTTGCGGACGACATGATTCGCGCGCACACGCGCGAAGCTCTGGCTTTGACGGAGGGAGGGTCTGCCTCGGCCAAGCCCGTGTTCGTGCTGGGAATGCCTCGTTCGGGTACTTCGCTGACCGAGCAGATCATTGCCTCGCATCCGGCGGCAGGAGGGGTGGGTGAAGTGGATTTTTGGCAGCAGGCTGCGCGCGCGCACCCCGGGATACGGCAGCAAGTACTCGGCTTACCCGCCAGGAAAAAGCTCGCGGAGGATTATTTGCGTCTTCTTGGGCGCCGGCGTCCGGACGCGCTGCGCATCGTCGACAAGACCCCCTCCAACTCCGATCTCGTGGGCTTCATACACACCGTTTTTCCGAACGCGCGCATCATCCGCATGCGGCGGGATCCCATCGACACGTGTCTGTCCTGCTACTTCCAGAATTTTTCGACGGGGCTGACCTTCACGATGGACCTCGCCGATCTGGCGGATTATTACCGCGTTCATCAGCGCCTGATGGATCACTGGTGCAGCGAGCTGCCTTCGGGGACGATTCTCGAAGTGCCGTACGAAGAACTCGTGTCCGACCAAGAGGCCTGGACACGCAAGATTCTGGATTTCATCGGCCTCGAATGGGATGCGCGCTGTCTGGCATTCCACGAGACCAAGCGCTCCGTGGTCACGGCAAGCGCCTGGCAAGTGCGGCAAAAAGTCTACCGGCAATCCGTGGAACGCTGGCGCAATTACGAAAAATTCGTCGGTCCGCTGAAAGGATTGAGAGAGTAGGGAAATCCGTTCTGTTTTCTGGAGAGCCCTTCACGGGCTGCCCAGCATCGCTCCGCGGCGCGGCGGCACGACAAAATTTGTCACTCTATGACGCTGCGCGCCAGCAGCGGCGCCGGACGACGACGATTCTATGTCAAATCGCTGCCGCCGGAATTCAATAAACCTAGGTGATTTCATGAGCTTACGTGCAAGGATCGAGCATTGGCACACCGCTTGCTTTGCTCCTACCACCGGCATCGGCCGTTGTTCGAATTACGGATTTGTTTGTGTATTCAACAGGAGTCAAAATGTTTAAGAAATTACAGCAGGGCTTCACCCTCATCGAATTGATGATCGTGGTCGCCATCATCGGTATCTTGGCGGCAATCGCCATTCCGGCCTACCAGGACTACACCGTTCGCGCGAAAGTGACGGAAGGCCTGAGCGTGGCGGATGCGGAGAAGACCGCCGTGGCCGAGGGTTTTCAAGCGAATGACGCCGCGGGCGTCAAGACGGCGTCAACCCAGTTGGCTGCTAACCCGATAGTCACGAAGTACGTAGCGGGTATCACCATCGGCACCGCCGTCGGTACCTTGGGCGTGATCACGGTTACGTTCCAAAATGTGGCCCAAATCGCCAACAAGACAATCGTGCTGACCCCGTACGCCGGCAATCCCAGGGTCTTACTGGCTGCCGGTGCAAACGGTGCTCTCGACTGGGCGTGTGCGTCTCTCGCGCAAACCACGGCGAACGGCCAGGGTTTGGCCGCCGCGATTGCTGGTAGCGTCCCGGTTCGCTACGCGCCAACGCAGTGCAAGTAACAGTCTAAGCTTCGCAAGGACTGGAAGCCCCTCTTCGGAGGGGCTTTTTTTTGCGGCCCGTCGCCGCAACAGCCCAAGAAGCCTTATTTTGCGATCAATGTCACGAGTGAGACGGTGCCAATGTGCGACTATCCGGGGATGATTTGACAATTGCTCTGCTAGCTACAAATAGTAGAATGGAAATGGGCATGGGGTTTAGTGTAAGTCCATGAATGACAACGCAATAGCGTCGGTTGGCGGCACCAGTCGTGTAGCGTTGGGCGGTCTTGCCCAGCGATTGGTGCAGGACGGTCTGCTGGATGAGAACGCCATGCAGGACGCTATTGTTAAGGCAAAAGAAAAGCGCGCGAATCTAGTCACCCACTTGGTAGCGATGAATCTGGCTACCGCGCGCGATATTGCGATTTCCGCCTCCAACGAGTTTGGGGTGCCATTGCTGGATTTGGACGCGGTCGCCATCGATCCGGAAGCCGTCCGGGCGGTGAGCGATAAGCTCATGCAGAAACACCGCGTCTTACCCTTGATGAAGCGCGGCAAGCGCTTGTTCTTGGCCGTTGCGGATCCAACCAATTTGCACGCTCTCGATGAGATCCGCTTCCAGACGTCGATGAGCATCGAGTTCGTAGTCGTCGAGGACAATAAACTCCAGGCTGCGGTCACCAAAGCCATCGATCAGGCCGAAGCAATCATGCCGAGCCTGACCGACGATGATTTCGATCTTGAGAATCTGGAAGTCACCGGCGGCGACGAAGACCCGAGTGGAGATGCTCTAGGACGTGACGACGTCGAGGACGCGCCAATCGTGCGTTTCGTGAATAAGATCATGCTGGATGCCATCAAAAAAGGCGCCTCTGACATTCACTTCGAGCCCTATGAAAAGCAATTTCGGATCCGAACACGCCTGGACGGCGTTCTCAAAGAAGTCGCCGTACCGCCAGTGCAATTGGCCGTCAAGATTGTGGCGAGACTCAAGGTCATGGCGCGGCTCGATATTGCGGAGCGCCGCGTACCTCAGGACGGCCGCATCAAAATGCGGCTCTCCAAGAATCGCGCGATCGACTTCCGAGTCAGCACTTGCCCTACGCTGTTTGGGGAAAAAGTGGTCACTCGTATCCTCGATCCGTCCAGCGCCATGCTGGGTATCGACGCGCTTGGATATGAACCCTTCCAGCGCGAGTTGTATCTTAAGTATCTCGCTAAGCCGCAGGGGATGATCTTAGTCACGGGTCCGACCGGTAGCGGTAAAACTGTGTCCCTCTACACCGGACTCAATATCCTCAATACGGAGGATACCAATATTTCAACCGCTGAAGATCCGGCCGAAATCAATCTGCCAGGCATCAATCAGGTAAACGTCAACAACAAGGTGGGTCTGACATTTGCGTCAGCGCTCCGAGCATTCTTGCGACAGGATCCGGATGTGATCATGGTCGGCGAAATCCGCGATCTGGAAACTGCGGAGATCGCAATCAAGGCGGCACAAACGGGCCACTTGGTTCTCTCGACGCTGCATACAAACGACGCTCCGCAGACGCTGACACGATTGGTCGACATGGGTGTCAAGCCCTATGCGATTGCCACCTCTGTGAGCCTCATTATCGCGCAGCGGCTTGCACGCAAGCTTTGCAACAACTGTAAACAGCCCATCGATATTCCGGCTGAAGCTGCCAAAATAGAGGGCTTCGAGCCGGCAGACATCGCAAACGGAATAAGGGTGTTCCGAGCCGTGGGCTGCGCCCAATGCACGGACGGTTACAAAGGACGGTTGGGGATCTACCAAGTCATGCCGGTCACCGACACCATCGGCCGCATCATCATGGAAGGCGGCGGCGCGATGAATGTCAACGATCAGGCCGTCAAGGACGGCGTATGGAATTTGCGTCGCTCCGGTTTGGAAAAGGTGAAGACCGGTGCGACAAGTTTGGAAGAAGTAAACAGCGTCACCATCGAATAGGTTGACTGCGAGGGACTGATTTATGGCGATATCCGCAACGGCAACTAAGAAAGATGTCCAGTTCATCTGGGAGGGCAAGGACAAGCGCGGCCACAAGGTTCGCGGCAAAGCACTTGCCGCGAACGAACAGGCACTGCGTGCGGACCTGCGAAAACAAGGCGTCGCAGCTACTCGCGTCAAAACGCAGAGCAAGGTCGGTGGCGGGAAGCCTCAGCCGCAAGACATCGCCGTATTTGCCCGCCAGCTCGCGACCATGATGTCGGCAGGCATTCCCATGGTGCAGGCCTTCGAGATCATCGGCAACGGCCATGAAAAACCGTCGATGCAAAGGCTCGTGCTTGATATTAAGGCGAATATCGAGGGCGGCAGCACCCTGCATGAATCTCTCGCCAAACATCCACTTTATTTCGATGATCTTTTCGTGAATCTGGTGGAGGCCGGAGAGCACGCAGGCGCGTTGGAGACTTTGCTGGATAAAATTGCGACCTATAAAGAGAAAACAGAATCGCTAAAGAAGAAAATCAAAAAGGCACTGTTCTATCCCGCGGCCGTTCTCGTAGTTGCGGTGATTGTCTCCGTTGTTCTTCTAATATTCGTGATCCCCCAATTTGAGTCGTTGTTCAAGGGATTCGGTGCCGACCTGCCGGCATTCACGCAGATGGTCGTGAACATGTCGAAGTTCATGCAACACCAGGGGTGGATCGTCGGAATCGTGGCCGGCGGCGCGATATATGGCTTCATGTATTTTCACAAGCGGTCGAGAAACATGCGCCGCGCGATAGATCGCGCTGCGCTGAAATTTCCGATCATCGGACCGATTTTGGTCAAATCGGCGATTGCCCGTTTTGCGCGAACCCTATCCACGATGTTTGCAGCCGGTGTGCCTTTGGTCGAGGCGATGCAATCCGTGGCCGGCGCCACGGGCAACATCGTGTATGAAGAAGGCACGTTGCGCATGAAAGACGAAGTGTCCACAGGCCAACGCCTACAGCGCGCCATGGAAAACACGGGATTGTTTCCGAACATGGTGGTGCAGATGATCGCGGTGGGTGAAGAATCCGGTTCTCTGGACACAATGTCCAGCAAGGTCGCCGAGTTTTACGAGGCCGAGGTCGACAACGCAGTGGATAGCATGTCCAGCCTCATGGAGCCCATGATCATGGCGGTTCTGGGCGTACTCGTCGGCGGCATGGTCATCGCCATGTACCTGCCCATCTTCAAACTCGGCCAGGCGATTTAAGTCGTTTTTCAGGCATAAGACCGCTATCGTTGTTTAGCCGATGCTGAACGACGTCGCACTGCTTTATTCATCCAGCCCCGCGCTGTTCGCGGGGTCTGTTTTTTTATTGGGCCTGATCATCGGCAGTTTTCTCAACGTCGTCATCTACCGATTGCCAATCATCCTCGAGCGCGAGTGGCAAGCTCAAGCGGCCGATGTGCTCTCGGCCGACGCCGCTGTTCCGGTTACCGGCCCATCGCCAACGCCGACATCGACCGCGCCGGATCGCTTCACCTTAAGCACTCCCCGCTCCGCCTGCCCCACCTGCAAGGCGCCCATTACAGCGTGGCAAAACATCCCCGTTGTCAGCTGGCTCATGCTTCGCGGGCGCTGCGCGGCCTGCAAGACGAAAATCTCCGCCCGCTACCCCGTGGTTGAGCTGGCAACCGGCATTCTGTCCGCCTGGGTGGCCTGGCACTTCGGCTTTGGCTGGCCGGCGGCATGTGCCTTACTCGTCACTTGGAGCTTGATCGCACTCACAGGCATCGACATCGACCATCAGCTGCTGCCCGACAACATCACGCTGCCGCTAATGTGGGCCGGGCTGGTGGCGGCAGTCGCCATTGGCCCGGTCGTGGGAGCCGCTCTGCCGGTCCCCGTGAAGGATGCGGTGCTCGGCGCGGCGGCAGGCTATGTAAGCCTCTGGCTGGTCTTCCATGCCTTCAAGCTGGTAACCGGCAAAGAAGGCATGGGTTACGGCGACTTCAAGCTCTTTGCCGCCCTGGGGGCCTGGCTGGGCTGGAAGCTGCTGCCCTTGGTCATCATCTTGTCCGCGGCCACCGGGGCAGTGCTCGGGATCCTGATGATTGTGCTGCGCGGCCGAGACCGCAGCGCGCCCATGCCTTTTGGGCCCTACCTGGCTGCGGCCGGCTGGATTGCCATGATGTATGGGGATGCGCTGGTGAACGGCTATTTGCACGTCTCGGGCTTAAAGCACTAGCTCATGAATTCACGCCTTAGCCTATGAACCCGCGCCTGCGAATCGGCCTGACCGGCGGCATCGCCAGCGGCAAGAGCACGGTGACCCAACGCTTCGCGGAACTCGGTGTTCCGGTCATCGACGCCGACTTGGCCGCGCGAAACGTCGTCGAGCCGGGCAAACCGGGGCTCGATCAGGTCGTGCAGCGTTTCGGGCCGGGCGTGCTCGAGCCGAACGGCGGGCTGAATCGGCACGGGCTGCGGGCCGTGATTTTCAAGGACCCCGCTTTGCGCCAAGCGCTGGATGCCATCCTGCATCCGTTGATTCGGGCGGACATGGAACAGCAAGCGGCCACTGCGAAGGGCCCTTACCTGGTGATGGCCATTCCCTTGCTCATCGAGAGCGGACAGGCGCGCGAGCGGGTGCATCGAGTCCTGGTCGTGGATGCCGATGAGGCGACGCAGATGCAGCGGGTTCAAGCGCGCGATGGCAGCTCTGCGGAGCAAGCCCGCGCAATCCTGGCCTCTCAAGCCAGCCGCGCCCAACGTTTGGCAGCCGCCGACGACGTGCTGCCGAACACGGGAACCGTCGCGGATCTGCGTCAGGCAGTCGATCTCCTACATGAGAAATATTTACACTTGGCGCAAACTTCGCCTTACCTGACTGATTTAACCTAAATCCAAGGTTTACCCTAGGGCTTGGGTTGGCTCACAATAGGGAGCATGAACTCTTACCCTGACATTTCCCCCGAGGCAGAACCTGAGGCGGCGCCGGTCGTTTACGAGCAGCCCCTCAATGAGCGCATGCGCACTTTCCTGCGGCTCGAATTTCTCTACACCCAGGCCACGTATCACAGCGAATCACCTACTTCCTGGAGTTCGCGCGCTGCCGTCTCCAGTCTGCTCGAGATCCTCGCCATCACCGCCCGCGGCGACTCACGCAGCGATGTGCTCAAGGAACTCGAACGCCAGGTGAACATCCTCAAGGAATACCAGACCAAAACCGGCGTCGATCCGGCGCGGCTCAAGTCGTTGATGTCGAACTTGGTCCAGCTGCGCAACGACCTGTCGTCCATCGGCGGAAACTTCATGGCGCCGCTGCGCGATTCCGAATTTTTGAGCGCGGTAAAACACCGCAGCGCCATCCCGGGCGGCACCTGCGATTTCGACCTGCCGGATTATTCTTATTGGTTGAATCGTCCCGCGGAGGTTCGCGCCGCCGAGTTCGACAGTTGGCTGGCCTTGATCCGGCCGCTGTGCGATGGCATCGCCGAATTGCTGTGGCTGACGCGTCAGAACGCCAAGCGCAAGTCCGAAATGGCGATTGGCGGCATTTTCCAGTTGCAGTTCGATCGCGAGAATCCCTGCCAATTGGTTCGCGTAACCCTGCCTGCCAATACCGAGCTGTTTCCCGAGATGAGCGGCAACCAGCATCGCTGCACCATTCGCTTTTTGAATTGGCTGGATGCCACCGCGCGTCCGGTGCACATCGAAGCCGATGTGTCGTTTCTGTTGACCTGCTGCGCATAAAGTTGGGCTCGAGGCAGGATGGCAGCGATAGTCAAATGTCCCACGTGCCGGCGCGACGTGGAATGGTCTCCGGCATCGCAATACCGGCCGTTCTGCAGCGACCGCTGCCGGCTCATCGATTTAGGCGCCTGGCTCACCGAGCAGCACAAAATTCCGGACGAATCCGGCACGGCGGAAGATCAGTTGCATTCGGACTCCGCCGAGGAATCTTAAAGCGTGCAGCCTGAGTTCTGGCAGGAGCGCTGGCGCACGGCTCAAATCGGCTTTCATCAGTCGGCGGTCGATCGGCATCTGCAGGCGTACTGGCCCAAGCTGAAATTGGCCGCCAACACCCGCGTGTTCGTACCCCTGTGCGGCAAGAGTCTCGACTTGCTCTGGCTGCGCGATCAGGGCCATCGGGTGACTGGTGTAGAACTTTCGCAGGTCGCAGTGGAAGCCTTCTGCATGGAACACGGCATTCCTGCCAGGCGCCGCTCGCTCGGCGATTTCGATGCATACGAGGCAGAACGGCTCACCCTGCTCCGCGGTGATTTCTTCAAACTCACCCCGGCACTGCTCGGCGAGGTGTCCGCGGTCTACGATCGCGCCGCACTGATCTCGTGGACCCCGGCACTGCGCGCACCCTACGTGCAGCACCTCGCCGCACTGACCAACCCTGGTACCGAAACTCTGCTGATCACGGTTGAGTACCCGGAAGCCCAAATGAGCGGGCCGCCCTTCCCTGTGACCCGCGATGACATAGACAAGCTATACGCGGACCATTATTCGATTGAACATCTGGGCCGGCAGGAAATATTGGACCTCGAGCCCAGGCTCAAGGCGCGGGGGCTCAGCGAACTGCACGAGGTCTGCTACCGGCTCGAGCGACTGTAATACACTGCCGTTCTCAACAATTATCCCAACGAATAGGGCTGACACTCCATGACGGACTCTCGTAATTCGGGCCGCTACCTGGCACCGGCATTGGTGGCGTGCGCGGTGGCCACCGGGGCCAACGGCGCCCAACTCACCATCGATCGCTTGTTCGACGCACCGGCCCTGGCGGGTCCGTCGATCATGGGCTTGAAAATCTCCCCCGACGGCGCCCGGGTCACGTACCTCAAAGGTAAGGCGGACGACAAGGACCGCCTCGATCTTTGGGAGTACAACATTCGTGACGGACAGGCCCGGGTGCTGGTTGATTCGAAAGTCCTCGCGCCAAAACAGGAAAAACTCTCCGACGAGGAACTTGGCCGCCGCGAGCGGCAAAGAACCGCAGCGCTGTCCGGCATTTTGGAATATACCTTCGCCCCCTCGGGCGATGCCGTGCTGTTTCCCCTGAGCGGCAAGCTGTTCTACTACCAACTCGCCAAGTCCAAAGCGAAGCCGGTGGCGGAGTTGATCGACACACACGGTTTCGTGACCGATGCGACCGTTTCGCCGGCCGGCGGCAAAGTGGCCTATGTGCGCGATCAGAATCTCTACACGTATGACATCGCAGCGAAGCAGGAGAAGGCGCTCACAACGGATGGCGGCGGCCCCGTCAAGAACGGCATGGCTGAATTCGTCGCTCAGGAAGAAATGGACCGCAGCACCGGTTATTGGTGGGCACCCGACGGCAAACACATTGCCTTTGCACGTGTCGATGAAACCCCCATCAAAGTTACCGAACGGTTCGAGATTGCGGCTGACAATGTCGCGACCTTCGCTCAACGCTACCCCACTACCGGCGGACCGAGTGTGCTGGTCCGGTTGGGCG
>Ga0210406_10001924_pt1 | contig 24309 bp, 20 predicted proteins | sample IncBWC30MmetaG_FD_155454 | JGI IMG/M metagenome (GOLD analysis project Ga0210406, IMG submission 155454) | Forest soil microbial communities from Barre Woods Harvard Forest LTER site, Petersham, Massachusetts, United States - Inc-BW-C-30-M | ecosystem: Environmental > Terrestrial > Soil >...
CGATAACCTGTTTGGCCATGGTCTCAGCACCGGCTTCCCATCATTCGTCCTTCCAATGGGCGACACCGATATCGGACCGTTCGGGTACAAGCGCATGAAAGGGCCTCTCAAGCCGGGCATGGTCCTCACGGCCGAGGCGTTTCAGAGCCGCCCGGGCGTGGGGGCCGTGGGGTTCGAAAGGAACTTCATCGTCACCGACACCGGCGCGGAGGTGCTGGACAAAACGCCTATGCTTTTTTGGTAGAAACGCGTTGGACCCTCACCCCGCCGCGGCGATCTTGTCCTGCGTCTTGGTGTCGAAGTCGCTCGCCTCGTGCCGCTCGCGCAGCTGGCTCGCCGGGTCGCCAACGATGCGGTTCACCATCCGCCCGCGCTTCACCGCCGGCCGCTCTGCGATCGCATCAGTCCAGCGCTGGACATTCTTGTACTCGGCGACCTGTAGAAACTCGCCGGCCTCGTACAGCAAGCCCTTGGCGAGCGCACCGTACCAGGACCAGACCGCCATGTCGGCGATAGTGTACTGGGTCCCGCCCAGGTACTCGCTCTCGGCCAAGCGCCGGTTTAGTACGTCCATCTGTCGCTTCACCTCCATGGCGAAGCGGTCGATGGCGTATTCGATCTTGGTCGGTGCATAGGCATAGAAGTGCCCAAAGCCGCCGCCCAGATAGGGCGCCGAGCCCATTTGCCACATCAGCCACGATAGGCATTGCGCGCGCGCCGCCGGCTCGCTAGGCAGGAAAGCGCCGAATTTCTCGGCCAAGTGGATCAGGATCGCGCCGGATTCGAAGACGCGGATGGGAGTCGGCCCGCTGCGGTCGACCAAGGCTGGAATCTTGGAGTTCGGATTCACGCCCACAAAGCCCGACCCGAACTGATCGCCCTCGCGAATGTTGATCAGCCACGCGTCATATTCCGCCCCCACGTGACCCCGCGCCAGCAGCTCTTCCAGCATCACCGTCACCTTCACGCCATTGGGCGTGGCCAATGAATAGAGCTGCAGCGGATGGCGCCCGACAGGCAGATCCTTGTCGTGCGTCGGCCCGGCCACCGGGCGGTTGATGTTGGCAAACTGGCCCCCGTTCTCCTTGTTCCAAATCCAAACCTTGGGCGGTGTATAGGCGGTCTCGTCAGTCATGGCTTCGGCTCCGTGGTGTTAGTTGAGTTCAAGCCCAGCCAATACCACCTCGTGAACGCACTGGGGTTCAACGGCGCGCCCCATGTTCATTTCACTGTCGCGAGAGGTGCAGCGGCCGCCCACAATGCATCGGCGCCCAGGCGGACCGTATAGTCGGGGTTCGAGTAGACGAAACGGATGGTGCCCGATGTGTCGATCATGAAGACCGACGGCACCGGCAGTTCATGCAACTTCGTGCCGGTCGTCCGTTCCAGGTCGACGCCATACTCTCGCTGTTTGGCCAAGGTGGCGCTGTCAAGGTGATACGCGATATGGAACGCCCTGGCCGCCTTCAGGTAGTTGTCCGACAAGAGCGTGTAGTGAATGTCGGTCGCCTTGAGACTTGAATACAATAGCTTGGGCTGATCGGTGCTCAGGAACACAATCTCAAACCCACTGGCACGCAATTTGGGCTCGACGAGACGCATGTCGCTGAGTTGCATATTGCAGTACGGACACCAGCCGCCGCGGTAGAACAACACGATCGTGGGCTTGCTGTACGCGTCGGGGCTGAATTTCCGCAGCATGCCATCGGCCGTCCGCGCCGAGAAGACGGGCGCGGGGTTGCCTACGGACAGCGGATGCACCTGCGCCGGATCGTCTGGGATACCGGCAAGGACCGGTGCAGTCGACAGCACGGCAAGGTAACCCATTAACTGAGCGTAGAATCGCATGGTCGCTCCGAAGAGTCTGTTTGAATGAAGACCGGCGCAGCGAGTGACTTATGGCATGGCGCACGTGTTGACGAGTAGCAATGGTAATATTCGAAGCCGGAGAACACAGAGCCGGTCTCCGATCCGACGATCGCGACGGGTCCGCAATCCGGCGTGTGCAGAAGGCCCATCGCCGGTCTAACGCAAGGCGACCGTCGCGCTTCCCGCAATCGGCCCTTGTTGAAGTCGCTGGAGCAAGACGGCGACGCGTGTCGCGTCTCCGGGGAACGAATCGATCGGCGCGCGAAATACGCGCTCTCGTCCGTTCCAGACGCCGAGCGAGCGGAATTGCCTGACGATATTGAATTCTCTGAGTGTCCTACCGGAGTTCTCTCCGCGCCCCACGTTGGTAGCCGCTTGCGGCAGGTAAGCGATGAGGTTCACGTCGTATCCCTCGCGATCCTGCCCTTCAGGCACGGTGACGGTGAGCTCTCCGCGAGCCACTTCGACGCTGATCGGAATCGAGATGAGGGGTTCGGCGATTGCCGCCAGGATGCGGCGCTTGTCCGATCCGACGAAGCTGCTACGCCCGTCAACGACCACTTGAGGCGTAAATGCCGACGACAGGCCTAGTGTCTCGACGTACCGGTGCTGACGCCCAGCCGCGGTCGGTAAGGCGAAATGGTCGCGCCATCCAATGCTGTCCCAGTAATCGACGTGAAAGGCGAGGGCGACAACATTCGGCATCTGTGAGAGTTCGCCTAACAGTGCGTCGGCCGGCGGGCAGGAGCTACAACCCTGCGACGTATACAATTCCACAACCGCAGGTCCGCGCGGCAAGTTCGACTGCGCCCGCAAGTCCCCGGCCGAGCTGAGGTCGAGGCCTATACATATCAAGGCGAGGATGGCAGTGCGTTTAACAGACAAGGTCATGGCTCGATACCTCAAGTGATAGCAAAGCTTGGTTATCTTTCACGATTGCCTCCTTGAGATGTGAAAGTTCGTCATCGGATGGCCTATGTTGTTCCAACGTGCGTCTAGTATTGAGACCGGGTAGGTCGCCATATTATTTCGCTCGAACCTCAGCGATGATTCCGCGCCGTCGGTCATCAAGGCGCCCGTACCCATGCGCGTTTCGTGCTTGGCACCCACAGCGGGTGACCGAGGCACGTTGTACTCAAGAGTCGATAGCCGATCAGGTCGGCGACGTGCGCGATTCTTGCTCGGCTACAACCTCTCGATTGCCTCCGCCATCGGCTTCATTGCGCTCGCCGGGGTCGCGGCGGAATTCGGGGTTACTCCCAGCGTACCCTCATCCCGACCCAAATCGCGCGGGGGACCGCGGGAGCCACTGCATTCTCGCTGGGCCTATTGTTGGGGTCCGGGATGAATGTGCCGTTCGGAGTGAACGAACTCGTGTTCAGAAATCCGGCGGTGGCGTACTGCTTGTCGAACAGGTTGACGAGGCGGGCGAAGATCTCGGCGTGCTTCGTAACATGGTAGGTGCCTTGCAGATTGACCACGGTGTAACCGGGAATCCAGCCGGTTCCCGAGATGTAAGCGCCCCCGCCATTCGTGCCCCCAGCCTGATTGGCGTTGTTCTCATTTCCATGGAGGTAGGCACCGGAGGCCGCGACTAGATTGCCTCCGATATCCCATCCTTTGGTGAGCTCATAGTCGAGCACGAGCCGACCCGTATGCTTCGGGATCAACGGGATCCGATCGCCGGGTCGAACGAGGATGTTTCCGTTGGCATCGGCAGTGCTGTTTGATCCGGCGCCAACCGCGAAATTCGATTGGAATGTGGCATCGACGAAGCTATACGTGAGGTGCCAATTCAATCTGCCTTCCTTGCCGCCCAGCGACAGGTCAAGGCCCTGTCGGCGCGTATTGCCGACGTTGTCGAAATAGCCCGCATTGGTGCCGGTCGCGACGAACTGGATGTCATTGCTATTGACGGTGTGGAACGCATCGGCGCTCCACACCAGCCGTTGATCCGGGAGATTGCCCCGTACGCCTACTTCCACCGTCCGGGCGACCACTTGCTGCAAATTCGGATCGCTGGCGAGGGCATTCGGCAATCCGCAAGGCACCGCGGGATTGGCGCAGCCGAGCTCGATGACCGTGGGCGCGCGGCTCGCCTCGTTGTAGTCGGCATAGAAGGTCAGGGCATCGGTCGGCGTCACCGTCAACCCGATCGCGGGGTTCACGCGGCTGAACGTGTGATCGCCCGTCAAGGGATTCGCCTGATCGAATCCCGCGCCGAAATCGCCGAGGTTCGTATCGATGCTGTAGCCGTTGAGCGTCTCCGTGTTCCGGTTGTAGCGGACCGAGAGCGTGAAGTGCAATAGTTTGCTCGGCGACAGCGTGTCGGTCAGATACGCCCCGTAGATCTTGTTGCCACCAGTGAGCGAAATGACCGTTTCATCGTTGAAGGGGCTGGCCTCATAAATGAGGTGTCGATCCGAAGCCAATTGTCCGAAGAGGGACGACTGGGAAAACGAATCGTTCGAGTCATTGTAGTCAGCGCCGAGAATGGCTTGGTTGGTCCAGCCGAATACATCCTGTGAATCCGTGAGCTGCAGGCCAAACCCCTTGGTGCGCTGGAGCAAGTGCGACGTCGAATCTTGGCCGGGCGCGCAGTAGTTCAAGTTCGCTCGGCTCGCGGGCGCTGCCGTACAGTCGACCGGCGCTCCGGTGATATTGGTCAGGTAGTTGCCGTTGATGTTGCCGTTGGCGGCGCCGGTCATCAGATGGCGAAAGTAGACGTTGCCGGACAAGAGCAGCTTGTCGGTCAGAAACTGCGTTCCGGTGAGGTTCACGAAGCTGAGAAGATTGGCCGTGAAGTCCGGCGTGTAGCTCGCCGCGCGCCGGTAATCCAGCATGCTCACGGGCGCGGCACCGTTGCCGTAGAGGCTGGTGTCCGCATAGGTGTAGCTCAAATCGATATCGGTCTTGTCGTTCTGCCAGCCGACCTTACCGAAGCCTTGATAGACCCGGGTCGGGGAGTTGTCGCGCCACCCGGTCTCGTCGAAGTAATTCCCGGTCAGAAAATAATCGAAGCCGCCGAACTCACCGCCCGTGGACCCTTCGAAGGCGCGCCGCCCGAACGATCCGCCGTACACCTCGAACTCGGTTCCCGGATCATCATGCCCACTCTTGGTCTTGACCGAGAGCGCCCCACCCAAGGTATTGAGGCCGAATACCGGATTGGAGCCCGACATGAGCGTCACGGTCGAGATGGCCGACTGGGGGATCAAATCCCAGTTCACGGTGTCGCCGAAGGATTCATTGACACGCACGCCGTCCACGTAGACGGACAGTCCTTCGGGAGTACCCAAGAGCGGCGACGCCGTGAAGCCATGGTAGTTGATATCGAGCTGAAAGGGGTTGTCGGCACTTTCACTGACATTGACGCCGCTGAAGTTATTGTTCAGATAGTCCGGGAGACCCAATGTCTGCTGGCGCTGCATGTCCTTGCTATCGGCAGTCTGGACATTCGACGGGATTTGGTTCAAGGGCAGGCCGAGACCCCCGAGCGGGGTGTTGCCGATGACGGTGATCTGCGGAAGCTCTTGGGCCGTCGCGGGATTGCTCGGCGGGCCTCCCGGCGCGTCGGCTGCCGATGCGGGGATCGGGATCGCCGCGGCCGCGAGGCACATCAACAGCTCAAACTGCAGAATTGGTCTCGAGTGCGCCAACAGTTTCCCCGTGAATCGAGTCTAGAGAAGCGCCGTGGAACTCGTCCAGAGGCAATCCCGGCAATACCAGGATTTTTCCCTATTTCGGGAAAAACTCCCGACTTCAACCCGGAATGACTCCGGGTCGGAGTTCCCGGCCTACGGGCGTGCGGAACCGTCTCGAATCGGCTCAACGTCGGCGTCTGGGGTCCCAAAGATCAACGCAGTTGCCATGGAGATGTCATTTCTATATATTTGAAAAAATGAAATCAACTGACGTCATTGCCGGACTTGCCGCATTGGCCCAAGAATCGCGCCTGGCCCTTTTCCGGCTGCTCGTAAAACGCGGCCCTGAAGGCTACACGCCGACCCAGCTCAGCGAGAAGCTGAGCGTGCCGGCGCCGACCTTGTCTTTTCACTTGAAGGAGCTGCAGCGCGCCGGCCTCATCGAGGCTCGCCGCGAGGGACGCTTCTTGTTCTACAGCCCGAATTTTCCGCACATGAATCACTTGCTCCAATTTTTAACCGAGAATTGCTGCAGCCTGGCCGACAAGGACTGCGGGCCGGGGTGCGCCGTGCCCGTCGCCGAAACCGCACTACTCAAGAGGAAACGCGCATGAAGAGATTTCACGTGAATGTGTCCGTCGGAGACATTGCCGAAGGTGTCCGTTTCTACTCCGCACTGTTTGCCACGGAGCCGACGGTTCGAAAGGCCGACTATGCCAAGTGGATGCTCGATGACCCGCGTATCAATTTCGCGATTTCCCAGCGCGGCTACCCCATCGGTGTCAATCATTTAGGATTCCAGGTCGACACGGCGGACGAATTGGCGGCCATGCGCGCCCAGCTCACAAGGGCGGACCATGCACTGGTCGAACAGAGCGGAGCTGCCTGTTGCTATGCGAACTCGGATAAATACTGGGTCACCGACCCCACCGGCGTGGCATGGGAGACATTCCATACCCTGGATGCCATACCCATTTATGGTGGGGATACTGAAATCGCCCCTAAGACCGGCGCGTGCTGCGTTCCGGCGGCGGCGACGGTGAACGAGCCGTGCTGTGAGCGCGGGCCCCGCTCTACCGCGCAGGCGAGCTGTGCAAGCTGAACGCGCCTTGGGGTCGTCGCCCGCGACTCTGGCCGCGATGACCGAGGCTCACTGGCAGGAAGTGCGGGCCATCTACCAGGCCGGCATCGACACGGGACATGCGACGTTCGAATCCTCGCCTCCGAAAACCTGGGGCTCGTGGCAGCAACATCACATCAACGAGCTGAGCTTGGTTGCCCTGGACGGCGACGCCGTTATCGGGTGGGTATCGCTCACACCATCGTCGGGCCGCTGCGTGTACGCCGGAGTGGCTGAGGTCAGCGTGTATGTGGCGCCCCGCGCGAAGGGTCGCGGCATCGGCCGGCAATTGCTCGCTGCATTGATTGAACGTTCGGAGGCCAAAAATATTTGGACGCTGCAAGCAGGGATTTTTCCCGAGAATCTGCCGAGCGTGGCGCTTCATGTGGCGTTGGGATTCGAGCGAGTCGGTCTGCGGCGCCGGCTCGGCAAGATGAGCTACGGACCGCTCGCGGGTCAATGGCGCGACGTCTTGTCGCTCGAACGGCGCAGCACCCGCGCCGGCATCGAGTAACCCATTTCATTTGTCGCGAACTGCTTATTCGCGAGCGAGACTGCATGGCCGACAAGGTTTACAACGTCCTGTTTCTATGCACAGGAAATTCGGCGCGCAGCATCCTGGCTGAGTCACTCCTGAACACTCTAGGCCGCGGCAAATTTCGCGGCTTCAGCGCGGGGAGCTTCCCCAAGGGCCAAGTGCATCCGATGGCAATCGAAATGCTCGAACGGATGAACTTGCCGACCACGGGTCTTCGCAGCAAGAGTTGGGATGAGTTCGCCATAGCGGGCGCGCCGCCGCTCGATTTCATCGTCACCGTCTGCGATAACGCGGCCGGCGAAGTCTGCCCGGTGTGGCCCGGTAAACCGATGACGGCGCACTGGGGCATCGCCGATCCCGCAGCGGTGGAGGGCACGGATGCGGAGAAGGCATTCGCATTCCGCAGAGCATTGAAAGAGCTGGAGAGCCGCATCACGCGATTGTTAAATATACCGATCGCGTACATGGACGGCATGAAGCTGCAGGAGTCGCTCCGCGCGATCGGAAAGCAGCGGACCGCGGCGGACACTTGAATATGCGCCGGCGCCTCGCTGCGGAAGGGATCGGTTCGCTGCTGCTCGCGGCGACGGTGATCGGTTCCGGGATCATGGCCGAGCGACTGGCCGGCGGGAACGTCGCCATCGCGCTCATCGCGAATACCGGCGCGACGGTTGCGATCCTGGCTACGTTGATTGCGCTGCTGGGACCGGTCAGCGGCGCGCACTTCAACCCGGCCGTGTCGCTCGTACAGGCGCTGCGCGGTGTTCTGCCCTGGCGCGACGCGTGCGTCTACGCGGTGATTCAAGTCGCGGGCTGCTGCGCGGGAGCGATTCTCGCGCATGCCATGTTCGAGCTACCGCTCATCCAGTCGTCGCTCCACGCCCGTGAGGGGTTTGCTCAGTGGCTTGCGGAGTTCGTGGCAACGCTCGGTCTCTTGCTGGTCGTGCTGGGACATCGGCGACAGGAGGATGCGCCGTGGATGGTGGCCGCGTGGATCGGTGCCGCCTACTGGTTCACTTCATCGACGTCGTTCGCGAATCCCGCCATCAGTATCGCGCGCTCCCTGTCGAACACGTTCGCGGGCATCGCCCCATCGCACGTGCCGGCGTTCATCCTGGCCCAGCTGCTCGGCGCCCTGGCCGCCATTCCCATCGCACGTGTTTTATTTGCGCCTGCATTGCCGCCGGCGCCGCTGAGCGGTCGCCCCCCGGTGTGACATAAGTCTTCTCGAGACACAGCGCCAGTTGGGGATGGGCTATGATACGCGGAGGGTTCATCATACGGGGAGGAGGTGCCGTGAAGTTACACCTGCCGACAATGTCAGTTTGGCCGATCGTGTTGCTCTGGGCGCTCTGCGCCGCAAGCGCCGGGGCGATCCCTGTGTCCCATCTCGAGGTTCGTGTTGTCACCGGCGCCGATGAATTGAGCGCCGGCAGCTCGTTGGAACTGCGGATCTATGAGGCGGGTAAAAGTGTCAGGCGCCTGCCGCTGGTGCACGGCGAGGCATGGCCGCGGGATTCCACCCACCTCATTCCGGTGAAGCTGAGCGAGGCGCTCGATCCGCGCAATGTGGTGCGTTTCAGCTTGTACTATCGGAGCGCGAGTCCCTTGGCGCCCGAATTGGAGATCGTCGCCGCCGATGTCGAGTTGCCTTCGGCCAAGGAGCCGCCGGAGAGGCTGCTGGACGCCACGCTAACTGGCGTGATTGGCCGGCAAGGCGAACTTGCAACCATGGACCGAGATCAGGCGGCTCTCACGTGCAGAACCGATTCGGATTGCGACGATAAGCGCACCTGCAACGGACAGGAGCGTTGTGCACCGCGCGCCGCGGGCGCCGATGCGCGCGGATGCGTCAAGGGAACCCCTGTGGTGTGTCCCGTCAATCAGGTGTGCAGTGAAGGTGTGGGTTGCCGCGGCCTTACCGGGGGCCCCAAACCCTAACGGCGCCTCTCGCCCAACTCGTCGCGCAGCGAACGCTGAGGGTGCTTGGCGTGAGTCGGTAAATCCTACAACGACGATACTATGTCAAATCGCTCGCGGTCGCCGATGCGGAATTCCGCGACAGCTTTCCCAGGGCCTCGCGCGCGAGCAGGCGAGTGAGCTCTCCGGCCGGCACGGATCGGCGAGCCAAGGCGGCCGCTTGTCCTGACCATAAATTCGTGAAATCCCCGCGGCCGGCTGCTTCGGATTTCGCTTTGAGCGGAGTCAGAGCGGCGGCGGCAAGCGGAAACGCGGGTGTAAAGGCTGACAGAGGACCCTGTTCGCGCATGACGCGGTTGACGATGCCGCGCGCCGGCCGGCCTGTAAATACATTGGTGATCATCGTATCGTCATCGCCGGCGCCATTCAGGGCCGCGAGATGAACCGGCGGCACGTTCGCTTCGGGACAGAATAAGTAGGCAGTGCCGATTTGCACCGCCGCCGCACCCAGCGCAAGGGCCGCGACGATGCCGCGCGCGTCCGCGATGCCGCCGGCCGCGATGACCGGCACTGTTACGGCATCGACCACTTGGGGCACCAATGCGAAAGTGCCGACCTGTCGCGACATGTCCTCGACCAGGAAATTGCCGCGGTGGCCGCCGGCCTCATATCCCATCGCGATGATCGCATCGCACCCGTGCTTCTCCAGCCAACGGGCTTCCGCGACGGTGGTTGCGGAGGAGACCACTTTGGCGCCGACTGTCTTGACACGCTCCAGCAATTCGCGCCGCGGCAAACCGAAATGAAAGCTGACCACTGTCGGCCGATACTCTTCTACCACCGCGCAGAAGTCATCGTCGAAGGGCCGCCGGCCGGCGATGGGAAGGGCGGCCTCCGGGTCGAGACCCAGCTCGACGTAGTAGGGCGCCAGACGCGCGCGCCACGTCAAGCTGCGGACGGCGTCAACTGCCGGCGGGGTATGACAGAAAAAATTGAGATTGAGCGGTCTCGACGCGCAGGGGCCGGCGAGATCGAGGGCTGCGCGCGTCTGTTCCACGCTGAGCTGCGCACAGGGCAGAGAGCCCAATCCTCCCGCGTCGCTGACGGCCAGCGCCAATTCGAGGGTGCCCGGTCCGGCCATCGGCGCTTGGATGATGGGCGTTTCAATGCCGAACAGGTCGAGAAGGCGCCGATCAGGCCAGCTATTCATGCGAGTCTCCCGAAGCTCAACGGAAAGCGATCACCACCGCGGCCATCAGTGCCAGCAATGCCGCGGCCTGAAAACGATAATCCTGCCACAGGGGCAGGAGCTTCAGCCGCAGTTGCTCGGCGCGGCTGAAATCGAGTTTCCACATCGAGACGTGGTTGGCGGCCGGTGCGGGATTGAGCAGACTGACGCTGACCAGGATTGCCGCGTCGAGCACGGTGAGAATCGGCGCCGCGTACAGAAAATGAAAATGCGTCCAGCGAAACACCACGTTGATCATGAACAGAGCGAAGCCGAAGAGCGAGCCCAGGCCCATGGTCGCCGCGGCGCCGTCGGCGTTGGCGCCGCGCCAAAACATCCCCACCAGAAACAGCGCCACCACCGGCGGCACCGCATAGGCCAGCACGGCCTGCAGATATTGCCAGAGCGACGGAAACAGCTGCAGCTGCGGAGCCCAGGCTACGGCGACCACCAGAAGAGCGGCGGTGCTCACGCGCCCGATTCGCACGATCTGTGCGTCCGACAGGCTCAGCTTGAATTGCTTGATGACGTCCATGGTGATCAGGGTCGAGGCCGAATTGAGCATCGAGGCGATCGACACCATCGTCGCCGCAACGAATCCCGCGACCACCAGGCCCACGATTCCAGCGGGCAGAAGTTGCAGGATCAGGTTCGGATACACGAGGTCGGGCTGCGGCAGATTCGGGAACAGCAGCAGCGCGCACGTCCCCGGCAGCACGATCAAGAACAGCACCGGCAGTTTCAGCAGGCCGGCGAATAGCGCGCCCCAACGGGCATGATCAATGTTCTTCGCCGACAACATGCGCTGCACGATCGATTGATTCGTGCACCAATAATAAAACCCCAGCAGCGGAATTCCGAGCAACAGTCCCGGCCAGGGAACACTCGGATCGCCGATGGGCCGGATGAGCGATATCGCTGCCGGATCGACGCCTCGCATGACGGCATGCCACCCGCCGGCGCGGCTGAACGCGCCGATCGATATCATGAGGGCGCCCAGCATCAGCACGACGGCCTGCACCGCTTCGGTATAAATCACCGCCCGCAGGCCGCCCAGGGTGGTGTAAAGGCCGGCCGTGCCCGCCAGCAGCGTAACGATCAACCACAATGGCCACCCGGGAAAGAGCAACTGGCAGACCAGGGAGCCGCTGTACAGCACTCCGGCAGAATCGACGAAAATATTCAGAAACAAGGTAAGCAGGGCGAAGTGCAGGCGGACTCGGCGATCGTAACGCCGCTCGAGAAATTCCGGCATGGTGTAGGTTTGACTGCGAATGATGGAGGGCAGCAGGAACACGCAGAAAAACACCAGGATCACGATGGCCGACCACTCGTAGTCGTAGACCGAAATGCCCATGGCATAGGCGCCGCCGGCGAGGCCGACCAAGGCCGTCGAGGACATATTGGAGGCGAGCAGCGCCAATCCGATCACCGGCCAATGGGATGCCCGCGAGGCCAGAAAATAGTCCACCGGCGCGATGCGTCTCTTCGACATCAAGAGACCGAGAAAGATGAGGCCTCCGGTATACGCAGCGACCACCACCCAGTCGAGCAGGCCAAGCAAGCCGAAAGTGTGGGAGTTACCCGGCACGGCGGGCTCTCGCTTCAGGCCTCTCATACCGGGTCCGCGGTCGATGTCGGCGATCAGTTGACAGCGCTGACATTTTTCCCTCTAATCCTGTAAGCTTCAATCTCAAGGACGATTTTTACGGTGCTACCGGCCGCGGCCAGGTCGCTAAAAGTATAAATATTACAAATAGTTATAACGCATTCGAGCCTGTGAAATTGACTTTGGGGAAACCGCGTAGCCCGAGGCGCCGGCGATCAGTCCGCTTGTGTCGACTTAAGGAGAATTCTGTGTCCTCGTGCCCCGCCTTGACAGTCGCCGCCGCGCTTTTGTTGTTGGGTTCCGCTGCCGCGGCGCCGCCCGCGTCCGCACCCGCCGCCAGTGTACATCCTGAGCTTTGGCCTGCCGCTACACCCGCAGTGGACGCGGGCGCCAAGGCGTTCGTCGAGCAGCTGTTGGCGCATATGACCTTGGAGGAGAAGGTCGGTCAAATGATTCAGGCCGACATAGCGTCGATCTCCCCGGAAGAGTTGCGCACCTATAAATTGGGATCGATTCTCGCCGGCGGGGGTGCCGCACCGGGCGACAATGTGCACGCCACGCCGCAGGCCTGGCTGAATCTGACCGACGATTATTACCGTGCCTCGCTGACCGCAAACAGCGCAGGTCACCCGCCGATCCCCATTCTCTTCGGCATCGACGCGGTGCATGGACATGCGAAAGTGGTGGGTTCCACCATTTTCCCCCACAACGTTGCGCTGGGGGCGGCGCACGACCCTGACTTGGTCCGCCGAATCGGCGTCGCAACCGCGGAGGAGGTGGCCGCCACGGGTATCGATTGGACATTCGCACCCACCGTGGCCGTTGCGCGCGACGTTCGTTGGGGCCGATCCTATGAAAGCTATTCTGAATCGCCGGAGCTGGTGGCTGCATACGCCGCCGCGATGGTCACCGGACTTCAAGGTGAGCGCGACACCCCGCAATTCATGGCACCGGGACACACACTGTCCTCGGTGAAGCATTTTCTCGGCGACGGCGGCACGCTGGGCGGACGCGATCAGGGCAACACCATCCTGCCGGAAGCCCAGCTCTGCTCGGTGCATGGTGCAGGGTATCCGGCCGCGATCAAGGCCGGCGCATTGATCGTCATGGCCTCCTACAACAGCTGGAATGGCGTCAAGCTGCACGCCAACCACTATTTATTGACCGATATATTGAAGGGACGGCTCGGCTTCAACGGATTCGTGGTCGGAGATTGGAACGCCCACGAACAAGTACCGGGGTGTACGAAATACCAGTGTGCGGCGGCGGTGCTCGCCGGTGTCGACATGCTGATGGCGCCGGACGGTTGGCGGGAACTGTATAAGAACACCTTGTCGCAGGTGCGGTCCGGCGAGATTCCGCAGGCCCGAATCGACGATGCCGTGCAGCGCATTTTGCGAGTCAAAACCGTCGCCGGAATGTTCAAGCGGCCGGCGCCGAAGCAACGCAGCGATGCAGGCGACTTCACTCGCCTCGGCAGTGCGGACCATCGTGCGCTGGCGCGCGAGGCCGTCCGCAAGTCCCTGGTGCTGCTCAAGAACGATCACGGCATACTCCCCTTGAATCCACATGCAAGGATACTGGTCGCGGGCGGGGCGGCGGATTCCATCGGCGCGCAGACCGGCGGATGGACCATCGACTGGCAGGGCGACCACAACAGCAACGAGGATTTCCCCGGCGGCACGTCCATTTTCGGCGGCATCCAGGCGGCGGTGGCCGCGGGCGGCGGATCAGCCGTGCTGAGTAAAGAGGGACGGTTCACGGAGAAACCCGATGCCGCCATCGTCGTGTTCGGCGAAGGTCCTTATGCAGAATTCCAAGGGGATCGGGAGAATCTCGAATTCTCGCCCAACGATGCGCACGACCTTGAGCTGTTGCGGCGATTGCATGCCGAAGGTGTGCCGACCGTTGCGGTCTTCCTGTCGGGCCGGCCTCTGTGGGTAAACCCAGAGATCAACGCGTCGGATGCCTTCGTTGCGGCGTGGCTGCCGGGAAGCGAAGGCGGCGGCGTCGCCGACGTCCTGTTCCGCTCCACCGGCCGGGAACACTATGATTTCACCGGACGTCTTGCGTTCTCATGGCCAGAGACCGCCGTGCCGGTGACGTACGACGCCGCGGGAAATGTGTCCGGCGCACTGTTTCCCCGCGGATGGGGCCTCGACTATCACCGCACGGTCAATTCACCGCAGCTGTCGGAAGATCCGCGAATACCGCCGTATTGGGTCGCTTCACAGGGAAGCCTGTTCCATGCGGGGCACGTCACCGCGCCGTGGTCCATCTTCGTCGCCGATGACAGCGCCGAGGTCCACCTGACGACGGCGCGGCAGGAGAGTCCGCGGGGCAGTGTCGTGGTCGCCTCGGAACCCGACGGCAGCGCAGTCGCTTGGACGGGAACGCAGAGCGGCATGTTCACGATTTCCGGGCGTGCCGGCGACATGCGGCCGCTGGCTGCGCAGGGGCTTGCCATCGACGTGCGCTATCGTGTCGACCGAGTTCCCACGCAACGTGTCAAAATCGGTGTCCGCTGCACCGAGCCTCTTTGCGGCACTCAGGGCGGGGCGATGCTGGATGTGACTCAAATCTTCAAGAGCGCGCAGCCGGGGAATTGGCGGACGCTGTCGATCCCCCTGTCCTGCTTCACGGCCGCAGGCGCCGACCTTGCCGGGGTCGTGGTGCCGTTCGCCGTTGAAACCTCAGGCCCCTTCGGTTTGACGATATCGGAGGTGCGCCTGGGAGAGGGGACTTCGGGTCCGTCACCCAAGTGCCTCGGGACAACCTGAGGGTTTGGAGCGCGCTAACCGAAGCGAATGGCTAAAATAGGCACTTCAGCCCGAGGTTCGAATATTGGCCATCAATTTAAGTCCGGCATCCGTCACGATTCAAGAGGTGGCGGACCTTGCCAAGGTGTCACCGAAGACGGTATCGCGGGTCATCAACAATGAACCTCGGGTTCGTTCCGACACCCGCGCGCGGATTCTCGACGCGATCGAGCAGCTCAATTACCGGCCGAATCTCAACGCGCGCGGCCTCGCCAGCAATCGGTCCTTTCTCATCGGGCTGTTCTGCGAAAAGCCCGGAGACTATTTGAGCGAATTTCAGGCCGGCGCGGTCGAACGTTGCCGAGAGTCCAGCCTGCACTTGATGGTCGAGCCCTGGGATGTGGAAAGTCCCGCGATCGACAAACAGATCGACACTTTGCTCGGACAACTGCGCCTGGAAGGAGTCATTCTATTGCCTCCCCTGAGCGACCACCCCGTCGTATTGAACAAGCTTCATGAGGCGTCGATCCCCATCGTTCGAATCGCGCCGAAACACAATCTGAGCGCCACCCCGTCGATCGGAATCGACGACTACGCGGCGGCGCGGCAGATCACGGCGCATTTGGTGAGCCTCGGACATCGCCGCATCGGTTTTATCTTGGGAAGACCCGAGCATGGTGCCACCGAGCAGCGCTATCTCGGTTTCGTCGACGAGATGCGCGCTCACCAGATCCCCGTCGACTCCGATTTGGTTCAAACCGGCAACTTCGTTTTCGGCGACGGCTTGATTTGCGCCGAGCGGATGTTGCGTGCGGCAATGCCGCCCACCGCCATCTTCGCCAGCAATGACGACATGGCCGCGGCGGTGGTATCGATGGCACGCAAATTCGGGCTCGATTTGCCGGGCCAGTTGTCGGTGGCCGGTTTTGACGACGCACCGGTCGCCAGCATGATCTGGCCCGAGTTGACGACCGTTCGCCAGCCGGTGGCGGCGATGGCTAGGATAGCCGCCGATTTGATCATTCGGTTCGAGCCGCGGCGCAACGGTTGGCCCGACCGCATCCCGCGGCATTTGCTCGATCACGAATTGGTCATTCGGAATTCGACGGCGCGGCCGACCCGTCGATAGGGGATGCTCCCCCTCGGGAGACGTAAAAGGGGAGGCGTGAAAAGTTCGCGACTCCCTGCTAGTCTTGGCGATCTCGGATTGATCTTTCCACCCACGGAGGAGAGATGCGATGCGGGTTGCGAAGCGAACACAATGGTGCGTCGCGCTCATGGTCGCTTGCCTGACAGCGGGCGGATGCACGAGTTCGACGGGGAGAGCCGATCGCTACGGAGCGACCCCGCAAACGACACTGAAAGCGCCGCCAATTCCGAAGGCGGGTGCGCTGGCCCGGCCTAAGTCTCCCCAACAGATCGGCTTGCCCGACGGCGCGATTCTCGCGGCGGTTCCGCCCGACAATCCACAGACTCCCGAGAAGATCGCTCTTGGCCAGAAACTATTCTTCGACGGCCGTCTGTCGGCTGACGGAACCGTCGCCTGCGGAACCTGTCACGATCCCGCCCGCGCGTTCACCGACGGCAGGCCCGTTTCGATCGGTATCCACGGCCACATCGGTCAGCGCAACGCGCCGACCATTCTAAATGCGCTCTTCAACAAGACGCAGTTCTGGGACGGCCGGGTAAATACCCTCGAGGAGCAGGCGGCGCTGCCGATCGTCAATTCAATGGAGATGGGCCAGCCCAGCCTGGACGCCGCCGTGGCGCGGATCGCCGGCATTGGAGAATACCGGCGGGCCTTCAGGAGTGTCTTCGGCCGCCCGCCCAACGGCCCCGATCTGCTGCGCGCCATCGCGTCTTACGAGCGGACACAGGTGGCGTTCGATTCTCCGTTCGATCACTACATCTCCGGCGACAAGCAAGCCATCGATGCCTCCGCCACGCGCGGATGGATTGTCTTCAACACACGGGGCCGATGCAACAAATGCCACGCGCTCACGGAAGACAAGCGAGATACCTCGAATTTTACGGACAATGACTATCACAATATCGGCATCGGCATCGTCCGGCACAATGTCGTTGCGCTGGCGCGCCAGGCCGGGCAGCTCAGCGATTCGGCGGCCGTCGACAATGCCGCCATCCAGACGGAGATGTCGGTACTGGGCCGCTTCCTCATTTCGAAGAAAGAAGCGGACATTGCGGCTTTCAAGACACCGAACTTGCGCAATGTGCTGGTGACGGGGCCCTACTTTCACGACGGCTCGCAAGAGACGCTGTGGGATGTCATGGACCACTACAACAAGGGCGACGGCTTGCACGATCCCTATCTCGACGAAGACATCCAGCCGCTTGCTTTGAAGGAGGCGGACATCGACGACGTGGTTGCATTCCTGGCGTCGCTGACGAGCTCGAACTACAAGGAACTCGGGATCAAAGAGCTGGCGCGCCAGCGAGCGCTCTCGCGGACCACGCGTCCCCAGCGCGACACCGCAAGGGCTTTCGGACCGAAACCACCCCGGCCCAGTCCGGCCTCCCCTTGATTCGCGCGCTGCACCGCGCTCATTGAAGGGTGATGTCGCCGCTGAATTCGACCTTTACCTTGAGCCCCGCAATCTCCAGCGTCATTTTTGCGGGAAATGATTCGGTGCCTGCAATGGTGCCGGCAGCAGCGGCCTTGGCCACCGCGTGCTCGATCTCCCGTTGCGAGCTGACGCCGACCGTTTTCAGGAACTTGCGTATGCTGAGGTTCATGGCTTCTTCGTTCATTGCAATCTCCCCGCCGCCGGATTCATGTGGGCACACGAGATTATCGGAAAAATAGCAAGGCAGTAAAAGACCATCGGATATTCCATCAGGATACCGTCAGTTGACCGAAATGCCCCGCGGCAACGTCAGGCAGAACTGCGCAACGCCGTGTCCAGCGCCACAATGGCTCCAACCAAGTGATAGAAGGTGCTGGCCGGCGCTGGGGAGTCGGTGAATGTACCGTCCGGCCGCTGCACGTCGAACCACAATCCCGGCACGGAGGTTTTCAGGTAGGGGAGAAAGCTTGCGGCCGCACTATAGGCCATGGTCCAGAAACGCGGTTCGCCCGTCACCGTCGCAGCAAGCACACCCGCTTTGAGTCGCTCGGTTTGCGGCCAGAACCGGGCGTCGGCGTCCGTGACGGTGAAGTCGTCTAGCAGCTGATTGATCGCGACCCCATGGCGCACGCCGTATTGATCACCGAGGGCCAGCAGCCGCAAAGCTGTTTCCCGCAGCGGCGACGGATGCAGGGGTTCACATCGCAGCAGCAACCACGCCCATTCGAATTGATGCCCGGGTTCAATGATGCGGCCGGCGAGCCCGGGCGCCGGCTGCCACGCCGCGGTGTAGGACTCGCCGATCGCGCCGCGGTCTTTGCGGATGAAGCGCGAGAGCGCGAGTTCAGCGAGACGCCGAACCCAGGCCGTCCATCCGGGATCGCCGCCGATTTCGGCCCATGCCAGGCAGGCCTCGAGCAAATGCATGTGGGGATTCGATTCGCGAATGGCATCCGCGCCGTCTTCCGAGCGCAGCGAGCCATCGGCCGTGCTGAAGCGGCTCTCGATCGTTCCGCGCAGCGCAACGGCGCGTTCCTCGAACTCGTCGCGTGCGCCGAGCGCCGCGGCGGCCGCGGCCAGCCCGAGCAGCGCGAATGCCTGATCATAGAGAAGGGCCCGCTCGTCGAGGGCCGTTCCATCGGCCGCGGCCAGCGTGCGAAACAAACCGTCGCCGCGGCGATAATGAGCCGTGAAATATTCCATCCCGCGGCTGATGATCCCCGTCGCGTCGCCACTCCAACCTAACGCCTGCGCCTGTCCAAACGCGTAAATCTGACGCGGATGAACCCGCGCTCGCCGTGGATGAGGAAGCCCGAGGCCGTTTTGCCCGAGCGCCTCGATGAAGCCGCCGTTCTTCGGATCGATGCCGTACTGCGCCCAGCGGGGATACGCCTCGTTCACCAACCATCCGATGAGCTGCGTGTGAAGTGTGGCGAGCCGCGCTCTGGGGTCAGCATTTTCGCGATGTGACATTGGAGAATTATGCCTTAAGTCACGGATCCAAATCCGTCAGGCGGAGCAGCGGCCCCAAGAATTTCTCGTAGTTGCGCCAGCGCAGAACGGATGCGCCGGTGATTTTCTGCCGAACCTGCCACTTACTGGCGGTGATGACAGTGCGGTGCGTCCGGTGAAAATCGAGGCAACGAGGGTCCCACGGCAGCCCGATGAATTCCAGCAGTTTGCGGCTCCACGCTTCTTGATCGCTTACCAGACCTTCGTAAGGCACGTCCAGAATCGCGTGCTTGGGAAGGACTAGTCGCCAGTGTTTCATGACGCGCAAATACTCGGCGTAGTAGTGCGCCAGATCTTCCAGATCGTTGGCGTACGAAACGGCGGCCTCAAAATGCTGAAAGTAGATGGATAGGCAGGTATCGATCGGATTGCGCCGCATGTGGATGATACGAGCGTCCGGCAAGGCGGCATGAATCAACCCCAAAAACGCAAAATTGGTGGGCATTTTGTCGACCACCCGCGGCGCGTCGACTGATAAATCCTCCAGAAGCCGCAGGTAGCCGCCGGCCAGCTTGCGCAGCAGAGTCCCGCTCGAGGGGGCCTCGAGAGCGGACGATCGAAAGGCTGCCGACGCGGTGTTCCAGTACGTCAACTCTCCGGCAGCGAAAACGTCCGGGTGCGAGGCGAGGATTTGCTCCGCAAGCGTGGTGCCGGAGCGCAGCATCCCGACGATGAATACCGGACGTGCAGATTCGAGCGCATGGATCCGTGTCTCTCTCAGCCAAATTGGACTGTCGGACTGGGTTATTCGATCGACCACCTCAGTCAGTTGCCGCCGGTCATGTTGCGCTCGGCGCAGCTTCGTCAATTCGTTTGCGCGTTGGAAATTGACGAATGCCTGTTCGAAATCCTTCACGTCATCGAAGTATTTTCCGATGGCATAGCGAAGCAGAATCTCCCTTACGATAGGCAACGGTCCGCCCGCGATTCGCTGCGCTTGCGCCAGCCAAACCGCGTCGCTCGGAGTCATTTTGCGCAAGTGAACGATGCCGGCCCAGGCTTCCGGCGATTCCGGTTCAATCGAGATGGCGCGCTTGAATAGATCCTCCGCTTCCGCGAATTGTCCCCTATCGGCGCTCGAATCAGCCAGGACCGCAAACGCGGCCGCTGACTGTGGATCAATTTCCAGCGCCCTGCGGCAGCTGGCTTGCGCTTCCTCGGTCCGTCCCTGAAGCCGGAGGGCGATGCCGAGGTTGCAATGCGCGTCGGCGAAATTCGGCCTGATCTCGAGCGCCCGACGGTAGCTCGCCACGGCGTCATCAAGCTTTCCGAGGCCTCGCAACGCATTGCCCAAGTTATTGTGCGCCTCGGCGAATTCGGGGTTCATCTCGAGCGCTCGGCGGTAGGTGGCCAGCGCATCATCGACCCGACCGAGCTCCAGCAGCGCGAGCCCAAGGTTGTTGTGCGTCTCGAGGAATCCGGGCGCTATCTCGAGCGCCCGGCGATAGCTCGCCGCCGCATCGTCGGACCGACCGAGCTTTAGCAAGGCGGAGCCCAGGGTGTCGTACGCCTCGGCATAACGTGGCTTGAGGACGATGGCTCGGCGGCAGCTCGCCGCCGCGGTATCAGGCTGCCCGAGATCAAGCATGGCATGACCCAAATTATTGTGCGCCTCCGCGAAGTCCGGACTCAGGAGCAGGGCACGTCGATAGCTTTCAACTGCCTCGTCGAGCTGCCCAAGTCGTGCCAGCGCATTGCCGAGATTGTTGTGCACCCCGGCATCATTGGGTAGCAATTGGGCCGCCATTTTGAGGGCTTGCAGAGCGTCCTTGCCCTGCTTCGTCAGAGCTAACCCCAGCAGCTGCCAAACAACCGCGGCATTCGGGTGCAGGTTGAGAAGTTCGCGAGCCTTGCTTTCCAGTTCCGCGTAGCGCGCCGCATTGATGAGGGCGACCAGCTGATTCAACTGGACGGCGGTCACTTCGTCCGTGGGCGCCTCACTGTTCTGCGCGGAGGCGGGAGCCTCTCCGTGCGCAGGCGGCCCGGTAGCCGCACCATATAGTATCCGCCCACAACACTCCTTGTACTTTCTGCCGCTACCGCAGGGGCATGGGTTATTTCTTCCCGGTTTCACACCAAGGCACCTTATCCTTCATCACAGCGCGTCATGTCGTTTTGAGCAACGCAAAGCGCGTGGGCAGCAACCGGTAGCTGAACGGCAGAATGGCTGCCCCGACCGCCGGTGCATCGTCGGCGGTGAGAGCGCGCGCCACCGGCGCAATGGTGGGTATTTGGGCCGCGAACGCTGCCATCCGCGCATTCAGCGACGCGGCCAGCGCATCGACCAGAATGGCCGGCAACCGGCCGCCGATCAATATGGCCTCCGGGTTGATCAGGCAATTGATGGCCACGAAGGAACTCACCAACGCCTCGGTCGATTCATGAATCCACCGGTCCACGATGACTCGCGCGACGGGCGCCAACCGAGTCAGGCCTCGCGGCGTCGCCACTTGAAATCCGTGTTCCGCAAGACGGCTGTATAGGCTCGACAGAGAGACGATGTTTTGCAACTGACTATCCTCGCCGGCGCCGTTGCGGGCGTGCAGCCAGCCGATTTCGCCGCTGCGTCCGCTGGCGCCGCGAAAGTAGCTGCCGTCCGCGACCAGGCCGCCGCCGAGCGCGGCGGTGACGAGCAAGTAAAAAAAACTACGGTATTGATGACCGGAGCCGAATTGCATTTCGCCGATCGCCGCGGCCGCCGCGTCGTTTTCAATGAATACGGGAATCCCCAGGACATCGCGGATCAAATCGTCGATGCGTACTGCGGCCCAGGCCGCGTAGTCGGCCGGCTGATCCGGCAGATGCGCCCGTGCAATATCGTCGGGGAACGCGACGCCGACGCCGACGAGGCGATTGCGCGGGATGCCCGCCTTGGCAAGGAGTTGCCCGACGGAGCGCTGAAAGAAGCTGCGAACGGTCAAGGGCTTTGCGAAGTGGATTTCTCGCGATGCGCGCGCGCGCACCTTGCCCACGAAATCCAGTACCACCAGCGTGACATGGTCGCGGTCGACGTTGAGTCCAATGGAAAAGCAGCTATCGGGATTGATCACGAACTTGGTCGCGGGCTGGCCGCGGGCGCCGTGCAATCGACCTGCGCTCATGATCAGCCGGTCCCTGATGAGCCGGTTGGTGATGTTCGCGATTGCGGCCGGCGTCAGGCCCGTCTTCAGCCCGAGTTCCGTTCGCGTGACCGGTCCGTTGACCCGTATCGCGTGCAGAGTGACGCGCTGATTGTGGTCCCCGGCGCGTGCGAGGTTGGTGCCGGACAGCTGCGGGCCGGCGGCTCGGGCCGCCATGCTTCCCAGCAGCGGCTTCGGCGCCTTCATCGATTCGGCAGTCCGGCGGAGAAATAACTGTCGTGAGAGGGTACTCCGTGGGCCGCCAGTGCGGTGGCTTGCGCCATGGAACTTAAGATATCGCGCAACTGAGCCATGGTCACGACATCGAGCAGCGGATCGTAGCTCTCGGGCGTGACTCCCATGCCCTCAAAGATGTAGAACCAACTCAAATCGGTGAACAATTCACCGGCCTTGATTCGAACGCGCCCGGTGTGCTTGTAGAGTTCAATGCGCTGCGCGAGGCTGTCGGGCAGTTTCATGGATCGGCAATACGCCCAGAGCGGGGTGTCGCTGCGCGCGGTCAAACAATAGTGCAAGACGATGAAGTCGCGAATTCGTTCGATCTCCTGGATCAATTCGCCGTTGTACGAATCGATGTTCGATTGAGCGAACGATGTATTCGGAAAGTGCTCGAGCAGTTTGTATACGCCGCTCATCACCAGATGAATGCTGGTCGATTCGAGCGGCTCGAGAAATCCCGAGGCCAGGCCGAGCGCGACGCAATTGCGGTTCCAGAACAGTTTGCGCCGGCCGGTCACGAAGCGCAGAAAGCGCGGATCCGCCAGCGGCTTCTCGCCGACCGCGGCCAACAGATCCTCCAGCGCCGCAGCGTCGTCGATATGGGCGCTGGAGTACACGTAGCCGTTGCCGGCGCGATGCTGCAGCGGAATTCGCCAGCGCCAGCCGGCGCCCCGCGCGCTCGCCTCGGTGTAGGCTGGGCGGGCGGCGGCGAGTGCGGTGGGCACTGCGACGGCGCGATCGCAGGGCAGTATGTCGCTCCAGTCGATGTAGCCCGTCTTGAGCGTTTGTTCGATGAGCACGCCGCGAAAGCCGCTGCAGTCAACGTACAAATCCGCCTGCAGCCGAGTGCCGTCGGTGAAAATGAGTTCGTCGAGAAATCCGTCCTCGCGCAATGTGGCTTGTGCCACTGTGCTCTCCAGGCGCGCGACACCCAAGCGCTCCGAGTAGGTTCGCAGATACTTGGCCACCAGGCCGGCATCGAAGTGCAGCGCGTAGCGCAGGCCTGCGACGGGACCTTGTGCCGCGGCATCGGGAAAGCGGAACTTGCCGGCATCGCCCAGCGCCGCGCATAGACTGAAATCGTTGAATCTCGGCGCAAGGCCGTCCGCCCGCGCCCTGGCCCAAGCGTGATGGAAGGGGCGCAGATTGATGTTCGCGCCGAAGGTCCCGAAAGGGTGCCAGTAGGAGCGGCCGATTGCCGACCAATCGGTGAATTTGATGCCGAGCTTGTACGTGGACCGGGTGTGCTTGACGAAATCGCCCTCGTTGATGCTCAAGTATCGCAACAAGTCGATGATGGGGGGTATGGTCGCCTCGCCGACGCCCACGGTGCCGATATCCGGCGACTCGATGACGGTGATGACTGTGCCGGTGCCGGGTAGGGCGCGCGCCAAAATGCTCGCGGCCATCCAGCCGGCGGTGCCGCCGCCCACGATAGCGATGCGCTTGATCTGCTTGGTGTCGTTCATTGCTCAGGCCCTAAGAATCGCGAACGAGTCGGGAGGGGAGGATAGGCCGTTCCTCGCATTGCTGCCCGCCACCGGTGAAGAAAATGCACCGCCACGCCGGGGGATCGGCGTGGCGGTGCTCGGGCGCTAGAGCTTGCCTTTCACGCCGAGAAAGTAGCGGCGTCCGCTATCGTCATAAGTGAACGGCAGACTGGGCCACTGCAGATACGTGTGCTGTTTTGCGTCGGTCAAGTTCTGGAACGAGAAGAATATCCCCACATGACGGTTGAAGTCATAGCCGAGCTGACCGTCGAGTTGCCCGTACGGTGCCGCGAACACCTGATAAACCGTCTGCACGCCGGTCGCATTCGGGAAAGTGAAGGTGGCGCCGACCAGAGAATCGTTGACCGCCTTGTCGCGCCATGAATACGAGGTACGCGCCGAGAAGCCGAAGCGCTCGTAGTACAGCGTACCGGTAGCAGAGTTCCTGGCCACGCCCGGGATGCCTGAATCGTAGGAGAAGCTGGTGGTCGCGCTGTTGGTTTGCGAGGCCGAGAACGTATAGTTCGCCGCTGCGCCGAATCCATTGAGCCACGCGATCGAGTCACCGAACGCGTACTGACCCCCCACTTCCACGCCGTAAATTCGGCCCTTGCCGGCATTGACCGGCTGTTTGACGTTGCCCGTGTCGCCGCCGAAGTCATCTTTCACGAAGGTC